>Ga0105240_10010142_pt1 | contig 13264 bp, 13 predicted proteins | sample KBSC54metaG_FD_80426 | JGI IMG/M metagenome (GOLD analysis project Ga0105240, IMG submission 80426) | Corn rhizosphere microbial communities from Kellogg Biological Station, Michigan, USA - KBS C5-4 metaG | ecosystem: Host-associated > Plants > Roots > Rhizosphere > Soil | place: Michigan, USA... | reverse complement strand
GCTCCCTGTCTGAAGGTCGGAGCCGATGGCGCCGTCCGTAAACGCGCTGACGGCATCGTGATCATCGACCCGGTTAAAGCCAAGGGCCGGCGGGACCTGGTGGACGCCTGCCCGTACGGGGCGATCGTCTGGAACGAGGCGCAGCAACTGCCGCAGACCTGGATTTTCGACGCCCATCTGCTGGACCAGGGATGGAGCGCGCCCCGTTGTGTGCAGGTCTGTCCCACCAGCGCGATCGAAGCCATCAAGACCTCCGACGCAGCGATGGCTCGCAGGGCCGCCGACGAGTCGCTGGAGGTGCTCAAGCCGGAGTTGCAAACACGGCCGCGCGTCTACTATCGGAATATGTATCGTTTCACCCACTGTTTCGTGGGAGGCGCTGTGTCCACGCTCGTTGCAGGGCGCAGCGAGTGCGTTGAAGGCGCTCGTGTGGTGCTCCTCAATTCGCTAGGCGCGGTCGGATCGGCCCTGACCGATGCGTTTGGGGAGTTCCGGTTCGACAAGCTCCCGGTGCACGGTGGCGAATACAGGATAGAGGTGACGCACCCCATTCACGGCGGGGCAAGCGTCCGCGTGGTGTTGGGTGCTGAAAGTCTGAATCTGGGCGAGATACGGTTAGACGGAGTTCCGCGATGACGATCAAACTCGAAGCCGGCGTACGTTACCGGATGCCCGTTATATTTGGACCGGCGCCGGGCCCGCGCCAAAAGGCGGACGGAACACGGTGGGAGCCCGCGGAAACGGGCATCATGCATTGCACGTGGATGACGGTGAGTTATCGGACTCGCGAGCAATCACTGCTGAGGCTCCTGCCCCCGGGCTTTGCACTGCGTGGCGATCCCGTCGTATCGGTATCGCTATCGTTCTTCAACAATCTCTACTGGCTCGCCGGTCGCGGTTACGGCATCGTCTACGTCGATTTTCCGGTTGCCTACACGGGCAAGTTGGAAACCATCGCGGGCGCGTTTTGCGCGGTGATGTGGGAAGGCATTCCCGATGCGATCCTGACCGGCCGCGAGGAGCTCGGCTTTCCGAAGTTGTTCGCGGACATCCCTGCACTGAGGCACGAACGCGAGCTCGGGACGGCCGGCGGTGAGGCGTCATGGTTCGGCCATAAGTTCTTCGAGATCGAGCTGGCGGGCCTGAGCGAGGTCAGCGGCGATAAAAGGCTCCCGGGCTCCGACGGACCGGCGCTGCACTATAAGTACATGCCTCGAACGAGCATCAATGGTGCCCAAGGCAAGGATCTCGCCTACGTGACGACCTCATTGCCGCTTCCTGGCAGTGGTGGCGACGCGTCCCCCATCAAATTTGCCGATTCAAACTTCAGGAAGTGGAAGGGCCAGCGCGGTTCGGTCGCGTGGCATCGCGCCACGTTTGAGCAGCTGCCGACTACGTACCACATCGTCAATGGGCTGGCGGACCTGCCGATCATCGATTATGTCAGCGCAGAGATGGTTGAGTTCTCCGCTCCCGGCATCGCGGTATCGGCGAACAGCTTTCGCGCCGTCGAGCCTGCGGATTAGAAATCGGCTGCCTGGAAAACGCTCATGAAACTTGCCACCCTCAAGGACGGTACCCGGGACGGATGTCTCGTCGTCGTATCGCGTGACTTGCGGCGCGCGACCTTCGCGAAAGAGATTGCTCCGACGCTCCTCGATGCGCTGGAGCGCTGGAGCTCCGTAGAGAGCGCACTGCTGGCACTGTATGAGCAAGTGAACGGAGAGCGCCGCGATGCGTCGTTCCACTTTGACGTACGCAAGGCTATGGCGCCTCTGCCGCGCAGCTACCAGTGGCTGGATGGCTCCGCATTTGCCAATCACGGACGCCTCATGGAGCGCGCCTTTGATTCCGGCGTAAAGAATTCGTACGACCGTGATCCCTTGATCTACCAAGGCGCGTCCGATGACTTTATCGGACCTTGCGACGATGTCGTTTTGCCCAGCGAAGCGGACAACATGGACTTCGAAGGCGAAGTGGCGGTCGTGACCGACGAGGTTCCCATGGGGACTTCAGCCGCCGAAGCCCACGCGCACATCAAGCTGCTGATGTTGGTCAACGATGTCAGCTTGCGCGCGCACGCAGCGCGGGAAATGAAAACCGGGTTCGGTTGGATTCAGGCGAAGCCCACCACAGCATTCTCGCCGGTGGCGGTGACCCCGGACGAGCTCGGCGCGGCTTGGGTCAACGGGAGAGTGGAGCTTCCCCTGCACGTCGAGCGCGATGGTCAGGCGTTCGGACGTCCGAACGGCCGGGAAATGACTTTCGGCTTTCCTGATCTCATCCGGTATGCCAGCTACTCGCGTCGCCTGCGCGCCGGGGCGATTGTGGGCTCAGGCACTTTTTCCAACGAAGACCGGTCGGTGGGATCGGCCTGCATCACCGAATGCCGGGCCATTGAGCTCCTGGACGGGGGCGAGCCTAAGACGCCGTTCATGCGGTTCGGCGAGCGGGTTCGCATCAACATGCTCGACGCCGCCGGCCGGTCGATCTTCGGAGCGATCGATCAGATGTATGTGCAGTATGAGGGGACGCGGACGGCGCAGCGCCAACCCGGCTGAGATTGCGTTCGGGGCAGGGGAGCGGGCGCGGAAAGTTGTGCCGATGGCCCGGCGGCGAAGAACTGCAACGTTCTCGACGGCCTCATGGGGTACAGCAGCGTTGGTCAGTCAGACGTGCAGCACGCGCACGTGAGGAATTCGGCCCGAGGCCAGGAGCCCGCTGAGAGCGCCATGGGATGCCAAATGCCCGCACTCAATCGAGAGACGGTCGACCCCTGCACTTGCTACACAGGCGCGGGCCGCCCGTGAGCCATTCGGGGCGTTTGTGGCCCCTCCGGGTGGTCTTGGAAGGGGACGGATTAGACCGGGTTGCGACTCTCAACTCGCGACCCGTCCGAATTACGTTGTGCTTTCAGCGTAGACAATTTTTCAAGCATCGCCGAACGAATGAATTTGTAGTAGGTGCGCTCGATCATTTGGAGGCTAGTTCCTGTCTGTGCGGCGACGGTTAGCGGATCTACCCCGTAGACTTGCAACAATTCGGAAATCCGCGCATGCCGAAAACTGTAGGCCGACGCTTCGGCCGGCACCTGGGTATCCGCCTGAGCGCTCCGATTGTAAGTGGCGATTGCAGTACGAACTTCCTGTGCCCACATGTCGCGCCGCCAGGGTTTTCCGCCATCGGCCGTAAAAAGCCGCGCATGCGACGCCTTGCCTGCGGCCTGCAATTTGAAGTGCGCAACTCCTTCTTCGTCCAGCACCACGAGTCTTGATCGGAGTCTTGGAGGGCGTCCTTTTCGATGCGACAGCTTGACACGTTCTCCATCGAAGTCTTTGACCGCCGCCTCCGCGAGCTCCTTCGGGCGAGCTCCGGAGAGTTCAAGGCCGCGCAGAAAGGCGGCGGCTTCGGGCGATGCGGCATTGATGAGGCCCGTTCGCTGAGTCGGAGTGAGGAAGACGGCGGTCTCGGACTCGTCGTCGTCGGGTAGGGCTTCCATGCGCCACACCGACGGGTTACCTACGTGACCAAGGCGATGCGCGCGATTCAACCCCGCGATTACAGCGCGCACGAGTCTGTTGACCGTGCGTGGTAGGCGTCCAGGTTGGAGGCGGTCGCGCCACTCTAGAAAATCATCTTGGGTGGCCTTCTCAAGCTGCATTACCGCCAAGGAATCCGTGTAAACGTCTTCCTGCCGATCGAAAGAGAGCGCCGTCTTGAACTGCTGCTCCGCCTTTGCGGCGGCATCAGCTCTCCGTTGGCGCCGCAAGTCAGCCAAGTAGCTTTCCAATGCGGCGATAACGGTTCCCCTCTTTACCTTGCGAAACGGAGAGCCTGCGAGCTGAGACAACCAGTCCTCAGCCCGCTCCTTGGCCTGGTCGTACTCGAGGGCTTCACCCAGGGACTGATATTGCTGTTTCTTATCTCGTCCGCGGAACCGCGCGATCCAGGTGTCCGGGCCGCGGCGAAACCCTAAAGCGGCGCCTGCCCCCAGGCGCTGCCAGTACGGCTCCCGACGGGGCGCCAGGTGATCGCGGTCTCGCTTGCGGGAGAGATCGGCCATGACGCATTACCTCCTTGTACGGAACGGTACGGAAATTCTAGCACATACACCCCTGGACACCCGTGGACGAAAAGCCTATAAATAAGCCGAATTTCAGAATGGCCGTAGATTGGCATGGACGCGCGCACAGCCCTGCTAAGGGTGTAAGGGTCAAAAGCCCTTCGAGGGTTCGAATCCCTCTCTCTCCGCCAGTCAAATCCTTTGCGTCTCCGGTACTTAGCTCGTCGGCACCGCTGCCTACTGCCAAATGACTTGGGCCCGGCTCTGGGCGGGTATGTCCTGGCGGTGTTCGATCCGGCGCGCTCGTCGTTGTAGATCGCTGCTTTGGTGCCTCCGCTGTCAGGACGCGGGTCGGGTCCGACCGCATCGCACGTTTGATCGCCTTGATGTCCGCCGCGATCGCGCCTTCCGCCCAGGCGGCGTAGACGCGCAGCATGGTCGTGATGCTGTGCCCGTGCTGTTTGGCGACCCAGAGCGGATTGCGGCCAATCATCAGGTCCCAGCTGACAGAGGAGTGTCGTGCGCAGTACGGTTTGCGATAGCGGATCGTGTTGAGCCGGGATAGTGTTCCCCGCCAGCGGACATACGGATACTCAAGATTGCGGATCGGCTCTCCGTTCTCCTTGAAAAACAGGTAGCCATGGTGGATTTTGCCGCCTTGCTCGAGTTGCGCACGCAGCGCCAGATGACGACGTAAGACTTGCAGTGCTCGCGGACATAACTTTATTCGCCGGTCTTCGCCCGTTTTAGTCGAGTCCTTGTCGACGCCGGCCACCCGGGCCTTGTTGATGGTGAGCATTCCTTCGACAGAGTCGAAATCGTTGACAAGTAACGCGATTTGCTCTGAAGGGCGAAGCCCCGTGAAAAACCGGAACTCGTCGTAGTTGCCCTGTGCTTCGCCCCAATCGCGATGGATGGCGGCGATGAGCGTTTCTGCTTCCTGGATCGTGAACGGATCGATGACCGGACGATCCTTCTTGCGAATTCGAACACTCTTGAGACCCAATGTTGGGTCATATTTCTCCGAGTGGTCTCGATAGCCGAATTTAAATGCTTGCCTGAGAATGCTGATCGCGTTGTTGTAGGATTTCTTGCTCCAGGTTGCATTGTCGGCGAGTTTGACGAGCGTCGAGTAGCGGACATCGAGGAATCGGTCGGTGCCGATTCGTGGCCGCCAGAATCCGTTGACGACCCTTCGGCACGACGCGAGCGTTACGGCCGCCATGTCCCGCATCGCCACGCGTGAGGCGCAATGGGCAAGGTAGGCATCGAAGACATGGGCACAGGTTTTTGGCGAGCCGCGGTCCGGTACTTTCGCTAGGCATCGGAATTCGGGGAACTCCTCCGCGAACGAGAAGGTTCCGTTCGCGATGCGCTGTTTGATTCCTTCGAGATGTCGTCGCGCCCAACGCAAGTTGATCTCAGTGGGAATTCTCACGAGGGTGGGGCGGTAGCGCACACCCTCAAATTTGAAGTCGAACCGGATTCGACTGTTGCCGGCGGGAGCGACCCCTCCGGTGATCGACTTCCTGCCCATGTGATGCTCCGAAAGAGTTGCGTGTCGGGTCCTATTTTCCACGAGTTGGCCGGCGAAGCCTACTCCAGGCATCGCACCGGTTTTGGCTCAGGCACCTTGTTGCCGCCGCGTTCCTTCACATCGCCAAAATCCTGGACGCCTGAGTGTGGTCCACTAGTCAGCTGGCCCCGGTTCGAATCCGTTGAGGTCCTTGAGGTACTCGAGAGCATCACTGCGCTGGAATTCGAGATAGGCTCGCGCGAGGACTCGATGGCCAGCTTCGAGGGCAGTAGCGGCAGCGACAGCCATCACAGCTTCCTCGCCACAACCCCGCCGAAGCAGACTCGATCCGATAATGGGGAGCTTGCGGAGCGCCATGGCATAGGAGAACTCTAGCTCCGCTGGGATCACAGGGTTGTTTTTCTCCGGTTGTGCAAGGTCAACGACGACACAGAAGTAAACTAGCTGTTCGTCTAACTCGCGCTGGCGCGATTGATGATCGACGAGATAGGGTACGAACGCATACGAAGCCTCCCCTACATCGCCCTGGTGGTGAAGTTCGTCCCACACAATCTCCCAAAAGCGGTCTGACGTCCCCTCGCGCTGTAGTTGGTGAATTAAGGGAACGACATTGAAGGCGGCGCGGTAGCCGCCTCGGTACTTGGCCCAGCGCGAGTCGTCCAACGGCAGCAGTTCCACAATGGGCGCCTCTGTTCTCTATTCAGGCAGGGCCGCTTCCTTCGAAGCGGAGGGGTCTCTATTCGCGAGCAAATCCCGGCAGAGAAGCCATGCCAGAAGGCGCGAGTACTTGATCAACACAAATGCTGCTACCACATACATGGCGAATCGAATTATGTCCGGCGCGAAGAAACCCCAAAGGCTTATGAATTCCGTATCACCTCGTTGCATCACTGACACGAGGCGCTGGATAGGGTACGTCGCCCCGTGGAGTGCGTAGAACAGCATAATCCAGGCGTTCACACGCAAGAAGACAATCGTGATTTTATGCAAGTCCATTCATGAGCTCCGCTTTTCTGAAATACTCAAACCCGTTCGATCATCAACGTTGAGACTTTACGCCGTGCGGTGTTGGCCTGCAGATCTCTCGGCGTCGGCGGCCAGGAATTCTTTTGCTCTCCGCAAGAAGGCTGAGCGTAATTCTGCCGCGTCAAATGCACGGTCTCGCACAAGTAATGTCCCGCCAATGCGAAAGCGGAATTCCAATCCGCCCGGCGTGTCAACAATTTCCTCGACCACTGCCCATGAGCGCTTCGTCTCGATGCCGCTCTGTCTTGTCGTAAGGCCAGTGGGCGTAATCTCAACTTCGCAAAGGAACGGGCCGTCTCCTCCGAGTTGCTCCCGATAGTATTTTAGATACGTTGCGTTCGGCGACGATCGTCCCCGACGGGAAAACAGAAAGAATAGGACGAGGCAGAATGCGGCGCAAAATGTCGCTCGAGCGATGAAGCTCCCGCTGAGCGCAAAGAATAGTGCTAGTCCGAGCACGGCCGACCAACTCGCCGCGGCCTGCCAGCGTGAGTCGCGGATCGTTTTGGAGCGGTCTGCGGAGCGTCGTGCCACATCGGCCAGATCCGCCGCCGAGAATTCAAACTGCACCCTAATTGGAGCTTCATCCGACGTCATGTAGTATCCTCTTGTCCTTCGAGGCACGTGCGGTAACTACCGTAAATTCTGTTCGGATGCCGTGACGCAGATCGAGATCAAGAGAGGTAACCCGATTCGGGTGTAAATTTCGCTGTAGGGCTGTAGGCGGAGCATGTCATATTCGCTCGTAGTTCAGTATGCGTTGGAGGTCGGGCGACCTCGGGGTTGTCTTCAAAGTCTCGCGTTTGGTCGCAGAGCTATGCGGTGTAATGATCATGCTGCTGTTCCGGAGTGAACGAGACACTTGATGATTGGGCGATACGATGCTGTTGGTGACGAGGCCGAATTCGAGCCCGGCTCCCGGGGTAGGGTGCTGCGCAATCGACTTGGAATCACCTCGCTGCGACTGATGGAACGGAAGGAATCCGAGGCATTGCTGATCGCGACAGAGCAAACGATTGATGAGACGCGCATCGACCAGCGCTTCACGGCTGGGGACATCCAGCGAATGCATCGGCTTTGGCTTGGGGAAATCTATTCATGGGCTGGCGAATATCGACAGGTGAACATGTCGAAAGGGGAGTTCATGTTCGCTGCGGCCGCTCAGGTACCGAAACTGATGGACGAGTTCGAGCGCGGACCGCTGCGCGACTACACTCCATGCAGGTTCGACAACGCGCGCGAGCAAGCAACGGCATTGGCCGTAGTGCACGCGGAACTCATCCTGATTCACCCGTTTCGCGAAGGGAATGGACGCTGCAGTCGACTGCTCGCGATCCTGATGGGGTTGCAGGCTGGTCTGCCGGCTCTGGATTTCGGTGGTATACGGGGGCCGAAGAAGAAAGAATACATCGGGTCGATCCACGCCGCCGTAGGCCGCGATTACGAGCCGATGACCAAGGTATTCGAGGGTGTGATCGCCAGGACGCTGAGGCTAGTGGCTAAGCCTTCTTCTGGCCAGCACGACTAGCGAACTTGTCATCCGTTCTTGGTCGCTTGAAGGCGCCCCGAATTCCCTCGATGGCAGAGGACGTGAGCACCGACCTCATGACCGTTCTCTTTCGCACCGCAGGATCGCGCAGGTAGGGGTTCAGCGATGACAGCTTCGTACTCACTCACATAGTTTACCGCAGAGGCTCTCTGATCTCCCGTCCGGGTCGACAGTGAGTGAGGTTACCTGGCCCAAGTCCGTGTGGCTCAGCGGCCACGGTCGGCGGTGAACGAGATGGCTTCAGTGCCGAATCGAGTGCCAAATTCGGGGACTCGATGGGGTCGGAGGGGACAGGATTTCGAAGCTGGTCAATAAGTTATTGATCTGTTTAGACCTAGTCTCGGGTTCGAATCCCTCTCTCTCCGCCAGTTATTAGCCGCCTTTTCGAGCACTTAGCTCGCCCGCATCGGTGGCGAGTGGCAAATCCAGTGGCAAATGCAGACGACGCGGCGTCGGCGCCAGGCGCCGCCCTGGTGCAGGTCTCGGGCGCGATCCATCGAGAGTCCTTACCCGGAGCGTCCGCCACAGCTCGATTTCGAATCTCCATGTGTTCGGACGCTGCCTGGTCAGGTGCCATGGCGCGCTTGATGGCCTGAATGTCGGATGGGGTCGCGCCCTCGGTCCGCGCCGCATACGCTTTGAGCATCGTGGCGATGGTGTGGCCGTGTTGTTTCGCGACCCACAGCGGGCTTTTCCCCGCCATCAGATTCTAGCTCACGGACGAGTGGCGGGCGCAGTAGGGTTTACGGTAGCGGATCGTCCGCAGCCGCTCCAGCGTTTGCCGCCAACGGACATACGGGTACAGTAGGTTACGGATTGATTCGCCATTGTCTTTCAAGAAGAGCTGGTCATGGTGAATTCTGCCCTCGTGTTGGAGTCGCACGCGGAGCGCGAGTTGGCGTCTCAATACGAATAGGGCACGCCGAATTTGAAGGCCCGCCGGAGCACGCTGATCGCGTTGTTGTAAGATTTCTTGCTCCATTTGGCCTGGATTCGTCGTTGGCCCCTGGCGGTCGCGCCCCCAGTAATGGATCTTCTGCCCATGTGCATTCTCCCGGATAGTCCGAGTGCAGATGCGTGTCTCGCCGTCGTACAGATCGTACGCCGGTCGACGCGAGAAGTTCCGCTCGTCCGCCTTACACTCACTTGGTGCCGATCATTTGTCGGCACCGAAACTGGCCGGGTGTGCGACCGACTTCGCGTCTGAAAAACTTTACGAAGTTGGTCGGATCCTGGAATCCGAGCTGCTCACCGATCACGGCAATCGGCAAGACGGTATGCGCGAGGAGTCGTTTTGCCTCGAGATTGATTCGCGACGCAATAAAGTCCTTGGCGTTGACTCCAGCCCCCTCCATCGCAGCGCGCGTCAAGCTCTTTTGCGAACATCCGAGCCGGGAGGCGTACTCAGCCACACCATGCCACTGCGCAAATCTCTTATCCACGAGACGCCGGAAGATCTTGAAGCGCCGCAAAGCCACGAAGTTTGCATTCCCCGGTGCTTGCTGTGGATTATGCAGGACCGCAAGGCGCAACAGCAGTGCGTACATCTGATGGCGTAGTAGTGCGTGTACCTGTTCTGGTCGTGCAGCAATCCGGGAATCTTTCTGCATTTGTCTCACGGCTCCCGTCACGACGCGGAGTTCGTGTTCTTGAAGCCACAGCGGTCGCGGCAGGCTTTCCAGTTCCGAAGCCAATCTCAACTCGGAATAGGGCGCAGTCGTGTTTGAAGACGGCAGGAATTCTGGCTGAAATAAGACAATCCATCCATCCCATTGCTGATCGGAACCGAACCGGTGTGCCTGCGCTGGTTGAATGGCGAGCAGCGATCCCGGTTTACAGGCAACAGGCTCGAAGTCGACAAGGTGTGTGCATTCACCGCGCGCCACGCACAAGAGCATGTGAAAACCGTACCGATGTGTCGCTTGAAAAAACCCCTTGCCGACTCGCCGTCTGAGATCGGACGCGGAGAAGATCTCCAGATCCAATGGATTGGATCCGGGCGGGCGATAGTCGAGCCGCGAGATGTCGGCGGGACGTCCATTTGCTGTCATGCCGTGTCCGTTATTTACCATGGAAAGGCCGCATCCAACCCTGATTTGTACTCGGGATTGTCCATAATAACTACTGTCCTTTCCGTCCTCACCGGCGAGTTCTTCGACCACCCATGGCAATCACAGATGCTCAGCGATGACCGCCATTCCTCAAGCTCCATCGCGGTAATCGGTGGCGGAATCGGTGGATTGGCTGCAGCATTATCGCTTCTGCGAGCGGGTCTCGATGTACATGTGTACGAGCAAACACGCTCGTTGCGCGACGTGGGCGCCGGCATCCAGATCAGTCCGAATGCGTCTCGGATCCTCAGGCGCCTCGGTCTGGCCGACGCATCGACAATGCATGGGGTGACGCCGCTCGCTTTGCGTCAGCGTCGGTGGGACGACGGTTGCACGTTGCAGTGTACTCCGCTCGGCGCAGCAGTAGAGCGCGCGTGCGGTTCCCCGTATTATCAGGCGCACCGCTCTGATCTGTTGAATGCTTTGGTGGGTCGCTTTCCTTCCGAACGATTCCACGTTGGACATCACCTCACCGATCTCACCGATCACGCCGATCGCGTACTAGCGCACTTTGACAACGGCAGAAGCATTGAAGTTGATGCTCTGGTAGGCGCGGATGGGATTCATTCTACGGTGCGTCGTATTGTGTTTGGGGGCGAGAGCCCGCAGTTCACCGGGTGTGTGGCCTACCGCGGTCTGGTCGTCGCGGATCGATTGGCATCGCTCGAGCTGCCATTGGAAACTCAGATATGGATGGGGCCGGGGAAGCATTTCGTGCATTATTTCGTACGCGGCGCCGCGCTTGTGAACTTCGTTGCGATCGTCGAGCAGGATTCGTGGACACGCGAGTCGTGGACCGGGCAGGCGCCGCTCAGTGAGGGCCTGACCGCATTCGAGAGCTGGCATCCACAAGTCCGCGCGATTCTAGGGGCTGTCGAGGAACTATTCATCTGGGGCCTTTTCGAGCACGCGCCAATGCCACGTTGGTCAGCGGGACGCGTCACATTATTGGGTGATGCTTGTCATGCGATGTTGCCATTTCTGGCGCAGGGTGGAGCGCAGGCCATCGAAGACGGCGCGGCTCTGGCGGGGTGCCTTGCGCAGTTCAGTCGACGCGACATCCCCGACGCGCTGGGGGCGTATGAGTCCTTGCGATTACCCAGGACATCTCGCGTCCAGGCCGCGTCCCAAGATAATAGGACCCGCTTTCATTTGCCGGATGGACCTCTGCAACGAGAGCGCGATGCGCAAATATGCAACGCGGCGACCGACTGGTTTCTCCAGGCAATGGAGTGGGTTTACGGACATGATGCCGGAGCCGTCGATGTCGTGACTTGCGCTTAGCACCGTTAAGGTTGACGCTTCGGGTCCCGCGTGAGCTGCTGTACGGTTTCGCAGCCCGCCGCAAACACCGTGCTGACTAAACGATGCACACTGCCGTTTCGTCCCCGGTCCACGTTGCAGGCTAGTGCATTTCGTCGCAAACGTGTTTCATGGCGCATCCAGTCTGAACGGGGAGATTGCGAACCCGGAGGTTCACGCAGAACCCTTGATCCGGGAACGGGGGGTTAGAGCGCCGTAGCGGGATACCAACGGTTCACTGCGGAGCAGAGTGGTCCAGTGCCAAATTCAGTGCCAAATCGGGGGATTTGAGGGGAGCGGAGGGGGCTTATTGTTCAATGTTGTCAGTAAGTTGTTGATCTGATTGATCTCGGTCTTTCGAATCCCTCTCTCTCCGCCAGATAACCTCCGCGTTTTCGAGCACTTAGCTCGCCCACCCCGATGGAGAGTGGCGAATCCAGTGGCGAATGATGCTGGCGGCGCGACTGCGGCGCCGAGCTCCACGCGGGCCTCGGCGCGCCGTGCGGTCGATACCGCAACCGTCGGCGTTGAGTTTGGCCGGAGCCCATCTGCGCGGTGGGTGCGCTCCGATGTTCGTGCCTCCGATGCCATCGCGCGCTTGATCGCCTGGATGTCGGATCGGGTCGCGCCCTCGGTCCATGCCGCATACGCCTTGAGCATCGTCGTGATGGTGTGCCCGTGCTGTTTCGCGACCCACAGCGGGCTTTTGCCGCTCATCAGGTTCCAGCTCACGGACGAGTGCCGGGCACAGTAGGGTTTGCGGTAAGGGATCGACGGCAGCCGCCGCAGCGTTTGGCGCCACCGGACATACGGGTATAGAAGATTACGGATCGGCTCGCCGTTGTCTTTGAAGAAGAGATGCTCGTGGTGAATCCCGCCTTCGTGTTGGTGTCGCGCCCGGAGCGCGAGTTGGCGTCCCAACACGCTTAGGGCACGCGGGCAGAGCTCGACTCGCCGTGCCTAGCCCGTCTTCGTCGAGTCCTTGTCGATTCCGGCAACACGCGCCTTGTTGATTGTCAGCCTTCTCTTGACTGGATCGAAGTCTGTGACGAGGAGCGCGATCTGCTCGGACGGCCGAAGTCCCGTAAAGAATCGGCACTCGTCGTAGTTGCCTTGTGCTTCGCCCCAATCGCGATGAACCGCAGCGATGAGTGCTTCTGCCTCACCTATCGTGAACGGGTCAATGGCCGGTCGATCCTGCTTGCGGAGCCGCGCACTCTTGAGACTGGACGTTGGGTCATACTTCTCCGGGTGATCTCGATAACCGAACTTGAAGGCTCGCCGCAGAACGCTGATCGCGTTGTTGTATGACTTCTCGCTCCAGTCGGCCTCGTCTGCAATCTTCACGAGGGAAGAATATCGGACATCGAGGAATCGGATGACACCAAGCTTGGCGCGCCAGACTCCATTCAGAATCCTCCGATAGCACGCTAGGGTTACGGTCGCCATGTCGTTCTTGGCGACGCGTGACTCGCAGTGGGCGAGGAAAGCATCGAAGACTTGATTGCACGTTCGAGGTGCCCCCTCGTGCGGAACGTCCTTGAGATTGCGAAACTCCGGAAACTCTTCGGCAAACGAGAAGGTGCCGGCGGTGATGCGCGCCCTGATTCCAGCGACTTGTTCCCGTGCCCGTCGCAGATTTGCTTCGGTCGGTGTTCGCGGCAGAGTGGGGCGAT
>Ga0105240_10010141_pt1 | contig 13264 bp, 8 predicted proteins | sample KBSC54metaG_FD_80426 | JGI IMG/M metagenome (GOLD analysis project Ga0105240, IMG submission 80426) | Corn rhizosphere microbial communities from Kellogg Biological Station, Michigan, USA - KBS C5-4 metaG | ecosystem: Host-associated > Plants > Roots > Rhizosphere > Soil | place: Michigan, USA... | reverse complement strand
TCCGTCATGCGCAGGAGGAAAGGATCGCTGTTCATCGGGCGCAGTTGCACCGGCGAACCGATCGCATCCATATCGGCCTGCGTGGTTGCGCTTACGGGCGAGTTGGCCCGAACAGGAGGCTGATCGGAATGCTTCGCGCGGATCTTCGCGATCTCCTGCTGTGCGGCCTCGTTGCTGGGATCGATCTCCGCCCCGCGAAGCAGTTCAACCAGCGCGGCCTGCTCGTCTCCACTTGCAGCCAGATTGCGGCCTTTGGTGATGTGCATTGCCGCATCGGTGAATCGCACACGCAAGTAGGCTGTGCGATAAACCTCGTTCTTCGGCGCCATCGAATAGGCTTTCTGGAAATTCTGATAGGCGCCGTCGTAGTCTTCGCGCGCCTCAGCGTCCTGGCCGCGCTTGTAAAAGCTCTTCGGCGACTGCGCAAAGCTCTCCGCCGAACCTGCGCATAGAGAGGCAAGCACGCCCGCGAACAAAATCCAGAGTCGGGCTTTCGAGAGGACGGACGCAGAGTGCGCAGGAAAAAGGACGCGGCTTTTCATCGGACTCCCAGGCGTTAGAGAAGGATCGGGGTCTACTCCAGGATTGCTGTGACGGGGAGAGATCCCTGGAACGCTCTGTCTAATACACTTCCCGAACTCGGTGATTACAGCCAAAACGATGCCCCATTCTAGCAAAGCCTCACTGCAATGTGGCAGTTAGGTTGCGATGCTACGATGAAAGTTTAAGGGACCTTCTCCCCATGCCGCGCCAAACCAGCCACACTATCGTACCCCGGGACACTTCGGCTCCCCAGAAGCAGGCCAAGCCCAGGGACCCGGTGGCCTCCGGCGAGCGCGACGCAGCCCATAACCGTGCCGCCAGCCATAACTACTTCCTGCTCGAGAAATTCGAGGCGGGAGTGGCCCTGCGCGGGACCGAGGTGAAGTCTATTCGCGAAGGAAAGGCGAATCTGAAGGACTCGTACGGCCTTGTCAAAGATGGCGAAGCCTTCCTTCTGAATTTGCATGTCGGACCTTACTCGCACGGTAATATAGCGAACCACGACGAAACCCGTACACGGAAGCTCCTGCTCCATAAGGACGAGGTTCGGCGGCTTATGGCAAAGACGCAGATCAAGGGGCATACGCTCATCCCCACCCGGCTTTACTTCAAAAACGGCAAAGTGAAGTGCGAATTAGCCGTTGCCAAGGGCAAGCAGGACTGGGACAAGCGAGAGACAGAGAAGCGACGGGAAGCGGACCGGGAGGCGCGCGCGGCTGTTAATGCGAATAAGCATCGGATGGGGCGCTAGAGGTCTCCGAATCGCGAACTGCCCAAACGTTGATTCGAGATTTCACGGTGTTACTGTAACGACGACTCTCCTGTAGCTGGATAGGGGCGGGGTGCCTTTATCCGAGACTCTCAGGATGAAATGAAGCGTCTCCGGCTTATCGACCAGAGGGGCTGCCAAGTAGATACCAGGCATATCTTCAGGTCCGATATCGACCGCTTTGGGATAGGTCCCGGCTTCTGTGTATTGGAACCAGTAGTAGGTCAGACTATCGCCGTCCGGATCGGTTGCGTGTGCGCCAAGTCCGAAGTGAGTTCCGGATTTAACAGAGATCCCAGAGGGCTGATCCAAAACGACCATGGGATGATGATTTGCCTCCTTGTAAGGCTTCGTCGACCATTCCATTCGCGCAGCGAAGTCGTTTTGAAAGTCTTCTCTCCATCGCCAGAGAGTGACTTTGTAATCCTTGAATGATTTGTCACCTGGATGTAGCGCGCGTCCGTACTCAGCGTGTACAGGAGGCGTATAGCTGTCAACGGCGTTCGTCCAGATGGGACGGGTCTCCTGGGGAATGGGCACCCCACCGATGAAGGTTTTGGAGTCAGCCACGGCAACTGACGGCAACTGCTTCTCGTACCTTCCTCCCCAACCTCCCCAATCGGGATGTTCCATCTCGTCGAGGCCGTTTGGAATGAGACCCAGCCATGACGGTGTGTCTCCCTCCATACCTCCTTGCCATCACCGACTCCCTTCATTCCGTATTCAGCAATTCCTTTCTTGACCACCGATTGGAGCCTGTCGGCGGGAGGAAATGCGGGATCATGCTTGACCAAGTTGCCTTGTACCTTTCCGTAGGCGCGAATGACTTCTCGGATGAGTTCCGGCGCGGGACTCGGTTTCCAGACGGATGTCGTCGCAATGAGCCCTTGGATATCGATCACATCGGAATAGAGCAGCAATCGCACCGCGCTCTCTGTGTCGTCTGCTTCCGCAGCGATGTCCGTGAGAACGATGAGAGGCTTTTTGAGAGCCGTTGCTGTGGGAAGTCCCTCAGTTAACTTCATTTCCTTGCCGAGCCTCTTTTTTGATGGAAGCCTCTTGTGCATCGGCTCTGATTGAAGTGACGATTGTGCAAACCCCAACCCAAGAAGCCAGACCACACAAGACGAGATTCCGTAATTGCATGATTGAGAACCTTCCAAAGAAGTCACGTTGTAAGGATCGAACTCATGATACGGCGCTGAGCTACCACACCCTCTCCTCTGGGCAATGAAATAATGGACATGTATGCGCACTGAACTTTCTTTCACTTCCCTCGCCCAGATCCAGACGGAACTCCTTGCGGTTTTCGCAACCGATACGCAGACGGCCAAAGGGCCTGACGTTAAGCCGCAGCCGGTCTTGTTGACCACCGACGAGAAGGTGCGGTCGGCCGCATCGTCGGTGCTGGCGACAGGCGAGTACAAGGCAGGGCCTAATGAGACGGTGCTGCTGCATGCTCCCGCGGGGCTTGCGGCGAAGCGGCTGCTCATTGTGGGGCTAGGCAAAAAAGCCAAGGCAACGGTGCATACGGTGCGCAATGCGGCGGGTACGGCCGTGCGCTACACCAAGCCGCGCGCGGTTCGTGAGCTGACCATCGCTGTGCCCGAGGCGGTTTCGGAGTCGAGCGTTACGCTTGCGGCTGAAGCCTGCGCGCGAGCTGTGGCGGAAGGCGCGTTCGTCGGCAACTTTGATGCGGACACGTACCGCAGCGAGCGCAAGGATGTCAGCGTGCAGTCGCTCACGGTGGCGGCTCCGGCGGGGGCTGACCAGGGCGGCGTTCGGGCAGCGTTCAACGAGGGCGCGATCATCGGCGAAAGCCAGAACTTTACCCGCACGCTGGTAAACGAGCCCGGCAATAAGTTGACGCCGACCGTTCTGGGACAGCGTGCGGCGGAGATGGCAAAAGAAGTTGGCCTCAAGTCAGAGGTCTACTCGACGGACAAGCTGCACGAGCTGAAGATGGGCGCCTTTTGGAGCGTCTCGCAAGGATCGGCTGAGCCGCCCGCACTGATCGTACTCAAATACGAGCCGGAGGGTGTGACGGCCGGACCGGTGCTCGGGCTCGTGGGCAAGGGCATCACGTTCGACACGGGCGGTATTTCGATCAAGCCCGCGGACAACATGGAGAAGATGAAGTACGACATGGCAGGCGGCGCGGCCATGATCGGCGCGATGCGCGCCATTGCACTGCTGAAGCCGAAGGTGCGCGTGATCGGCATTGTGTGCGCGGCTGAAAATATGCCGGACGGCAAAGCGCAGAAGCCGGGCGACGTGCAGACCGCGATGTCAGGCAAAACCATCGAGATCATCAACACTGATGCTGAAGGCCGGCTCGTTCTGGCCGACGGCATCACCTATGCGCGCAGCCTGGGCGCTACGCACTTGATCGATGCGGCAACGCTGACCGGCGCATGCGTTGTCGCGCTGGGAATGATCAACGGAGGCGCGTTCTCGAATGACGACGCCACGTTTGAGAAGTTCCAGACCGCGCTGGCCACGTCTGGCGAGAAGTTCTGGCGCTTGCCGCTGGCCGACGAGTACTACGACATGATCCGCAGCGACATCGGCGACATCAAGAACACCGGCGGACGCTGGGGCGGCGCGATCACCGCAGCCGAATTTCTGCACGCGTTTGCCGAAGACACACCGTGGATTCACCTGGATATCGCGGGCCTCGCGTGGGTGGAGGAGAACAAGCCTTTCATCGGTAAGGGTCCGAGCGGCGTGGGTGTCCGGTCGATTCTGGAGTGGGTGCGGAGCTACGCAGGATAGTTTTGGAACTCGCCCGATACTACCGCGGCGATTTCTTTATCCCAGGTCCCAACACAAGGACCTGGGGCACCCAAGCTCGAAGCTAAACGCCAATGATGTTTCCATCGGCATCGACGTCGATTGACATAGCGCGCGGATTGCTGGGCAGCCCCGGCATCAGCATCATATTTCCGGCAATCGCTACGACGAAACCAGCGCCTGCGGATAGCTTCACATCGCTCACGTTAAGCGTCCAGCCCTTCGGCGCGGCCATGCGCTTGGGGTCGTCTGTTAGCGAGTATTGCGTCTTGGCGATGCAGACGGGCAGGCGCTCGAATCCCCACTCGCTGTAGCGATTGAGTTTCGCGCGGGCTGCTTCGCTGAAGATCACTCCGTCTGCTCCGTAGACCTGGATCGCAACCTTCAGGATTTTGGTGTCGAGCGGATCTTCGAGTGGATACACGGGCTGGATCTCGGGGCGCGGATTGGTCTCGATTGCTGAAACAACTTTGTGCGCCAGATCCACAGCTCCGTCGCCGCCTCTGGTGAATGCCTCGACGAGCGCACACGGAACACCCTGTAATGAGCACTCAGTCGCGATCATTTCCAGTTCTTCGGGCTTGTCTGCCGGGAAACGGTTGATGGCGACGACGATGGGAACGCCAAAGCTGCGCAACGTGCGGATATGGTGATCGAGGTTTACGAATCCAGCTTCGACCTTGCCTTCCCCCTGAGCACGCAGGCTCTGCACGCTTACGACCAGAACAGCAACGGCGGGCTTGATTCCGGAGCAACGCATGACGATGTCGAAGTACTTCTCTGCCCCGAGATCGGCGGCGAATCCGCACTCGTTCACAACGTAGTCCGCAAGCCGCACGCCCATCTCCTGCGCAACGATGCTTGAGGTGCCATGAGCGATATTGCCGAACGGACCGGTGTGGACCAGCGCAGGTGTCCCTTCCGTCGTTTGGACAAGGTTGGGCTTGATGGCGTCGTCGAGCAGCGCAAGCATGGCTCCAGTGGCGCCGAGATCGGCAGCGGTGATGGGGCGGCCCGATCGCGACGATCCGATGACGATCGCATCGAGGCGCTGTCGCAGATTGGCGCGGCTTGATGCAAGCGCCAGGATGGCCATGATCTCGGAGGCCGCGGTGATGACGAAACCTGTCTGCCGATTCGCGCCGTCGTGCTTGCCGCCTACATCGACGGTGATCCGCCGCAGCGCGCGATCGTTCATATCCATGGTGCGCGGCCAGGTAATCTGCGCAGGGTCGAGATCGAGCGCGTTGCCGTGGAACAGATGCGCATCGATCATCGCGGCGAGCAGATTGTGCGCAGCGGTGATGGCGTGGAAGTCGCCGTGGAAATGCAGATTGATCTTCTGGCTCGGCTCGACCTGCGAGAGTCCTCCACCGGCCGCGCCGCCCTTCATGCCGAAGACCGGACCAAGCGAGGGCTCACGCGATGTGAGGATGGATTTCTGGCCGATGCGCTCGAGGCCCTGAGCGAGGCCGATCGATACGACTGTCTTCCCTTCCCCAGAGGTGGTCGGCGTAGTAGCCGTGACCATGATGAGCTTGCCGCGCACAGGAAAAGCGGGGTTGTCAAGCAAATCGAGCTTGAGCTTAGCGCCATATGTGCCGATGGGCTCGTATTCCGCCGGCAACAGCGATAGCTTCTGGGCGACTTCTTCAATTGAAAGCAGAGTATGTGTATGCAAAGCGCTATTTTCCATGGCACCCGGTCCTTCTATCTAGCCGGTGAGCACTATACTCCTGATGCCCGAAGCCCTGTTTGTGACGCAGACTACATCGCTTAGAACTCATCGAATTTCGACAGCATGAATCTACTCACATCGCTTCCGGGCTGTCGATGCCCAGCATGGCGAGTACCGTAATCAGCTCGCGCATCGTGATTGCGGCGGTAGCCAGAAGGAACATGCGGCGCTCGGGATCGATCTCTGTGAGCACATGATGCTTGTGGTAGAAGTTGTTGAATTCCTGCGCAAGCTGGAAGGCGTGCTTAGCAAGGTAGGCAGGTTCAGACGTAGCAATGCATTGCTCCAGCACTGCAGAGCGACGGCCGGCGCGCAGCCACAACGACCAGATATCGTCGCCTATGTCGCCCATGAGAAATGCGCCGGGATCGGAACCGGCGAACTCGCGCAGTACGGCCTCGGACGTAATCGATCCTTTGCGGAAGATGTTGCGCGCGCGAACCACGGCGTACTGAATGTAAGGGCCTGTTTCGCCTTCGAAGCTCAAGGCGTCTTTGAAGTCGAACGCGATGACGGAATTGCGCGTGAACTTCAGCATGAAGTAGCGCAGCGCCCCGATGGCGATCTGCTCAGCGATCTGCTGGCGCTCCTGGTCGTCGCGCGAGGTCTGGCGCATGTCGACTTCGGCCCGCGTCGCGGCGATCAGCTTGTCGATCAGGTCATCAGCCTTGACGCCAAAACCCTTGCGTCCGCTGACCTCAATATAGGAACGGTCACGATCCTCCACCGGAACGTCATAGCCCAATTCGGCAGCGCAGCGCGGAGTTAGCGCAACCATCTCGTAGCCGAAGTGCGTGTAATTGTCCGCCTGCTTCGTGTATCCCATTCCGCGCAGCGCCTGAACGACATTAGCCTGCGGATCAGATTGGCGCGAATCGATGACGTTGTAGATGGCTTGCGCATCACCGAAATGCGGATGATCGGTGTCGCCGTGTTCGGTTGAGATCCAGCACTCGTGATCCGGATAAGTGAAGAACTTCTTGTAGCCAAAGTCGCGGCCGAGCAGACCAAATTTCCAAAGATGATACGCGATGTCCTTGCCGACGTACGTGACGGTGCCGTTGGAGCGAACGATCACCTTGGCGTCTTCATCCACTTCGCCCGCCGCAGGCGCCGCGCCGGTACGCGACATCACCCAGCAGCCCTTGTTCTTGCCTTCGTTCTCGAAGTAGAGGACGCCCTTCTGCTTCAGCTGTTCGAAGGCGAGCGCCCAGAAGTTGAGGTGCAGAATCTCGCTCTCGCGCGGCAGAAAGTCGTACTCGATGCCGAGGCGGAGCATGGTCTCAAGATGACGCCGCAGAATCGCAGTTGAGATGAGATCTGCGACAGCAGCCGTTTCGTTACCGCCATGCTCGATCTCGTGCAAGGTCTGATAACGCAGCTTCTTGCGCTGTTCGTTCTCCGCCTCTGTTCCGCTGGTGTACCACTGCGAAGTGCGCGCGTAGAGGTCCCAGCAGAAGTAGTCGACGCGCTGGAAGTGCAGTTCCAGATCTTCGATGAGGGTACGGATTTCAGCGAGGGACTTCTTCTCCAGGTGGAGAAAACCGACGACCACGTCAGCAACCTGGACGCCAGTGTTGTCGATGTAGTTCTGCACGGCAACCTGGCGGCCAGCGGCTTTCAGCAGCCGGACGAAGGTGTCGCCAAGAATTGCATTGCGCAGGTGGCCAATGTGCGCGGCCTTGTTGGGATTGATGCTGGTGTGCTCGACGAGCGCATGAATGTCGGATGCAGTCGGCTGCGAGTCCTCGCCACTGGTCATCATGCGGACTGCGATGGTGCGATCCAGGTGTGCGTTGATGTATCCGGCGCCGGCGATTTCAAACGACGCAAACCCGCGCGGACTGCCCAGCTCGGCAACGATTTCCTGCGCGATCACTTTGGGAGCTTTGCGCAGCTTGCGCGCTAGTTCAAATGCGATGGGTGTGGCGAGTTCGCCGAACTTCAGATCGGGCGGAGTCTCCAGCGGGATGTTCTCGACCGCCAGATCGTACTTGGCTTTCAGCACATCGCGCAGATGCGACTCGAGCCGGATCTTGAGTTCCTGATACACGCAGCAATTGCCTCGGAAATCGTTGATTATCAAGCTGATTCTACCAGATCAACTTCTTGCCGCAGCGGAGGCAATGAACGTCAGTAACGCGACAAAAGGCACGTCAATCGGTGCCCATCGTCGGCAAACTCTCATATCCAAGCACGTCTTTACGTCCTCGCTGAACTCTCTCTGCAGAGATTGGTCCGCCCTAAAGATTCCTCAGGGTTGGAGGCTGTACATTTGTAGGTGGCTTAGAAAAGGGGACAGAAAACGAGCATGCGCTATGTGATGGGTATCGACCTTGGCGGAACGGCGATTAACTACACGGTCATGGATGAGAAGCAGAACATCCTGGTTGCGGGATTGTGTGAACACCCGGCCCGGTCGGTTGAGGGGCCCAAGATCTGCATCAGCCAAATCGCGGACGGCGCTGCACCGGCGCTTGCGCGAGCGGGCATCTCGATGGAGGACGTGGCGGCGGTTGGGTTGGATACGCCGGGTCCTGCGAGCGCCAAGGGCATTCTGAGCGCGAAGGGCTCGACGAACTTTGTGCACAATGACTGGGCGAGCTTCGATATTCGCGGCGCGCTGGAGAAAGAACTGGGCAAACCGGTTGTGTATCTGAACGATGCCAACGCGGCGGCCCTGTGGGGCCACTTTGCGCTGTTCGGCGCGAGCAGCGGTAAGACGTCGATCTCAATTATCGTTGGGACCGGCAACGGTGGCGGCGTGATCGTCAACGACAAGGTGATCGAAGGGAAGAATGGGTTCGGCGGCGAGCTGGGGCATGTACTGGTTCCCTACTCGGAAATTCCGGAGATCGCCGGATTAAAGCCGATCTGCAATTGTGGGCGAATCGGCGATCTGGAGTCGCTGTGTTCGCTCACGTCGATCCGGATGAACGTGCTGCCGTTCCTGCTGAAGCAGCATCCGGAGCACGAACTGGCCAAGATGGATATCGCGAAGGCTGCTTACGCAGCGCGGGGGCTCGCGGCAAAGGGCGATCCGCTGTGCAGAACAATTTTCAAAGTACAGGCACATGCGCTGGGGCTGTTCTTCGACGAGATGATTAACACCTTCGATCCGGATGCGCTCATCATTGGCGGTGGCGTGCTGGAGGCGACGGACGAATTTCGGCAGTGGTTCATCCAGCAGATTCGCGCGGGTATGCCGGCGCAGCGTGCGGAGCAGGTGGATATCCCGATCCATGTGATTCCGAACGGAGACTGCGCAGGCGCGCTAGGCGCGGCGATCGGAGCACTGCAGTTGCTGAACTAGGGTTATGGCGAGTAGGGAGTAACCCGCGCGTGACCGCTACTCCCTACTCTCCTCTTTGCTTTGCCTGAAAGCCGCTATCCTCTGCTTACTTATTGGTGAGTTGAAGGCGGCGGCTGACGACAGTGGCAGTCGACCAGTCGGGCCAACTGGAAGCGGTCACATAGAACAGCCAGGGGTTGCCGTTGCCGGTGGCCGGATCAGTTCCCTCGCCGATGAGCGAGGGATAAAGAATGCTTTTCGATCCGCTCGTTATAGCAGCTGAAGGAATCGGACCCGACCAGGAAAACAGGGTTGAGCCATACTGAATGGCGATGGCAGAATTACCCGTTGTATAAGCGATGAAATACCGCTCGGTGGCAGCGTCGTAGAGCGCTGAGGGGAAGCTGCCGGACGCCGCGATGATGGGCGTGTAGTGGCCTGAATTTGTCGCGGCATTTGGATCGCCGCTGGTTCCGGGCTCCGTGAATGCGCCTTTGTAGAACTTCTTGAAGAGGGTCGGGACCACTGCGGTATTGCCCGCGAATGCCTGTGCGACCAGTGTCGCGAGCGGAGCTCTCGCCAAAGCGAGGCAGGTGCTCTGGGCGCAGTCGCCAGTTGAGCCCGCGGAAGGATCAAAATCGGAGTAGAAGACGTAGAGATATGTATTGTTGGGATCCGCGGCAGCAAGGCTGCCAATGTGTTGGCCGTTGCCGTCGGCGACGAGAAGTGTTCCGCCGCCAACCTCCAGATTCGTGTTTGCGTTGAGGACGGTAGAGCGAGTGACGTATGGCTGAAGGATCTCTCCCAGCTTTGAAAAATTAGCGCCACCATCCTTTGAGAGCGCCAAACCCAAGGATGAGTAGAAGCACTTTCCCAAGCCAGGGCAGGTGCCCCCCTGGGATTCGCCATGATAGATGTGAAGGACACCGGACGCGCCCGCCGCGCTCGTGATACTCAGGACGGGTCCCCCGGCCGCGTAGTCACGATCGAATGTATATCCATTCGGGTCGCCACCGGGTCGAATGACTGCGGAACAACCATACGACGCAGTAAAGGCGCCCAGCGATCCGCCGAACCGGTACGTCCCGGTGGTCGAGGGAGAGCCTGCGCAAGAGGCTGAGCTCGTGGCCGGCATAAAGAAAGTAGAGGAAGCGCCGCTTGTGAGCGCACCAATGGAGCCATCGGCAGGGCCATACAGAAAGCTCAACGAGGCGCGCTGCGATGGCGTAAGCACGGGGCTCTCTGCACTGGGACTCACAGTGAAAGTGCCCTGCGGTGTAAAAATGCCTTTATTTACTGTGCCACCGCTGCACGAAGTGAGCACGACGACTAGAAACAGCAGCGGCAGAGCAGGACGTTGAGGGACCCGAAGCACGGCGACTCCTTGCGATAAGGTATGGCTGGTCGTGTCCACCCTCATCAACAACAAGATACATGGGCCGAACACTCAGATGGACGCCGCACGGAAGGAAACGCACGCGAAGACAATCTCAAAAGAAAAGAGGCTGACTTTTTGGGGTCAGCCTCTTTGAGTGTTGCGGAGCGGAGTTCGGTCCGCTCCGGGTGGTGATGATCTACTTCTTCTTCGGTGCCGCGCTTCTGCCCTTTGCGTTGGGAGAGGGCTTGGTCACGGAGAGAAGGGTAGACGCATCCTTGGCGTTGAACGGGTAGAGCTGCACCGACTGCTGACCAGTGTTCGTCAGGGTGAGGTCGACGCGGCGGTTCTGGGCCAGGTAGATGACGTTGAGGCGACGGAGTGTACTCTTCTTTTCCTTGTCCGTCAGCTCGGTGTTCTGATCAACGAGCCCCTTGACCTGATCCTTGGAGAGGACCTCGGACTTACCGACAGCATTGGTTGCAATTGCGGCATCAGGAATGCCCTGCTGAACCAAGTACTGCTTGACGGCATCAACGCGGCGCTGAGTCAGAGCCTGGTTGAACTTATCGGAGCCGCGCGGATCGGCGTGGCCGGTGAGGGTGATGTGCGCATCAGGCTTGATCTGGAGGTATGCCTTCAGGTCCGTTGCCAGGGTCTGCAGTGTTGCCTGCTGGCTCTCGACTAGTCCGCGCTCCGGATGCTTCTCCGAAGGCAGAGCCGTCGGGAAGAAGACGCTATGGAGGGCCAGACGAGCTTCGAGTCGCAGCTGTTCAGGAGACGGTCCCGGCGGCGGCGGTGGAGGCTGGATATTCAGGCTGGTGTTGGCAGAGGCGTTGTGTCCCTTGTCGTCGGCGACGTTGCAGGCGATCTGCACCGGGCCGGTCTGGGCGCCAGTTGAAGAGTAAGTTGCAGTGGTTCCGCTGCCGCTGATGGTGCCGCTCGAGGCCGTGTAGCTGTAGGTCAGCGGACGATTCTGCGGGCTCACACCCTGCGAGGTGATGGTGGCAGAGTCACCCGGCTTGAGATCTGTCGGATTGGCGGAGCAGCTGATGGTCGGCGGCTCGTATTCCTTCACGGTGAAAGTCGCGGTGCCGTTGGCGCTCTCCCAGGGCTTGAGGCCTTCCTTGCCGGGCTTGCCTTCCTTTACGCCGCAGTTAACGGTGTAGGTGCCCGGGGCGAGGTTGGCGGTGTCGACCTTCGCGGTGGTGTCCGTACCGGTTACGCCCTGCCCAGACCATGTGTAGACGACGTGGTTCTTGGGAAGGAGCTGTCCGGCGGTGGCGGTGACAGTTACAGGCTCACCGGGGAACACTGAGTTGGGCTGCGCCGCGCAGGAGATGGTGGCCGTTGCAGGAGGCGCGATGGTGCCCATGTGGAGCACGAGGCCTGTGCTGAGACGCGCCATGTTGAAGTTGGTGCGCGCCACCGGATAGAAGTTCTCATGCGTGTACTGGTAGTCGGCCTGGAAGACGCGCAGGGCAAGATGATGATCGAGCCAGGGAGTCTCGTAGTCGATGCCGCCGCCAGCCGTAAGCACGACGCCCCACTGATTGCTGGGGTAGTAGGTGCTGGAGACGCTCTCGCCGCCGACCAGGGCATGCACGAAGGGCGTGATGTCTTCGGTCGGGAAGCGGGCGATCAGGCCGCCGGAGCCGCCACTGAACTGGTTGTGTACCACGGCGCCGTAGTTGCCGCCGTTCTTATGGAAATCTCCCTCAGCCTGGACGCCGAAGAATTTGTTGAAGTACCGTGCAACGCTGAAATCAACGCAGCATGAGATCGCCTTCGCAGAATCCTGCTGGGTGCCCTTAATCAAGGCGCCGTGAGGTGCGAGGTAGCTGAACCCAGCGAAGATGTCCCACCGTGAGGGAGCATCGGCTGAGGGGCCCGTTGTGGCGGGCGCGGCTGGCTTGGGAGCGTCCTGGGCAGACAAGGCAATAGGAATTAAGCCAGAACATGCCAGTGCCAATGCCAGGCGGGCAATTTTTGAAACTCGCGAATGCATGCGTTTCTCCTCCGCAATCGAAAACTGGAAAACAAGGTTGGAAATGGCTCCTTTTGCGGACCATTTTCCGGTTGAGTGACTGGGCTCCTTGACAGCTGAACTTTTCGCCTGAATGGAGCGCACCACCAATAAACGTAACATAGGAAGTAAGGGCTAGAGGTTACTTTCTGAAGGGGTTTACCAACTGGTATCCACCGGATTCAAGGGCATCTGAATTGCAGAGCAGCTCTCGAGGGCGGTGGCAAGGAAGACGGCTTTTACTCCACGTTGAGAGTCTTGAGCAGGCTGCGCGGTTCGCGCTGAATTTTCTCCTGAAGCAGTGTGATGGCATAGAGAAGCTGCTCAGGCCTTGGCGGACACCCGGGTACATAGACATCCACCGGGATCACCTGATTGACCCCTTGCACGATCGCGTAGTTCTGAAAGACGCCGCCCGAGGTTGCGCAAGCTCCCATGGAAATAACCCATTTGGGCTCTGGCATCTGGTCATACAATCGCCTGATAACTGGCGCCATCTTCTGGGCAACGCGTCCGGCGATGATCATGAGGTCTGACTGCCTTGGAGAAGGCCGGAAGACTTCAGCGCCAAACCGGGCAATATCGAAGCGCGATGCTCCCATGGACATCATTTCAATGGCGCAGCAGGCCAGGCCAAAGGTCATGGGCCAGATCGAGTTCTTGCGGACCCAGTTGATGGCCGAGTCCAGGGAAGTAAGAAAAATGCCGTCCGGCTGGTCATAGCCGTA
>Ga0105240_10010139_pt1 | contig 13266 bp, 13 predicted proteins | sample KBSC54metaG_FD_80426 | JGI IMG/M metagenome (GOLD analysis project Ga0105240, IMG submission 80426) | Corn rhizosphere microbial communities from Kellogg Biological Station, Michigan, USA - KBS C5-4 metaG | ecosystem: Host-associated > Plants > Roots > Rhizosphere > Soil | place: Michigan, USA... | reverse complement strand
CATATCCGTGCCTGGATGGAAGTTCAATCGCAGAAGAGCACTCCCTTGAATCGACTTGGCTTCAACACTCTCAATTCCATTGATGTAGAGGAAGTGGTACTCGTAGTAGTACGAGATGAAGCCTTCCATTTGCTGCGGACTCATTCCTCCGTACGGTTGTGCAACGTAGATCGTTGGCAGATTCAGATCGGGCAGAATGTCGACCCGCGTGCGGATGAGCGCAATGATTGACAGAAGTGCCAGCGCGACCACAAGTGTCAGAACCGTAATCGGCCTGCGAAGTGCTGCGCGAATCAAACCCATTCGACCTTGCTCCTCATCTCCGAATTCACGGCTTCTTCTGCAGTAGTTGGAGGAAGGAGGTGAGATCTCCCTGCGCCTCTGCTACCCCGGCCAACCCGCGCCAGACGTTCAGTCTGGCGACCGCATCGTCGCCCTCTGCCTGAGCGAGCGCCGACTCGGCAGCCGAGACTTCGATCACCGTTGCCAGACCGGATTGATAGCGCGCCTGCTGTTGCCGTTCGCTCTGCCGCGCGGCATCAAGCTCTACTGGAGTGTTCTGCGCGACCGCCTTCGCTCCCTCGAGCAACGCGCGCGCTTCCTTCACCTGTGCCGAAACGTCGCTCAGCGTTCGCACTCGATTCGCCTCTGCGGCGCTGAGTTGAGCTTGTTGTGCTCTCTGCTGGGGATGTAGCGCAAAAATCTGAAACGCAGGGAACGTCACCTGAACCGCCGCGAGCCAGTTATAGGTCTGGGGTGCCAGTCCCGCAGTTCCTCCTTGAAATGCCGGAACCGGCGTACTCGTAAGACCTGCTCCCAAACCGGACACAGATCCGTACAGCGAGAACGAAGGAACCCAGGAACGATTGAGCAGATGAAGTTGCTCCATGGCTTGGTCCCGAATCGCCGTCTGCTGTTCGACCAGAGGATGGACCTGGACTGGGCTGCCCTGGTCTGGTTGGCCTGGAGCATCACCCAGCACGGTGGCATCATCGACCTGTATCTGATCTGACGGAAGCTGAAGGAGGTTGGCGAGAGCTTCCAGGCGGACCTTTTCCTGGGCCTGGGCCTGAATGTGTTGAGTTCTTGCTTGCGCCAGTTGGGCGTCTGCCTGGGATGCATCGGCACCGGGCCGAAGGGTGTTATCGACCAGCACGTGGATTGCACGGGAGAACGCCTCCATCCGTTGAACATTCGCCTGCTGGACCTTGACGATTTGTCGAGCGGCAACGAGATCAAGGAAAGCACCCGCAGCCGCTGACTCGACATCCAGCTTCGTCAGATCCGCTCCGTGCCGAGCTGATTCGTATCCGAAGCGCGCTACGCCGACCTGAGCGTGCCGAACACCAAAGTCAAATGGTTGCCAGGAAAAGAGAACTCCGGTGAGCGTATTCCAGTCGGTGCGGCCCGTCGTCTCTCGGGCTGGCGGAGTTGGAATGGGCACGACAGCCTGACCGAGCGGCGTAAGATTCGCTTTGTTTGTCGTAGCGCGGTTGAGCTGCCAGAGCATGTCGGCGCGCGGCAGATAAGCTGCCTGAGCGACCCCAATTGCATTTCTGGCCGCCTCTTGCTGCGCTTGAGCAGCCCGTATGGCTGGATACCTGCTCGCGGCCTCCGTAATGGCTGATTCCATTGTCAAAAGACGGTGAACGGCAGGCTGACTCGACACGCCGTCTTGCCCGCATATGGCAAACGGCAGCAACGCGATGGCGAGCGCAAGTGCGGTTTGCGTCTTTACTGCAGCAGTTTTCACACAGGAGTCCTCGGGGAGTAAACAAGGTGAACTACCATCGAATCCCGATATTTGCATCCGGCTAGACTGGATGTCAACGCATCGGCAACGTCACATCCTGCCCTTATTCACTAGTCATGGAAACGCATGCTAGCAACTTGACAGGATGTGGTGCTGACGCGCGTCGGCTGGATGGTCGCTTCCCATGAGCCACAGCACTGCCACAGTCAGTTTCAAGATACAGGGCAGACCGGTGGCGAAAGGAGACGAGCCGAGCGAAACGCTGGGGCTCGCGATGCCGGGCTACTTCGAGGCGACGAGGATCCCGCTAATCGCCGTCCGGACCTTCGGAGCCCAGGACGGTCTGACGGGTCAGGCGACCATTATCGTCAATCAGGTTCATCGACGACACTGTGCATCCGGTTGCAGTAGGGACGATCATCGCTGATCGCCCCCTGCGCAGATCCGTACGAGCGCGTCTACGCATACGGCTCTTATGAAGGATGAGTGGCGTAGAAGCGCGCATCGGGGTAAGGGTGCAGGACTTTCGGGCGGGGTATCCATCGTTCGAAGAGCGGAGTGAGAGTCTCCCAACGTTTGCGTGCCCGTTGACTGCGGCGTGCGAGTGCCTGGTACCACAGTCGATTGACCCGCTGACGGAAGGTGCTCAGTTGTCCGAGGTTGCCCGGCACTGCGTGGTATTGGTAGTGGCCATTGACGACTCTGCGGAGCCAGGCACCGGTTTTGGCAGGGCGATCATGCATGCGACGACGAAGCTCGACCTTGAGTCGTACTCGCAGCAGGGGCAGACAGTGAGCTCATCGCGAGGCTTGACGAACGCTGTTGCCGGGCTCCAGTTTTGACTCGAGTTCCTGGTCAATCCATTTACTCAGCCGGGACAGCCGGAAGACCCAGCTTTTACCCCTCTTCATTCCTGGAACGGTGCCCTTGCGGGCCATCAATTCGAGCGTCTTGTAGTGGAGGCGAACAAACGGAGCCGCCTCGCGTGAGGTCAGTAGGGGTTCAAACAGTGCTTCTGTATTGATAGGTACTTGCGTAGACATGACACCTCCGAAACAGTCGTTATGGAAAGGATCTCTAAAAGAGATCGCTGCCGGTTTTGATTAAGTATTGGTGAGAGATTGACAGGTTACGGAACTGAGAAAGAGCCGTCCACCATGTGCTGCAACTCAGATTTAACCCATCCGGTGCCCTCTTGAGAGGTTTAGTCACTTCTAAAACTCTGTTGCAGCAAACCAAGCTTGCTTGTTAACTCTATACGATTGCTAGATTTGAGAACTCATAACCCAAAGGTCGCTGGTTCAAATCCAGCCCCCGCAACCAAAATCTTCTAATTTCAGCGGCTTCCGATACGTTCGGAGGCCGTTTCTACGTTTCGGGGGAACTGAGGTAGATCTGGGCAAGGGTTCTTTGTCGAGAGGTGCTCCAGGTTCTCCGGCTACCGGAATACAGCCATGACTACGACGGCGGCGAGGTATACTCGCCCTCAAACCTGAAGCGAGAAACTCCAACTACGAGTGGCTGAGCAGGTTTATTATCGGCACGAATTTCGGTCAGGCAGAATTGCGACAGGCAGCACTTGAGACGGAGGCCATTGGTAGGTCGTGAAAGAGAATCTGCTCGCGCTAGTTGAACCGGTCATGGGCACGTCGTCCTGAAAAGCGAGAAATGCAAGAGATAAGACCGACATCAAAAGAGGAGAATTCTGTGAAATCTCAACAGAGCAAGCAATTGAAGATAGCGATGTTTAGTGTTGTGTTGCTGGCTGCAATGCCTTTGGTGGCATCTGCGCAGGATGATCACGAGCGGTCACAATCGAAACATCAGTACTCCCTGGCAAGTATTTGTGGAGACTACGCGGCTATTGCGACCTACGGCGCGAGTATCGCGCGCGCACTTGGAACTGAGTCATTTGACGGCAAGGGGAACCTCACCGGCTCGGCGATTGCGAATCAACCCGGACCAAACAGCACTCGCTCGCTAAGCAGTATCGGTATATCGGGAAGCTACTCAATGAACGCGGATGGAACCGGGAAGATGGTGCTAGGCATCGCGCTTCCGGACGGTACATCGGCAAACGTGACGGAAGATTTTGTGATCACCAAGACCAAGCTTATTGACGGCGTGGAGATCGCAACTGAAATTGAGGATGCGCAGGAGACTCCGAGCGCAGTCATCGATGACACAAGCCTGGTGATTCACAGCTACACTCTGCGTTCCGTTCCCAAGTCGTGCACATCACATCGGTGAATCAATCTCCACTTCCGCTTAAAACGCTGGAGAAGTCACATGCAAATTCCAATGAGCGGGCGCTCACGCGCTCTGCAAACGAATCTAATTTGGAGGGCGTGATTTCCTCAATCTCGTCAATCATGTCCTCGACAACTCGAGATTGCCACACTGCGAGTCTTTGTCGCAAAAAACTGAGTCGCGCGATCCGCATTATCGTATCTGAGTAATTAGGGGTCGGCCTGCCCGTGACATTAAGCCCCAGAAACCGAATCGATTTGTTGTAGGGTATCGGCGTTGGGCAGAAAACCATTCGTTCAATTAGGCTGCAGATTCCCAGTGGGTTTGAATGGAACTCCGTGATCCGTTTGTTCGCGAAGAGGGTCTGTAACCTTTTCTCCCCTCGCCACCTCCAATCGAGTGAACCAGGAGGAGAAGTGAACAACGTTGGAGCTGCAAAACTCGCTCGCTCGCTCGAACTTTTAGGAGCGAATGTCCTTCGCTATTCATTGGTGTTCTTTCTTATTTTCTTTGGCGCCCTGAAATGGACTGTTGACGAAGCTCGCGCTGTTGATCCCCTAATTACGAACAGCCCACTACTTTCCTGGACTCATCATCTTGTCGGTATGCAGGGTGCTTCGGAGTTCATTGGAATCATTGAACTGGCGGTCGCCGTTCTCATCGCGTTAAGACAGTGGAAGCCGTTGCTTTCGGCCTTGGGGAGTATCGCAGCTGTGGCCATTTTTCTGGTCACACTCAGCTTTCTGTTTACGACGCCGAACGTACAACAAACCGCTCCGTTTCTGCTGAAGGACCTGTCTCTGCTGGGTGCGGCTATTTGGACGGCGGGAGAAGCACTACGGAGCAATGCCCCGATAATCGCTAAGGCACGCAAGGAATTTGCAGGTGGATTCGAGTTCTGAAGCCGCACTTTCTCAGAGCTTCCGCGATGGCGCTCGTATATCAATGAAGCCTGCGGCTACCTGGGTCACGTCCTTCTCCAAAAAGAGACCCGCTATTGTTGAAGACCCAGTCAAGCAGATCATCCGCGATGAAGGGTGAAACAAATGATCAATTCTGGATCTAGGCGTTGGCGCGAATCTCGCATTCGATTTAGGCGATATGCTGGTCTTCCCCTTCGGTTAGTTGTTGGCTACGGGTTTCTGGCGCATGGGCTGGCAAAGTTGTCGAAAGGCCCTGAAGCATTCGCAGGAATCCTACATTCGGCCGGTCTACCCGCTTCGCAATTGATGGCATGGGTGACAGTGGCCGTCGAAATTATCGGTGGCGTGGCGATCCTCCTCGGCGCCTTTGTCTCCCTGGTGAGCATTCCCGCAATCATCCTGCTTGCTGTTGCCATGGTCACTGTCCATTTGCCATACGGGTTCAGCTCAATCAAACTCTTGGGCTTCAGCAATGGAAGAGCGCAATTTGGACCGCCGGGATATGAATGCGATTTGCTCTACATGGCGTGCATACTAACCTTGGTGTTCATCGGCCCTAGTCCCTGGTCGATCGACGCATTGCTTAACCGCGATAGGTCGACACGCGGTAGAGCGCCAGTGGATGATTCCTTTAAAACCAAGTAAGCCAGTTTGCAGGTTGCTCGCCGAAATTCGCAAACTCCTTGTAACTTTTCACGCGCGGCTTCGTTCCAATTGAGGCGAACTGGTAGGGACAGGCGAGTGAGCGTTCTGCTCGATGCCGATTCTGTGCTGCGTTCGCTATATCCCCCAGATTTAAGGAGACGTTTATGGTGAGATTTATTCGCTGCCTCGTGAGCACTGTCATGGGTGTTGGTGCGCTTGTGTCAATGCTCTCGGCGAGCGCGCAGCTTCGGAACGCCGAGACTGTTTTTGTGATGTCGAACAATGCGGATAGGAACGAAGTGATCGTGTTTCAGCGCGAAGGGAATGGTAACTTCGAACGAAGCCACTTCGATACATTTGGTCGCGGAACAGGTGGCGTCAACGATCCCTTGGAGTCTCAAGGGTCACTCACCCTCAGCACGGATCACTCACTGCTCTTTGCCGCGAATCCAGGCAGCGGCGATGTTACCGTGTTTCGGATTCAGCACAACAGGCTCGTATTGGCCGACAAGGTGCCCTCGGGCGGCAGCCAGCCAGTTTCCATTGCCCAATGGGGAAACACAGTCTATGTGTTGAATTCTGGTGGCGCAGGCAGCGTCGTGGGATTCAGGCTCGACCACAATGGCCACTTACACAGGATCGCAAACTCTACCGCGTTTCTCTCCGCGAATGCTACTGGAGGAGCATCAATTTCGATCAGTCCAGATGGACATTTCGTTGCAGTCGTCGAGCGCATCGCAAACAAAATCGATACGTTCAGAATCAACCCTGATGGCACGCTTGCAGCGGGCACTGTTACATCGAGTTCAGGAGCAGGTGCCTTCTCGGCACAATTTGCTCCGGATGGAAAACTCATTGTTTCGGAAACGGGTCCAGCCAATGTTACCGACGGGTCTGCAATCTCGTCATACACGGTTCTGCCCAATGGAACGCTAGGTGTTGTCAGCCAGAGTGTTGCAACGGACGGCGCTGCGAACTGCTGGAATGCAATCAGTCCCGACGGCAACCACGTGTACGCCTCAAATGCTGGTTCGTCGAACATCGCGGGATTTTCGATCGGTGATGGCGGTGTACTGAAGCCGCTGAATGGAACGATCGTCGGATCGAACCCAGAAGGTAGCACGAATCTCGATATCGCGATCAGTGGGGATGGCAAGTTCCTTTATTCGCTGAATGCGAAGGTTGGATCCATCGGCGTCTTTGCGATTCAAGCCAATGGAACGCTTACGGAAGTGACACAAATCGAGGGTCTTCCTCAGGCCGCTGGATTTAATGGAATCGCAGCGCTTTGATTCCGTACTGCGAGCTCTGGTTTTTATCCAGGGCTCGCAGGTGAACTCATGGTCGTCCAGGCTCTCCAGAGCGACAAAAAGTGGCACGATCAGATGTGACTGAAGATCGATAGGTTACGAGGTTCACTCGTCTGCTGCTGCGACATCATTGACGAGTTTTACTGCCCCGAAAGCGGAATGGATGAGAGTTTTTGGGGTGGTATAGAATACCCCCACGCCCATGGAACCAGTGGAACAGGCTGGCACGGAAGTGCTGAGGCAGGAGACGCTTGAAGTGTACCGAGATTACTCGGGTGCACTGACGTCCTATGCGCGTCGGCTGACTTCCGATCTGGAATTGGCTCAGGACGCGGTTCAAGAGGGTTTTTTGCGGTTCTTCCTGGTGCGAATGCAGGGCGAGACTATCCGAAACCCTTCGGCATGGTTGCATCGGGTGGTGCATAATTTCATTTGCGAAACGGTACGGTCTTCTGCGGTGCAAGCCTGCGTTGCATTGGACGACGAATCGCTGGGAAAAGCGAACGTTGCTCCGGAACCAGGAAATTTCGAGTGGGAAGAGGCCTTGCGGGCGGTGCTGGCGCCGCGTGAGTTTGAGTGCCTGAGATTGCGAACCGAGGGATTAGACTATAACGAGATTGCGAATGCAATGTCGGTTAGGCCAGGGACGGTGGGAGCTCTTCTACACCGAGTTGGCCAGAAAATGCGCCTCGCGCTTCGGCGGAGAAGGAGCCAGTAGTGGAGCGACGGAGAGCGAAATCGCAAATCGACAAAAGCGTCTCGCCAGGAGTCGCTGCTCCTGCGCAGCAGGGCGAAGATCCTGTAGCCGATGAACTCTCCCGAAAGATGCTGTCATGGAGCAGTCTTTGGTTCGGCTCTCCGGGTAGCGTTGACCCAAGCGAAGAGCAAGAGCGGGTTCGGCAGCGGCTCTTATCATGGTTGGAGCGCTGTATCGGTCGAAAAGCCAGCGCCGTTTTGACGAACGGCGTCGAGGATGTTTCTCTCGCGACGTCTACTCCTTTGCTGACCGCTTTCCTTGGGCGTAGGGCAATGCTGGAGCTTTCACGACGTGTTCTGAACGAACCATAGGCTTTCCGAATGCCGCGTCTGGTCGTATGGATTTGGCGAGCGTGTGCAATTCACTATGCGATCGGCATGGCTGCCTATTTCCATTTCCTGGCCACGGGTAGCTATCACTACCTGAATCTTTACTTCTTGATTCTCGGCACCCTTTTCTTCCTGCTGACAACAGCTACGGAATTCTTTCTCGCAATTGAATGCCGGGCAGGGTTTGAATCCGATGAGCCAATGCGAACTGCCTGGAGCTTTATTTCTCTTGCATCGCTTGCGCGGTTTGCAGGGGCGGCTCTGATCTCTTTGGACCATTGGCGGTTCGCGAAAATTCCCGGGAGTACAACTTCAGTCCTGGCAGTGATTTTGCCAAGGGGACTCCCGCATATCGGCGAGGTCATAGGAGGACCGCTCGCGATGGTTTTTTTGGCCATTGCTTTGAGCGGCGTCTTGAAAATTCAGCATCGGCTTCGTATCCTGCGCGGCTTGAGACTCACGGACCTTTTGCTCATCGGGTTCATCGTCGCCGTGATGTTTGGCGAAGCTGTAAACATTGCGCGATACCTCGGCCCCGCGTACCCTTCTCCACCCCTCACCAAAGCCATTCTCTGGCTGAGTGATCCTTTACTTGGTCTGCTGTTGGTTCAAGCAGTCCTAATTCACCGGTCTGCGAATCGGGTAGGACTCGGTCTGATTTCTCAATGCTGGGGCATGTATGTGATCGCGATTGTCACCACACTGATCGGGGATGCCTCGATCTGGGCTGTCGGCGAGGAACTTCTTCCTGAGAAATTGGTTGCGCTGACTTGGTACATCTGGTTTTTCGCCGCTGCGGCTTTCGCGAGTGCACCGGCCTACCAGCTTGCGGCAATGAAGCTTGCTGTCAATGAGGGCAGGATTCGCAGGCGGTGACGATGAGAAGCCTATTTTCAGATTTCCTGCAGGGACAGTAAAGAAATGCCGTTCCTGATTCGTCCTAAAGAGGGGATCCTCCGTTAGGTTGTCCTCGCCTTAAGAATCTTCTGACTATAGTGGGCTCACGTGTCCATTCTTCCGCGAGGTCCATTTCAATTTTGCGGCTTCACCGATCTCGTACCAGGAGGGTTCGTGATGTTTACCGCTGTTTCGGGCCGACTCTTTTGTCTTTTTATGCTCTGGGCCGCTATCCCAGGTTGGGGGCAGGCCACATCGGGTTCCATTTTGGTGAATGTGAGAGATCCGCAAGGGGCTCTCATTTCACAGGCCAGAGTAGAAGTAGCATCTCCGGAAACGGGGCTGATCAAAAAAGCGGAGACAGATTCAACGGGGAGCTGCAAAGTAGAGTATCTGCCACCTGGCCGTTATGTGGTCAGCGCTGCACAGGCAGGTTTCAGCTCTTTCCGCACGCTGCCGCTTGAGTTGCAGATCGACGACAAGCTTCGCGTTGATATCAATCTCCGCCTGGCTCAGGCGGCGGAAACAGTGGTCGCCACTGACGTGATTCCGCTGATGCAGACACAAAGCGCAGCCATGGGCCAGGTCATCACTGCGTCCGCTATCGCCAACATGCCGCTACTTGGCCGGAACTTCATTGACCTCAGTTTGCTGGTTCCCGGTATCGTGCACGGGGAAGGTGGTAACAATGTGAACCTCTCGATCAACGGGCAGCGCGAATTTGCAAATTCCATCCAGTTGAATGGGATTGAAGTAACCGGGAACCGAAACAACGACACCAGCCTTCGTCCCAGCGTTGACGCGATGAAGGAGTTTAAAGTTGTCACTGCCGGCTACAATCCCGAATTCGGACGTGCCGCGGGCGGAGCTATTCTTCTTGAGACCAAAGCGGGCGGCAACGAGTTTCACGGGACGGCGTACGAGTTTTACAGGCCGAACAATACGGCGGCGGAGAGCTATGCCTTCGCTAAATCCGATGTAAGTCATGCCTCCCAGCTCAAGCAGCATAATTTCGGCGCCACCATCGGCGGTCCCCTGCGCAGGAGCCGGGACTTCTTCTTCTTGAGCTATGAAGGCAGCCAGCTAAGGAATGCCGAGATTTACGAGACGACTGTACCTGCGCTCGACCAGGTAAGCTTTCCAGGCGACGGCAGCGTGGATCTGTCGCGTCTGACTGATCCGTATACTGGCGACCAGATTCCGGTTTTCGATCCGTACTTCTATCAAGCCAACTACTATGCTCAGCAGTATCCAGGAAACATTATTCCGGCGAGCGCGATTAGTCCTGCCGGAAAGACCATCCTGACCCAGATGTTTCCCCACCCAAATAACTCAAACAGGTTTTTCAATAACTACACGGCCGCGCAGCGAATCCGAAGCCACGGCAATACCGGCGACGTGCGTTTTGACGAAGACCTCTCATCGAGCGATCGGCTGACGCTCACTTACGACATCGTGCAGTACGAGAACAGTACAGGCGATCCGTATGCCGGATCGGGCACCTTACCCAATGCCGGGGGAGCCGATTCCGGAGATCATTATTGGCTCGAGAATCAATCCATCGGTGTCTCCTGGGTGCATACGATCAGCGCAAATCTGCTGAATGAACTGCGCGCTTCGTATCTGATCACCCCGCTTGTAGAGCACAGTCTTGTGGATGGCACTCGACTCGCGGACAAGGTGGGGATACAGAATGCGAATCTCACGGACTATCCGGATAGCTGGGGCTTCCCGCAGATTCAGTTTGAAACGGGCGCTATTACCGGAGGCTCCACATGGAAGCCGCTAACCTTCAGGGACGAAAACCTTCAAGTGGGCGAGGCGACTTCCTGGATTCGCAATCGACACGCTCTGAAATTTGGCTATGAATATCGCCATCTGAATTCTCACCCGAACTTCTCATTGTTCCCCACGCCTTACGAGTACATTGGTGGGGCTTATGCAGCGATGACCAGCGATCCGACCTACACCTTCTATCAAAGCAGCGCATATTACGGAAACGGCGGCAGCGAGATTGCCGATTTGCTGCTTGGTCTTCCCTACGTTGTAATCCAGGGTTTGCAATTGACTGATCCGCACACCACGAGCAATGAGCACACTTTCTATCTTCAGGATTCGTGGCAGATTACGGATCGTCTCAATCTGAATCACGGGATGCGCTATGAATACCGCCAACCATATGTGGATGTCCAGAACAATGCATCGAACTTCGATCGCACTTCCCTCAATGTCCTGATCGCGAACCGTGGTGCGAATGGCCGGTCGCTGGTTGAGTCGAACAAGGCCGATCTGATGCCGCGTCTTGGCGCTGCATACTTGATCAATAGCGCGACATCTCTGCGCGCTGGATTTGGCGTGTTCTACACGGCCGAGAACGATGCGCGCGAAGATATTCTCACCAAAAACTATCCTTTTTTCACGCAGGACGAATACGTCAACTCGCCCTACTACTTTGCCTATAATCTCGACACAGGAATTGCACGCTCGACGACTGTCAACTTACCGGGTGATGCGCCCAGCATCGATTTGACGAGTGTGCCCGGAGCCGCGAACGCAACCGTCTACTCCGAGCCCAGATACTTTCCGGACGGCTATTCTGAAATGTACAACCTCACGGTTCAGCGGATACTTCCTCGGAACACTTCGCTTGAGGCCGGGTATGTGGGAGCCCAGTCGCACAAACTGTCTTACGCGGTTGGCAACTACAACGTGAGCAATCATCTATCGAGTAAGATTGGCAAAGTACAAACGCTGCTTCCGGTTGGCAAGAGCAACTACAACGCTCTTCAGGCAAAGCTCGATCGCAGATTTGGCAATGGCTGGAGTGTGCTGGCGGCATATACGTATGCACACAGCCTCGATAATGGCCCGGCCCCATTCGATTTGAAGAGCAGTTCTGCGCCCCAGAGTCCATTTGATCTGGATCGGGAGTACGCCACATCCGCCTCAGATCTTAAGCACAATGTCACTCTGAGCGATCAAATCGAATTGCCCTTTGGACGGGGTAAACGGTACATACGCTCTGCAGGACCCGTGATCGGTGCGCTTGTGGGCGGATGGCAGGTGAACTCGATCGCGTCGTTTCATACGGGCACCCCAGTTAACATCGTCTCGAACGCCGGATACGCCGACTATCCAGGGTTACGGCCCGATGTGGTTCCCGGAAAGAATCCCAATCTGCCTCGCGACAAACGCAGTAACACGCAGTGGTTCAACACCGCTGCGTTTACAAATACCTCGGGACAGAGCAACAGCCGCCCTATTCCTGGGAGTGCGGGGCGAAATGTCGTTCGCGGGCCCGGTTACACCAACATCGACTTCTCGCTGTTCAAGAATGTTTCCATGCCGGAAAAGATGACTCTTCAACTGCGCGCGGAGAGCTTTAACTTGCTCAACACTCCGCATTTCGGCAATCCAAATGCGAGCCGCAATTCGGGCTCGTTTGGTTCCATCACATCCGCGAGTGGTGCGAGGGTTATGCAGTTTGCGGTGAAGTTTATCTATTGATAACCGCAAAGTGAAATAGGTGCGACAGCACTATCGCACGATGGTTGCCCGTGACCTAAGTCATGCATTTTGAGTCTCCGCCCGTAGGAGCCCGTAAAGAAACGGGACCTCCTTCTCCTCATATAAATAACTGCCCGAGTTGAAAAGAGCAGAAGACCGAGTATCCCTTCCCCAGAGGGAAGTTGCCGATGTGCGCTTCAACAGTTACGCGATCGTTGCGAATTGCCAGGCAGCGAAATGGTGCGTCGGAACTTTAGAAAAGCTTTTGACATCAAGGAGCAGGTTCGATATGGGTCATCAACGCAAGAGGACTGTCTCGGGGCGGGCTTTGGCAGGCCGCCGGCTTACATATCTGTTCATTTCGCGCAGCGAAGGCGGCGCCCTGGTCGAGATGGCGCTGGTCGTACCGATCATGTTGACACTGATCACTGGTATGGCGTCGTTCGGGATCGCGCTGAACAACTACCTGCTTCTGTCGCATGCGGCTGATGTGGGCGCGCGCTATCTAGCGATCAACCAGGGGAACTTCAGCAACGGAACGACGACGAATCCCTGCGCAATGGCAGCCACGCAAATCCAGGCGGCCGCTGTGGGTATAGCTGCTTCGCAGCTGTCGTACTCGATGACTCTTACTCCCACTGCGACCGGCACCGCGACTACGTACACGTCAAGCAATGGGACCTCCGGATTTGGGTCGGGTACGGGATGCGCCACGGGTGGAACTGCAAACATGGGCACGGGTGGGGGAATTGTCACGGTTTCAGTGAGCCACCCCGTCACTCCGTTTGTCGTGTTCTGGAGCAATCACACCCTGAGCCTGACGACTACAACGACGGAAATCATTCAGTGATAGTTGCCGAAATTGGGCAGACCTGAGGAGTGTATTCAATGAGCT
>Ga0105240_10010137_pt1 | contig 13267 bp, 13 predicted proteins | sample KBSC54metaG_FD_80426 | JGI IMG/M metagenome (GOLD analysis project Ga0105240, IMG submission 80426) | Corn rhizosphere microbial communities from Kellogg Biological Station, Michigan, USA - KBS C5-4 metaG | ecosystem: Host-associated > Plants > Roots > Rhizosphere > Soil | place: Michigan, USA... | reverse complement strand
CGCCAGCAAAAGGCCCAGGATCAATCCGACCCACATATGGATCTGAAACATCAAGCGGCGCACCGACGCGAAACTCATGACATCCTCATGCGTCCGCCCAGCGGCGGACCAGATTGTGGTAAAGCCCCGTCAGGCTGACGACTTCATCATTGTCGCCCACTTGCTTGCGCAATCCCTGAATGGCCTTGTCCATCTCGAACAGCATCAGGCGCGCGCGCTCGTCGCGCACCATGCTCTGGATCCAGAAGAAAGAAGACCAGCGGCTGCCTAGCGTCACGGGCGTGACATGGTGACGGCTGGTGGCCGAATATAAAATCATGTCCCCCGCCGGCAGCTTGACCCGGTGCTCGCCATAGGTGTCTTCGATCACCAGCTCGCCGCCGTCGTAATGCGCCGGGTCGGTGAGAAACAGCGTCGCCGACATGTCGGTCCTGACTCGGATCGGGGCGCTGCTTCCGATTGACGGTTTTACGAAGCGGATCGCATTGTCGATATGGCTTCCGAAATTCATCCCGCCGTCATAGCGGTTGAACAAGGGCGGGAAGACCCGAAGCGGCAGCGTGGCCGAGGTGAACAACTCGTTGCGCCCCAGCGCCGTGAGAATGACATCGCCCAGGGCGCGCGCTTCCAGTGAATTTTCCGGGATCTGGAGATTGTTCTTGGCCTGCCCCGACTGCGCGCCCGCCGTCACCCGCCCGTCCACCCACTCGGCCTTCGCCATCAGATCGCGCATCTGCGCGATCTGATCGGCGGAAAGCAGAGCGGGTATCCGGACCATCATGTCTAAAGCTGAGCCTCCAACGATATGACGAAGGTGCGGCCCGGCGACGGCGTGCCGCGATTGCCGAAGGACTGGCTGTAATTCAGCCGGTCCGTGATGTTGTTGATATTGAACTGGATGCGATAGGCGCCCCCGAAATCATAGGATGCCACCGCGTCAAGCTCGATCGTCTCCGGAATAACCGCGATGCGGCTGGTGCCCGTGAGATTGGGCGCCGTGCCCGTGGTCGAGACCGCATTGAACAGCCGGCTCTGGTAGACAAGCCCGCCTCCCAACACCAACCCCGGAATAAAGTCATTGGCGCTATAGTCAGCCCAGAGCGACGCTGCATGCTTCGGCACGAAGGTGATCTGCGATCCGATGGTGAAGGGATTGGGCTTGCAGGTACTGGGCGTGCCGCCGCAGCTGAGATCGTTGGTCACCACCGGATCGAGATAGGTGTAAGCGGTGGTGATGTTGAAATTGTCGCTCACCTTGCCGGTGACCGACAATTCCACGCCCTGCACGCGCTGTTTCTGGCCGGACTGGATGGTCAGAAGACCGGACACAGGATCGACCAGGGCCGCGTTGGCTTTGTCGACTTTGAACACCGAGCCCGCAAGGCCGAGCGCGCCGTCGAACAAGCCGTATTTGGCGCCCACTTCAAAAGTCTCGCTCTTTTCCGGATCGAGCCCCTGATTGGCCGTGGTGATGGGGGTTGGCGCACCCACCACCGAGGTGCCTTGCGGCACCGCCGACTTGCCATAGGAGAAATAAACCGTCGTGTGCCGGTCCGGCTCCCACACAGGCTGGCGCGGGGATTGACGATGGTCGACGGCGATTTGGCGACCGTGGTAACGGGCGCCACGGTCGCGCTTCCCACCGTGGTCGCCGAATAGGTCGCGTTATAGCGGTCGACGCGCACGCCCGCGATCAGCGAAAGCTCGTCGGTGAACCACAAGCGGTCGGTGGCGAAAAAGGCCAGGTCCGTGGCGCGGCCGCTGGAGTTGACCACCGTCGTCGCCGTGGCGTTCGTGTTGGCCACATTCGCCGGCGTCGGCAGCACCACCGTATAAAAGGGCGGCGGATTGGGATCGGGATTATAAAGGCTGCGGCCGATATTGGCGCGCGAGCGGCTGTGATCGTTCAGTGTATAAGTGAACTGTGCCGTGGTCGGCAGATTATAGGCATAAATCGTCCGGTCGGCATTCTGATAGGAAACATCCAGCCCTGTGATGAACTGGTTGCGCATGCCGCCCACTCGGAAATTGGCGTTGGCGGTGAAGACATCCTGCACGCCCCAGCTGTTCTGCTGATAGGGGCCGCCGCCGCCGATGCCGGCCAGGGTGGCGGTGGGGTTGGGGCCGAACAGCGAACCGGCGCAATTGTTGGTGGCGGCGGTGGTGTCGCAGCGGTCGATGGTGGTGTACTGGAAATAGCGGGAATAGGCCGCCCCACGGATATCGTTTTCGACCGTCAGCCAATCCGTGGCAACATGGGTGAGCCTGGCGGTGAAGATGTCGGCGTCATTGCGATCGGTATCGGTGCTGTAGCCCAGATAATTGCTGCGGGGCACGCCATACTCGCTCACCGGAAGCGCGATCACGCTGCTCGGCTGCACCGCGACCGGCAGTCCGTAATCGGGCCGGTTGTTGGTGTGCTGGTGGATGTAGGACGCGGTGAATACCGTATCGGTCCCGAGGCCCAGCGCGATCGAAGGCGCGATGCCCCAGCGATGCGAATGGGTGAGATCGCGGTCCACGACGCCCGTATCGGTCAGCATCAGGTTGAGGCGTACCGCCGCCGTGTCGGAAAGCTGGTAATTGAGATCGGCGGTGCTGCGGAAATGATCGCCATTGCCGCCTTCCAGGTGCGCGATAGTGCTGTCGGCCAGGAACGGGGTCTTTGAAATGGTATTGATCGCCCCGCCAGTGGTGCCGCGGCCGAACATCAGGCCGGACGGGCCTTTCAGGACCTGCACTTCTTCATAGTTGAAACTGTCGCGGGTATAGGCCGCGAAATCGCGCAATCCGTCGAGATAGACATCGTCCTTGGCATCGAAGCCGCGAATCTTGAACTGATCGCCGGCAAGCGTGCCGCCCTCGCCGATGGCGATGGTGATGCCCGGCACATTGCGCAAGGCATCGCCCAAGGTGGTGGTGGCCTGCTGCTTCATGGTCTCGCCCGTGACCACGGTGACGGCCTGGGGCGTATCCTGGATGCTCTCGCTGGGCATGTTGGATACCGGCGGCGCGTGATTGAGCGCATTTTTGTCGGTGTCGCTCTGCACGGTGACCGGGCCCAGCGAGACCGGGCCGGAATTGTCCTGCGCCTGGGCCGGAACGATCGTCAGCGCCAAAGCGCCCAGCGAGGCGCCGGCCAGCGCTCGCTTCCTGATCAAATTCAAATGGTCGAACATGAAATTCCCCTTCGGAGTCAGCATGGGTTTCGGTTGAACCTGGCTGGCGTCCGTCCGCCGAAGAGGCAGCGGGGCTGGCTTGGCATGGTCGGCATGCGATCCCTTCATTTGGTCAGGATCAGCTTGCCGTTGCTGGTGAGCCGAAGACGGTATTCGGTGCCGTCATGCACCAGGACCGCTTCGCGGCCGCCGCCCATCAAGTCCGTGACCGGAACCCGGGGCAGCAGGCTGGCGTTGGATGTGGCCGCTTTGCGAACGTCCATGTCGCCGCCAGCCTTCATCGCACCCTCTCATTTTGCGGGTGGACCGTATAAATCGGCGGGACGACTTGCAAGTGCTTTTCAGAGTCATTCGCAAATAATGGTCGAAATGACGCGATCCGTCACAACTATATGATTTAGCTGTGTTATTTCTTCTAAAGTCGCGACGAATGGGCCGCGACGGTGGCGGGAATTGCCGCGAGCTCCAGCAGGAGCGGGTGATGGTCGGAAGGTCCCCTCTCCAGGACTTCGCCCTTCAGGCAGCGCACATCGCGGGTAATGCAGCGGTCGAGGCGCAGAGAGACAATGTTGCTGGCTTTATGGGTGCGCTGGCGCGGCCCCACATCGCGGAACTCCGGCACCCGGATTGGGCCTACCGCGTTGAAGTCGCCCATGATCACGGCGGGTCCTTCCAAGGCATAGGCGATGTGATGCAGCTGGAACCGGTTGAGGAACTGGCCATGCGACAGATGCACATTGGCAAAGCAGATGCCCTGAAATTTCACGATCTGCGCGATGCGGGGCGGCACACGGCCCGGCAGCACCGAGGCGGGCAATCGCAGCGCCGATGTGCTGGGAAACGGATGCGGGCTCCAGGCCGCAAGCCCATAGATCCGCTTCTGCATGGGATGGCGGAAAAAATGCCCGCCCACCAGGGACGGAAGCGCGGCGATTTCTTCGGTCGCTTCCTGCAGCAAGAGCAGGTCCGGGCGATAGGCGCGCACAAGCTTCGCCACATCCTCGGCTTCGGCGCCGATACGTCGCAGCAGATTCCAGCTTGCAACGCGGAAGCTGCCGGAAACTTCGCCTGGTCCGGGATGTTCTTTGTCCGCGGTCATGGCTGCCCGCCACATGGAGAAAACCCGGTTCTTAATTGATGACGAAGGTGATTTTTTCAAGGCAAACTCTGGTTTTGCGCCTGGAAGATAACGGCACGGAGTTCACATGTTTCCCATCGCCGCATCCTGGCCGATCCAGGTGATAGAGACGGTGCTTGCCATTGTCTATCCGCTCTCGGCGATCCTGGTCACAATCGATGTCCTTCTCAAGAAAAGCGATGTGCGCGCGGCTTTGGGATGGATCGCCGCCGCCTGGCTTTCCCCGATTTTTGGCGCGCTCCTTTACTATCTGTTTGGCATCAACCGGGTGACCCGCCGGGCCTTGAAATTAAGGCGGTTCGAGGATCACCAGGGCCGGCGCAAGCCGGACGGGCAAAAGCCGGTTGCAAGCCCCAATGTCGCCACCCTGGCCGAAGTCGGCCGACGGGTCACCGAAAGCGAGCTTGTCGCGGGCAACGCAATCGCGGTGTTCCAGGGCGGCGATGCGGCCTATGACGCGATGCTCAGGGCCATTGGCGAGGCCAGGCACTCTGTCGCCATGGCGTCCTATATTTATCGCGACGACGCGGCGGGGCGCGCTTTCTCCGACGCATTGATCGCCGCCCATCAGCGGGGCGTCGAAGTTCGCGTGCTTCTGGACAGTGTCGGCATCGGATATTTTTTTCCCGCCGCGCTCAGCCGGCTGAAAAAGGCGGGCGTCTTCGCGCGGCGGTTCCTGCATACCTGGGTGCCGTGGCGCATGCCGTTCCTCAATATGCGCAATCATCGCAAGTTTCTGATTGTGGACGGAACACGCGCCTTCACCGGAGGCATGAATATCGCGGCGGAACATGCCCATCGTTTCAACCGGGGCGCCTATATCGACGACATTCATTTCCAGGTCGACGGGCCGGTGGTGCGTTCGCTGATGGAAGCATTCGCGCTCGACTGGACTTTCACCACCGAAGAGGTCTTGGACCAGGATTATTGGTGGCCGCCCATTCCCGAACAAGGAACGGTACAGGCGCGCGGATTGCGGTCCGGACCGGATGCGGACATCTACAAGATCGAAATGCTGGCCGGTGCGGCGCTGACCCTTGCCAAGAAACGCGTGCGCATCGTCACGCCCTATTTTCTGCCCGACCAGCGGCTGCAATTCGCCATCGCCCAGGCCTGCGCGCGCGGCGTGGAGGTCGATATCCTGCTGCCGCGCGTCAGTGACCATATCTATATGGAATGGGCGATGCTGGGGAATCTGCGCTTCTTCAACCACATCCCGGCCACCATCTATCTGAGCGATCCGCCTTTCGATCATTCCAAATTGATGACGATGGACGGCGAATGGTCGCTGATCGGCAGCTCGAACTGGGACACGCGCAGTTTCCGGCTGAACTTCGAATATGACCTGGAATGTTATGATCCCGGCTTGACCGGCGCGCTCGACGCCATCATCGATGCCAAAATCGCCCGCGCTCACAGGCTGGATTGCGCGAGGCTGGCGTCCAAGCCCGTGCTCTATCGCTTGCGCGATGCCGCCGCGCGGCTGTTGATGCCTTATCTCTGACGGAGTCCTTTAAACGCAATGGGCAACAAAAAAGGCCGCCCGGAGGCGGCCTTTTCCGAAGTCTATGTCTTTGCCGAATTCAGGCGGTGATCGCGAGACCGCGCGCCTGGCGGCGGCGCATCATCAGACCGATGACACCAAAGCCCAGGAACAACATCGCCCAGGTGCTCGGCTCCGGAACGGCCGAAGCAAAACTGAGATTGTCGAGCGCGAAGTCGTTGCCGCTGGCGACATGGATGTCGTTGATCGCGCGCAGGCTGATCGTGCCGGTGGCGCCCGCCGTGTAGAGCGCGCTCAGCGACGTCAACACGCCCGCGTCACCCGGGGGAGTGGTGGTGTGGCTGACCAGATCGGTCCAGGTAACGCCATCCGTGCTGACCTGGAAGATGATCGAAGACGGCGAGTTCGAACCGTGGAAGGCGTCATTGCAGCAGACATTCATCACGTCTGCCCCAAAATTATACTTGCCGCCGGAGATCACATTGATCGCGCTTTCCTGCCAGATGGTCAGGTTGCCGGAGGTCGCGCCGTTGGCGATCAGCATCGGGTTGGTGCCCGGGATATCGACCCAGAAGCCATGCACGCTGAACGGGTTGGCCGCGATGGTGATGTTGCCTTCCGGGAACATCACATTCGGCGCGGGGGCGACGATATTGTAGTCAGTGGAGAAGCCGGAGAAGCCGGCGCTGAAATCACCATTGGTGATGAGGTTTGTCGCCGCAGAGGCGATTGACGGCGCCATCGCGAAAGCAGCGACGACGGCGGACAGAATAATCTTGCGGGAAAGCATCGGCGATATCCCTCTCAGTAAATCCGACTCGGTTCTATCGGATCGGGTTAGTAGCGGTCTAGTGGTGAAAGTCCTTGTTAACCATGAATTTTTCAAGACTTCCGGTTGTAAAGCAAGCACTTAAGGCGCTTTCCGGGTTCCCATACCGGGTTATCCGTATGAATATTCAATCAAAACCCGAAAACTTCCGTTGCTTCTTTTTCGCAAATCGGGGGCCGGAAAACCGGACTCCGCTGAGCGCTAGATAAACGCCCTGCCCCATCGGAAGGATCCAAAATCGCAGGGGCGGTTTTGGGCCAAAAATCGCAAAAAAGCCGGCGGCGGAACGCCCGCGCCAGCCGTGACCCAGGCCGGACCAGCCCAGGTCCGACCAGCTTCGTCACCCGGTCTTCCATGCTATGATGCCATCCGGCATCTGCGAGGGGGCAGGATTGGCACTGACGTTCGATTCGATCGCGGTTTTCGATCCGGCGTCGCAGGGTGTGAAATTCGCAGGCCGGCACGTCGATCCGACAGGCACAGAGCGTTTCGTCATCTGCCTGGTTTCCGGCGAGGCGCTGAGAGCGCGCTTCCAACTTGAGGATCCTTCGCCCGACCAGCTTCTCGCCGCCTATAGCGAAATCAAGAATGATATCCACCGCGTGGCGGCCAGGCGCTTCGCGGCCGGCGAGAAACGGCCCTCCATATCCGCTGAGGATTTGCTCTAAGCGCAGCCATCGATCCTTCGGACATTTTTTCGACCAAAACCATCGCGAGGCTGGAGCCGCAGCGGATTGCGAAAGAAAGCCCCGCTCTCTAAAACCTTGAACGTCCAAATGACGGAGCGCCGATGCGCATACTGATTACCGGCGGGGCGGGATTTATCGGATCCTGCGTGATCCGCCATTGCCTGCGCCACACCGCGCACCAGATCGTCAATCTCGACAAGCTGACCTACGCCTCCGACCTTCGCAGCCTGGACGAGGTCCTGCCCAGCGACCGATATGTGTTCGAGCAGGCCGATGTCGCGGACCGCGCCCGGCTGGATCGCATTTTTGCCCAGCATCAGCCCGATGCGGTGATGCATCTGGCGGCGGAATCCCATGTCGACCGCTCGATCGACGGACCGGCCGCCTTCATCCATACCAATATCGTGGGGACTTACACGCTGCTGGAAGCGGCGCGGGCCTATTACAATGGGCTCACACCCGACCGCAAAGCGCTTTTCCGCTTCCATCATGTTTCCACCGACGAAGTGTTCGGATCGCTTTCGGATGATGGCCTGTTCACCGAAACCTCGCCTTACGCGCCCAACTCTCCCTATTCCGCCAGCAAGGCGTCGTCCGACATGCTGGTCAGGGCGTGGCACCACACCTACGGCCTTCCCGTCCTCACCAGCAATTGCTCGAACAATTACGGGCCTTATCAATTTCCGGAAAAGCTCATCCCCGTGGTGATCCTGGCTGCACTGGGCGGACAACCGATTCCGGTTTACGGAAACGGAACCAATGTCCGCGACTGGCTGTTTGTCGAAGACCATGCTCGCGCACTGGTGCGAATCCTGGAAGCGGGCCGGGTGGGCGAAACCTATAACGTCGGCGGGCGCAACGAATTGCGCAATATCGAACTGGTCCGACTTCTCTGCAGCGCGCTGGACGAGCTTCTGCCGGACAGCCCGCATTGCCGACACGAGCAGCTCATCACCTTCGTCACCGACCGGCCGGGGCACGACCTGCGCTATGCGATCGACGCTTCCAAGATCGAGCGTGAGTTGGGCTGGGAGCCCGAAACAAGCGCCGAACAAGGCATCCGCAGCACCGTGGCCTGGTATCTCAAGAACCGCTGGTGGTGGCAACCGATCCGGGAAAAGGGCACATCCGGGGACCGCTTGGGCCTGGCCGCAAAAGCGCCTGCCGGCGCGGCTGCGGGCTGATCATGGTCGGCATCGAGCGTCTTTCCATTCCCGGCCCGCTGGTGGTCCAAACGCGGCGATTTGAGGATAGCCGGGGCTTCTTCTGCGAGACCTACAATGCCCGCGCTTTTGCGGAAGCGGGAATCCATTCGGTCTTTGTGCAGGACAATCATTCCCTGTCGCGGGACAAAGGCACCGTGCGGGGCCTGCATTTCCAGCGTCCGCCCCATGCGCAGGAAAAACTCATCCGCGTCGCCAAGGGCCGCATCCTGGACGTGGCGCTGGATATCCGCAAAGGCTCGCCCACCTATGGCCAGCATGTCGCCGTGGAGCTGAATGACGCCGATGGCCGCCAGCTTTATGTGCCGACGGGCTTCGCGCATGGATTCTGCACCTTGGAGCCCGACACCGAGGTCATCTACAAGGTCACCGATTTCTGGACGCCGGACTGCGAGCAAGGGGTGCTCTGGAACGATCCTATGCTGAAGATTGCCTGGCCGGGTTTTGCCGGCGCGCAGCTTGCCGCCAAGGACGTTGTGCTACCCCCGCTGAGCGCGCTGGAGAGTCCCTTCACGCAGGATCGCGCGTGACCGGCGTCTTGAACATTCTTCAGTTCGGGCGAAGCGGTCAGTTGGGGACCGAGCTGGTCGCGCTGCTGTCCAAGGATGCCGATATCCACCTCACGGCTCTTGGTCGCGCCGAAGCGGACTTTACCGACCCGCCCGGAATAGAGAGCGCCGTCCTCGCGGCCGGCAAGCTCGATCTGGTCATCAACGCGGCGGCCTATACCGCGGTGGACCGGGCCGAGCAGGAAGAAGCGCTCGCCTATCGAGTGAATGCGGAGGCCGTGGATGCCCTGGCGCGGGGCTGCGCGGCGCGCGGCGTGCCCCTGATCCATGTTTCGACGGATTATGTTTACGACGGCGCCAAGCCGGGCCCTTACGTGGAAAGCGATCCCACCGGCCCTCTCAATGCGTATGGCCGCACCAAGCTCGCCGGTGAAGACCGCGTCCGGGACCGTTTTCCGGCGCATGTGATCCTGCGGACATCTTGGGTCTATAGCGCGTGGGGCCGCAACTTCATGACCACCATGCTGAGGCTGGGCGCCGAGCGCGACGAAGTCCGGGTGGTCGATGATCAATATGGCGCCCCCACATCCGCCCGGGACCTGGCCGAAGCAATCGGCCAGATCGCGCGGCAGATCACGGGACCGGCACCGCAGTTCGGGACCTATCACTACGCCGATGCAGGCGAGACGAGCTGGCACGGCTTCGCGGCCGAGATATTCCGGCAGGCCGGCCTGAAAGCCCGCGCAGTCCCCATCCCTGCCGCCGAATATCCCACCCCGGCCAAGCGACCGGCCAATTCCCGGCTGGACGCCGGAAAAATTTCCCGGATATTCGGCATTCATCCGCCGGCATGGCAGACGTCGCTGGCCAAAGTGCTCGCCGGCATGGAGGAGACGCGCAAATGAAAGGCATCATACTGGCGGGCGGTTCGGGGACGCGCCTGCATCCGGTCACGCTTTCCACCTCCAAACAGCTTCTGCCGATCTACGACAAGCCGATGATCTATTATCCGCTGTCGACCTTGATGCTGGCAGGAATCCGCGAAATCCTCATCATCACCACGCCCGAAGATCTCTCCGCATTCAAACGTCTGCTGGGCGATGGCGCAAAATGGGGCATGGCCCTGTCCTACGCGGTTCAGCCCAAGCCCGAGGGATTGGCGCAGGCCTATATCATCGGCGAAGAATTTGTCGGCGGCGGGCCCAGTGCCCTGATCCTGGGCGACAATCTTTATTTCGGTCACGGCCTGCCCGAGCATCTCATCCGCGCCGCCAACCGGCCCAAAGGCGCGACGGTGTTCGGCTACCGGGTCAAGGATCCCGAGCGCTATGGCGTTGTGGAATTCGGCGATGACGGCCGCGCCATCTCCATCGAGGAGAAGCCGAAACATCCCAAATCGAATTACGCCGTGACGGGGCTTTATTTTTACGACGGCCGGGCCTCGGCTTTCGCCAAATCGTTAAAGCCCTCCCCACGCGGCGAATTGGAGATCACCGCGCTCAACAATCTCTATCTGGAGCGCAATGAATTGGTGGTCGAGATTCTGGGCCGCGGGCATGCCTGGCTCGATACGGGAACTCACGACTCTCTTCTTCAAGCCGGCGAGTTCGTCCGCACGGTGGAGGCCCGCCAGGGATTGAAGGTGGGGAGCCCCGAAGAGGTGGCCTATCAGATGGGCTTCATCGACCGGCAGGCCCTCAAGGACCTGGGCATGGCGCTGGAGAAGACCGGCTATGGCCAATACCTTCTCGATGTCGCCGCTGTCGGCCGGCCCGGATCGCGATAGGCCTCCCCGCCCCCGGCCATGGAAGTGCCGTATTTCTCCAAATACTGGCCCGGACATGCTCAAAGGGGAATTCGAAACGATCGGGAGAACCAATTCGCGGATGGCGCGTTGTGTCGAAGCTGCGCTAATCGCCGTGCGGAATTGAACGATTATGAATATCCGCTTTTCACGAAACCATCATGGTCGGCCTCATGGTTAACTATATAAACTCCTGTTCTTTTCCGACCCGCGAAACCACTATATGGTGCAGCGCCAAGAAAGCTTTTGTCGCCAATTCTCCCAAGCGCCCAACCGGCTGATCGGCCGAATGCCGAAGACCTAATTCTCGTTTTTTGGGGTTTGAATGCCGGACGTGATTCAACAGATCAACTGGGCAGGCCAGAGTCCGGCCGAAGAGCTTAACGGGGTCAGCATTTCCTCCGCACCGGCATCCTTTTATGAAGGCGCGCTTCGCATCCGCCAATCCGCCGCCAAACGCATCCTCGACTTTGTGGGGGCAGCGATCGGCTTTTGCGTCCTTCTTCCCTTTCTGGCGCTGATCGCGCTGGCCATCGCCGCCGAGAGCCGGGGACCAATCCTGTTCCGCCAGCGGCGTTCTGGACGGGACGGCAAGATCTTCGTCATCTATAAGTTCCGCACCATGCACGTCCTGGAGGACGGCAACGATATCGTGCAGGCCACGCGCAATGATGGCCGCACCACCATGGTGGGCCGCTTCCTGCGCCGCTCCAGCATCGACGAACTTCCCCAGCTGCTGAACGTGCTCAAAGGCGAGATGTCGCTGGTGGGACCGCGTCCGCACGCCGTGGCGCACGATCAATATTATTCGCAGACCGTCCCCGCCTATGACCTGCGTTTCTTCAGCAAGCCCGGCATCACGGGCCTGGCGCAAGTCCGCGGCTTCCGCGGCGAAGTGCGCGACATCCATCACATGGAAGAACGGATCGCCTGCGATCTCGAATATATCGAGACCTGGTCGCTGGCGATGGATGTGCGCATCCTGTTCCTGACCGCGGTCAGCGCGCCGTTCCACCGCACCGCGTATTGATCCCAGTCAATTGAGTCACGAACAGCCGCGGCCTTCAGGGCCGGCGGCGTGCGATTGTTTGCGGGGAAGTTGAAGCGGTCCTAGCTGCGGACGGTCTGCTCGACCGGAACACTTTCCAATTGGTCCGGATCAGACGCGGCGTCCAAGGTCTTGCCGTCGCCGATATGGGTGCTGAGCAGCCAGAGATACGGCGCGATGCTGTCTTCCACGAAGCGATAGATCACCGAATCCTCGGACGGCATTTCGATCAGAAGATCGCTGGCGACCAGCTGTGCGATCAGTTCCTCGCAGCGGCGGATGGTGTCCGAATTGGCCATGGCGGTGCGGATGTCTTCCTTGCGGAAGCTACCGCCGCCCAAAAGCGCCGTGCCGGCCAGGGCACCCAGCGCCCTTGTCTGGCCTTCGCGCACGGTCTTCCAGAGCAGGCCCTGGCAGCGATTGGAAAGCCTGGCCTTGAATTCGCGCACCGCCAGCTTGATCGCGGCGGCGGCATTCTCGCCCGTCACATTCGAGCGTCCCGCCTCCAGCGCGTACAGAGCGGCATTGAGGCTGATCAGGCTGGCGATATAGGGCGAGCCATGCGCGGCCACCACGATGGCGCGGGTCGCATTCTCGTCGAAACGCACACCACCCAGTTCCTCGCCATTCTTGATCAGAAGGCGGATTTCCGAGACCGTCATCCAGGGCACCTGCAGCGCGTAGATATTGCGCTGGATGGACGGGGTATGCTCGATCAACTCCACCAGATTGGCGGCGACGCCGGCGATCACAAGCTGGACCCGCACCAGGCGGTCGGACAGATTCTTGATCAGCTCGGCGACGTCGCGGCGGAAAAGCGCGGACTCGCTGCGATCGAATTCATCCAGCACGATGACGACGCGCGTGCCCACGATCTTGGCCAGGAAATCGCTGGCGATGCGGGCGGAGATGGGCGTATCCGGCAGGATGTCGGCCAGGGTCTGACCCTTTTCAACTTCCTCCGAGGTCGGTCCCACCGTGCTGTGAAACAGCATGGGAATGCTGGCGGCGACGGTGCGGAAAACTTCGTCGAAATTGGAATCCGACCCGCAGGACACATAGACCACAAGGTAACGCGCATCGCGCGCCGCCTGGGCCAGCACATGCAGGACGGAGGTCTTGCCCAAGCCTCGCGAGCCATAAAGCACCGTATGCAGGCGCTGCTCTTCGATGGCGCGAATGAGGTGGGTGAGGATTTCGGTGCGGCCGGCGAAGCGCTTCCTGTCGCCCACGGGCTGGGAGGGCGTGAAAGCTTCCAAAAGCTTCATGCGCGCCCGGGCCGAAGCGTCGATCGCGAGGGGATTCACATGGTCGTTGGCATTGGCCCGAAAGCGCGGAAAGGGT
>Ga0105240_10010136_pt1 | contig 13267 bp, 9 predicted proteins | sample KBSC54metaG_FD_80426 | JGI IMG/M metagenome (GOLD analysis project Ga0105240, IMG submission 80426) | Corn rhizosphere microbial communities from Kellogg Biological Station, Michigan, USA - KBS C5-4 metaG | ecosystem: Host-associated > Plants > Roots > Rhizosphere > Soil | place: Michigan, USA... | reverse complement strand
GTCGAGCCCGATGAGCCGTTCGAGTCGCCGTTCCAGCTGTTCGGCGGCGCGACCCGCTCGACCATTCTGCTGCTGTGCTGGAGCGCTCTGTACTTCGGTATCAAGTACTACGAGAGCCTGCAGCAACAACGCGAAGCCGCCTTGAAGGCAGCCGCGCTGGCACAGGAAGCGCAGCTGAAGATGTTGCGCTATCAGCTCAATCCTCATTTCCTGTTCAACACGCTCAACGCCATCTCGACGCTCATCCTCGACAACCAGAATCGCACTGCCAACAACGCGGTCACGCGGCTGTCGGAATTCCTGCGTTACACCCTGGACCAGGATCCGATGAAAAAAGTCACCCTGCGCCAGGAGCTGGAGGCGCTGGAGCTGTACCTGGGCACCGAAAGGCTGCGTTTCGGCGAGCGGCTGCAGCTGGAATACGCGATCGAGGACTCCTCGCTGGAAGCGCTCGTGCCCAGCCTGCTGCTGCAGCCCTTGCTCGAGAACGCCTTGAAGTACGCCATTTCCACGCGCGAGCATGGAGGTTTGGTCCGCATCGAGAGCCGCAGGCGGGGCACGATGCTGGAAATCAGCGTGACCGACGACGGTCCCGGGCTCCGGGATCAAGGCAACACCGGCGAACGACGCGGGGTCGGCCTGAGAAATATCCGCGAGCGCCTCGCCGTGTTCTATGGCCCCAACCACCGGTTCGCCCTCATGAACAGCGCTCCGGGGCTGCGAGTCGAGCTGGCGCTGCCTTTCGAGCTCGCCCCCGCGGAGCCCGTCGCCAACAACAAGCCGCCAGTGGCGGCCCTGCGCGCATGAAGATACGCACACTCATCGTCGATGACGAAGCCCTCGCGCGCCGCGGAATAGAGCTGCGCCTTCAGCAGGCGGGAGATTTCGAGATCCTCGCGCAATGCGCCAATGGGCGCGAAGCCCTCGCAGCCGTCCACACGCACAAGCCCGACGCGATGTTTCTGGACATCCAGATGCCCGGTATGTCCGGCTTCGAGGTGTTGGCGGAGATCCCGCACGAGTCGCTGCCGACGCTCGTGTTCGTTACGGCTTACGACCAGTACGCCATGCGGGCCTTCGAGGCACGCGCCGTCGACTACCTTCTGAAGCCCATCGACGAGGTGCGTTTCGAGGCTGCGCTCACCCGCGTGCGCGAGCAGGTGCGGTCGCAGAACGCGGCCAGCCAACGTGACCGGCTGGTGCAGCTGATCTCAGAAATCACCGGCTGCGGCGAACTGGCCCTCGATGAGCTGCTCGCTCACGGCCGCAAGGCACTGGAATCCAGGCATCCGGATATCCTGCCGATCCGCCAGGGCCGGGAAACGGTATGTGTCCCGGTAGCTTCCATTCAGTGGATCGATGCCGCCGGCGATTACATGTGCGTGCACGCCAGCGGTGCAACGCACATCCTGCGTGGGACGATGAAGGAGCTCGAGGATGTCCTGGATCCGAAGCTGTTCCAGCGAGTGCACCGCTCGACCATTGTCAATCTGCGCCTGGTGAAGAGTCTGCGGGCGCACATGAATGGCGAGTATTTCCTGACTCTCGACGGCGGCCACGAGCTGAAGCTGTCGCGCACCTACCGGGACAAGGTCGAGTACTTTCTCAAAGGGCCCCACAAGGCCTGAGGCCGGTCAGGCGCGCCGGCGGAAGGTTCCCGTGGAGAACATCGTGTGCTCGGCGTCCACGACTGCGACGGCATTGCGTCCTGAGCGCTTCGCGCTGTAGAGCGCTTCGTCGGCGAGTTGCACGGCCCCCTCCGGACTGCGACCCACGCGCGGAACGATGATCGACGCTCCGACGCTCGCGGTCACATGCAGCGCGGTCGCTGAGTCCTCGTGCGTGATGTTGAGAGCATGAATGGAGTTGCGCAGCTCTTCCGCGATTCCCTGAACACTGCCGGCATCCAGGTCGAACAACGCGACGACGAACTCTTCACCGCCATACCGCGCAGCCATGTCGAGGGGACGGCGGGCAAAACCCTGCACCACCTGAGCCACCCGCCGCAGCGTGCGATCGCCTGCCTGATGGCCGTAGCGGTCGTTGTACGCTTTGAAGTGATCGACATCGATCAACAGCAGCGCCAGGCTGCGATGATCGCGCATCGCCTGCTGCCACATCCGCGGGAGGTACTCCTCGAAGGCACCTCGGTTCTTCAGACCGGTGAGTCCGTCGCGCGTGGCCATCTCTCCCATGAGCGCGCGCTCCAGAAACGACGTACGCAGCTGCCGCTCGATACCGCGGTAAACGAAGGCCCCCACGGCGCCGGTCAGGCAAAGTATGCCCACGTGGTAGGCAATGGCGGCGGTGGGCTGCCCCGCGTAAGCCAGGGCCGCGCCATGCGCCAGAATCATCAGTCCGATCGCGATCAGGGATTCCCGGAAGAGCTGCCCGCCCAGGAAATAAAGAACGATGCTGTACGTGGTGAGCAGGTAGAACTGATCGGGATGGCCGTCGATGACCCTGCCGGCCACTCCTACAGCCGATGCGACGGCGAATACGGGCAGCGCCACGCGTGCCGCACGCAGGTAGAGCCGCTCGTAATAACGGCTCCATGAGGCCCATACGAGCAACAGGCTCGTCGGCAGTACCACACCCAGCCATCCGGAGAGCACCCTGCCAGCCGGCACGTGGTCAAGCGCGATCAGGTGGACGGTGGCCGTGGCGGACAGCAGGAATAGAGCCAGCTGGAAGAAGCGCACGCGGGCATGGACGCGTCCTACCTGGAACGCCTGGAATTCATGCTCCAGCGCCGGTGAAAAGCGCAAATCCGGGAAGTCCCGCCGCAGCTCCGCCGCGTAGGGAGAATCCGGAAAGTGGTCGAGGTCGAGCGCGAAGGGGGCCAACTGCATGGAGAGCGCAATTTATCTCACCCGCCAGCGTCAAAGTGTGACGGATGTCCGGGAGAGTCGCCATCCGAACAGCCGTTGTTTTTGCGCCAATGACGGAACAGCTTTTTCGGTTGCCCTGTCCAAGCGGGAACAACCTTGTAGTTCTGAGGGATCGGATTTGGGGGCCCGCGCGTTCAGGTAGCCGGCATCGCAACGAGCGCAAGCGCGGATGATGTCGAATGAGACCTCGATCACGCGGTTCAAGTGCGGTACCTCGATCTGTGAGCCATCAGGTAGGTGCGGTCGCCCTGGCGTTGCAGGATAGCCCGCTACGAGGCACGAACCTGTGGAGCCTGCGTCTCGCTTTATGCTCGAGCCCCTGACCGATCTGCCGATTGAGGAGCCCCTGGAGCCCGGCCTGCCCGTGCGGCCCGCTCGTGACGGCTCTGTCCAGGCGCAGGAACGCCGAACGCCGGCCGCCGCCGCACCCGGCACTGCCGGTGAAGAATTGATCGATCCCGAGATGCTTCTCGGGATGACGCCCGCGACGGTGGTCGAGGAGCCTGCCACCGGGCCCACGCAGCCCGCGCAGGACGCTGCTTCTGACCAGAACGGCGCGGCAGCGGGTACTCCGGCGACATCGAGCGCTCCAGGCGCTACGGATCTCATCGATCCGGATGAGCTTCTCAGTGAGCAGCTGCTCACCGGCGATCCCATCGCCACCCCGGTTCGTGACAATGATTCCGATGGTGGCGCTAGGCTCTCGACCCCGGCGGAACTGACACTGACGGACGAGCCCTTCGAAGGGGCGAAGAGATCTTCGGCGACAAACCTCGAAGCCAAACCCACCGGAGCGGCACCGGCCACGACCAGCTCGGACGCCTCGGCGGCGATCATCACGACCCCTGGCGCGGAAGCCTCGGGAGGGGTCACCAAGGCAGCCTTGGCGTCGGAGGCGTCCGCAGCCATTGCCAAGGCCGCTGCGTCGGAGGCGTCCGCAGCCATCGCCAAGGCCCCTGCGTCGGAGGCGTCCGCAGCCATCGCCAAGGCCCCTGCGTCGGACACGGCGGCGACCGCCAAGGCCCCAGCGTCAGAGCCGCCGGCAGCGACCGCCAAGGCCTCTGCGGCGGAAACCTCGCCAGCAACCACCACGGCGTCCGCGGCGGCCGCACCCACTCCAGCCACAGCGGCCTCGGCCAACGCTGCCTCGACGGGTTCGTCGGCGGCAGTCGCGCCGCCCTCAAATTCAGCTCCGGCGACACAAGCGCGGACATCTCAGCAAAAAGCCCCGGCTTCGAAGCCGGCGGTCAAGGCTGCGACGCCCGCCAAAACCGGCAAGCCGGCTACCGTGGCGCCCATTGCTCCGGCGGCTCGCTCCGGCGGCACGGCAAAAGCGGCAGATCCCGCTGTACCGTTGCCTGCACCAACACCGGTTGGTGCGCCGGTCGCGGTTGTCGGGCAGACCGCGACGTCTCCAGTGTCCCCGCCCGCGCCAGCTGCGGCGCCTTCATCGGTACCCACTCTCGCCGCTGCGGCAACACCTGTGGTGGCGGCATCAACAGTGGTGCCCGTACCGGCGGCAGCACTGGCACCCACCGTTGCACCCGCGAGCGCGGCGCCCGCCACACCTGCGGCGTCGGCGGCACCCGTTGCACCCGCACCACCGGCGCCGGTAGCCACCCCGGCGATGGATCGAGACTTCATCGCCCGCAATCAGATTGTCGAACGCTACCTGTCGGGGCGCCTGCCGCTGAAGGGCGCGACCGACTTCGAGCGTTTCTGCCGCGATAATCCGCAGGTTCTCGACGAGCTCGGCCTGCCGGAAAGAGTCAACGCGGGGTTACGACTGCTGGAGGCCAGCGGCAAGCCCGAGCCCTGGCAGGAAGCGCCGACGCCCTTCTGGGCGAAGTTGCCGGTCTTTCTGGGTGCGGCGGCCGCGGTGCTCGTGCTGGGCGTCGCGCTGTCGATCGTGGCCAGCAGCAGCTCGGCGAAGAGCGCAAAGATCGAGAAACTGCAGCGCCAGGTCGCGGATCAACCGCTGGATGCGGCGACGTCGACCCGGGAGATCCGTCTCCTGCCAACCCGCGAGGGCGCGAGCAATGTTCCTGCGGTGACCGTCGGAGGCGGTGAGGCGCAGCTCGTCGATTTCAGGATCGATGAGACACGCTCCCCGTACAAGGAATTCACGGTGACCATCGATCGGGTGGACCAGGGACGCGTAGGGGTGTTCCACAACCTGTCCAAGGATTCCAACGGCCACATCCGCTTCTCGCTCAACACCTCGGCCCTGGGCCCCGGCAATTATCAGTTCACGATCGAAGGAATCTCGTGGAAGGGCGAGGTGGTGCCTGACTCGTGGGTGATGATCCGCGTCCAACACTGACGGCGGAGGCAGGCCTTCGGCGCTACTCTGCGCGCAGGGTCAGCAGGGGCGGCTGACTCACGACCGATCGTGTTGCCAGCCAGCCGCTCAACGCCACGAGCACCGCTCCGCCGAGAAGGCCCACGAGCCACACCCACCCCTCGAATGAGTAGTGCAACTCCAGCACCCGGGTCGTCATGAAATAGGCAGCGACGGATGCCCCGAGCGCGGCAAGCAGTCCCGACAACAGGCCGAGCATCGTGAACTCCGCGAGCACGCCTTGCAGGACCGTGCCGCGACTTGCACCCAATGTACGCAACATGGCGGACTCGTAGCGCCGCTCGCCTCGACTCGATTGCACGGCGGCGAGCAGCACAGTCAGCCCTGCGAGCAGCGTAAACACAAACACGCTCTGCACGGCGAGCACGGCTTTGTCCAGCATCGACCGCACCTGGGCCAGCAGGTCATCGATGTCGAAAATCGAAACGCTGGGGAAACGCCGTACCAGCTGCGCGAGAAACCGCGAATCGGTGCTCTTGAAGTAGGCGCTGGTGAGATACGTTCCCGCGGTGTCATCGAGCACGCCGGGCGCGAACACGATGAAGAAATTGGGCTGGAAGCTGTCCCACTTGACCTTGCGTACGCTGGCGACCTTCACGGTGAAGGGCTCACCGGCAATGTCGAAGGTCAACTCGTCCCCCAGGCGCAAGCCGAGGGACTGCTGGATCTCCGTCGACAGCGACACCAGCGGCTTGCCGAACTCGGCCGGTGTCCACCAGTCGCCGGCAACGATGCGATTGTCGTCCCCGAGATCGGCGGCCCAGGTGAGATTCTGCTCGCGTGTCGCAAAGTTATCCCCGTCCTCGCGGCCGAACCTGAGCTGTTCGACCGACCGGCCGTTGATGGCCGTGAGACGCCCACGAATCATCGGGAGTACGCGCGTGGTGCGCGCCCCGCGTGCCTGCAGGAACTGAACGAAAGAGGCGCGCTCCCCGGGAGGAATATTGATGAAAAAGTAATTGGGGAAATTCGCAGGCAGCGTCCGCCGCCAGTCGCTGTTCAAGTCCCCGCGAATAATGGCCAGCAGCAGCAGCACCATGATTCCCGAGCCGAACGCAACGATCTGCACGAGGCTCTCCGCGCGGCGGCGGCTGAGATTCGCCACTCCGTAGCGCCACGCGACGCCAACACTGCCCCGAAACTTGCCAGCGAGGAACACGAGCACCGCACCGGCTCCCGTGAGCAGCAGCACGAATGCAGCGAGGCCTGCGGAGAAGCCCCAGAACAGCCGCCAGTCGAGCACCACCCAGTAGATCAGGAGCACAACGACCGCGACGGCTGGACCGAACGCGAGCAGGACGATCGGCGGCGGCGGGCCGATGTCCCGGCGCAGCACACGGATAGCCGGCACGCGCGATAGCTGCAACAGGGGCGGCAACGCAAACCCTGCAAGCACGGCGACTGCCGTCATGAACCCCATGGCCACCGGCATGAGGCTCGGCGGCGGCAGGGTTGCCGTCAGCAAACCCTTCAGCGCGTGCAGCAGCCATTCCTGTGCCAGAAAGCCGATCACAGAACCTAGCACCGCGGCCGCGAGTGCGAGCGCGAACAGCTGCAGAAGGTTGATGCTCAGAGTGAACGCTCGGGTCGCCCCGAGGGTCTTCAGCAGGGCGACGGTGTCCAGGTGCCGATGCACGTAACGTCGCGCGGACATGGCGACGGCGATCGCGGACAGCAAGACACTCACCAGACTTGCCAGACTCAGGAAACGGCCCGACCGCTCGACCGCGTTGCGAATCTGCGGACTGGCGTCAGTAATGTCGCGCAGGCGCTCGCGAGGCTGCTTGTGAGCCCCCAGCCAGGCCTTGAAGGTGTCGATGCGGCTGCGATCGCCTGCAAACAGCGCGGCGTAACCGACGCGGCTGCCCGGCTGGATCAGCTGCGTGGCCGGCAAATCCCCGGCGTTCATGATGAGAGCGGGCGCGAGCTCGGCAAACGTGCCGCCCTGGTCGGGACGCGAGATCAACACCCGCCCGATGCGGAACGTGGCCGCGCCGATGGATAGCTTTCCACCCAGCTTGCCGCCGAGGGCGGCAAGGACCTTGGAGTCCGGCCAGACCTCCCCCGGGGCCGGAATTCCACCAGCCGGGGTGCCCTTGGCAAAGGGCTCATCGGCGACCAACAGGTTGCCGCGCAGCGGATAGCCCTGGCTGACCGCCTGGATGTTGGTGAGCTGGCTCACATCTCCATTGAACACAACGCTGAGCAAGGATGTGAGGCGCGCACTGCCGATGCCGCGGCGGCTCGCCTCCTGGAAGTACAGATCGGTGATCGGCTGGGGAGAGCCCAGGCGGATGTCAGCGGCGAGCACCTCGTTCGCCTGCATGGACACGGCCGCGCCGATGCGATTGACGAGGAAGCCGACCCCGGTGAGGGCGGCGACCGCAATCGTGAGTGCCAGCAGCAGCACTCCCAGCTCGCCGGAGCGCCATTCCCTGCCCAGCGATCTCAGGGCGAGCTGCAGCGAGCGCATGGGGTTAGCGGACCTCTGCCACGGGAGCTTTCTGCGGCAGGACTCGGCCGGCTTCCATTTCGATGACGCGCCCGCACCGGGACGCGAGCTCCCGATCGTGCGTCACCAGGATGAGCGTGGTGTGCGAGTGGGCGTTCAGCTCGAACAGCAGCTCCCCGACGCGTCCCCCGGTGGCGGTGTCGAGGTTTCCGGTAGGCTCGTCCGCGAACAGCACCGCAGGCTGCGTGACGAACGCGCGTGCCAGCGCGACACGCTGCTGTTCTCCGCCGGAGAGCTGGCGCGGATAGTGTCCCGTGCGGTCCTTCAAACCCACGCGGGCGAGCGTTTCCTGGGCGCTGCGACGTGCATCCGGGCGTCCGGCCAGCTCGAGTGGGAGCATCACATTCTCGAGTGCGGTCAGAGCCGGAATGAGATGAAACGACTGGAACACAAATCCGACACGCTGCGCGCGCAAGCGAGCACGCCCGTCCTCATCCAGCTGTGTCAGATCCGTCCCGGCGAGCAGGACGCGCCCGGTCGTGGGCAGATCCAGCCCCGCCAGCAACGCGAGCAGCGTCGATTTGCCGGCCCCGGAAGCGCCGACGATCGCCACGGACTCCCCTGCCGCGATATCGAAAGAGACCCCGTGCACAATAGTCAGCGGCCCTTCGGGACTGCTAACCTGCTTGCTGAGGTTTTCGGCCTTGAGAACACTGCTACGAATCATAGGCGCGTGGGCGCTCGGCATCGGATGGGTACTCGCCGCCGCTCAAGGCGCGGTGGCTTCCGATCGTACCATCCTGGTGTTCGGCGACAGCCTGAGCGCCGCCTATGGGCTGCGTCCGGAACAGGGTTGGGTAGCGCTCCTGCAGAAGCGCCTCGCGAGCACAGGGTACGGGTACGAGACCGTCAATGCCAGCGTCAGCGGCGAGACCACCAGCGGCGGTCTGCAGCGCTTGCCGCGTGCGCTGCAGCTGCACCAGCCGGGCATTCTCATCCTGGAGCTCGGAGCCAACGACGGCCTGCGCGGCCTGCCGCTCGCCACGACTCGGCAGAATCTGCAGAAAATGATTGCGCTCGCCAAGCAATCCCATGCTCGAGTGCTGCTGGTCGGAATGCGCATACCGCCCAATTACGGTCCGCGCTACACGACGGATTTTGCGCAGATGTACCCGGAGATTGCGAGCCGGGAAGGCCTTCCATTGGTGCCGTTCCTGCTTCAGTCCGTCGCATTGGACTCCAGCCGGATGCAGTCGGACGGGCTGCATCCGAACGCGCGCGGCGAACCGGCCGTTCTGGATACACTCTGGCCGCAGCTCGAGCCGATGTTGAAGAAATAACGAAAGGCGTGCGATGGACAGGATCTGGCTGAAATCGTACCCCCCCGGCGTGCCGGCCGAGATCGATCCCAGCAAGCTCGGCTCGCTGCGCGAGCTGCAGGAGCACAGCTACGCAGCGTATCCGGACCGCGTCGCGTTCGTGCAGATGGGCCGTTCCATGACCTATCGGGAGCTCGACGAGCAGTCGCGGGCGTTCGCCGCGTGGCTGCAGAAAGTCGCGCGGCTCGAGAAGGGCGAGCGCCTCGCAATCATGCTGCCGAATGTTCTGCAGTATCCGATTGCGCTCTTCGGGGCTCTGCGCGCGGGCATCGCCGTCGTCAACACCAATCCTCTCTACACGGCGCGCGAGCTGGAGCACCAACTTGCCGATTCGGGTGCCACGGCAATCGTGGTGCTGGAAAACTTCGCGCACGTGGTGCAGGAGGTCCTGCCGCGCACCCAGGTGAAGCACGTACTGGTCACCGGAGTCGGAGACTACCTCGCCTTTCCCAAGGGCCCGATCGTCAATTTCGTCGTGCGGCGGGTGCGCAAGCAGGTGCCCGCATGGCGCATCGATGGCGCCATGCGCTTCAGATCGGCGGTGAGCGCGGGACGACAGGAAACGCTGGATGCCATCGAGCTCGGTCACGAGGACATCGCGTTCCTGCAATACACCGGGGGTACCACGGGGGTTGCCAAGGGCGCGGTGCTCACGCACGGCAACATCTGCGCCAACGTGCTGCAGTCGAGCGCCTGGGTCGAAGGCCCCTTCGGCAACAAGCCCGGGGTGCTGATCACACCCATTCCGCTCTATCACGTGTTCGCGCTCACTGCGAATTGCCTGCTCTTCATGCGGCTCGGGTGGGAAAACATCCTCATCGTCAACCCGCGCGATTTTCGCGGCACCGTCGCCGAGCTGAAGGCGCATCCGTTCGAGTTCATTACGGGGGTCAACACGCTGTTCAACGCCCTGCTGCATACCCCCGGGTTCGAGAGCGTCGACTTCAGCCGCATGAAGATCACCCTCGGAGGCGGCATGGCCGTGCAAGCCTCTGTAGCGAAGCGCTGGAAGGAAGTGACCGGTCGCGTGCTGACACAGGCCTGGGGGCTCACCGAAACGTCCCCCGGGGTTTGCATCAACCCGCCCCTCGACGATTTCAACGGCTCGATCGGCTTGCCCATTCCCTCCACGGACGTGTCCATCAAGGACGACGCCGGCCAGGATCTGCCCATCGGCGAGGTCGGCGAGATCTGCGTCAAGGGACCGCAGGTGATGCGCGAATACTGGAATCGACCCGATGAGACCCAGAAGGTGATGCTGCCGGGCGGGTGGCTGCGTACCGGGGACATCGGCCGGATGGACGCCAAGGGATACGTATTCATCGAGGATCGCAAGAAGGACATGATCCTGGTGTCGGGCTTCAACGTGTATCCGAATGAAGTGGAGGAGGTAGCGTCGACCCATCCGGGGATTCTCGAGGTCGCGGCCGTGGCGCAGGCGGATGAGCATTCTGGTGAGGTGGTGGCGCTTTTTGTCGTTCGGAAGGATGCCTCGCTCAGCGAGCACGACGTCATCGACTACTGTCGCACCAAGCTGGCGGCATACAAGGTGCCGCGGCATGTGTACTTCAGGAAGGAGCTGCCGAAATCGAACGTGGGAAAGATTTTGCGAAAGGGGCTGCGCGACGAGCTCAAGGAGACCGCGGCCGACCGCTCGCACGCCTGACCTTGCGTCGCTTACTCGCCGCCACGCTGCTGAAGTCTCGGGACGGTGACCGCCCCGGCTCGTTGTGGACCAGATACACCCCTATCCCCACGCGCGCTCCAGGCACTGCCCCTCGCCCTGCCTTGCGGGGTTGTGAGGCGATCCACTGGTCGAAGCTGTCGAGCAACGCTGCAGCGCGATTCGAGAACACCCGATCGAACCGGGCCGCCTGCTGCGGCAACGCCAGCACGGAATCCTTGAACGAAAAGAACGCCGGCGGCCCGTCGGGTGCATGTCGCTGGTTCGCCGTGCTCACGAAGTCGCCCAGGAGGCGTGCCAGCTCGCCCATGTTTTGCTCGGGGTCGGCCCGCTTGTGAGCGCGCGGAGATAGCAGACGGAGCGTGTTCGTGGAAGGCGACCTGGAGACTGCGCCGAGGCGCACCAGCTCGCTGAGGACCGACATTGGGGTTACGTCGCGCGCGTATGCTTTGACGAGGGCTGCAAAGGTGCGGCGGCCGGACCTCAGCATAAGTTCCGCAGGACGTCCCTTCTCATCGTGAAAGCGAGGATCCATCTGCCATCCTCGTACGACTTCGAGAGCGCGCTGTCCCCGCGTCGCTTTCAAAAACTGACGACGAGCGCCCTTATTATGAGCGACGGTCTGAGAGACCTCTTTCCGCGTGAGGCCCGTAATCACCGCAATTCTCGAGTAGTTGGGTTTCGAGGAACCTGGAAACGCTTCCTCAATCGCGGCGCGGACGTAGGCACGCTTAGCGGCTCGCATGAACCGATCGGCGCCGAGTCGAATGTCAACCGCCAAGGTGACGATTGGTAGCAAGAGGGCTACCAAAACTTCGTCCAGCTCGACGGATTCGCGTCTTCTTTGGACTTGCCACGATTTTTGAGGGTGTCTCACCCGACGCGGCACTGCTAACGACCGTTTTCGGGATCAGAGTGAATTAAGAAGACTCCCAAACCAACTCGACGCGACTGTCCGCGCCTTTTTTTAGCGCTCTTGCCGTGAGCTTCCAGCCAATCCTCTAGCTCTTCAAGAAAAAGCAAGCTCCGTTCACTCGCGAATGCATTGAACTCTTCTGCGTCAGCGTCAGAAATTCGGGTGCTTTCAACCTTTCGCCAAAATAGTTCGGGCACGCGAGAACCGCGCGGTCGCCTTAGAATTTTTGAGAGTGTCGAACTCGCATCAGTGAGAAAAGCTGACACCGGTTCCAACGCCATTTTAGTCCGGCTGCTCACTACAAAGAATGGTTTGATAAGCTCGTACTTACGGTACCTGTTCTTCCGGACATTTCCGTAGTCAGTTAGCACGTCTAGAGTTCTCTGCGGGTCGAGTCCGCTGGCTGCGATGTGCACCAAGCGCGAGAAGGAATTTCGGCCACTGAATGGAAGCGCGCGCGGCCTACCCCTTTGGTCCAGGAACTCTTTGTTTCTAGACCAGTGCGTGACTACATCAGCGTAGCCGGTCGTCCGGCCGATCTCTTCGATAGATCGCGAACTCTTCGCTGTCAAAGACCGATCAAACGCGGCGGCGAAGCACTCCAGTGTCTCCGCCCTGCTTAAGCCAGCTTTTCGGAGGAAAGCAGCGATTGGGTGAAGAAGAGAGATTGCGCGTCGTCTGTCGATTGAGACGATTTGATGTCGTTTTCGACTTTGCACAGATCGAAGTCCCTATCCGAATCCGGTTCCACGAGTCCCGCTCAAATCCGTCGGTCCTTAACCTCTGAAGCTACCTATCCCGAGCCATCCTGGCCTACTAAATGGAGGATTTGTAGATTCTCGCGAGGACGCGACATCACTCAAGCGGTAACCGAGATCTGACGTTCACGAGCTACGTGCCGCCTCCAGGAAGCAGCGCTCGCAAAGGTGCTCCAAACCTGCGGCGCAGAAGATACGCATCAGCTTCGGAGTCAACGCCAGGAAAGGCGCAACCTCGATTGCCTGCAGTAGAGCGTTATCTGGTTGAGCGGGCTGGGGCTAGGATGTATGCGCACCACCGCTGATACCGCCACCCTGAGTGACCGCACCGCCGCTGATGCCACCGCCCTGAGTAACGGCGCCACCGCTGATGCCGCCGCCCTGAGTGACCGCACCACCGCTGATGCCGCCGCCCTGAGTGACCGCGCCGCCGCTGATACCACCGCCCTGAGTGACCGCGCCGCCGCTGATGCCGCCACCCGAGGTGTGAGCGCCGCCGCTGATACCACCGCCTTGGGTCACAGCGCCTCCGCTAATCCCGCCACCTTGAGTGACTGCACCACCGCTGATGCCACCACCCGAAGTGTGAGCGCCGCCGCTAATGCCACCACCTTGGGTGACTGCACCACCGCTGATGCCGCCGCCCTGAGTGACCGCGCCGCCGCTAATCCCACCGCCTTGGGTCACGGCGCCGCTGCTAATCCCGCCACCTTGAGTCACTGCACCGCCGCTGATGCCGCCACCCTGAGTGACCGCGCCGCCGCTGATGCCGCCACCCGAGGTGTGAGCGCCGCCGCTGATACCACCGCCTTGGGTCACAGCGCC
>Ga0105240_10010135_pt1 | contig 13268 bp, 11 predicted proteins | sample KBSC54metaG_FD_80426 | JGI IMG/M metagenome (GOLD analysis project Ga0105240, IMG submission 80426) | Corn rhizosphere microbial communities from Kellogg Biological Station, Michigan, USA - KBS C5-4 metaG | ecosystem: Host-associated > Plants > Roots > Rhizosphere > Soil | place: Michigan, USA... | reverse complement strand
GGGGGAGGCTGGATGGTAGCGCTACCAAGCAGCCGGATGTAAGGGGTCCCTAGGATGCACGCTCGACGGGGCGTTGGGCCAGGCTTCGCCGGAGGGGGCGGCAGCGGGGGGCTTGGTCGCGAGGAGATCGGTGCGCGGCGGCTAGTTCGTCGTGCGGCGGCGGCCCGGATTGCCGACGAAAATCAGCGAGCTGGCACTCGTATCGTCCTGGGGCTTTTTCGCCGCCGCATCGAGCGCGCTGCGGGCACGGTCGCGCGCGGCCTCCGATTCAGCTGCCGCCTTGTCGGCTTCGACAGGGTAGGCGAGCAGGTAACCCTGCACGCCCACCGGGCCGCAGTTGGAGAGAAATTCCAGTTGCGCAGGGCGCTCCACGCCCTCGGCGACGACCTGCAGCCCCAGTCCGTGGCACAGGGCGACGATGGATCTCACGATGGCCGCGGAGCGGGGATTGGAGTCGACTCCTTCGATGAGCAGGCGGTCGAGCTTCACGCGTGTGATGGGCAGCTGCTCGAGCGAGGTCAGCGAGGAATAGCCGATGCCGAAGTCATCCAATGCGATCGCGACCCCCATCTCGCGCAGCCGGCGCAGCGACTCGATCGTGTGGGCGCCGGTCTGAATCACCGTCTCGGTGATCTCCAGCTCCAGAGCGCTGGCGGGCAGTCCCGTCACCTCGAGCGCCTTGGCGATGTTATCGACGAAGCCGCGCTCGAAGAATTGCGGCGGCGACACATTGATCGCCACGCAGGCGCGATGCCACCCTTGCGCCCGCCAGGCGGCGGCGGTCGAGGTCGCCGAACGCAGCACCCAGTCGGTGAGCTCGTGAATCAGGCCGGTCTTCTCGGCGATGTGGATGAACTCGGTGGCCGTGGCGATCCGCCCGTCGGCCTTGCGCCAGCGCAGCAATGCCTCCAGGCCCGTGACCTCGAAGGTGTGCAGCGCCACCTGAGGTTGGAACATCAGCAGCAGGTCGCCCGCTTCGACGGCCCGGCGCAAGGACTGCTCGAGCCGGAATCGCTGCGCGGCGGCGTCGTAGAGGGCGGGCCGATACATGGCAAAGCGGTTGCGTCCCATTTCCTTGGCGCTGAAGAGTGCCACGTCCGCCGCGCGCAGCAGCGCTTCCGCGGTCTCGGCATGATCGGGGAACAGGCTGGCGCCGACGCTGGCACTGGTCGTGAGCAAGCGCCCGTCAATGACCAGCGGCTGCTGGAACGCAACGACGATCTCCGCGGACTTCGCTTCGACATCGGCGACCGAATCCACGTTCTCGAGCAGCATCGTGAACTCGTCGCCTCCGAGCCTCGCCAGCAGGCCGTTGTCGCCGACGGTTTGATGCAGGCGCTCCGCGATTCCCTGCAGCACCCGGTCTCCGAAACTATGCCCCAGCGTGTCGTTGATCGATTTGAAGTTGTCGACGTCGAGGAACAGCAGCGCGACGCGCCGCCCGGTCGAAACCGCGCGCGACAGTGCCTCACCCAGGCGCGCCGAGAGCTGCCGGCGGTTCGGAAGCTGCGTCAACGGGTCGTGATGAGCGAGGTGGTGCAGCTGGCGGGTGCGTTCGGCAACGTGCCTCTCGAGCTCCGCCTGGTGGGCACGCAACGCTCCTTCGGCGCTGGAGATCTGATCCGCCATGGCGTTGAAGGACTCGGCCAACATGTCGAGCTCGGCGACCCCGCCGCCCGGAGCCCGTGCGGTGCGGTTGCCGGAGGCGAGCTCGCGCGTCGCGCTGATGAGCCGCCGAACCGGAAGGCTGATGCTCAGTGCCAGCAGCACCGACACCAGCAGCGCGACGGCGATCGCGGCTGCGCCCGTGATGGTCAGCGTGCGCTGGGCGACTTCTGCGGCGGAAGCGGCGTGAGCGGCGGCGTTGAGCAGATCGCGGCGTGCGGGCTCCTGGAACTGCTCTTCCACGCCCGCGATGAGCGGAGCGCTTTCCTCCAGAAAGTCGCGCCGCACCTGTCCGGTGGTCGAGTCGAACTTCTCGATGGCCCGTCGCGCGCGCACGGCCTGCGTGAAGTCCTGCCGCAACAGATCGAGCCAGGTCTTGCCCGGCGAGCGCAGCAGCTCGGCCGTGTGCGCGCTGAGGGCTGACTCGAACTCCTGCTCGTGCTGCACGACCGTGGCGGGCGTGCCGAGATCTCCGCGCACCTCATTGATGGCGTTGGCCAGCTCCGACAGCGAGCGCATCGCGATGACCTGATTGCCGTTGATGGCCAGGCCCGCTCCGCCGGCCGAGGTGATGCGCTTCTCGACTCGATCGAGGGCGTCGTGGCGGAGCTCCACCCACTGCGCACGCTGCGAGGCGTTCTTGGCAATGTCGATGCCGCGATCGATGTGTCTGGAGATCTGCGCTCGCAGCTGCAGGTCGGCAGGGGAGGCGAGCGGGGAGGTGTGCCGGGTGAAATACGCTGCGACCGCTGCCTCGAGCTCACCGCCCGCGGCGGTAATGGCATCGAGAGTCGCGGGCCGGGTGGACTGCAGATATTCGGTAACCGCACGGTCGTAAGCCACGAGCTTGGCGACCACCGCGCTCGCGCTGCGGGCGAGGGGCTCGTGATCGGTCTGCATGCTGTTGACGACCTGCACGGCGTTGAAGGTCGTCCTCTGCACCAGCACGTGCCCGAAAACGATGACCGTCGTAATGGCGGCCAGGCCCAATCCCAGGCGGGCGCCGATTCCCACGCGCAAACGCCAGCGACGCCGAGGCGCGGGCGCCGGCTTCTGTGCGGGTGCCGCAACCGCGGCGTTGGCCGGTTCAGTGGGTTCCTGCATACGACATAAGCGTGCCGGGCGCGCATCCTGTGCAGCCAAGCAGGCGTTCAAGTGCCGACTTTGGAGCATGCCCACAGCGGCGCCACAGTTCCGTGGCAGGCATCGCATAAAGTGCACGGAAGGCCGCCCAATCCCCCGGCCAAACCGCTGTTTTGCCTTATACTGTCAGCACAACGGGGATATTCGAAAGCTCGCCATGACCGAGATCGCCGATACATTCGACTCGGCCTTCACCAAAGCCGTCGACCTGGGAAATCGGCTCGCGGACAAGGACAAGGACGCGGATCTGTGGGACATCGCCGACGGCTTGCTGGCCGGTGCACTGCAGTATTGGCTGTATTCGCGTCAGCCTTGCGGCGATCCACGCTGCCAGGACTGCATGCCCATCAGTACCGCCGAGGGCCGCATGGCGGAGCTCAAGCGCCTGATCGAGCAACTCGCCTCCGAGAGCGAGTACTTCCACACCCCCACGGACGCGAACGCCGGTCGCGCCTGAGCGCGCGAGTACTCCCTCACCCCCAGCCAACGTTGGTCGCGCCTGAGCGCGAGTACTCCCTCACCCCCCAGCCAACGTTGATCGAGCCTGAGCCGATCGCGCCTGAGCGTCCCCGATCTGCGGGCGCGCACGCGAGCCTGGGGCGGAGGCCTGATCAGGCGGTGCTGGCGGCCCGCGTCACTTCATCCAGCGCCTGCTCGAGCAGGTGAAATCCTTCCTTCAGCAACGCATCCGAGATCGTCAGCGGCGCCAGGAAGCGGATGATGTTGGCATTCATGCCACAGGACAGCAGGATCAGCCCGCGCCGTCCCGCGGCCTGCACCAGGGCCCGCGTCGTGGCCGGGTCCGGCGCATCGGGCCGGCCGTTGCGCACCAACTCGATGGCCACCATCGCCCCGCTGTTGCGCACTTCGCCGATTCCGGGGAAGCGCGCCTGCAGACCCTTCAGCCGCGAGCTCATGAAATTGCCGATGTGATTGGCGCGCTGGAGCAGATTCTCATGATGGATCACTTCCAGCACTGCGAGGCCCGCGGCGCACGCCAGGGGTGAGCCGGCGAACGTTCCGCCGAGGGCGCCGGCCTCCGGCGTATCCATGATGTCGGCTTTGCCGATGACTGCGGACAGCGGCACACCGCCGGCGATGCTCTTGGCGACCGTCATCAGGTCCGGCTCCACGCCGGCGTGCTCGATCGCGAACAGGCGGCCGGTGCGGCCGAACCCGGATTGCACCTCGTCCGCGATCAGCACGATCCCGTGTTGATTGCACACCTCGCGCAGCTTCCTCAACAGCTCCGCGGGCGCCGCGTAGAAGCCGCCCTCTCCGAGCACCGGCTCGATGATGATCGCCGCAACGCGCTTCGGATCGATATCCGCCTTGAAAAGCTCCCCGAGCGCATCCAGCGCGTGCTCGACGGTCACGCCGTGATAGGCCATTGGGAAGGGCAGGTGATACACCTCCGGCAGCATCGGGCCGAAGCCGGCCTTGTAGGGCTTCACCTTGCCGGTGAGGCCGATGCAGGCAAGCGTGCGGCCGTGGAAGCCGCCGGTGAAGGCGATGACTCCCGCGCGCTGCGTGTGGAAGCGGGCAATCTTGATCGCGTTCTCCACCGCCTCGGCGCCGGTGGTCAGGAACAGGGTCTTCTTCGGCGTTTTGCCGGGAGCGGCTTCATTGAGCTTCTCGGCGAGCGCGACGTAACTCTCATAGGGCGTCACCTGGAAGCAGGCGTGGGTGATTTTCTCCAGTTGCTGCGCCAGGGCTTCCTTCACCTTCGCGTGCAGGTGCCCGGTGTTGAGCACCGAGATGCCCGATCCGAAATCGATGTAACGGCGTCCTTCGACGTCCCACAGTTCGGCGTTGGCGGCGCGCTCGGCATAGATGGCGAGCGAGTTCGAGACGCCGCGCGGAATCGCGTTCTGGCGGCGGGCCTGCAGGTCGGCGTTCGAGGTCAATCCCGTTCCTTTGCGGCGCGAAGCGCGCGATGCATCCAGCTCGGCCCGAAAGGGCCCAGTCCCCAATGACCCGGTCGCAACTGTCGCGGGCCCCCTTGACTCGGCAAAGTGGCCCGAGGCCGCCACGGCCAAAAGTGGCCAGCCCAAAATGGGCCAGCCCAAAATGACAAATGCCCCGGGCATTCTGCCCCATTCCCGGAGCAGAAAGCGCCGGTTCGGGGACGGTCGTGGCCGTTTTTGCACGAACTCAGGCGCGGATGCGGCTGTGTGCGGGACCCTCTACAATAAGTGAATTTGAAATAAGCCCATTTCGGGCTGACGGAAACCACCCGTGTCGATAGCCGATGCTTCCGCTGCGAGCACCCCCGGTGCGGCCGCCATTCAGACCGAAGTCCTCATCATTGGCGCCGGCCCTTGCGGGCTTTTCGAGGTGTTTGAGCTGGGTCTGCTCGGCATCGGCGCGCACGTCGTCGACTCCCTGGGGGTGCCCGGAGGGCAGTGCGCGGAGCTGTATCCAGAGAAGCCCATCTACGACATCCCCGCGCTGCCGGTCTGTGGCGCTCAGGAGCTGGTCGACCGGCTGCTCGAGCAGATCAAGCCCTTCAATGCGAAGCTGCACCTGGGTCAGGAAGTGAGCGAGCTGAAGAAGCGTGACAACGGCCGCTTCACGGTGCGCACCTCGGCGGGAACGGAATTCGACGCCGGTGCGGTGGTGCTCGCCGCCGGACTCGGATCGTTTCAACCGCGCCGGATCGGCATCGAAGGCGCGGAAGCCTACGAGGGCTCGGCGCTGCACTACCGGGTGAGGGAATCGCGCACGCTGGACGGCCAGCGCCTCGTCATCTTCGGTGGCGGAGACTCCGCTCTCGACTGGACGCTGGAGCTCGCGCCGCGGGCGCGCAGCCTGACGCTCGTGCATCGCCGCGCCGAGTTCCGCGCAGCCCCTGCGTCCGTGGCAAGGATGCGGGAGCTCGTCTCCGCCGGTCGAATGCAGCTGCTCGAGGCTCTTCCGCATTCGTTCATCAACGACGGCGCAGTATTGCGGGGTGTGAACGTGAAGGCCGCCAATGGTGCGCTGCATGCGCTCGAAGCGGACCGCCTGCTCGTGTTCTTCGGACTGCATCCGAAGCTCGGCCCTATCGCCGAGTGGGGCCTGGAGCTGGAGAAGAAGGCGTTGAAAGTCGATACGGAGAAGTTTCAGACCAGCCTGCCGGGGGTGTTCGCCATCGGCGATATCAACACCTATCCGGGCAAGAAGAAGCTGATCCTGTCGGGCTTCCACGAAGCCGCGCTCGCCGCCTTCGGCGTCCAGCACTACCTGTATCCGGCGAAGAAACAGTTCCTGCAGTACACCACCACCAGCCCGATCATGCATCAGCGGCTGGGTGTCCCGGATTGACCGCCGGGTTCCCTTTTTGCTCAAGAGGTACGTACGATGAAGATGATGCGGTATGCGCTCGTTGCGGCTGCGCTGCTCGGCGCGCAGTCATTGCTGTTCTCGACACCGGCCGCCGCGGCCGACAAGGTCTGCAAGCTCGAGATCACCGGCAACGATCAGATGCAGTTCTCGGCGAAGTCGTTGAGTGTTCCTGCCGACTGCACCCAGGTGCAGCTCACGCTGAAGCACATCGGCAAGCTCCCCAAGGAGGCGATGGGCCATAACTGGGTGTTGGTGAAGACATCCGATCTCAACGATGTGGCCAACGCGGGCCTGACTGCCGGACCTGCCAACAGCTACGTCACCCCTGGAGACAAGCGCGTGATCGCCCATACGAAGACCGTGGGCGGCGGTGAGCAGGACACGATCACCTTCCCGACCAAGGGTCTGGCGGGCCAGGATCTTTCGTACCTGTGCACCTTCCCCGGCCACAACGCCCTGATGCGCGGTACCTTCAAAGTCGGCTGATGAGCGCGCGCCCGCCGGGCCCGGGGGCTGCTCCCCTCGACCCGCGATTGAGCGACCTGCTGAAGCTGCTGGAGCTCGAGCCCCTGGAGGTGAATCTCTTCAGGGGCGAGAGCCGGGACATCGGCAGCCCGCAGGTGTTCGGCGGCCAGGTGCTGGGCCAGGCGCTCAGTGCCGCCTATGCGACCATCGAACAGCGTGTGGTGCATTCACTGCATGCCTATTTCCTGCGCCGCGGCGATTTCAACGCTCCGATCGTCTACCAGGTCGATCGCAGCCTCGATGGCCACAGCTTCTCCAACCGCCGCGTGGTTGCCATCCAGCACGGTGCGCCTATTTTCAACATGGCCGCCTCGTTCCAGATTCCCGAAGCCGGTTTCGATCACCAGATCGACATGCCGGACGTGCCGCCGCCGGAAGCGCTCACCGACTCCTCGCGTCCGCCCCCGGAGCTGCTGGCGCGTCTGAATGAGCGGATGCGCCGTTTCGTGGAGCAGCCGCGACCCTTCGAATTTCGCAGCGTGCAGCCGCTGGACTTCGTCAGTCCGCGCGGTGCCCGCCCAGCGCGGCAGGTATGGTTCCGTGCCGTGGGCCGGGTTCCGGACGGGGAGAAGCTGCACCGCTGTCTGCTCGCCTATGTGTCCGACTATTTTTTGCTCGATACGGCCACGCTGCCGCACGGCGCGTCCTCTTTCAACGGCTCCCTCGTCATGGCCAGTATCGACCACGCAATGTGGTTCCACCGCCCGCTGCGCGTTGACGAGTGGCTTCTGTATGCCGTAGAGAGCCCCAGTGCCTCGGGCGCGCGCGGCTTCGCTCGCGCGAGCGTGTTTTCGCGCGACGGGCGCTTGGTCGCCAGCACGGCACAGGAAGGACTCGTCCGTCCCCGGAAGACAACATAGGCACCCCGGATGCTGTTGTTCGCAGGTCTTGCAGCGGTGGCGGCTGGAGCTGGCGCCGGTGCCGACGTCACGCTGCTCGAGAAACTCTGGCCGGGGCTGCACGACTCGACCGAGCAGACCGTCGTCAACAGCGACCGCGGGCTGGTGGGCTGGACCGAGGGAATCGAGCATCGTGTGCGCACTGTCGTCGCGCCGGTGCAGGTGCCCTGGTTGGGCCCGAATGTTCTGTATCTCGAGGAGTTCTATCAGGACGAGCCGGACCAGCTACGCCGCCAGGTGCTGCTGCAGTTGCAGCGTCAGGGCCCTCCCGAGGCCGCCGTCCGGGTTCGCCTGTTTTCCTTCGTGCGGCCAGGGGCGTGGAGCCATCTGGATCGCCGGCCCGCAATCGCCGCGAAGCTGCGCCAGAGCGATGTGTTGCCGAACAGCGGCTGCGACCTGGTGCTCGCGAAGGATGGCGAGCAGTTCATCGGCGGGACCATTGGCCACGACTGCACGGATTCCAGCGCCAGCGGCGACCGCTATGTCGACTACCAGCTGGTGATCGGGCCGGATATCTACTGGTATCACCGGCGAGTGCTCACCCTCAAGGGCGATGATCTGCAGGAGGAGGTGATCGGCTACAACTGGTTCGAGTTGAACGAGGCGACGCTGTTCACCTGCCGTATCGACTGGTCGCCGAGTGGCAAGGCCCGCGATCTGAAGCCGCTGCAACGGATCGATCTGCGTGACGAGGGCGGCCGCGCGCAGTTCTCCACGCCCGACGGGCGCACGCTGGATCTGGTGCTGCACAGCCAGGATTGGCCGTTTCTGGGCGAGCGCGACGCCCTGATCCTGATGGTGCAGGAGGAGCGGCGACCGCAGCTCACCACCGTCGGCTCGGCGTGGTCGGAGATCGACACGCAGAACGTTTCCCTGCAGTTGGATTGGCTGCGCGTACGGTGCGGCCCGCTCGTACCTGACACCGACGAGATCAGTGGTGCGTTGCTGCACCCCGAGGCAAGCCACCCTGCGGCTGGCCCGGTGCGGCGCCCGCCGGCAGGCCGGCCTCTCCCTTCTGCGCCAGGGTCGCGATATCCCGTAACAGCACCGGGTTGAAGCGCGCCGTATCGTCCATCATCAGGAAGTGGCTGGTGTGCGGGATCACCTCCGCCGTGAAATCCGGAAGCGACTTGCGGATGCGGGCGATGTCCGTGGGCTCGAGGTCCGAATTGATGGCCATCACCGGCACGTGAATGTCCGCAACGATCGGTGCCAGATCGGTGCTCAGCAGCGACTCCATGGAAGCCACCGCCACGGCCGGCGAGGCGAGGGACATGTCGTAGGCCACCTTGTTCACGAATTGCGGGTTGGCGTTCTTCGGGAACAGCGACTCGGCGACGAACTTGCGCGTCTCGCCGATGAAGTCTTTGCGGAAGGCATCGACCCGCGTCTCGATCTGCTTCTGCGGCATCGGTGGCTGGCCGATACTCTTCAAGGCGTCCACGGCAATGATGCCGATGACCCGGTCACCGATGCGGCGCGTCGCCTCCAGTGCCACCAGGCCTCCCATCGAGTGTCCGACCAGGATGACCTGGCGATTCGGGAGCTGGCGCACGACCGAGGCCACATCCTCGCCATAGTTGCCCATCGACCAGTCCGAGCGGTTCTTGCCCGAGGCGCCGTGACCGGCGAGGTCGACCAGCACGACGGTGTAGTGAGCGGCTTTCAGCGCAGGCGTCTGCGCGTTCCAGTAGTTCTCGTTGCAAGCCCAGCCATGCACCAGGACCACAGCGGGCTCACCCTTTCCATAGATGCGGTACTCGATGTGAACACCGTCCGCCGAGTTGACCAGCAGCGGTGAGCCCTCCACGTACGGTGCCGCCGCAACGGCAGGTCCGCCCTGCGTGTCGGCGGACGACGACGGCGGCGAGCCGTTCCGGTTGCATCCGGCCGTGCACGCGGCGATCAGCAGCCCGATCCATACGTTGCGCATCATGCTCGCACTCCTCAAGCCCGCGACATCATAGTCGCTGCAGGCACGGGAGTGTCACATCCGCCGCAGGACCTTTCCAGGATTGAGAATTGCGTTCGGGTCGAGGGCGTGTTTGAGCGAGCGCATCAGATCCAGCTCCACCGGCGAGGTGTAGCGTTCCAGCTCATCGACCTTGAGCCGGCCAATGCCGTGCTCGGCGCTGAAACTGCCTCCATGCTCGCGCACCATATCGTGAATGGCGCGCTCGATCCTCGGTCCGCGGGCGAGAAATGGCTCGCGCGCGGCGTCGGGCGCCTGATTCAAGTTGAAATGGAGATTGCCATCCCCCACGTGACCGTAGGCAACGAGCCGCCCGTCAGGCACGTTCTCCTGCACCCACTTCGCGGCGCGCTCCACGAATGCGGGCAGGCTGGCGATGGGGACGGAAATATCGTGCTTGAGGCTTCCGCCATCGAGCCGCTGCGCTTCCGGAATCGTCTCGCGCATCTTCCACAAGGCGCCGCGTTCGCGCTCGTTGCTCGCGAACGCTGCATCCACAACGAGCCCTTCCGCGAGGGCTGCGCCGAGCGCCTCCTGCAGGACCGTGTCGAGAGAGTCCGACGCGCGCGAGGATGTCAGCTCGCACAGCACGTACCAGGAGTGCGCCCGGTCCATCGGATCCGACACGCCCGGGATGTGTTTCCTCGTGAGCTCGACGGCGATGCGGGGAATGAGCTCGAAGGAGCTCACGCGGTCGCCGCTCGTCTCGCGCAGTCGCCCCAGCAGAGCGACCGCCGAGCGCACGTCCGCCACCGCGACGAGGGCGGTCGCGGCGGCGCGTATTTTCGGGAACAGCTTCAGGCTCGCCGCGGTGATCACTCCGAGCGTGCCTTCGGCCCCCAGGAACAGCGACTTGATGTCGTAGCCGGTGTTGTCTTTGCGCAGGGCAGTCAGACTCGACAGGAGGCGGCCGTCGGCGAGCACGACCTCCAGCCCGAGCACCAGGTCTCGCATCATCCCGTAGCGCAGCACGCTGGTGCCGCCCGCGTTGGTCGACAGGTTGCCGCCGATCTGACAGCTGCCCTCGGAGCCGAGACTGAGGGGGAAGAAGCGCTCGGCCTCGTCCGCCTTGCCCTGCACGTCGGCCAGTACGCAGCCCGCCTCGGCGATGAGCGAATAGTTCAAGGGGTCGAGACTGCGAATACGGTTGAGCCGCCGCAGCGACAGCACTATCTGGCTGCCGCTCTCATCGGGAGTCGCGCCGCCGCAGTAGCTGGTGTTGCCGCCGTGAGGCACGACTCCGATGCGCTGCTCGTTGCAGGCGGCGAGCAGCCTGGAGATCTGCTCGACGGAGCGGGGCAGGGCGACGCCCAGCGCGCGGCCCCGATACAGCCGTCGATGGTCGACGAGGTAGGGCTCGACGTCGGACGGCTGTGTCAGCCAGCCGTCCGCGCCGAGAATGTCATTGAACGGAGGGGGCACGCAGGACCGGGGCGGTCACTGCAGGGAGCCGGCACGCAAGGCTGCGATCCGCTCATCCAGCGGCGGGTGGCTCATCCATAGCCGCGCGAAGCCGCTGGTCGCCTTGCCGCTGGCAATGCCGAAGTTGGCGAACTGCTGCGCGGGCAACGGCTCGTGGGCCGACTTGAGCGCCTCCAGCGCCGCAATCATGCTGGCGGTGCCGGCGAGCTTGGCTCCGCCGCGGTCGGCGCGAAACTCGCGCCACCGGGAGAATGCGAGCACGATGAGAGTGGCGAGGATGCTGAACACGATCTCGGAGACGAATACACACAGGAAGTACGCCGGACCGCGTCCTTCCTCGGAGCGGAACAGAGATCTGTCCACGAGGTTGCCGACGATCCGGGACAGGAACAGCACGAACGTGTTGACCACGCCCTGTATGAGAGTGAGGGTGACCATGTCCCCGTTGGCGACGTGCGTGATCTCGTGACCGAGGACCGCCTGCACTTCGCGCTCATCCATTCTCTGCAGCAGCCCGGTGCTGACCGCGACCAGCGCCGCGTCGCGTCGCGCGCCGGTCGCGAAAGCATTCGGCTCGGGCGAGTCGAAGATGCCAACCTGGGGCATGCCGATGCCCACCGCGCGCGCATGCGCTGCGATGGTCTCCACGAGCCAGCGCTCCGTCGGCGTGGTGGGATTCTCGATCACCTGCACCCCCATGGTCGTCTTGGCCATCCATTTGGACATGGCAAGGGAGATGAAGGACCCGCCGAAGCCGAACACGGCCGCCCAGGCGAGCAGGGCCGGCAGGCTGCTGCCTTGCTGCGCCAGCCACTGGTCGATCCCCAGCAAGCGGCAAACGACGGACAACACCAGCAGGATGGCGAAGTTGGTCGCGAGGAACAGGATGACGCGTTTCATGTCAGAAGCCCCCAGGGGGGTTGCAACGATACCGGGGTGGCAGCGATACCTTGGGGCGGGCAGGGCCGGCTTTCAAGTGCGCGTGGCCGGGAAATACGCCCGATGTAAATGATTGAAGGCCTTGGAAATGGGAGCCCGTGTCCGCCGCCGGAATCGGCGGCAATCGCCCGGCACCGACGGCTGCAGGGGCCCGCGTTCCCGCTCTAGCCGACGGCGACGCCAATGGCACGGCCGACCAGAAAGCTCACGAGTCCGGCGCCCCCGCCGATCAGCACCATGCGAATGGCTCCCCTCCACGCGCCCCGGCCGGTAAACAGGCTCAAGGTCATGCCGACGGCGAACAGAGAGACCGCCGTAAACGCGGCTGTCCCCGCCACCGCGGCGGTGCCGTGGAGACGCAGCGTGAAAGGAATGAGGGGGACCACGGCGCCGCTGGCGAATGACAGGAACGAGGAGATGGCCGCTCCCCAGGGCGAGCCCAGGTCGTCGGGATTCAAGCCGAGCTCCTCGCGCGCGAGAACATCCAGAGCCTGATCGGGACGTGCCAGCAGCGCCCGGCTCACCTCACGCGCCTGTTCCAGCTCGACCCCGCGCGCCTGGTAGATCAACGCGAGCTCCTCGGCTTCCTCCTCGGGGTATTCAGCGACCTCCTCGCGTTCGAGGGCGATCTGGTACTCATACATCTCACGCTGCGACCGCACCGAGACGTATTCGCCAGCCGCCATCGACAATGCGCCCGCCAGAAGGCCGGCGAGGCCCGTCATCAACACGTAACTACTTTGTGTTCCGGCGCCTGCGACGCCCAGCACGAGACTGGCGTTGGAGACCAGGCCGTCGTTCACGCCGAACACCGAGGCCCGCAGGTTCCCACCGATGCTGCGGCGGTGGCGGGCGCCGACATCGGCGACAGTGGTCGGCATCGCGTGCCCGGCGACTGCGGCCGGCGCGCTGTAGACAGAAAGGCCCCGCAGTTTCATCGCCGCAAGGACCGAGCGCACGGATCGCGGCCCGAAATAGCGCACGAGCCGGGCGACGATGCGGGCTCGGAGATTGGGAACGTAGGCTCCGAAGGGCTGCGGAATAGACGCGCCGGCGCGTTGCGCTGGCCCATTTCGGGCGGATTGCTCCCACTTCCCTGCCTGCTCTTCCGCGGCGGCCGCCAGCGCCAGGAACAAACGGCTCCGGTGCGCATGCGGCTCGGCGGCGGCAACCTGGCGGTACAGCCAGGCCGACTCTTTCTCGTGATACCAGCTGGTCGCGGCGGAATTGCCGCGTGGCGCGTGGGGCGCCGATTCGCGCGCCCGGGGGTCGACTCGGCTGTCGATGGGGCTGGTCAGGGACTAGTACTCGTCGCGGTCTTCCGCCTCTTCATCCTCGTCGAGGTCGTCGTCATCATCGTCATCGTCATCGTCGTC
>Ga0105240_10010128_pt1 | contig 13269 bp, 8 predicted proteins | sample KBSC54metaG_FD_80426 | JGI IMG/M metagenome (GOLD analysis project Ga0105240, IMG submission 80426) | Corn rhizosphere microbial communities from Kellogg Biological Station, Michigan, USA - KBS C5-4 metaG | ecosystem: Host-associated > Plants > Roots > Rhizosphere > Soil | place: Michigan, USA... | reverse complement strand
TCAAGCCATAAAAACTAGAGCAAATTGCGTATCGCTGTGCAGTAGCCTTCCAAGGGCCAAAGGCCCGACAACATACCAACCTGGGCCGGAGGCCCAGGTTCATGATGGCAGAACATGAAAGGGCTGAAAGCCCGACACATCATTCTCGCCGCATACCATCGAGAAATCTGATGCAAATGTTTATTTTCAAATACATACAAAGATTTATGAATGTTACACTCTACAAGCATCGCATGAAGCAGTACCTAACTTGGTTCACGCCAACCCCGCTGCAATCCGCCCCATCCCCTCCCGAAACTCGCCCTCCGGACCAAGCAAACTCACCACCACCCGGCCCGCCTCGGCAATGCCATAAAACGACCCCGGATGCACCACCACATCCGCGCGCCGGAGCAGCTCCCCCGCCGCGTCCGGCCCGGTCTGGGGCAGCCGCAGGATGGCGCACCATCCCGCCTCGGCCTGCAGGACTTCGACCCCGCTCGCCCGGGCGGCGGCCAGGTTGCGCCGCACCCGCTGGAGAATCTGCGCCTGAATCGCCCGCCGCCCGGCGAGCCACGCGGGCAAGGCCAGTTGCACGGGCGCATTCATCGAGAGGAAGGTGTCGGCGATGACCTCCAGCCGGTCGAGCGCCTGCCGCCGTGCTCCCTCAGGGCCAAGCGCAGCAATCCAGGCGGCCTTCATCTGGGGAAGTCCGGCGATCTTGCTCATCCCGCTCAGCACGAACGTCAGTACCGGATGCGGCCCGCGAGCGAAGCTCTCCAGCCCGGCCTCCGCCTCCAGCGGATAGTCCAGAAAGACCTCATCCACCATCAGCGCCAGCTTGTGCCGAGCGCAAAGCTCCTCCAGCCGCGCGCGTTCGGCGGCCTTGGTCGCGTGCCCAGTCGGGTTGTTGGGATGCACGACTACCAGCGCCCGCGTGCGCGGCCCAATGCTCGCTTCGAGCGCGGCAAAGTCGATGTGCCACCCATAGTCGTAAAAAAGAGGGTACGGCCGGAGCTTCACATCCTCCAGATCGGCCAGAAAGTCGAAGAGCGGATAGCTGGGCTGGGCCACCAGCACCTCGTCGCCCGCATCGCAGAGCAGCCGGAAGAGAAACCCGTAGCCCTCGCTGGTGCTGGTCGTCAGCACCAGATCGTCGGCGCTGACCGCCGCTTCGTGCCCACGATAGTACTCCGCCACCGCCTCGCGCGCCGACCGCAACCCGCGAGGGTCGGGGTCATAGGCGAGCGTGGCAGGATCGATCAGCGGCGAAAGCAGCTCCTCCGCGTCGTACCGGAAACCGCACACCGTCGGGTTCGAGACGGTCAGGTCAATCAAAGGCCGACCCGCAGCCCGCGCCTCGCGGACTGCCGCAGCAAATTTGCTCTCCCCCACATCCCAACCCGTCCGCGCCGAAAACCGATAGCTCACCCAACCATGCTAACGTGCCACAGCCACGCACCCAGCGCCGAAGGCGCGTCCCTATACCAGCCTGCACTCTTTGTCATTCCCCCTTTTGTTGTCATTCCCTTTTTGTTGTCATTCCCGAAGGGAATCTGCGTCTCCACCCCGCTCCCCTTTGTTGTCATTCCCTCTTTTGTTGTCATTCCCTTTTTGTTGTCATTCCCGAAGGGAATTTGCGTTTCGCATCGGCCCGCGCCGGACTCCGCAAACCACCGATTTCCACACCCGCCTCTTGACACCGCTGATAACCTTAAATCAGAGGAAAAGACAAAAGCCCGGCGCGCCCGGGCTTTCCCTTTTGGCATGAAACGTGCGCAGGTAGTCCGAACCTAACTCCTTTGTTCAAAGGAATTTGAGTACTTTTGTAGGGGAGGGGGTACCGGCCTAGAAGTTGAAGGCGAGGCCGCCCCGGATGGTGCGCGGAGCCTGCGCGAGGAAGAGCATGTGGCCGTCCTGCGTGATGACCGGACGGTAGCCCTGGGCCAGCAGATTGGTGATGTCCACCGTCGCCTCCATGCCCGCCGGAAGCAGCCTGCCCAGCCGAACCGACTGCCGCAGATAGCAACTGAAGTACGCCTGGTCGCCGAACGCCCCGTAAGGATTGACTGCCGTCACCACCCGCGCGGGCTGCCAGCGGTAGGACGCCCGCACCTTCGTTCCCGAGTGAATGACCTTGCCCTTCACCGCCAGCGTCAAGGTCTGAGACATCTCAGGAGCTAGGTCCGTGCCCACTGTCTGGAGCGTCAAGGCCCCCTCGTCCCGCGCCGAAAGCCCTGCGCCCGTGCTGTAGGCCAGCGCCAGCCACATCGCAGGAGTCAGCGGCTCGGAGAGCGTCACGTTGACGCCCCGCGTGTGATAGCCCGGGCCAAGCACGCGGAAGTCGCCGGTCGTCGCATCCGCCAGAATGCCGCCGGAAGAGTTCCTCGTAAAGCCCTGCACGTCGGCCGCCGTCAGCGCGCCGCCGCCCGCGACGATCACGCGGTCCAGCGAATCAATGTAGTACGCAACCTGGACCTCGCCGCGTCCGGCCTTGTGACCGACGGCCAACTCCTGATGCCGTCCGCCCGCCGTCCGCAGGCGTCCCCGGGAGGAGATCGCCACCGGAACCGCCGGTTCGACCGCATCCAGGCCCGCGTAGGATTGCACGTCCTGCGAGGTGGCCATCCGATAGCCCACCGTCCACGATCCCGAAGGATGAGCCGTCACCTTCAGGAAAGGACGCATCGCGGTTGTATGGCCGGTCGTGCGGATGACGTAGAGCGAGCTGCCTGCCTCGACGTCCGCCCCGGCAATCTTGATCTTCTCGGCGCTGGTCATCTCGAACGCGCCCAGTCCGTTCGCGTTGCCCGAGCCGACCAGCTCAGGATGCGACTGGAAGCTGACCAGCGTCCGCTGCGCCCCGGCAAACCCGAGATCGCGCCCGTACCCCGCTGCGATGGTCGAGGACGGCCCGCCCATGTACGGGCGCCCCATCGTTCCATAGTCCGCCCGCACCACGACGTTCGCGCCGTCGTCGAGCCCGCGGTTCACCATCAGAACATTGTGGATTCCATTCGCGCCGAAGCCGCCGTCGCCCGCCGTGATCGAAGCCCGGGCGCGCGCGGTGGGATGAGCAGGCTCGCGGAGGCTGGACGAGATTTCCATCGAATTGCTGTCACCTGCCAGCCTCAGAATGGGCCGGTTCGCAGCCGAACGGAGCGTCCACTTCCAGTCGTCGTCCGGCTCGTCTGCCTTGCGACGCTCGACCGGCAGCCACGCAGTCGGCTCGAAGAGCGTATTGAGCGTGAGATTGACGACAGCCTCGGCGCCTGTGCGCAGACGCAGGTTGCCTCTGGTCGCGGGCATGAAGAGTGCTGCACTGGCCTTGACGTTGTATCTTCCCGGAACGAGGTTGGCGATGAGGTAGCGTCCGTGGAGGTCGGTGAACGCGGCCCCGACCAGGGAGGAATCGTACGAGAGGACCTGCACCAGCGCGCCCATCTGCGTAACGCCCTGCGCATCCCTGACCACGCCGGAGACAGTGGCGCTCTGGCCGACGGCTTCGCTGACAGATGCCGCCGTCAGCATCAGGGCCAGAAGCGCGATCTTCACCTGGGATCGTTGCACAGTTATCTTCCTGCGCGCCGAGGCCGCTCCGAATATGACCGCACCCGAAAAGCCGGGTGCGAAGATTGCAGCCTGCGCTGGCTACCGGCCGTCGCTGTCTTAATCTACGCGACCGTCATGCCATTGGATGCGCTTGCTGCCTAGTTCACCACAAACGGCGCAGATTCTGCGATCTGCTGTTTGGTAATGCCGTCGTCCACCTTGATCGTCACCTGATACTTGCCAGGTTGCAAACTTGCCAGCGGCAGGCTCTTTTCAATCGTGACCTGATCCGCGTTCGGATTCATCTTCGAGGTCTGGTCTTCAGCCGTCAGGACAGTCTTATTTGTACTCATGTCCTGAATCTGGTACTGAATCGTGGCCCCGTTATGTTTGGTTTTTTCGTCGATACCGAGGTTATACACCTGCATCCAGAAATTCAAGTTCTGAGCGCGATGAAAAATGACAGGCTGGCCGCCGACTGTGGAAACCCGGGGACGAATCCGGGTGTTTCCGATGACGAAGTTGCCTGCTCCGATGTCTTTCGAGGGCACGCGCTCCATCTGGTCGGCCAGAATCAGGGTAGATGCGGCCAGATGGTCGTCGTCGTAGCGGGGCACGTTGATGCTGCGCTCCCAGCGCCCGATGTGGTCTGGATTATTGACGTCCTTGATGATGATGACGGCCTTGTACAGCCCCGGACGCAGCGGCAGCGCCTTCCAGTAGACCCGCTGGCCGTTCTGCTCGCGGCCCAGCAGTTCGCTGGGCACCTGAACGTTGACGGTATCCTCGAAGGTCTGGATGGGGCGGTGGGTCATATTGAAGATGCGCCCCAGGATGTTCACTGTGCCCGTCGAAACGCCGTCCTTGGTGTTGAAGGTGATGTCGCCAACGCGAATCTGGAGCGTCAGCGGCACCAGGACGGTGTCGTTCGTGACCTTAACGTAGTCGGTGCGGACGTTGAAGAGGAAGGGCGGCCCGCTCAGGATCTTGGACGTGGTCATGTACTCGTCCATGTCCTTGAATTTGATCTCAGGGGCGGCCATCAGCTTGGCGTAGCGGTCGAGCCGGTCGAACTGCTTGCTCTGGTTCTCGGCGCTCATCGGGCCTTTACCGAGCTGTTCGATCCCGCCGCCGTTGAAGCGGTCGGCCTTGGTGGACTGGCCCTGCTCTTCGTAGAGTGTCAGGCCCGCGCCGGGGACGTGCTTGAGAGCGTCCTTCTCGGAGCGGTCGATGGTCATGTGATAGTCGCCGCACATGCAGGTATCGACAAACTCGATGTCGATGTTGTCTCCGATGCCGGGGATGTAGCGGTAGTGCCAGATCTCGAACGGGAAGGTGGAGGTCTGGCCGCCGCCCTCGTCCATGGGCCGCTCGTAGCTGCCGCCGCTGGGGTGCGAGTCGATGCTGTCGGGTTTGCCATAGGCAATATAGATGTGGCCGCGGTCGGTCATCCAGCCCGGCTTGCCGGCGGCGTAGTGATCGTTCGCATAGGCGATGCGGGCGTAGTACTCGTCCCGGTATTCATTCTCGGGGGAGTCCGGATTCGGGTTGCGGCGCAGCCAGAAGTTCTCGATGAACTGGTCGCGCTCCTCGTCGTTACTCAGGTTCTTGAAGGCCTGAAGCTCGGTGTCGGTGATGATCCAGCGGACGTCCTGATCGACCCACTTTTTATAGAAGCCGTGCAGCTCGCCTTTGAGGGCCTTCTGCTGGGCGCGGCGCTCCTTGTCGGTGAGGGGGCGCTTGAGCGGGTCGGGCTTCTCGACCGTGGGCTGGCCCTGGGTCACGCCATCGGCGTTCGTGCCCGCGTCCTGGGCAGGCAACAGGTGCGCCCCCATGAAGAAAAGGGAGAGCAACGCCATGCCTGACACCAAACGCCGTACCTGATTCATAATCGGGGTGGACTCCTGTCGCAGCCTTCATTGTAGAGCGGTTATATCCCCCTTACAAGACCGTGGAAACGAACTTGCCGCCGGGCCGTGAACCATGCACAATAAAACGTGTTAGCCGGTACCTCTCGGCGGGAGCTCGCCGTTCTCCCATGCCCGTATAGCAATGCCTTGCCCCATAGCTAGATAGACGTGACCGCGGATAAAATAGGTAGTCTCCAATGGAACACAAGTCGGCCCTTTTCCGTACATCCAACCGGTGAAGTGATTTTGAGAACGCGCGGCCCACATGGGGCAGGCGCAAGAAAGCAGCGATGAGCGCGAAGAAGATTATTCTGATTGCAGTCGTGGTGCTGATTCTGGCGGGTATTGTCACCGGCACCATCCTTCACAACCGGGCCAATGTCACCAAGGTAGCCACCGGCAAGGCCGTTCGTCAGGACCTGGTTTCGGTCGTCAGCGGTACCGGTCAGATCAAGCCCAAGACCTACGTTAACGTAGGAGCGACGGCCTTTGGGCGCATCACGCACCTCTATGTCAAAGAGGGCGATCACGTCAAGAAGGGCGAGGTCCTTGCGCAGGTCGAAAATGTCCAGCCCACGGCGACGGTCGCCGCACAGCAGGCCAGCATTGCGTCCTCGAAGACCGATGTTGCCAGCTACCTGGCCGCCGAGAAGACCGCGGAGGCGAACATCGCTCAGGCCAAGGCGGACCTGGAGCAGAAAAATCTCGACTACGTTCGCGCGCAGGCTCTTTACAAAGACCAGTTGATTGCAAAGCAGGACTACGACTCGAAGAAGGCTGCCTACGACATGGCCGTGGCCACGCTGGCGCAGCGACAGGCGGCCCTGTCCCAGTCCATTGCCCAGACCCAGTCGCAGCGCGCTCACGTGAACCAGGCCGAGGCCAGCCAGCGTTCCAACTACGATGCGCTGGACAAGACCATCAGCCGCGCTCCGTTTGACGCGCTCGTCACCAACGTGCCCGTGCGCGAGGGCGAGACGGTGGTCGTCGGCATCCAGAACGCCGAAGGCTCGACGCTGATGACGCTGGCGGATATGTCCGTCATCACGGCCGAGGTGAAGGTCGATGAGACCGACATCGTCAACGTTGCGATGAACCAGCCGGTCGATGTGACGGTCGATGCCCTGCCCGGCAAGGTCTTCAAGGGCCACGTCACCGAGGTGGGCGATCAGGCGCTGTTGCGCACGACCGGCATCGCCACCAGCCAGAGCACCACCGGCACGGAAGAGGCCAAGGATTTCAAGGTCATCGTCACGCTGGACAACCCATCGGACGAACTCCGCCCCGGCCTCTCGGCTACGGCGAAGATCACCACGGCGAATATTCCGAACGCCCTGACGATCCCGATCCAGGCGCTGGTGCAGCGCGACCCGGCGGCCGAGAAGCTGCTGGAGAAGAACAACGGCAAGATGCCGACCAGCGTCGTGAATGCCTCGACCAGCGATAACAGCAAGCCGCAGGTTGTACAGGGTGTCTATGTGCTGCGCGAGGAGCGCAAGCGGCTCCGCGTGGTCTTTGTGCCGGTCACGACCGGCGTTTCGGGCGCGACCGACATCCAGGTGCTGGGTGGGCTGAAGGCCGGAGATGAGATTGTCACGGGCCGATACAAAGTTTTACGCACCCTGAAGAGCGGAATCACCGTCAAACGAGATAACACGCCCGAGATAGCGGGCGCGACCGACAATACGTAACGACGGTCGTCGGGCCAGCGCCGCCAGTGCCTTGCGGGAGTCGGGCCTCGGGAACGGGAACCGTTGCCGCGCTACGAACGTACTATTCTGAGACATGAAGGAACCGGAGAACCGGATGGCCATCGAAACCGCAGTTGACTCCCCAGTCCTGAGCACCAACGCCTCCGGTCCGCGCGACGGAGAGGTCATCGTCACCGACAACCTGTGGAAGACCTACGAGATGGGCGACCAGCAGGTCCATGCGCTGCGCGGCGTCAACCTGCGCATCCGGCATAACGAGTATGTCTCGATCATGGGGCCGTCGGGCTCGGGCAAATCGACGCTGATGAACCTGATCGGCTGCCTCGACTCGCCTTCGCAGGGAAAATACTGGTTGAATAGCCACGACGTCTCCGAACTGGACGATGACGAGCTGGCTCGCATCCGCAACAAGGAGATCGGCTTCGTCTTCCAGACGTTCAACCTGCTGGCCCGCGCCACCGCGCTGCACAACGTTGAACTGCCGTTGATCTACAACGGCACGCCGGCAGCCGAGCGTATCGAGCGCGCCAAAGAGGCCCTTGCGTCGGTTGGCCTCGACACACGCATGATGCACAAGCCGAACGAGCTCTCCGGCGGTCAGCGCCAGAGGGTCGCCATTGCGCGGGCACTCGTCAACCGGCCGTCGATCCTGCTGGCCGACGAGCCCACCGGCAACCTCGACTCGAAGACCGGCGAGGAGATCATGGCGCTCTTCGACGAGCTTCATGCCAAAGGCAACACCATCATTCTCGTGACTCACGAGCCGGACATCGCCGAGTACGCCCATCGGATCATCACGATCCGCGACGGCGTGATTGCGGGCGACCATCTTTCGAGCCGGCCGCGCGGCCAGTAACGACCCTGCTTCCGGGCGAGGCTGCCATCCGCTGGCGGGCTGCGACCGTCTAAGATGGAATGATGGCAATGTCTCCCCGGCCCTGCATCGCCAGGATTTCACTTTTTCTTCTCCTGATGTCCGCCTGGATGTCACCGTGGGCGTTTGCCGACTCGGGGCGCTTCGATCTGGCGGGACCGAAGCTGGATATTCATGTCACCCGCGCAGGCAGGACCCTGCCCATTGCCGAGGTCCCCAACCTGCAACCGGGAGACCGGCTGTGGCTGCATCCGGACCTGCCTGCGACGCAGTCGGTGAACTATCTGCTGGTGGTGGTCTTCCTGCGCGGGACGACCAACCCGCCTCCCGACAAGTGGTTCTACAAGATTGAAACCTGGGACAAGAAGGTCCAGGAGGAGGGCGTCAACGTCACGGTGCCGAACGAGGCGCAACAGGCGCTGCTCTTTCTTGCGCCGGAGACGGGCGGCGACTTCAGCACGTTGCGCTCGACCGTGCGTGGCCGTCCGGGGACCTTTGTCCGCGCCTCGCAGGACCTGAATGAAGCCGGTTTTGAGCAGGCCCGCATTGAAAAATACCTTGCCTCGATGCGGTTTGTTCCGCCGGGCGACCCCAAGGCGCTGCTCACGCACTCGAACCTGCTGGCCAGCACGCTGAGCCTGAAGCCCAATGAAAACTGCTTCAAAGAGCCGGTCGATCTGCAATACACCTGCCTGACCCAGAGCGGCAACCAGACACTGCTCGATGACGGCCACGGCGAGAGCATGGTTGCCATGCTGACCACTGGCGGCAACTCCGACCTGATCCGCACGGCCAGTTACACCCGGATAGCTGGCGGCGGCGCATACAGCGCCTATGTAGGCACCGTGGTAGACCTCGTCCGCCTGCTGGGAGGCCTGCACACCGCGCACTACCTCTACATTCCCGCCATCGCCTTTCCTGAGGGCGAGAGCCTGAACCTGCGGCTCAACACTCCGCCCTCGTTCACGAACCCCAAATCGGTCATCGTCATCGGTCTTCCGGCGGTACAGGCATCGCCGCCTCCGCCGCTGCGCGCGCGCGATCCAAACCATATCAGTTGCCTGCTGAAGCCCTCGGTGGTGCTGCCCGTCGAAGGCGCGCCGCTGGTCTTCTCCACGTCGTTTGCGCACGACCTCGTGCTGCACATCAATGGCCCGGGAGCAGGCACGGACATCGACGTGACGCCCAATGCGTATCAGGGCGGGTTGGTGCTTGCGCCGGTCCCCATGCGCCGGGCGCTGCCGATGCCGGACGACAGCAGTTCCGCGACGACGATGAAGCCGTCGGCGGCGGCGAAGACAGTCTCCGGCGGCTCCGATGAAGTGACCGGCACGATCCGGGGATACTGGGGCTTCGACAAGTTCACCGGGCCGACGCTGAAATTGCAGGATGTTGCCGGAAAGGGCTGGACACTGGCCTCCGACAGCGTTCTGATTGCCGGACGCGAGAACCACCTGACGCTGACCTCGACCGGGACGGCGTGCATCAACAACATCGCGCTCCAGACCGCCGCGGGAACGTATGCGGAGACGCAATGGAAGCCGGGGGACAAACCCGACTCCGTCGATGTCTCGGTGTCGCTGAAGTCGCTTGATCCCGGGGCCATGCACCTGGCCATCCGGCAGTATGGCGAGGCGCAGCCTATTACGGTTTCGGCGCGGACGTTCTCTGAACCGGCGCGGCTCGACAGCCTGGTGCTGCACGCGGGCGATACCACCGCCATGCTGACCGGAACGAGCCTCGACCAGGTCAAGCAGCTCGCCTTCGGCGGACTCGTCTTCACGCCAGTCGCGGCGCCGTATTCGAACACGGCGTCAGGCGCAGCCAGTTCGAGCGAGTTGCGGTTGTCGCTGCCCCCCGACAGCCCCACGCCCAAGTTTCACGAGGGCGAAAAGCTGACGGCCCGCTTCACGTTGAACGACGGACGTATGCTCATGCTGCCGGTCACGGTGGAGGAGCCACGCCCCTCGGTCGTTCTTCTCAGCAAAAAAATTCAGGCCTCGGACAACTCGCCCATTCACCTGGCCGATCCGGACGACCTGCCCATCAACCAGCAGTTGACCTTCTCGCTGAAGTCCGCCGATGCGTTTCCACGCGACGGCGAAATTGAGATTGCCAACGCCGATCATTCGCTGCACACGACGCTCTCGGTCGCCGCGGGAACGCTGGTGCTACAGAATCCGCACACGCTGCTGGGCACGCTCGACCCGCTCAAGAGCTTCGGCACGTCGGCCTTTGGACCGCTGCGCCTGCGCGCCATTGCACCGGACGGCACGACAGGTGACTGGCTGCCGCTGGCCACGCTTGTCCGCCTGCCAGACCTCAAGGACGTGCACTGCACGGCAGTCCCCACCGCTCCCTGCACGCTGGACGGCGACAAACTTTATCTGATCGATTCCATCGCGACAGACCCTGCCTTCACCGCGACCACCTCGGTGCCCGACGGTTTCATTGGAACGACGCTGACGCTACAGAAGCCCGCGAAAACCGGCTTCTACCTCCGCCTGCGCGATGACCCGGCGGCCGCCAATACGGTCACGCTGCCCGTTATCGTGCCGCGTGAAAAACCCGTCCAGCGGGCGAAGCGTGCCGAGCCGAAGCAGGAGCAGCAGGATGATACAGCCGGGACTGACAGCACGGAACAGGCTCCGGAAGCAGCAGCGCCTGCACAGACGCCCGAGGCCGCGCCCGCTGCAACGCATCCTGCGAAAGAGAGCACGGCTGCTCCCACAACCGCACAGCCGACCGGCCATGTAGCGCCGTGCGCGGGGTCGGCCTGTTCGGCGGTGAAGTAGTCGTGACGGCTGTTGGAGAGTGCTTTCAGAGAAAGTCCCGGGGCTAAAGCCCCTTCTATTTGCTGGCCTTTTCGTGGGGCTGAAGCCCCACGCTAAAGCAGATTTCTCGATGGTATGCAGCGAGAATTATGTGTCGGGCCTTCAGCCCTTTCATGTTCTGCCATCATGAACCTGGGCCTCCGGCCCAGGCTGGTATGTTGTCGGGCCTTTGGCCCTTGCAAGGCTACTGCACAGCGATACGCAATTTGCTCTAATCCCCAAAGCAACCACAAAGACTTTTCAGCAGCTTTTGAAGTCCCTTGGTTTTGCGAGTGATTTCGCAGGGCTGAAGCATTTTCCGTATAGGTGTAGCCCGGCGCAGGCCGATGCGAAACGCAGATTCCCTTCGGGAATGACAACAAAAAATGAGGACTGCCTTGGGGATAAGGAGGCCACCGAAACTATACCTCCGGAAAACGGCTATACGGCCTGCGCTCCCGCCCAACTTAGTCTCCTGCTACTTCTTCCCCGAGCGAGAGCTGAACCTTGCTGTGACGTCGGCTGTAGAACGCATAGATCAACAGGCCTACGAATAACCAGACGATCAGCCGCATCCAGGTCTCCCACGGCAGGCCGACCATCATGGCCAGCGAGATCACAATGCCCAGGATCGGCGTAACCGGAGAAAACGGCGCGCGGAACGGACGCGGCAGGTCCGGCCTGCGGCGGCGCAGCACCCATACGCCCGCGCACACGATGATGAACGCCAGCAGCGTGCCGATCGATGTCATCTCGCCCAGCGCATCCAGCGGGATCGTGGACGCGAATACCGCAACCACCAGGCCCACCGTCAGCGATGAGATCCACGGCGTCTGAAACTTCGGATGCACGGTTGAGAAAAACTTCGGCAACAGACCGTCCTTCGACATCGAGAAGAACACCCGGCTCTGCCCCAGAAGCATCACGACCATCGTGCTGGTCAACCCGCCCAGCGCGCCAAACTTCACCAGCAGGCTGCCCCAGCGCACGCCCGTCACGTCGATGCCCACGGCCAGCGAGTCCGGCACGTTCAGGTCGCGGTAGTTGACCAGTCCCGTCAGCACCAGGGCCACCAGAATGTACAGAATGGTGCAGATGACGAGCGAACCCAGGATCCCCATCGGCATGTCGCGCTTGGGGTTCTTCGCCTCCTGGGCCGCCGTCGAGACGGCATCGAACCCGATGTACGCAAAGAAGATCACACCTGCCCCGCGCAGCACGCCTGACCACCCAAAGGAGCCGAACGTCCCTGTATTTGCAGGCAGAAACGGGTGCCAGTTGATGCTCGGAAGTTCTGGATGGTGAAGCAGCATCCTGCCGCCGATGTACAGAAAGATCAGCAGCACGATGACCTTCACGACAACGATGAAGCTGTTGAAGTTCGCCGACTCCTTGATACCGACGATCAGGATCGCCGTCACGGCCATGATCCCGAGAAACGCAATCAGGTTGAAGACCCCGTGGCGCTGCGGCAGCGTAGCCGGGTCGATGTGCAGCTCCATCAATTTGCCGGAGACGCGCCCGAGAAACTCCCAGTGCCCCTGCCACAGCACAAACGTCGAACCCGGGGTTCCGGCCAGCTCCGGCGGCAGCCGCAGGCCGAAGTCCTGTCCGAGGCTCAGGACGTAGCCGCTCCACCCGGAGCAGACCGTGGCTGCGCCGAACGCATACTCCAGCACCAGGTCCCAGCCGATGATCCAGGCGAAGATCTCTCCCAGCGTGGCGTAGCCGTAGGTGTAGGCGGAGCCGGCAATGGGGATCATCGCCGCGAACTCCGCATAGCAAAGCCCTGCGAATACGCAGCCAACCGCCGCGAGAATGAAGCAGTAGACCACTCCCGGCCCGGCGTACCGAGCCGCCGCTGGGCCGGTCAGCACGAAGATGCCTGTGCCGATGATCGCGCCGATGCCCAGCGCAATCAGGTTAGTCGCGCCCAGCGAGCGTCTCAGCGTTGTGCTGCCCGTCTCGGCAGCTTCGTTCATGATTGATTCGATTGGCTTCGTTGCCAGCAGCTTCGACATCCGGTACATTCCTCAGTTCTGCATTTCCGTTCCGCAGCGTAGCGGAGGAATCTGCTTTTCCCGCATCCGGGCAACAAAGCCGATCGGCCCCAAAATTGTGCCTCGTCTGTTCTACCGGAAAATTGCGAGAAAGTCTTCAGCGACGTTCCGGACGGTCTCCCCTGCGGCAAACAAGCCGCCGATGACCGCCACGGAATCCGCCCCAGCCTCGATGACGCTCCGCGCATTGGCCCGCGTGATTCCGCCGATGGCCACGATGGGTTTCGCCGTCAGCGCGCGGGCGCGGCGCACGCCTTCGAGACCGATTGCCGGTTCGGCGTCCAGCTTGGTGCCCGTGGCAAAAACCGGCCCGACGGCCACGTAGTCGGCGCTGGTGAGATTGGCCAGCCGCACCTGCTCGTCCGTGTG
>Ga0105240_10010127_pt1 | contig 13270 bp, 22 predicted proteins | sample KBSC54metaG_FD_80426 | JGI IMG/M metagenome (GOLD analysis project Ga0105240, IMG submission 80426) | Corn rhizosphere microbial communities from Kellogg Biological Station, Michigan, USA - KBS C5-4 metaG | ecosystem: Host-associated > Plants > Roots > Rhizosphere > Soil | place: Michigan, USA... | reverse complement strand
CTATCAGGGCAGGACCGCAAGCACGCCGCCGCATCCTGTCGCAAACGATTTCCGAGCGCGCGAAAAAGTCGTCGGTCATGAAAGACCTGTGCAACGCAACGCGGACGAATCGAGAGCGAAGGTGCAGCCCAATGCGATCGCGACACACGACGCGGTGGACTCGAAGGCGCAACGCAAGCAAGCGCCCGCAAAGGCGGAACGCGAAGGTGGCAAGGACAATGAACGCGGCAAGGAAAAGGAACAGCAGCACTGAGTGGCTTTTCGGGCCGAACTGACCGTTCTGTTTTCCGGTCGGGCGCTTAGCCCAAGATGCGCTCGTAGAGTTCGTTGGCTGCGAGATAGCAGCCACAGGAACTGGATTCCAGCCCGCGGCGGTCGAGGACCGTGATATTGCCACGGCTGTAGCGGATCAGCGATTGCTCCTGCAGCGATGTGGCGGCCTTGGTGATGCCGACACGCCGTACTCCCAGCATGTAGGCGAGGAACTCGTGCGTGGCGTAGAACGTGTCGGCGTGCGCCCGATCATGGGTCATGAGCAGCCAGCGCGCCAGTCGCGCTTCGACCATGTGGAAGCGCGTGCATGCCGCGGTTTGCGCGAATTGATGCATCTTGACGTAGGCATAGCGCTGGAGTCTGCGCCGCAGCGCCGGGCAGTGTTCGATTTCGTTCCGGAATACCGCCGCGCCGATGCGCAACGCGCTGCCCGCGCCTTGCACCAGATGGTTCAATGGCGACACGGGCACGCCCAGCAGCAGGGCGACGCCGGCCATGCCTTCGTTGCCGACCAATGCAACTTCCAGTCCCGCACAGGCGTCGAGCGGCGTCACCAGCGAAATAAATGCGCTGGTCGGGAAATAGACGTTGCGCAGGCGCGTGCCGGCTTCGTACAGAACTTCGTGTGAAGCGAGTTCGACCGGATCGCAACTTGCGAGGATCCTGCGCCGATCCTTGGCAGGCAACGCAGCCAGCAGACGATTACCGTTGGTGGCGGATTTCACGTGCTGCATGGTGAATTCCTGTAACGGTCCGGGAGGGGACAGCTGTTCGGTGGACACTGGCTCACGTCGCGACGACGTCCGGCAGCAGACGATCGAATTCCTTCTTCACGACCGCATAGCATTCGCAACATTGCGTTTCCAGACGCGGCCGGTCCAGCACCGTGATGTGGCCGCGGCTGTAGCGAATGAGACCGGCAGCCTGCAATTTGCCGGCGGCCTCGGTCACGCCCTCGCGGCGTACGCCGAGCATGTTGGCGATCAATTCCTGGGTCATGGAGAGCTTGTTCGAGGGCAATCGATCCAGACTCAGCAACAACCAGCGACACAGCTGCTGATCGACCGAATGATGCCGATTGCACACCGCAGTCTGCGCCATCTGCGTCAGCAGCGCCTGGGTGTAACGCAGCAGCAAATGCTGCAATGCTGCGGCGCGCGTGAATTCGTCTTTCAGAAACTGGCCTTTGAGCCGGTACGCGTGGCCCGCGCTTTGCACCACGGCGCGGCTGGGTGTCGTCTCGCCGCCCATGAACAGCGCGACGCCGACCATGCCCTCGTGGCCGACAACGGCGATTTCCGCCGATGCTCCGTCCGCCATGACGTACAACAACGAAACGATCGAGGTCGTCGGAAAGTACACGTGCCGCAAGTGGCTGCCGGATTCGTAGAGCACGTGTCCCAGCGGCATCGGCACCAGTTCGAGGTGCGGAAACAACCGCGCCGCTTCTGGCGCAGGCAGGGCGCGCAGAAGGTGATTCTGGCATGGGCCGTTGGGATCGTGCGTGCGCGATCTCGACCTTGTCCGCGATGTGTGCGTCGTTACCGGAGTTACCATGTCTAATTCTCTTTGACCTAGACAATATAGAACGGAAACGCCAGCGCGTATGTACGCCAGCGAACATTGGAATCACGCCTGGCGAATGGCCGAAAAGCCGAATCGTTGAACTAGAACGGATGCGGAACGCTCTGCGCGGCGGGATACACGGCGAGTTTGTCGCGCAGGAACGTTGCGGAGTCGACCAGTCGGCCGTCGCCAAATTTGATCTGATATTTCTCGCCGCTCATCGATGAACCGGTTGCGCAATAGATGATGAAGTCCTCGGCAGTCTTGACGCGATCTCCGGCGTAACGGAGCTTCAAGCGCAGGTGATCGGCGGCCCGCTGCGCATCGTATTCGTTGCCGTTGCGCAAGAACCTGGCGTCCTTCAGATTGGCGATCGCGCTGATCAGATATTGAATCTTGTGCTGTTCGATCTCCTGCGGGCTGACCACCGGCTGGCAGAAAACGGGCACGGCCGACAATCCGGTGAGAAAAAACATGCAGAGGGCCGCGCGCATGAGCGCGCCCCGCGTGACCGTGGCGAGAGTGCGCAGCATCACAGCAATCCTTCAATCGGCAGCAACTTCATAATCTGCACCTCCAGGCGCCGCATCGTGGACGCCCCCGGATCGCTTTGGCGGCTCAATGTCTTGCCGCCTTCGCGCCACAGCCATGTCATCCGGGCGATGCCGGACCCCGGTGATTTCTGCAAAGCGACGTGAAACGCGTTTTCAGGCAGGATCGCGGAGTCGAAAAATTGTTTCACCGCTCGTGCGAGCGGCTCCGAATCGATGATCACGCCCATCTCGGTATTGAGCAGCTTGGAGCGCTGGTCCATGTTGAGTGAGCCGATGAACACATGCGCACGATCAACGACCACGGCCTTGGCGTGCAGGCTGACGCCAGATGAGGCTCCACCCGCCGTCGCCGGTTGTGCCGCCCCGGGCGCGGGCAGCAGTTCATAGAGTTGCACACCGCCCGCGAGCAGCGGAAGCCGATAGCGTGCGTAACCGGAATGCGCTGCCGGCTCATCGGTTGATGCAAGCGAGTTGGTCAGCACCTGCGTGCTCACGCCGCGTTGCGTCAGCCCTGCCAGAAAATGCGTACCCTCTTTGCCCGGCACGAAATACGGCGAAACCAGCAGCACTTCGCTGTGCGCTGCCGCGATCATCGCTTTCAGCTGCGGCCCGATGCGCAACTCGGGCGCATCGCCCTGCACATCGATTTTCTCCGGCAGGTCGGCGACGACGATCGCCGGCCCCCAGAACCACTCGCCGAAACGGTCGGCTGTGGCGCCCTCGGGCAACTCTTCCAGCACTGCTTCGGCATAGTCGGACTGGGCAAAAGCGCGCGCATCGCGGGCCAGCGCTGCGCGCAGCCGGACAAGATCGGCCTGGGTGTCGCGCGCATTGCGGAATGCGGTGACGGGATAGGCGGCGTCGCAATTCCAGTAGTCGTCGAAGACCCGCGAGGCCTCGCTCACGACCGGACCGATCGCCACCAGGTCGAGATCGCGGAAGTTGCTGTCGTAGCTGGCGTCGAAATAGCCGTCGCCGATATTGCGTCCGCCGATGATGGCCGCGATGTCGTCGGCAATGAAAGACTTGTTGTGCATGCGCCGATTGAGCCGCCGCCCTTCGAGCAGGAACTGGGCGACCTTCGAGAAGGCAGAAGGATCGCGCGTGCGATACGGATTGAACAGGCGCACTTCGATATTTTCGTGCGCGTCCAGCGCATCGAGCATGCGGTCCTCGTCGCTCAGCTTGATGTCGTCGAGCAGGATGCGCACGCGCACGCCGCGATCCGCCGCTGCCAGCAGGTGCTGCGCCAGCAGTCGACCGGTCGCATCGTTCTGAAAAATGTAGTACTGCAGGTCGATCGAGTGCCGGGCATGATCCGCCAGCGCAATGCGGCTCATCAGCGCGTTGGTGCTTTTGGTGAGCAGGCGAAATCCGGACTGGTCAGGATGCCTTTGTAATTCGGCTGCTATGTAACGTGCCGACGGCGTGTCCGTCGCTGGCGGCAACGCAGTGGATGCTTGTTTGACAAAGTCCGGACGCAGCGACGAGCATGCCACCAGCGCAACTGCGAACACGATCGCGACGATCAGGCGCGTGACGTTTCCCAGGTGCCGCATTCGTCGCATGCGGCAGCAACCCAGTCGGGCCAACGAACCGGGCGATTCGTAAAGCGCGCCCTGAACGTGCATTCGAAGCACCTCTACAGTTTGCCGAGGAGCAGCAGCACGACCACGATGAGCAGGAGAACGCCCAAACCGCCACTCGGGCCATAACCCCAGCCTCTGCTATGCGGCCAACTCGGAATGGCACCAACCAGCATCAGCACCAGAATGATCAACAGTATTGCGCCCAATGTCATGATATTTCTCCTTGAAGCCTGAAGTGCAATTCAATCGGCAATTGCAGCAAGGTGCAGCGCTGCATCGACGCGTACAAGCGCGGACCGCTACAAATGGAGATGGCCGCCGAACAGGCCGATCAGCCCGATCACGATCAGGTAGATGGCCACGATGAAATTCAGCAATCGCGGCATCACCAAAATCAAAATTCCGGCGATCAACGAGACCAGCGGGGCGAGGCTCAATGTCATATTCATGGAAATATCCTTTACGACCAAATCGCAACGTGGAATGAATTGCGTTTTTTTAACGATCGGTATACAGGTGGTGACCGCTAAACTTTGTCGGCTGCGGCATTCGCAATAACGACAACGCCACAGTACTCCAGGAACCCAGCGAACTCTGTTCGACAGCGAACATTGAATCGATTGTGGACCTTGGCACGTCATGGCAGATGCGCGTGCGACATCTGCCGCTATGTTCGTCAGCGTACAGACGATTGTCTCAACTTCAGTGCATGGTCATCGCCGCGCGGCAAGGAAGCAGTGTCAAGAAGCAGGCAGCGGCAGCTTGACGTGGCAATGATGTTCGCGCCCGACTGGTGCGCTCCGAGGAACCCCGCCTTGGTCCAGCCGGGCTTTTCCTTGCCTTGCTATGGCCGAAAGCGACAATCGAGCCCTTGCTGGTTTTTCATGCTCAACGGAATCGCCCACGCTCGGTTCGGTGCACGCTTATGAACCTAACGAATGCACGCGAAAGGCGAGATCGCTCGGTGCTACAGGTTCTGCAACGGATCTCCACCACCCGCGCGAACAGTCGGATCGGCCTCGTTGCCCATATTACGATCGGTTTCGTCCTGCTCTCTGCGCGTATTGCCCGCCGTGACCCTCATCTGGCCGTAGGCCTTCAAGCCATCATCCTCGGGCTGGCCGTTTTTAGCGTTGCCGAGTACGGCTTTCACCGCTGGTTTGTCCACGGACCGGTGCGGGATGCGAATTTCGGCGTGACCACGCCGCTCTGGGACATGTTGCTGGGCACGCGGCGTACCTCGAAACCAATGCGCAGATCCGATCCCGATCGAACGGGTGCACGTGCTTCCGCAAAGGGCTGACATCGGTCAAGGCGTCCGGGCACCTGGTACACAGCGTGCTGGGTACTTGCTTATCGCCGTTGCCTTGGGCGCGACGGTTGCCATCCCAATCGTGCTCGGGGGCCGAGATGCGCTGGCGGCGACGCTGCAATTTCCGATTCGTGGATTCGTTGCAATTTTTGTGCTGCTCCTGGTTAGCTGGATATCCCGAGCGCTCAAATTGCGTCTGCTCCTGCATCGTTTGGGTTCACCGCTTGGCTTCGTGCATTTGTTGGAAATTTCCCTGGCCATGGATTTTGCCTTCATGGCGACACCTGCCGGCATTGGCGGTTATGCAGCCAGCTTGTACTACTTGCATCGCGCCGGACTCTCGGCGAGAAGTGCTGCGAGCATTACGGCTGTGGACCAGGGACTGGACGTGCTCTTTTTTATCTTGGCGCTTCCGATCGCCGGCCTCGCATTGATCCATTCCGCCGCGTTGAGTCATTTGAGCGCGCTCGCGCTCAACATGAGCGTACTGGTCGCGACGCTTGTAGCGGTGGCGTGGCTGGCGCGACGCACTCTGGCCAAGTGGTTGCTCGAATCCAACGCGCTGAGCCGCCGCTGGCCGAAGGTGCACTCAATACAGCTGATGGCGTTGGACCTTCTTGCCAAGCTGCGGACAGACATGCACCTAATTCTGGGAGCACGCCCGGCGTTCTTGTTCGGTATCGTTGCCCTCACTTTCCTCCAGCAACTGACCCGTTACGGCATACTCTGGCTCACGCTGCTGATTCTCGGACATCACGTCTCATTTGCACTGATCTTTCTGCTGCAAGCGCTCGTATTGCAAGCTGCCATATGGACGGGCATTCCCGCCGGTGCAGGAGCAGCCGAAATCGGACTGAGCTCCACGCTCGGAATGTGGGTGCCGAATATGACTCTCGCAACGGCATTGCTGATCTGGCGCGCGGCAACTCTGTACGTTTGCCTGGTTGTCGGGGCAATTGCGACTGCGCTATTGACGCGTCGCTTGCGGCGCACGCCAAGAATGGATGCGCGGCACAGCTAGAAAGGAATTCGAACTTCTCCATCTCAGTTACGAGGCTGGCTGAGCACGACTAGGCAGGGTCATCCGCGGCCGCGAAAGGCAGTTGGCAATCGGGAGCGATGGTGAGCTGCCAGAACATAGAACGACGCCGAGCCCGCAGCGATTTGCGAGGTGCTGATCGGGCCGCCGAAGGTAGTCGTCTTCGGCGCCGACGAGTCGAATCATTTCGCTGGATCGGTCTCCGCAAGGCGGACGAGAAGTGCGTCGGAAAGCTCGGTCGCGGCAGCGGTCCATTTCACCAAATCGGCCGCGCGAACGGGGGATGGTGTCGTTGAGCACAATCCAGCGAGTACGCGTGCTGCGATTTCTTCTCGCTTGGTGAGGGTGGATGCGAGGCTCTTGCCGTTTGCAATTGGGTCGCTCATTGCGCTTTCTCCCTGTTGTTTAGGTCGAATGGTTGATCTTGATCGCGCAACGCGTTCAGCGCGACCGCTTGGTTGCGCTTCGAGATATGCGATCGCAGCTTCATCATACGGCCTATCAAGTACATACACCCGCAAGTCGAGCACGATTTCCTATTCGTTGACGGAGTGCTCGGTGGGGCATGCACGATTTGTAGCAAGTTTTGGCAAGACTGGCCTTACTGGTTTTCTCGTCGCAGCAAAATTTCCGCGGCGGCCAACGACAGCCGCATAGTAGGTCCGTCATATGGGGCAATCAACCGGATGCGCATTGTGCGGTGCCGTACAGACCACGCGCAGTCGTGCGCATAGCCTTGCCGAGGACCATTTGAAATTCATTCCACGTTCGAACAAGCCAGGAGAGCGCCATGAACCGAGACCAGATGAAAGGGCGAATCAACGAAACGAAAGGTAAAGCCAAGCAAGTTGCGGGAAATATCGTCGGTAACAGGCGGCTGGAAGAAAAGGGCAGGATGCAGAAAAATCTCGGCAAGGTACAAGCCGCCTACGGTGATGTTAAGAATGACCTGAAGAAAGGCGCATAGCGCCGATCTGCGGTATTTCCGCAACGCATGCTACTTCACAGAGCGCCAATGCCTTGCGCGAGTTGGACTCGGCGAGACGCGTGGCCAGTGCGGCAGCCGTGCGTTGCACGATAGAGACCCGTCTAAACAAAGCACCTCCCATCGATTGTCTTTAGAAGGAATATTTATGCAGAACCATAGTCAAAGTTTGATCACAGTCGTCTTCGTTGCCATGCTGTTGCAGGGGTGCAGTCAGCAAGTGGATGCCGCGAAAGTTCAGGCAGACGTGACAAAGGCCGAAGCCGATGGTCAGAAAAAAATCGTCGACGCCCAAGCACAACTCGACCAGGTCGTTGCGCAGAACAACAAAGATTTAATCGGCATGCAGGCAGATGCAAGAAAGGATGCGACAAACGATCCCAACGCGCCTACTGCAGCAGCCAGCGCCGATATGGCCAAGGCGCGCACCAATGCCGAGGCCAAGGTTGCCGACGCTCAATACAACGTCGACAAAGTCAAGGCGGAAGCCGCCGAAAAGGTCGGCGAAACACGTTGCGAGCTCCAAGTGGGCGATGCAAACAAAGCGTGCTTGGCGAGCGCAAAGGCTGGTTACGATTCAGCAGAGGCGATGGCGAAATCAAAGCGAGATGCGACGCGCTCTGCTCAATAGTGGCTTTGGCGTGGAATAAGAAGGTTTGCGCAACACATTCGAATGCGGGTGACTTCGGATGGTTTGTGCCTCCGGTGTGATTGCCGATGTTGGTTGTCGATCCCACCATCACCAGATCCAAGGAGAATTTTATGCGCGTGTCCATTCCATTGACGCTCGGTGCCCTTGCCGTTGCGATCTCGGGCTGCATGAGCGACGTGAAGCCGTCCAGTGACGTGAAGACGTCGAGCGGCGTGAAGACGTTGACCTTCGACTGTTCGGGGCCAGGCAACGGCTGGGGAGATTGCACCGAGAAGGCAGATGCGAAATGCGGAGCCCGCAACTACACGATCGTGGCGAGAAATGGTGACGTGGAGGGGAATAGTTCCGGCGGCAATACCGAAATGAAGCGTACCTTGGTGGCTTCGTGTAAATAGAGGCTACCGAGCAATCGTAGCGAGCCGGCAATGACATCCAAACCGAGATCCGCGCGCACTGTCGAGTCGCTCGAGGGTCTCAGTCGCCTCGGTCCCGCCTCATCACGGTGCGGCAGACGATTTGCGCATGTACCGCGAGACGTCTGTTCAGACAACAGAACAAGCTGCCGCGGTACTGAAGCCAGTTGCCGGCGACCTCGCATTCGCGCTGTTTTCCATTGGCGTCATCGGTGCCGGCATGCTTGCGCATCCGGCCATGGCTGCGCCCGCCGTTTCCGACGTGTTCGGTTGCCGGATTGCGAATATCCCGAATTGCTACGGCGAGTCGTTGTCTTCTCGATTGTCGCGACGCCTGCGTGATCGATCGTTGATACCCGCTTCGGTGGAACCTTGCTCATTTCGCTGGGTTTCGTCGCCGGATTTTTCGGTCGGCGTATGCTCGACATCCTCGTTGATGTCGTCCTGGAGATCGCCATCAATGGGGTTCTTTTTCTCATGGGTTGGACTCGGCATATCTGCATTTCCTATGAGTACGCCGCGCAAATGATTGCGAATGCGTTTCATGATGGGTTTAGGACGGCAACTGATTGGTTTGTTCCGAGCTATCGATCGCCCGACGCACTTGTCGCGGGGAAAATGTTTGATGCTGCCCAGGCAATGCCCGTTGAGCCTCGATCGGCAACGTGAGTGACCTGATCGGGACGAACGGCAGCGGGTCTTTCTTGAAAAGCCGGAAGATGGATGCCAGTAAATTTTTCATATTCACTCCTCCGTGTTGACGAACGGGCCCACGCCGGCAGTTGCGCCGTCGGCTATATACCAACGACAGCACAATCAAAACGATGAACAAAAAAACAGAACCTTTGCGATGCCGATCAAGGCACCGATGGTGCCAGTGACCCCCAGCAGAACAGCGAAAGACGCGATAACCAAAAAAAATATTGCGCAATTCAACATGATCTTTCCCCTGGAACGGGCGAACTGCGTCCGCCACACGACGACCGGCACACGAGGTTCGAAAGCGCATGCCAGAGCGTACCCGCAATGTAGGGAATAAATCGGTACGCCAGCGCGCATACGGGGTGCCTCGACAAGCAACCATTCCGCCGTAGCAAAAGGGCGCGCCTGCGTACCAAGCCGGAGATCACAAAAGTCCAACGGGAAATCCAGCGTGGGATTGTGCGCACCGAAAAAATGAAAATTGGACTTCGCTACTGCGCTGCGCATCCGCGCTTCTTATGTGCACCACCGCACCGAGTGATGTATGGCCGGCGTGTAGGCTTGATCACAGATCGGGTTTGTAGATATCTCGAAGCGCAGCCTATCCGGTCAACCTGAACCCAAATGACTTCTGCTGCGTAGCGGAATTCTTTCTCACGGGAGTACGTGAAATGAACGCGATGAGAATGGCGGCGATATTTCTGATAATTTCCGGGGGTTTGGGCTTGGCTTACGGCGGTTTCAGCTATACCAAAGAAACGCACGAGACCAAAATCGGTCCGATCGAGATTGCGGTCAAGGACAAGGAGACCGTGAATATCCCGATGTGGGCTGGCTTTGGAGCGATCGTCATCGGCGCCCTTCTGTTGACGATTCGCGAAAAAAAAAGCTAGTCGCAGACGTTAGCGATGCGGCGCCAATCTGGGCGCTCGACGCGCCGTAATCGGCGCGGCCGCAAAGAATTACGGCGGCCAAGGCAATCTTCATCGGAGCAAGCGTATGCCACGCGGAGACAAGTTGGCCTATACCGACAAGAAAAAACGGCAAGCTGAGCACATCGAAGCCAGCTACGAACAGCATGGCATCGCAGGGAAGGAAGCCAAAGCCCGCGCTTGGGCGACAGTCAACAAAATTTCCGGCGGCGGCAAGCAGTCCGGCTCTGGTCGCAGACCGGCGGCCGGCGCGAAGGTTGCCGCAAAGAAAGCCGCTTCAAGGACGACGGTCGTCAAGAAATCTTCTGCGGGGAAAATCGCGTCGAAATAGGCGCGCGAGAAAAACTCTGGCCGCAGCTGTCCTTGTTCACGCAGAAGCAATCATGCCCCTGCTGGATCGAACTTGCTTGCCTCAAGGTGCGGTATCGAACAGATGGAATCGGCATCTCTGTGATCGAATGACGGTGCAGATACTGCAGTGGCTTTTACCAATCGGAAAGGCTCAACTCCGCGAGTGGGTCCAGTGTCAAAAGGCGCAACCCCCGCGCGGCTGTGATCGACCCGAAAACTCGAGAGATCGCGATTGCCATTTTCTCGACGCCAGTGCATTAACCCCGGCAATCCGTACACTTTGGAGAACACTCATGAAAGCAATGGTTCCAGTACTTCTCGTCTCCGCGTTTCTCATGGCTGGCGCATATGCACAAGCGTCGGTGGACACCGCCCACGCGAAAGACTCTTCGTCCCGAGCAATGATGTCCGATACCGAACGCAATGCGGATGTGCAGCGACGCATCGTTGACTTGCATGCGAAGCTCGGCATCACGCCTGCTGAGGAATCGCTTTGGACCGCCGTGGCGCAAACGATGCGGGACAACGCCAATGAACTCGACAAGGCAATCGATAAACGAGAAAACGCAGACGCGACTGCCATCGACGATTTGAATGCCTATGGCAATGTCGTTCAAGCTCATGCGGATGGCATCAAGAAGCTCTCGGCGGTCTTTTCTCCGTTGTATACCTCGATGTCGGATCAGCAGAAAGAGGTAGCGGACGAGGTGTTTGCTCAGGCTGGGCATCATCAGGGGAAAGGCGAGCCGCAGGCAATGAAATAGAACTCGACCAGGTATCGCGGCGACTTTCGCGGCGCGGCAATATTCCAAGGAGCTGTCATGAAACAACGAATTCTTCCACTGGTTCTGGGCGCTTTCGCGCTTGCCGCCGCTTCGGTCGCAAGTGCTCGGGTAGTCGTCAGTATCGGCGTCAATCCATACGGCTACGGCACATATGCTCCCCCGGTTGTCTATCAGCCCGACCCGTACTACTCCGCTCCTCCCGTTGTTTATTACGGCAGCGGATATTGGGGCAACGGTCACGGTCGACGCTCGCGAGGCCGCAATAATTATGGCCATAGCCATGACGACCGTGGTCGTCGCGATGATCATGGCCACTAACAATCATCGGCGGTGAGCAGATGCGGATCACCGTCTTCGATAGCTGGCAATCTATCCGATGATCGAATGGTCCGCATCGAACATGGGCAACAAACTTGCATCTAGTCGCTTGCAGCTGATCACTTCTTGATCTGCCACGCCTAGCGGCTCCTTCTGCATGTTTCCAACGGCATTCGTGTCGCTCAAATTGAAGCAGGCGCCGTCCGCAATATTTCGCGGCGCCGAGCGGGCCATCGAAGCCTCGGCGGCGAGAGCGGGCATGCCATTGAACTAAGAAACAATTGGTAGTGCTTCCGGCCTGACGCCGGAACGTCGCGGAGCGTTGGAGCGTCCCGCACTCACTCACGCTGCAGCGTAGAAAGAAAAGCGCCAGCGTAGCGCGAATTTCAGGCTAACGACTCTGTGTGCGGTTCCAAAATTCGTATTGCCGTTTGGAGATTCGATTGGCATGTTGCGCCGGGAAATCGAAGTCGTTGAACAATGGCGGATACGCTTCGGCTTCGTCGCGGCTGATAAAACCGTCATGGTTGGTATCCAACTGACCAAAATTCGGTGCCGACCCGTAGTGGTCGGGCGGCGGCTGGCCCGAGGTCAACGTAACCTTGGTACCGTCACTTGACGTAAAGTGCGTCACTTTATCCTGCGCCCAGCTGCCGGTGGCGACCGTAAGCAGGCCTGAGGAAACGATAGCAAGGAGCAGACGATTCGTTTTCATATTCAGTTCTCCAGCAATTAAGTCTTCGCGCGTTGTCGCGATCCACTCGAACGAGTGCTGGCTCAAAACGCGGAAATTGAAATATAGAAAGAAAGTGCCGGAGCGTATGTACGCTGTCGCACGCAGCTGATCTGAATGTGATCGCGTTGAGTCGATCCGATGGGTGAAAGTGATTCCCTTGAAGCCTTTGGGTGACAACCGGCGCTAAGGAAGATGGGCCGAAGTTATGGACAGCTTCCGGCGCCGTGGCCGCCCGATCAATGACCGTGCCGGTGATGAATATCGGGAAAGTGCGGATGCGAGTGCACGACCGCGTCGTGCGTATGCTGATGGCTGTGCGATTCTTCGCCGTCCCATGGAAAATCATGCGTGTGCTGATGATGCTCGTCGTGACGATGCCGATGCTCGTGTTCGAGCGCCTCGTGTTCGTGCGCGTGCTCATGACGTTCGCTCAGGTGCAGCCAGATGCCGATCGCCATCAGGCCGCCGGCAATCCAGAACGCCAGGCCGGGTCGTTCGGCGAACAACAGCAGCGCTAAAGCGGCGCCGACGAACGGCGCCGTCGAGAAATACGCGCCGGTGCGCGCCGTACCGAGATGGCGCAAGGCGAGCACGAAACAGACCAGGCTGACGCCGTATCCCGCCAGGCCGATCGCGCCGGCCGCGAGTGTTGCGCTCGCTGGCGGAAAATGACTGCCAAGACTCAAGGCGATGCCGATGTTGACCGCGCCGGCTGCGCCGCCCTTGATCGCCGCGATGTGGATCGGGTCGCCGCTCGAAACGACTCGCGTCAGGTTGTTGTCGATCGCCCAGCACAAGCAAGCGCCGGCGATGGCGAGCGCACCCCACGGCACTCCCGCCGCGGTTTGCTGCTGCCAGGAGAGCACCACGCCGCCGGCCACGATCGCGACCATGCCCAGAAACACCCGACGATCGACGTTCTCGCGGAACACGGTCCACGCCAGCAGCGCCGTCAACACGCTTTCGAGATTGAGCAGCAGCGATGCCGACGACGCAGGCGTGTTGCGCAGGCCGAGCATCAACAGCATCGGCCCGAGCACGCCGCCGAACGCCACGGCACCGG
>Ga0105240_10010125_pt1 | contig 13270 bp, 15 predicted proteins | sample KBSC54metaG_FD_80426 | JGI IMG/M metagenome (GOLD analysis project Ga0105240, IMG submission 80426) | Corn rhizosphere microbial communities from Kellogg Biological Station, Michigan, USA - KBS C5-4 metaG | ecosystem: Host-associated > Plants > Roots > Rhizosphere > Soil | place: Michigan, USA... | reverse complement strand
CGGGGCCAACAGACGCATCCAAAGCCGCCGCGAAACCTGCAACCGGCAAAGCTCCTGCCCCGGTTGAAATCGAAGAACTTCCCGACCTGCAACTCCCCCGCGCGCAAGACGTCCATGCCGCGCGAAAAGAATTTTTAAACCAGAGTTCCAGCGGTACGCCGTGGCGAATCGTGCTGGCTGCCGCCCTGGTTGCCGGCTTGGGAATTTCTCTCTGGGTGCGCCATTCCAGCAGGACGCACGCGGCTGGCACCTCGAACACTAGCGTACCCGCGACGGCGGTCGCTCAGGCGGCGGTGCCCGCGCCTGTTTCCGCTCCAGTGAGCGCAACCTCGCCGCCGACCGCGTCAGCGACCTCAACTTCTAGAGCGGCGGTAAATCCAACTGCGCCGCCCGCCACGACAAACTCTCCCGCGCAGACCTCTCCGCAGCCTTCTCCAAAGCCGCCGGAGCCCGATGCGACTGACGTCACGGTGACGAACCTCGGGAAGTCCAGTTCCAAGCCGGCGCAAAAGACCGCTCTGGCTTTGTCGCTGGTCATCCGTGCGACCGAGAACTCCTGGGTTTCAGCATCCGCTGATGGCCAACTCGTAACCGAGGAAACTCTCATTGCGCCGGCCCATACCTCCATTCGCGCGGCGCGTGAAATCAGCGTTCGCGTGGGCAATGCCGCCGGAGTTTCGTTCATCTTCAACGGCCAGGAGATTGCCACCCAAGGCGCCGAAGCCGAAGTGCGGAACTACACTTTCGATTCCAGCGGCATGCATATCGCTTCGCCCGTCACAGCAGTGCCGTGACCTAAAGTTGCCGGCTTAGTCTTCGGCCTGAACACCGGGGGAGCGAAAGAGCAGCATTCACCACACACGGTACCCCCGAGGCTCCTCACCGAAGGGCGTAATGGGTTTTGAGGATTGCAGTTATCGCCTTTGGGTAGCGCAGCGGTTTACCGCTGCGATCAAAGCGCTCATAAAATCCCCCGGCTGCAGCCGCTGAGGTGCACTGCCGGAAAGGTTTGAGGCCAGCTTTGAGGATGACAGCTATGGCGACAGGGAAGGATGGAGAGCGGAGATTCGACTAAAAAACAATCTCTTGATGCTGAGAGCACGAATGCCCAGCCTCGAAAAAGCCCGAAGGCTGGGGCAACCAAGATCGTGATGATACACGAGGGAGCAAAACTGGGGCGTCGCTACGTCATGGCCGCCCGATTGGCTTCGGGAACAGCGAGGCCTAACGATCGCACGATTTCTGCCAGCGCTCCGAGGAACGCCTCGCTTCCCTTGTCGAGAGCCAGTCGCGATTTTTCCAGGAAGGCGCAGGCGCCATCCTGCCGCAGGCGCTCTGCATTCTTGTTCGATAAACCGGTAAAGATCACTACCGCAATCCCCGCCGTCGTGGGATCGCTTTTTAATCCCTTCAGCACTTCCGGACCTGTCATCTTGGGCAACAGCATATCCAGAAGAATGACGTCCGGCTTCTCGCGCTTGGCGCGTTCCAGCACGCTGGGTCCGTCCTCGGCCGTGCTCACCTGATAGCCGGCGCGCGCCAGAGCACGTTCCGTTGCCATCCTCAGGAACTTGCTGTCATCGACCAGCAAAATCTTCGTCATCGCACAACTCTCCGGTGGCCAACCCGCGTGCGCGATTTTTGGCGCGGGCCGGCGGACTGTCTTATTGGTTATCGGCAGAGTTGGCGCGAACTTAAGCGCGAGGGAGATTCAGACAGGATACGATCGCCGCCGAGGTCGGCGAAATTCGATCGCGCTTCGCGCGCCCCCCGACGACGCGGCCGGGGTTACACTTCAGCGCTTTTGTTTCGCGTTCGCGATTAAGGTCTTCACTGCCGTGCGGCAGGCGTCGCGCAATTCGCCCTCATGGCCATCCGGAAGTGACTTGCTGAGCAGGAGCATGGTCATTCCGTGGAGCAGCGACCATAACTGCAACGCTAATTCGGTGTGATCGTCCGGCGTCCCTCCGGCTTCTTTGGCCGCCATCTGTTCGACCAGGCCAAAGTTAGGCCGAGATTCGCGGATGGGCAGTCGCTTCTTGCCTCCTGTCCTCCGATTCAGCAGAGCCGCATACGAATAGAAAAGCTCATACTCATGAGGCATCTTGAGGGCGAAATCTACGTACGCTTCCGCCATCTCCTCCAGGCTCTGCCGCTGCTCAAAGTAGCCCCGGATCCGGGCCACGATGCGGAGCAACAATCCGCGGATGAGATCTTCGCGGTTCTTGAATCGCCGGTAAACTGCGGGAGTATTGGTGCGCGCTGCCTGCGCAACCGCGCGCATGGTGAGAGCCTGCTCGCCCCCTCGGCGCCAGAGCACATCCGCCGCATGCAGAATGCGTCCTTCCAGTTCGGGGTCAGGTTGCCGGGGCATGCTTCCTCCTTGCCAGCCGCAATGTTACACGGCAAACATTTCGTTTACAATGTAGACGTAACATTGTTACAGCAACTAGGAACCCTTTCCCGCAGCAGCGTCTGTCAACTTCCATCTTAATTAATCCTCACAATCCGAGGTTTGCGCGGCTGCACTCCGGGGTAATCAGAATTCTTATTATTTCGTTTACAGTGTACATATAACGTCGTATAACCAATGCAATGGTCAGGCAGTTCCCCTGCACAATCTCCGCCTTGCCAATTCAGGAGTGTAAGAGATGTCTGTAGATTCCAGCGACGCGGTTCAGCAGATGAACTCCGAGTTGCAGCACGCGCAACTGGAACTGCTGAGCGCGCACTGTGCCGTACACCAGCTTCGACTGCACTACTCTGTCAATGAACTGGCCCGCTTTGGTCGCCGCGACGTGGTTCGCAAATCCGCTGAGGCTGCCAGTGCTTTGCACGCTTTTTATTCGCGTATCGAGAGCAACAGTTCGCACTGTGAACCTCTGGCCAGTCTGCCCGAGCCCACGACGGAACAGCTGGCCCAAGCGGTGGAGTGACTTGTTTCCTACTTGCAGCAGCAGCGCGATTTACATCTTCCCGTCTGCAGCGCGCTGACCCCACAGCACATATCCATGCTGCGCCCGCATTTTTCTTATCTGCTGCTGGCGAAGACTCGTGTGTTCGAATTGCACGGTGCCCGGCTAGCTCCCCCGGAATTTTTTGAGCAAATCCGTGCCGCCGGGTTCGAACCTCCGGCTATCACTCATATGGACTCCGTCACGTTCGGAGATGTGATTGTCTTCAACCAGCATTTGACGTTGCGCGCGTTGTTTCACGCGCTGGTGCACTCGGCCCAAATCCAGCTTCTGGGATTGCGCCGTTACGCCGAACTGTGGGTCCAGAGCTTCGTCAAAACGAGAACGCATTTCACGGTGCCTTTGGAGGTCCATGCCTTTACGCTCTCTTCGAAGTTCCTTAGCCCGCTGACGGAAAAGTTTTCCGTCGAAGAACAGATTTTGCGCTGGAAAGATGAGGGACGCTACTAACTCGCGACATTTGTGAGTCATAGCGAACTTCCCACAGCTTGAGTTGCCCTCCCCATCGCGGCAACGCGTAGGGACAGTCCTTCGGATTGTCCCTGCGCGATAAGCAGCGCGGCGCTCCGCAGCCTCATCTAAAATCAAAGCAGGCGGATTTCATGGCTGACGATTCCATCACTATCTCTCCCGGACCCCAGTTCAAAACCGCGATGCTGCTGGCCATCGCTGCTGACGTGCTGCAGCTCGCGGTTTTTCCTCTGTTCGTCGAAGGTGCGCTTTCGCCCGCTGACGATATTCTCGATTTGGGCATGGCGGCCCTGCTGACCAATCTTCTGGGTTGGCATTGGGAGTTCCTCCCGACCTTCTTCGCCAAACTGGTTCCGGGAGTGGACCTCGTTCCTTTCTGGACGATTGCCGTCGTGAATGTCTGGCGCAAGGCCAAGCGCGATGCGGTCGCCATCGACCAGCACATCGGCGAACTGCCTCCCGCGCAACTGCCTCAGAAATAACGGCACAAAAAGCCCCACGCCTTGCGGGCCCGGCAAGGCGTGGGGCGACCCGGATGCTTCTCATCTTTGATGTGGCTGGGATGGATGGATGGCTGCGCTGCGGCTATGCAGCTCGGCGGCCCCGTCGTCCTCTGGGCATACCCGCATCCCAATCGGTGGTGGCAATCACGCCCAATTCGTTGGCGGCCTGCGCGTAGAAGTACTTCGCTTCCGGCTCTCCCGCGAATCCGTGCATGATTGGGCCCAATCCGGCCATGGTCATCTGTACCGCATCCATAGTGCCGTGCATTTTGAAATCGATCGGCTTCTTGCCGTCGCCGTCGTAGTCGGTCAGCATGGAAACTCCGGCGACCATGGATCCGTTTACAAATGCGGCCGCCGCCGCACGGCCTTTCCCGCGCACCGCGAACCATACACCCAGTCCCAGGAAATACGTGGTCACCGCTACATCGAGCCAGGCGTGAACCCGAGGGGAGATCAGTTTCGGAGCGCCGCGGAACGCGTCGGGAATAGTGGTCTCATCAATCTCCATGTCGTCGAGGCGGGATTGCACGTTTCGTCCGATCTCTTTTACGTTTCCAGCCACCCGCGATCCCATGTCGCTGACCCGGTCTGCGGCCTCACGGGCGTAGTCCGCTGCTTGATTCAAAGTGCTGTTCGCTTCTTGATTTTTAGTGTTCGCCATAAGAGTTGTTCACCTTAGGTCCGTGATAACAATCGCCGGCTATCACTGTCGATAGGGCGAAGCATGTAAGGAAATACCCGTCCCAGAGGGCAGTTCCCTGTAACAATTTTCTACTCTATGCATTTCTTCTGAGGCGGGGTCAGCCCGGGCACGATTTAGAATAGGAACAGGGATGCCGATCTACGAATATCAATGCCGCCAATGCAGCCATGGCTTTGAATTGCTGCGGCGCATGAAGGATGCCGATGCGGATGTGGAATGTCCGAAGTGCCGGTCGACCGATGTCGAACGGGAATTTTCTACCTTTGCCGCCGGAGGATGCGGCGGATCCGGTTCGCGGGGTTTTACCTGAGCGCGCTAGAGGCGACCGGTCTGGTCGTCATTCAAACCTCAGAGTCAGCAGCCGGACTCGCGCCTGTTCCTTTGTATCTTTTGTGGTGGCAAATCATTCAACACAAGGGACACAGGGCTCGATGTTTTCATTTTTTTAGACCGGTCCTTGGCGGCGGCGCAGTTGCACCGCGGCGAACAGGAAGATCGCGGTAAGGAGCAGGCCGATCCAGAGCCCGGGGCTGCTCAGGCCAGAGCTGTCTGCAATCATCGCCAACATGCCGCTCGCTTTGCTGTTCGAGCCGCCTATACCGAAGCGGTCGCCGATCAGCTCACCAAAGTGCGAAGTGTTGAACAGAATCTTCTCCAGCACACCTATTGCTAGAGGTGGCAAGACCGCCCACAGGAACGTCCCGCGGCGCGCCCAGGCCGAGACCAACAAGAACCAGCCATAGAACGGCGCGTAATACAGCCCGTGTCCGATCAGGAGATGGTACAGGAGTTCGATCCATCGAATGCCCAGACGTAGGTGCGAGAGTATAGCCAGACTCTGCCCACTCACCAGCAGGATGGCAGCACTGAGCAGCAACATGCTGACGTGCAAGGCGACCGTGATCAGGAATGTGATCAGGGGCAGCAAGAGGAGCGGGATCGTCGCCTTCGAAAGCACCGTCATTAGATCGGATACTGGCAACGACTTCCAAAAGAGGATGCTGCGGTCGCGCCTTTCCCCATGCAGCGCATCGAGACAGTAAAAGGCGGCAACGACCAGCGTCACGGCCATCAGCGCCAAGGCGGCAATGTCGTACGGCTGGGCAAACATATCGCCCAGTTGCAACGGTGTCATTCCCGAAGCCTCCCGCACTTTGGCGGGCAAACGGATGGCGCTCACGAAAAAGCCCAAGAGGATGACTGCGGCAACGGCCAGCGGCGCAATATAGATGGAACGGCTCTCCCAAACCTCGCGTTTTACGGACCAGTAGACACGACGGGCGATTGAGATCTGGTTGCAGTTGCCTGCGCCGGATGCCAGCGCCGACTGGGGTATCGCATTGGACTGAGTGCTCATCATGCTGCTCCTTGCGCCTGACCTGAGTGTTTCCCGATCACCGCAACAAACAAGTCGGCAATACTTGGGTTGCGCACCTCTCCCAGCGCGCTCAATCTGTCTCGACCGATTCCGTCGAATAGCAGGATGCTTCGCCCTAAGCCTTGCCGCTCGTTTAGCGGCTTGAGCGCGCGGGCCGCGTCCAGTTGCTCGGGACGGACCATCACCTCCAGGTAGCGCGCCTCGAAGTCTTCCATACTGCAGTGGAGGACGATGCGGCCGCGGTCCATAAACATGAGATCGGTGAGCACCTGCTCGATTTCTTCCACTTGATGCGTAGTGACCACGATCGTGCGGCTGCGGTCGAAGTAGTCGTTCAGCAGCGAATCGTAAAACTGCTTGCGGTAGAGAATGTCGAGGCCAAGGGTTGGTTCATCCAGCACCAGAAGTCGAGCATCGATTGCGAGGATGAGTGCCAGGTGCAGCTGCGCGACCATGCCCTTGGATAATTCCCGCACTCTGCTGGTCTGGCGGATGGTGGTCTTGGCGAGAAAGCCTTCCGCTTTCGCGCGGTCGAATCGCGGATGCACGCCGGCAACGTAGTCCAGCGCCTGCCAGACCCGTATCCAGCGCGGCAGCACGGCGACATCGGCGATGAAGGAAACGTCGCGCATCAGGCGGTCCCGCTCACGCCAGGGATCCCGACCGAGCACGTGCAATTCCCCCTGGTACGGAGTGAGCCCCAGAATCGCGTTGGGGGCGGTGGTCTTGCCCGCGCCGTTCGGGCCAATGATTCCCAGAATGCGTCCTTCCTCGACGCGCAGGTCGATGCCGTCCAGCGCCACCGTTTTTCCGAACGCCTTGCGCAGCCCGCGCGCCTCTATGCATGCCATCGTTTCAGCGCTCCTCTTTGCCGGACTTCGATCCGCGCCGTTTGCCCGCACCGTTGAGCAGGTCCTCCGGCGTCAGACCAAGGCGTTGAATATTGGCCTGAATTTGTGGCCATTCTTCCGCCAGGAACTTCTGCCGTTCGCCCTGCAGCAGCAGGTTGCGCGCGCCTGTCTTCACGAACATTCCCAAGCCTCGGCGGCTCTCGACAAAATCTTCGTCGACCAGTTGCTGATAGCCCTTGAGAACCGTGAGCGGGTTCACGCGATATTCCGCCGCCACATTGCGCACCGAAGGCAGCGGATCGCCTTCGTTGAGTACACCGTCGAGAATCATCGCGACCACGCGATCGCGAAGCTGGCGGTAAATCGGCTGCTTGTCGTTCCACTCACGGTCCATCCTGATGTCCCGATTGCCCTTGCGAAGGATACATCCTCATCTCGCGCGCTGCAGATCGAAGTGCGCGTGAATCGGCTTGTCGCCGGGCGTCATGTAAGTCCAGTCCTCGATGTGGTGGTTGGCATCAATCACCGTGAATACTGCGTGATTCATGTGGCCAAACTTATTGCTGCCGGAGAGATCCAGAAATTCGAATTCGACCTTCTTTCCGTCCGGTGAGACTTTGCCCGCCATGCGCGGCCGGTTGCCCGCATCGCAATAGTGCGTCAGCAGCAACTGGTCGTTGTCCCGGTACATCATGGTGACCGGGTGGTCGTAGTGTGTGGGATCGTCGGGATCTGTGGCGCCCTTCATCTCATGCACCAACGCGTTGCCGCGCGACGTTACGCGTAGAGAAACCTCCATTGTTGCGTTTCCCATTTCGTGCTGCGGTGGATCTACCGTTACCGGGCCAAGCCACTTGCCGGCCATGCTTTTCATGGTGTCAAAAGATTTGTCCGCGTCAGAGGACGCGGCCGGCTTGGCCTCGGACTGCGCAAATCCCAGCGATCCTAAGAACAACAGAGCGATTACCAGCGTTGATTTCATAGCCATTCTCCTTCGATCGGATCGTGCGGCAGAGCCTGATTCCCGGCTGTGCGCTTGCCGACCTACTGTTATACTTAACTACAACAGTGAATGGAAGTCAAGAAGTTTTTTGTCATCGCTGCCGAATTGGAGCCGCGGGGGTGAATAGCTCAAAAAGCTTTTCCAACTGGAGTGACTCTGAGGTTCGTGATTTCCATGTCTCGCAACAGAGCGAGAGATGGGGCACCCCACAAGTACGGGGACGATCATGAAGGTGTGCGGCGAGTCACTCGCGGCGCGATGCACTTGTGATACAAAATTCAGTGGCTCTGACACCGATGTCCGGCACGGATTTTCCTCTCTTCCGGGACTTGGCGGGTACTGCATGTTAAGGGCGTTCTTCGTCCATCTTTCTGAAAACCGTTGCCTGCGCAGATTTGCTGAGAGCTCTTCCATTGGACGCCGAGTCTCCGGCCGTTTCGTGGCCGGCACCGAAATCGCGGATGCGGTTCGCGTAACCCAGACCGTGAACCGCTCGGGCATGAGCGTCAGCATTGATAACTTGGGGGAGAACGTCACTAACCCGGACGAAGCCCGGCACAGCGCCCAGCTTTACCACCAGATTCTGGACGCGATCGTGGCAAATCAACTCAACGCCAATATCAGCCTGAAGCTGACGCACATGGGACTGGATGTCGATGAAGGCATGGCGCGGGATCTGGTCAGCGGTCTGGTGGCAAAAGCCGCGTCGATGAACCCGCCGGGCTTCGTACGCGTGGATATGGAAGGATCTCCCTACACCCAGCGCACGCTGGATTTCGTTCACGAACTGCATCGCCGGCCCGGTCACGGAAACAAAGTTGGCACGGTGATCCAGTCTTATTTGAAACGCTCCGAAAAAGATGTAGAGGATCTGCTGGCAGAAAAGATCCGCATTCGCCTGTGCAAGGGAGCGTATAAAGAACCGCCCAGTATTGCCTACGAGAGCAAGGCCGATGTGGACGCGAATTACGTCAAGCTAATGAAGATGCTGCTGAAGAGCGACACGTATCACGGCTTGGCCACGCACGACGAAAACATCATCCGGCAGGCGCAAGCCTTCGCCACACGGGAGAAGATTGCGCGCGATTCTTTCGAGTTCCAGATGCTGCACGGCATCCGCCGCGATCTGCAGCAGCAGCTGGTCAAAGATGGCTGGCGCATGCGCGTGTATGTTCCGTTCGGCACGGAATGGTACCCGTACTTCATGCGGCGGCTGGGGGAGCGGCCGGCGAACGTGTTCTTTATCGCGCGCAATCTTATGCGCTCGTAGATTTCACGATCACGCTGGTTCTAAGGCGAAGGTGCCATGCTCTGGCACGTCCGGGCCAATCCCAGGGGCTCGGATGATTGCTAGCATTTTGGCTATGCATTACACCGCTCCCGCCGAACTGGTCGAAACGTTCTCCTTGTTCGTGTCCGGTGATTTGCCAGACGAACAAATCGATCTGATACGAGGCGCGCTGACCATCGCCCGCACCGACTATCCGCGCCTGGAGATTGAAGAATACGCTGCACGGATCGACAGAATGGCGGCGCGCGCAGCCTCTCTGTCTGCCGGGTCCGACACGCAGAGTCTGATGGCTGCGGTGAACAAAGTTGTTTTCGAGCAGGCGAATCTCAAGGGCAATCGGGAAGACTACTACGATCCGCGCAATTCCTTTCTGAACGATGTTCTGGACCGCGGCCTGGGAATTCCCATCACCCTCTCGATCATTTATATGGAAGTGGCAAATCGGGTGGGCCTGCCGTTGTCAGGGGTCGGCATGCCGGGTCACTTTTTGCTGAAGCATTATGCCGAGGACGGGGAGGAGAGGCTGATCGACTGCTTCAATCGCGGGGACATTGTGAGCCGGCAGGACTGCCAGATGCGGCTCGACGAAATCTATTCGGGCGAGATGAAGTTGCGCCCCGAATTTCTACATACCATCAGCCGGCGCCAGATTCTGACGCGCATGCTGAACAACCTGAAGACGGTGTATCTTTCCACGCGCAATTTCCGCAAAGCGCTGCCTCTCGCCGACCTGGTTCTGGTCATCTACCCGCGTTCCGCCGAAGATCTGAAGCAACGGGCGCTGCTGCGCTACAGCATGGGATTGCAGACTTTGGCCGGGGAGGACCTGGAGCAATATCTGAAGATGTCGCCGAATGCTTCCGACGCGGAGGAGATCAAGCAGATGTCGCTGTCGATCCGGCGGATGATGGCGTTAAGGAATTAAGATCGTCCTACTCCTGCGATCCGCCTTCGCCGCCTGGCGGAGACAATGGCAAACGAGCGGCGCCGCGCATGAGCTCGCGCTCCGGATCCGAGAACATCCCCTTGTAACGGTCAGAATTAATGACCTGTTCGCGCTGCTCTGGGGTCATGCCGCGGAGGTCTTCTATCGCTGTCGTGACCACCTGCTTGCGATCAGGAGGTAGGGCACGCAATTGGCCAAAGAGTTGTCGTGCCTCCTGCTTCTGCGCGGGAGTCAGGTGCTCCCAGGTTTCCATGCGATTCAGAACGCGCAGTTGCTGCTGCGGGGAGAGAGTGGAAAAACGCTGCAGGCGCTCGCGCAGCTTTTGCTGCCGCTCGGCGGGCAAGCGGCGGAATTCGGGATCGTTTTGCAGCGCGCTGTCCTGCTCATCGGGCGGGAGATCTGCATAGCGCCGCAGCCAATCCCCCGCATGGCCGCGGGGCTGGACAGGATTGTGCTGCGGACGAGATACCTCCGCGTGAGTTGCGGGAGGCGGCGGGGCCTGATGTTTCTGCGCGAAGGATGCAGCGGGAATCGCGAGTGCAATGGTCAAGCCCGCCGCCGGCAGATACACCGATTTGTATTTTCCCCGTTTCATTGCTGCACGTGTCGTGACGTCTTGCAACTGACCAAGAAGGTTTACGGATTGGCCGTCACATCTTGCTGCAAGTCCATGTCGTCCAGCAAGTCGAAGTTGGCATACAGGTCGTGATTCTTATCCAGAGTCTGCAGATCACTGACCGCGGTGCCCGGGTCTGCGTTGTCGGCCAGCATGGGCGGGGAGTTGTGAAGGCGAGTTGCCTGACTGAAGAACAATCCCACGCCGATTCCCATGATGACCGTCAGGGCCGCCGCGATGACTGGTTGACGGAACCACCGAAAAACCCAGCTCGCCTGAGGTTTCGCCATTTCCTCGCGCAAGCGAGCTTGCAGGCGCACATCAAAATAGGGCGATGGTTCCGGAACCTGCCACTCGTCGAGCAGCGTCATAGTTTCCTGCATCGCCTTGAATTGCTCAGCACAGCCGGTGCAACTGGCCAGATGACTGCTTTCTGCCGCTGTGGCTTCGCTGAGACCAGCTGCCACATCCGGCATGCGTTCACGAACTTGTTCGCATTTCATACCGCTTACCCTCAACTCTCTTCGCCAATGCCACTTCCAAAAATGACGCTATACAAATTCTTTTAACTGTTCCCGCAAAGTCTCATAAGCTCGGAAGAGCAACGACTTGGTAGCCGATTCGCTCTTCTTTAGAACTTCGGAAATCTGCTTGTAATCCATCTGCTGGTACTTGTGCATGATGACGGCCAGCCGCTGCTGTTCGGGCAGCGCTTCGACCTTCTGCCGGATGGCCATCATACGCTCCCGCCGCACGATAGCTTGTTCGGCATTCAAGCTCGAATCTGGAACCTCGAGCGTGGTGCCAGTGTCCTCATCCGGCTCGTCTAAACTCACCTGGACTTCGGGGCGTTCATGACGCGTATCGCGCGCGTGGTTGACTGCCAGGTTCGTGGCGATCCGGTACAGCCAGGTTGTGAACTTCGCGGTGGCCTCGTAAGTCTCGCGCGAGCGATAGACCCGCAGGAAAACTTCCTGCGCCAGGTCCTCGGCCGCCGCCGCATTGCGGGCCATGCGGTACATGAAGCTTACGATGGGCCGCCGGTACTTTTGCACGAGGTACTCAAAAGCCGACTGATCCCCGGTCTTGACCCGGAGCATGATGTCGGCATCGGAGACGGAGCCATCCGCCAGCATCGGCGAGAAGACGCCCGGGGCCGGCGAAGCGCTCGCGCCCATCAGCATGCCTCGATGAAGTGCGGCAGTGCTCACATCTGTTTCAACCCCATCGGGCGACGAAAGTTGCGCCGGATCTACATCCTCGGGGTCCCTGGAAGTACTTTCTTTTGAATGAATTAGATTGGCTCTGTTCGGCTTGGATTCGAATGCCATGCGAGAGTAGCTGGATCCCAGGGTTGCTGGGTGCCAATAGGCTAACACGCAGGCACGCTACGAAAAAACCCGAAGTCCCGGGCAAAACCGGTCCAGTTTACGCCATCGTAGAAGGGCGCACGATGCCTTCTCATCGCAGCGACGTCCGCGTATCGACCTGGACCGAACTCCAGTCCAGGCTATACGAGGATTCCTGGCAGCCTAACCTGAAAAGATTTCGCTCTCCATTTGCATTCCGAGGGCTATCCAATGCCGCGTACATCCCCGAAAGCACATTGACGCGGATGGGCGGCGAATATGGCCGCCGGGAGCAGTCGTTGTTGAGGAATTTTCGAAAATACGCGCATCGCAACGCCACGCAGCGGGATTCGCTATGGAACTGGATCGCGCTGGCTCAGCACCACGCGCTGCCGACCAGGCTGCTGGACTGGAGTTTCTCGCCGTTCGTCGCCCTGCATTTCGCGACGGTAAACCGGGCAGAATGGAACCGGGACGCCATGGTCTGGTACGTGGACTGCGTGAAGATCAAAAACCACTTGCCCACGAAACTCCAGCGGTTGCTGAAGCGAGAAGATTCTGATGTGTTGACGGCCGAGATGCTGGATGAAGTGGCTCCTACGCTGGCAGCTCTGGAAGCGTTATCGAAGAAGCCGTTCCTGGCATTTTTCGAGCCGCCCTCCCTGGATGACCGCATCATGAATCAGGCTGCCCTTCTGTCCGTCAGTTCCCGTGCCGATCTGAGCGTCAGCCGCTGGCTGTACGATCACAAGGGACTGTTTCATCGAATCGTGATCCCGGCGAAGCTCAAGCAGGAAATTCGAGACAAACTCGACCAGGCCAATATCAACGAACGAATCCTGTTTCCCGGGCTGGACGGCTTGAGCCTGTGGCTGACTCGCTACTACAGTCCGACTGGCGCGCCGCAGCTAGTGTCCAGAGATTTTCGACAATCGACGAATGCGGCCTTCAGCTCGGCCGTGAAATCGATCGAAAGACCCGATTCGGAAGTATCGCGACCCAGGAGACAATCACGAGGAACGAACCGTCGCAGCGCGTGAGTTCTCCATGGTCGCGTGAGGTGCACTTGAGAACTGGTGTGTTAACATGGCGTTACCGCGAATCTGGGCGCTTAACTCAGCGGTAGAGTGCCATCTTCACACGGTGGAAGTCATAGGTTCGAATCCTATAGCGCCCACCAT
>Ga0105240_10010124_pt1 | contig 13271 bp, 10 predicted proteins | sample KBSC54metaG_FD_80426 | JGI IMG/M metagenome (GOLD analysis project Ga0105240, IMG submission 80426) | Corn rhizosphere microbial communities from Kellogg Biological Station, Michigan, USA - KBS C5-4 metaG | ecosystem: Host-associated > Plants > Roots > Rhizosphere > Soil | place: Michigan, USA... | reverse complement strand
GGCTTCTTCACCGGCGTCGACCAGCTGCCCGCCGGTCACTGCATGACCGTGCACGCCGGCGAAGCACCCGTCGTCCGCCGCTACTGGGAGCTGCCGGTCGTTAGGCGATGCGATCGACTGCCGTACGACGACAAATTCCGACGCCGCTTCCGCGAATTGTTCGAAGACGCGGTCCGCGTGCGCTTGCGCGCCGACGTTCCCGTGGGCGCGACACTGTCAGGCGGTCTCGACTCGTCCACCATCGTCGGTGTCGTCGACCGCCTAACGAACGGCGCGCCGATGCACATCTTCACCAGCCTCTATCCCGGCAGCCGGCACGATGAGACGCCGTACTTCGAGGCGGCCGTTGCAAGGCTCAAGCAGCCAATCGTCCACCGCGTCACGCCGCCGTCGGCGAATCTCCGCGGCGACATCCTGCGCGTCCTCGATCACCAGGAAGAACCGTTCGGCGACACGTCCATCCTGGCGCACTTCCACCTCATGCGCGCCGCGCGCGAGGCGGGCGTTCCGGTGATTCTCTCCGGCCAAGGTGGCGACGAACTGCTGTTCGGATATCCGTCGATGGTGCACGCGTATCTCGGTGATCTGTTAGGCAGGGGGCACCCCGTGCGCGCGTGGCGCGAGGCCCGCCAATGGATCACGGGCGCCAACATCGGAGCCAGAGGAGTCGTCGCGGCGGCGTTCGCCCACGCCCTCCCACTCGCCATGCGCGACCGGCTGCGCCGTCGCTACGTGCAGGGGCTCGGCGCGATCGTCTCGCATTCGTTGCGAGAGCACGTCTCATTCTCACGCTTCGAGATCGACGGCCGGCGCGATTCGCTCGACGACTACGCCGCGCAGGTGTTCACGCGCTTCGCCATTCCGCACCTCGTGCATTACGATGACCGGAACGCCATGGCCTTCTCCGTCGAAGGCCGGATGCCGTTCCTGGATCATCGCCTAGTCGACCTACTGTTCACCGTTGACTACACTGCGCTCGTGCAGCACGGCACGACGAAGCGGGTGCTTCGCGAGAGTTTCGCCGACGTTCTGCCAGAAATTGTTCGCCAACGGCGCGACAAGGTTGGTTTCCACACGCCGCTCGCGACTTGGCTCCGGCTAGAGCTCCCCTGGCTGCGCCAAACTCTGGACGGTGATCGCGTCGCTGAGTTGGGCGTAGCCGACGCGTCTAACGTCCGCCAGCACCTCGTCGCCCTAACTGGTGGAGACGATAAATCAGCGTTGCCTGTTTGGAGAGCGTTTATACTCCACCTCTGGGCGCAGCAATTCGAAACGCTTTCTCTCCGGGCGCCGGAAGTGAATAGTGCTGCAGCCTAGGCTCGCCGGACGTACGACACTTGTGCCATAACGCCGACATCCGCCCGTTGGCAATCTCTGGCTTGGGACACAGTGGGACAGGAGGTTCTCTCCGATCTCGATACATGGGTGGCCAAATCGCTCGTATAGCCCTCGCCCGTTGAGCTCGCAACAAAGACTCGCCGCGCATCGAGTGCTGCTCTGGCTAGCGCTGATCGCTACAGTTCCTGGACTCCTCGAGCCATCAGCCATACTGCTCTCGGTCGCGGCCGCGTGCATTGGCTTCGCCATTGTCGTGCGTGACGTCACACGGGTGAACCGTGGCGCCCTCACACCGATGACGTTCTTCGCCCTTGCGTTCGGCTTGACCAGCGTCGCCAACGCCATCGGCGTTCATTCCCTGGCTGTGCGCGGCAACCAATCGCCGTTCGATCTCTACATCGCCTCGGACTACGTGTCCTTCGCTTGCGCCGTGATGACAGTCGGAGGAACGGCGATCATCGCCGGCTTCTACACGGCACAGCGCTGGCGACCTTGGCGCATGGTTGGGAAAGCCCTGCCAAGAATCAGCACGCGGATCAATGATCGGGACTTGATCTACGGTGGTGCCATCATCGCCGCGTCGAGCATGTTGGTATCCAGGGCGCTCGGGCCCAACCGGTTCGGCACCGTGAGCGAACTCATCGCGCTCCTGCCCCACCTCACGATCTTCACGCTTAGCCGCCTCGGTGCGGCGCGCCGTTCCCGGCGCGTGATGACGGTTGCGTTAGGCCTTGCCCTGATCGTGGCCGTGCAGGCCGCACTGTTTGCATACCTCAGAGCCGAGATCTTGCTTCCAATTTTTGCCTTGCTCATCGGGCTGATCGTTGGGAGTCGCTCACTCGCCATTCTGCGCCGCCGGGTCTTGATCCCTGTCTATGTTCTGATCGCGCTGTTCGCGCTCAATTTCGCGACGTTAGGACGCATCCGATCCACCGCCGGTGGCGAAGCCAGGCTCGATGCTTTCCGTGCCGTGTCGACAGCAAACGCGTCGGATTCCACGAAGGATCCGTCCGCCATAGTGGTCCGTGTGTCGACCCTAAATCAGCTGTCGCAACTCGGACTTCTCGCCCATCAAGGAGGCTTTCTCCATGGCTCAACGCTCGGGTACCTGGGCTTCGCGTTCGTGCCTCGCCTCCTATGGCCCGCCAAGCCCAAGATCGCGAAAGGAGCGTGGTTTGCCTACCGAATTGGCGAAGGCTTCTTGCGCCCGGACGGTACGTACAACAACTCGATCAATATGACGGTCCCCGGTGAGCTTTATCTGAATTTTGGATGGAGCGGCGTCGCGGTCGGATCGTACCTGTTCGGGGCACTCCTTGCGCTCCTCTGGTCGACCTCGATGTTCTGGACGGACGACAGGAACCCGCTCGGCACTGCATTCGGATTCTATCTGCTGTGGATTGGGGTCAGCCTCGTCGCCGACTTGCAGATCATCGTCACGCTCGTCGCGATGTACTTGCTGTTTCTCGCTGGATCGCTGGTCATGTCCGGTCTGCGACGGAGTAAGCGGCGTGTGCCTATGCAACTCGCCGCACCCGACGCACCGGCTGCCGCGCGACTGCGGATCTGAATGATGTCGTTACCCCGCCGGCCGGCCATCGTGTACGAGCCTGCAGGCGAATCCGCGCCGGCGCCTAACGGCAACGCGCCGCGAGCGATCGTGGTCTGCGATCAGTGGCTCGGCAGCAACGGCTATGCGGGGATGAAGGCGCTGCGCCGTGCAGGCTGGAGCGTCGAAGTCGCCGCAGAGTGGGAGTACGTTCCGGTTCGTTGGCGTACCCCAGCGATGCGCGCCATTGGTCGCATGGTCCGATCTGCCGCCGTGCGCGAATTCAATGCCCATCTTGCTACGGTTGCTCGAGACCTACGACCCGAAATGCTCCTCGTGTTCAAAGGCGCGTTCGTGCAAGCCGAGACAATAGATGCTCTACGCCGACTTGGCATTCGATCGTACTGCTTTTACCCCGACGTCTCGTTTCGCGCTCACGGGCCATACCTTCCGTTCGCACTTCCACGCTACGACTGGGTGTTCACGACCAAGTCGTTCGGCCTGCGCGATCTACGCGAAGAGCTCGGCATGACGCGCGTGAGCAAGCTCGATCACGCGTTCGATCCGGATCTGCATCGCCCCCTGCGCCTAACGCAGAATGATATCGCCCGCTATCACTGCGACGTCTCGTTCATCGGCACATGGTCGCCGAAGAAGGAAAAGATCCTGACGTCCCTCGCGAACGCACGGCCGAACCTCCGGCTCCGCGTCTGGGGCAACCAGTGGGACCGCGCGAATGCAGCGGGCCCAGTGGCCAAGTACATCGAGCATCGTGGCGTCGTCGGCGCAGAATACGTGCGTGCGATCGCCGCCTCTGCGATCAACCTTGGACTCTTGAGCGAACAGCGCCCCGGATCATCGGCTGGCGATCAGATCACCAGTCGAACGTTTCACACCCCGGCCTGCGGTGGGTTCCTGCTTCACGAGCGAACGGACGAAGTGCTTCAGATTTTTGAGGACGGGTCTAGCATTGTCTGCTTCGGAGATGATGCCGAGATGATCGAGCGCGTCGACGAGTATCTGGCTGCGCCAGTCCGCCGCCACGAGATTGCGGAACGCGGACGACGCGTGGTCGAATCCAGGCACAGCTGGGATGCGCGGATCCAGGAAATCCTCGCGCTGCACAGCGCGCGGCAATGAGCAACGCCGGCTGCCGTCTCGCCATTCTCGCGTCGCATCCGATCCAGTATTTCACACCGGTCTATCGCTGCCTTGCAGGTGTACCTGGATTGGAGGTCGAAGTCTGGTACTGCAGAGATTTCGGAGCGCGCCCGAGGTACGATCAACAGTTCGATCGCATCGTGAAGTGGGATGTCGATCAGCTCAATGGCTACAACCACAGATTTCTTTTCAACGCGAGTCCCATCAGCGACACGTTTAATCCTCTCCACGCGATCAACCCCAGCGCGCTTCTGCGCATGTTCCGCGGGTTCGATGCGCTGTGGCTCAACGGCTATATGTATCCTAGCAATTATTTCGCAGCCCTCGGCGCGAAGATGTCGAACTCGCGCCTTCTCATGCGCAGCGACATGAGCGCCGGCGTGCGCAGCGAGCGGAGTGCGCGTGAGTCGATTCGTGATGCGGTGATACGCCGTTGGGTTGCCGCAAGCGATGCGCTGCTCTTCATCGGCCACCGAAATCGCGAGGCGTACCTCGCCTACGGCGCAGATGAAAGCAAGTTATTCTTCACACCGTTTAGCGTGGACGTCGAGGGAATTGCCGCGACCGTAGCGCGAAGCGCGGATCGCGCCGCACTGCGTCAGGCCTGGGGGATTCCGCGCAATAACACGGTGCTCTTGTTCGTTGGAAAGCTTACTCCGCGCAAGCACCCCGAGGCGATGCTGCACCTTGCCGCCGAGTGTGGCGGAAATGTTCAGGTCGTGCTGGTCGGAAGCGGTCCGCTCGAGCAACAGCTGCGTGCCGAGGTCGCGCGCATTGGCTTGAGCAACGTGTCGTTTCTCGGATTTGTCAACCAACGTCGACTCCCCGAGGTCTATGCTCTCGCCGATGTCTTCGTGATGCCATCCGAGAACGAGCCCTGGGGCCTCGTGCTCAACGAGGCGATGGCCGCTGGCCTGGCGTCGGTCGTGTGCACTGATGTCGGCGCCTCCGCGGATCTGATTCGGGAAGGAGAAACAGGCTTCACGTTCGCGAACGGCGATTTGAACGCGATGACTGCGTTAGTCCGTCAGCTCGTAGCTGACGCCGGGGCACGAGTCGCTGTCGGGGCTGCTGCGCGTGCGATGTCCAGTCGTTACAGCTTTGGAGCGACATCCAATGGAGTTGTCGAAGCGCTAACATCGTTAGGCGTGTATGCCGCGCCGTCTGGGGTCACGGCAATGACCCCGGCCCACTATCGAGCGTGAGTCGCCGCTTTCTCGTCTGTGGGGCGGCGCCGGGAGCGGCCGCGGGCAACGCGACCAGCACACAAAGCGCTCCATGCCGGCTTGCAGGTCGCGACGACGCCGTGTGGTGGGCCCGAGGATGTACCGCGCCGGAGTGAAGAAGGTGAGATCACGGGATTCACGGCCACTGCTCACGCGATGCAATTCGCGCCCTCGTCACCAATCGTGACGCGTGGCCATCAGGGATCGCGTTGCGGTGCGCAGTTCGCTGCGACCGAGTTGTCATTCGAACGCCTAACGGACAACGTGCGTCGAATCCTGACGCAAATGATTGCTGAGCGCGCCAATCAGGAGCTCGCGGCACTTCGCGGAGGTGCGCAACTGCGCGTGCGCCGATGAGCGTTGCCGACAAGCTGCTTCCCCATCTCTCACGACGAACGACCTCGGGGCAATTCATCCCCGAGATCGACGGCCTCAGATTCGCGTCGATTGCCCTCGTGGTCCTCTTCCACCTCAGCGGCTACACCGTTGGCAAGTCGTCTCCTCTCCATAGGCCAACTCTGGCTGACAATCCGCTGGCTCGCGTTGCCGCGACAGGTCACTACGGAGTCCAGCTCTTCTTCATCATCAGCGGGTTCGTTCTCGCGCTGCCGTTCGCTCGGCATTACTTGGATGCGACAGCGGCTCCCCGCCTGCGTGCCTACTATCTTCGTCGACTTACCCGGCTCGAGCCGCCATATATCGCCGCCATGCTGCTCGTGTTCGTGGTCGCCACTGAATTCTTCGGCGCGCCGGAGCGACTCCTGTGGCCCCACCTCCTTGCCAGTCTGACGTACCTGCACAATCTGGTGTACGGAGTTCCAAGCACCGTTAACGTTGTCGCCTGGTCGCTCGAGGTCGAAGTACAGTTCTATCTGATCGCGCCGCTCTTGGCCTGCGTATATGTCATTCGTCGTAAGACGTACCGTCGCATTGTAGTCCTTGTCGGCATTGCGGGTGCCATCCTCATTCAACGTTACGGCATCGCGGTCGATTCCCGGTTATCGCTCACGCTCCTCAACTACCTACAGTACTTCCTCCTCGGTTTTCTCCTCGCCGACTTCTATCTCTCGGAGTGGCGCGTACCATCCGTCAATGAGCGTGCGTGGGATGGCGTTGGCGTTCTATCTTGGATCGTCATGGTGGTTGTGTGGCTGAAAATCCCACGACCGTTGGTCCTCTTCCCCTTACTGGCGCTCATCATCTTCTGCGCGACCTTTCGCGGTCGCTGGCTTCGCGCCGCGTTTCGCAATCGCTGGATCGCGACAATCGGGGGAATGTGCTACACCATCTACTTGCTGCACTACCCGATCATCTCCGCAATCGGCCGATACACAATTCGCATCGGGGCGAATGATGGCTTCGTCCTACACGTGCTGGTGCAAGCCGCGATCGTTCTTCCCCTTCTCCTCTTCGTTTCTACGCTGTTTTTCGTGACGATAGAGAGACCGTGCATGCAGAAGGATTGGCCGCAGCGGCTCGCCGCCCTTCGCTCCGCGTCTTGGGCACGAACACGCCAAATGGTACCGAGCGTAGTGCGCTCGTTGTGGCGCGCGTGATGCGCATCCTCATTGATGCCCGATCGGTCCGGACCCCCGCGGGTTTGCAGGTCTTCCGCGGTCTCTGCCGCGGCTGGCTCCACGATACGCGCGTAGACGCAGTCATCGCAGCAATTCCGAGAAGATTCGCCGAATCGGATGTCCCCCGTGGTGTCCAGCCCCTACACGTGACATCCAACAATTGGGCGAGCCATCTGCTTACCGAGCTGCCACGCGCAGCTGATCGGACGCGCGCTGACGTGATCTTCTGCCCGAATGGCGTCGGACCTGCCGATACACGTGCCGTCGTCTACTTACAAGACATGTTTCACTTTGTCTTTAAGGCTGCATCAAACGCCGCTGCACGGATCGCCGTCCAACGCGCGTTGCGCGCAGGTATCCGTGCGCTGTCGCACCCGTATCATCGCGTCGCTATCGCTGTTTCTCCCGCCATCGCGCAGGCGGCAGAAAGTCGATTCCGGGTACCCATCGAGGTAGTCCCGAACGGCGTCGATGTGAGTGATCTACGTTGGCAAGGTGGCGGAGCGTCCGTCCTGGTGTTAGGCGGCATGGGCGCTCGCAAGGATGAAGGGACCGCACTGAACGCCTGGGCCTCAATAGAGCGGCCAGATGGTGTCAGGCTCACCGTGGTCGGTGTCGAACCAAGACAACGCCGCGCGCGGCTGCGCCTCATGGCCAGAAACTTGGGCATCGGCAAGTCAGTTCTGATACGCGGAACGCTGTCGCGTGGCCCCTATCTCAAAGAACTCTCATGCTGCCTTGTCGCAATTTCTTGTAGTCGGCTCGAGGCCTTTAGCTTGCCTGTCGCCGAGGCGTTGATGATGAACGCACCGATCGTGTGCTCCGACATTGCTGCGCATATGGATCTGATTGCGCGAGCGGGCGCAGGCCGCCTGTTCCCCCAACGGGATTCCAAGGCGTTAGGCGTGATGATCTTGGACGCCCTTCACGGTGTGCTCCCGACGCAGACCGGTGGTCCCATACCAGGTTGGGACTGGCAAAGCCGTGCGGCGCAGCAGGTCGATATCTTCGAGCGCTACATAGTGGACCCGCCCCGAACCCCAACTCATTTTAAAGCTTCGATGAGCACCAGTAGTCCGTATTGATCGAGCGCTCTTACCGAAGCACTCGAATGGCGCTTCTTAGGCGAGACCGGCACACTCGCTCGTGAACCTCTCCGGCATATCCAATCGATCTGTCGCTGGCCGCTTGCTGCGGCTGCCGCTGCGGCTCATTCCGCCGGAATTGACCCTGCCAATTCTACAGGGGCCGCTGCGTGGTTATCGATGGGTCGCGGCGTCGAGCAACCACGGATGCTGGCTAGGATCTTACGAGCATGCCAAACAACGACTCTTCGCGCGCATGGTCCACTCTGGCGACGTTGTGTTCGACCTCGGAGCGAACGTCGGCTTCTACACGCTGCTGGCGGCTGCAAAAGTCGGCGACGCCGGTCGAGTCATCGCCTTCGAGCCCCTGCCTGATAACGTGCGGCGCATTCATCAACATCTTCGCCTCAATCACATAAGAAATGTGCGAGTGATGGAGGGGGCAGTGGGCCTGCGCAACGGAACCGCGCGCTTCGAGCCGCATGCCAGTAACGCCATGGGAAAAATCTCTACCAAAGGAAATGTCAACGTTTCACTGTTCTCGCTGGACGCACTCACCGATTCGAAGACGATTCCCGACCCGGCACTCATGAAGGTCGATGTCGAAGGCGCGGAGTTTGATGTGTTGCGCGGCGCCTCGCGCATGCTCGAGCGCGCACGGCCCGCCATTCTCCTCGCAACACACGGCTCCGCTGTTCATCGAGAGTGTTGCGATTTTCTTAGGAGTGCCGGTTATTCCGTCCTTCCAAGCGATAAGGCCGTCTCGTCGATCGATGAGACAGATGAAATCATCGCGACGCGCGCCTAACTGGCTCTGACCGCGTGACCGCCGTTCGATCGGGCCCTACAACTGATGCGCGCCTTGATCACGCACCCGCTGCTGCGCCGATCCATCTCCTGTGGATCAACCACTTCGCCGTTGCCCCGTCCGACGGCGGCGGCACGCGCCACTTCGACCTCGCCCACGCACTTATACCGCACGGTTGGCACGTCACCATCGCCGCATCCGACTTCCACCTCCACTCGCGCGGCTACACCCGGCGCGCGACGCCCCAGGATCGCACTGCGATCGCCGAGCGCGTCGACGATGTCGATTTTCTCTGGCTCTGGGCTGCGCCGTACACCACCAACGACTGGCGCCGCGCCCGCAACTGGCTCTCGTTCTCGCGCTCCCTCGTCCGCTCTGCGCCTGACGGAGCGATGCGCCCCGACGTCATCATCGGCTCCTCACCACACCTCTTCGCCGCCCTCGCCGCGCTCCGAATGGCCCGCCGCCTCCGCGTCCCGTTCGTCCTCGAGGTGCGCGACCTCTGGCCAGAAAGCATCGTCGCCGCCGGCGGACGCCGCGGCCCGGTCTACCATGTGTTTGGCTTGCTCGCCAAGTACCTCTACACCCGCGCCGACCGCATCATCGTCCTCGCCCGCGGCACGGGCGACCACCTCGTAGGTCTCGGAGTCAACCCAGCCAAGATCATCTACGTGCCTAACGGGGCTGACCCGACGCCCCTCGCGCGCCACGCGCGTCAGCTGGCTACGCCCTTCACACTCGTCTACGCGGGCGCCCACGGCCCGGCCAACGGGCTCGACACGGTCCTCGATGCCGCCGCCCTCCTCCGCGACCAGCCGGTCCGGTTCCTCCTCGTGGGCGATGGTCCGTCAAAGGCCGCGCTCGAGGCGCGCGCGGCGCGCGAACAGTTGCCTAACGTGGAGTTCCACGCCCCAGTTCCCAAAACGGCCATGCCGGCACTCCTCGCGTCCGCCCACGCGGGACTCATGGTCCTCCGCGCGGCGCCGCTCTTCTCGTTCGGCGTGAGCCCCAACAAACTCTTCGACTACCTCGCCGCGGGCTTGCCGGTCGTGTGTAACGTCCCCGGCGATGTCGCGGCGATGTTGCGCGACGCATCCGCCGGCGAGCAAACGGCGGATGCCTCTCCGCGCGCGCTCGCCAACGCGATCGAACGTCTCGCCCAACGGTCACCAGATTTGCTCCGCATCATGGGCGACGCAGGTCGCGCGTGGGTCGGACGCGAACACGGCCGCCCGGTCCTCGCCCGACGACTTGACGCTATGCTCCGTTCGCTCATCACCCCATGACACGCCTGCCATGGCTGGCTCGAACGAGTGGCTGTAAGGTCCGATCGCGCCTGAGTGCAGAATGAAGACACGGATCCTGATGGCCGGGTCGTCGCCGGGAAGCGCGAGCGGGAATGCAGTTTCCTCCGAGGTGCTGGTCGGCGCGCTGCAGGAGGTCGGCGATGTAACACGGCTTGAGCACCGCATGGCGCCGCTTCCTTCGTGGCGTGCTCGCGACGACGCCGCTATCGAGCTCGGCACGCAACCGTTCGTGATTCACGGAGAAGCGCTCGCAGCTGGATTCGTACAAAAGCGTCGACTGAGCGAGTGGACATGCGGGTGGGCAGTGAATTCTCGCTATGCTGGCGCGTTGATGATGAGCGGTTTGCCGTACGCAATTTGGGAAGCGACCCTTACTGCAGATGAACTGGAGTCCAGCACTATCGGTGAAAGTCGAATGAATGGTCGCGGCACCGGTCTCGGCTTCGCGTTGCATTCGGCGCTGTTGCCAATAGGTGAGGGGATCGAGGGCCTGCTGTATCGTAAGGCGGCCGTTCTTTGCGCGATGAGTGAGTATACGCGTTCGCGCATGACAGACAGGCACAGCCTTCGATCGGATCGCGTGCTGTTGTTACCGCACCCACCCTCTAGGGCTTTTCTCGATGCATTGAATCGAGCCAGGCTCAGAATACCGGGTAGGGAGAGGCCGAGCAACGAGGGCCTCAGATTGCTTTGCGTTGGTCGTGTCGACGACCCGCGGAAGGCCGTGGCTGACCTCCTTGCCGCTGTGGCTCGTGCGAAATCTGAACACATGTCTATCGAGCTCACGGTTGCGGGCCCCTACTCAGAGAGGTGGAAAACCAGGTTTTCGGCTTTGATCGCTGCCTCCGGAGCACGCTTGCTCGGCAGGATCGACATCGACAACCTTGCCCGGCAGTACGTATCGCACGATGCTCTCGTCCTCCCGTCCCGACAGGAGGGATTCGGAATCGTCGTTACGGAGGCTTTTCACGCAGGGTTACCCGTTATCGCGACCCGATGCGGAGGCCCCGAAGCCACCATACGTTCGAGCGGCGGGGGCATACTAACCGAACGCGCGCCTGCTGCCATGGTGTCTTCTTTCCAGACCATCGCGAACAACGACGACTTGCGTCGGGAACTATCAGCCAGGGCGGCAAGTTACGCGTCGGACGAGCTTGCGCCGGCTGCGTTTAATAGCCGGGTCCGCGAGTTGACTGAACGGATCGTCGAGGATGCCAGCATTCGGAAGCCTGGATGAGCCGTCGCTCTGAAACGGTGCGCTACGCCGTCGTAACGTCGCAGGAGCGCGGCTTGGCGAGCCTCTTTGTTGAGATGTTAGGCGGTTCAGGGTCGGCCAAAATCCCCGCGCCGATCGTATTCCTCTGTCACGGTTCCCGACCCCAAGGAGCGACGCCCCCGCGCTTCGCTCGGCGGTTGCGGAAGATTCGTCGCATAGGTGCGCTGGGCGCGCTCAACGGTGTGCGTATGCGTCGCTGGTATGGATCGCAAATCTCCGATGCGTTAGGCATCGGAGACATACGTCAGGTCTGTAAGAACGCGGGAATGGAGCTCGTCGAGATCCCCAGCTTTTGGGACCAAGACTCGCAGAAGAGTTTTTCATCCATCGACGCAGACTTCGCAATCTCGTTGGGCAATGGCCTGATTCCGGAGGAGTTCTTTAGTCTGCCCCGATACGGAATGATCAATATTCATCACGAGCTACTTCCGGAGTACCGTGGTGCGCAAACTGCGCTCTGGCAGATACACAACGGGTCTCGGGTGACCGGTTTTTCAATTCACCGGATTAACCGTCGCATCGATGCCGGCGCCGTTCTGCTTCGCGAAGAGATGCCAATTCTCTTTCACCGCACGCTGCGTGAAACCATCGTGCAGACTGCCTGTGCGGTACAGCGGCGAAGCCTCGAACGACTCATTGAAATAATCCGAAACTTTGAAGAGTATCCGCCGGTCACGCCAAGCACGCCCGCCAACGCCCTGTACACGACCCCCAGCGCGACGGCCATGCTTCGCATCTACCGAAACCACTCGAAGCTGCGGCGCTCCCGGCCATGACGCTCGCCGCGCATAAGCTCCGATCGACAATTCGTCATCATGTGCGCAACTGTGTGCTAACGGTTGGTGGCTTTCTGCCGCTACGTCGCGCTCGGTTCGACGTGCGATTTCTTTACGCTCATTCGATTTCACCCGCGCAAATTCCGGCCTTTAGTCGTACGTTGACGTTTCTCCGACAGCACTACGAGTTTGTATCCAACGAGGCGGCGGCAAGTCTCTTACGCGAAGATGCGCCACCACCCGGCCGCTACGTCGCGATGTCCTTTGACGACGGATTCAGGGACAACTATGAGATCATTGCGCCAATGCTTGTTGAGGTGGGTGCGCGCGCCTGTTTCTTTGTCGTTACGAACTTCATCGACTGCAACGAGTCATATCGCCTCCAATTGGTGAACGAGCGCCTCCGCTGCTCCCGAGACAAAATGCCCATGACCTGGCGGATGGTGCGCGACCTCAGCTCCGCCGGATTCGAAATTGGTGCGCACACTACGGATCATTTCGATTTGAGTACCCTCTCGCCTGCCGAAGCGGAACGCCAAATTCTAGGGTCCAAGGACGCAATTGAGGCACAGTGTTGCCACCGCTGTCGACTTTTCGCGTGGCCCTATGGAACGTTGAGTCACTTTCCCTCGCATTTGATGCCGGCCGCTGAACGCCAGTTCGAGGCGATTTTCTCCGCCGTGCGCAGTGCAAGTCGCGCTTCGCTGAATGGCCGAGCTATCAATCGAGATCACTTCGAACCCGGCTGGCCCGTCTCGCACGTGCGCTACTTCATGCGGTCACAGAAGACAGGTACGGCAGTAGCACCGAACCATGTGGGTGAGCGTGCAACTAACGGCGCGCCCGCCTAACTCCTGATGATCCCAACAGCTTGCGCAATCCGAGCGCAGCGCCCGTGAAACCAGCGGCTCGCGATTGGCCCGCGATCCTCGCCACCCTCGCGCGCACCTACGGCCTCCGCGGCCTCGCCCAACGCACCACGCACGAAGCTCGCCGAGCGTTAGGCGCCTTCCGCGCCAAACCCCGCCGCGTCATCGACTTCGCCCCGGCGCCCATGCGCCACCCCTTCGCCGTCGACTTCGCCGCCCTCACCCAGGCCACCAACCCCGCCCAAGCCCTCGCCCGCGCCGACCGCGTCCTCGCCGGCGACTACCAGGCCTACCGCACT
>Ga0105240_10010121_pt1 | contig 13272 bp, 12 predicted proteins | sample KBSC54metaG_FD_80426 | JGI IMG/M metagenome (GOLD analysis project Ga0105240, IMG submission 80426) | Corn rhizosphere microbial communities from Kellogg Biological Station, Michigan, USA - KBS C5-4 metaG | ecosystem: Host-associated > Plants > Roots > Rhizosphere > Soil | place: Michigan, USA... | reverse complement strand
GGGGTTTGCGTGTTGGTCGGGGAAGCGCCGGCGGCGGCCGAGCCGGAGGGCGAGGACGATGCGGGCGTGGTTGTCTTGTTGTTGCTGCTACTGCTGCTGCAGCCGACCGCGGCGATACTGGCGACGCCCACGCCAGCCACAGCAGCCGCGCCAAGGAGGCTTCGGCGCGAGGCGCGACGAGCTGCCAGGCGCTGCCAGTAGTTATCCTGCCCAGTCATAGTATCTCCCCATGGCACGACCAATCGCTATTTTGCGTATGCACTAACGCGTGCCAGCACCGGGAGTATTCGTCCAGCAAAAATCGACGTCAAACGGCTGGTATACAGGGGTTTATACGAATACGGAGTAAATGACGAATCACAAGTCTCGCGAAGTTCGACACCTTTCCTGGCTTACTCGTGGACGATGCTGCCAACGAGATCGTAGCCGGCGGATTGTTCGATTCGTACGGTGGCGCGGCCACCAACGGGAGCTGCGCCGCGGGCGATGACCAGGCCATCGACTTCCGGCGCTTCGCGGTAGGTGCGCCCGGCGGCGATAGGATTCCCATCGTCATCTTCGCCGAGACCTTCGATGAGCATGGGCAGTTCGCGGCCCACGAAGCGTTTCGATCGGCTGGCGGCGATGGTGCGCTGCTGCTTCATGAAGCGATCGCGGCGATGGGCCTTCAGCTTGCCGGGCACCTGGGCCTCGGCGTCGAACGCCGGAGTCCATTGCTGGCGCGAGTAGGTGAAGCACCCGGCGTGGTCAAACTCGATGCTTTTCGCAAAGGCGAGGAGTTCGCGGAACTCGGCTTCGGTCTCGCCGGGGAAGCCTGCGATGAACGAGGTGCGGAGGACCACGTCGGGCATGGCGCGGCGCAGTTCTTCGACGAACCGGTAGACCCTAGCGATGTTATGGGGGCGCTTCATGCGCCGAAGCGTGGCTTCGGAGCCGTGTTGAAGCGGGACATCGAGGTAGTGGGCGACGTTCGGCAGGTTCGCCATGGTCTCGATGAGAGCTGGGGTAACGCGGCTTGGGTAGGCGTACATGAGGCGGAGCCAGACATCGGGTCCGACCGCTTCGGAGAGCATCTCGAGAAGGCCGGGGAGGCCGCTCGCGACGGGCAGACCAAGGTCTTCGCCCCAGGCAGTTGTGTCCTGGCCGACAAGGACAAGCTCTTTCGCCCCGGCGGCGACGAGGCGTTGGGCCTCTTTGACTAACACGCCTGCCGGAGCGGAACGCAGGCCGCCCTTGATCCTGGGTATCACGCAGAACGTGCAAGGCGCGTCGCAACCATCGGAGATCTTGAGGTAGGCGCTCGGGCCGGCAACGCGAACGTTGCTCTCGGGGATATCGAAGATGGCGTCAACATCGACGCTGAGGAGTCGCGCGACATCCTGCCACTGTCCGACGCCGAAGACGTGGTCGATGGCGGGATGCTCTTCGCGGACCTGGCGGCCGTAGAGCTGCGTCATGCAGCCAGCGACGATGAGCGTTTGGCCGTCGCGTTTTTGGGCGGCGAGGGCCTCGACGGCGGCGATTGATTCGGCCTGGCTCTGTTCGATGAAGCCGCAGGTATTGACGATAATGGCGTCGGCTTCTTCGGGTTGGAGGACGGGGATGAGCTCGCCGCCGGTGAGCAAGCGTTCGAGGTGCGAGCTGTCCACGTCGTTCTTGGGACAGCCGAGGGTAACCAGGTGGTAGCTGCGTGGGATTGCCATCACTGACCTGCACTCACGACGAGGTGGACGGTGTTGCCCGCGACCGCGCTGCCATCCGGCGCGGGCGCCTGGTCGATGACTGTGCCTTTGGGCTGGGTTGCGCCCTGGGTAGTGACATCGGGGACGAGTCCGGCGTTGCGGATGAGCTGCTCGGCGGCGGCCTGCTGCAGATTCGTGACGTCGGGCACCGTGACGTTCGTGCCGGGCGCGATGGTGGTGGCCGTAGCCGTCGAACCAATGCCTCCGCTCCCGCCGGCGGCTTCGATGGTTGCCTGGGTGGTCGGTGTCGTATCGACACCTGCAGCGGAGCCGCCCGCGCGGGACAACAGGAACGCGACGATGATAACCGCGAGGATCGCGCCGATCGCGACGGCAACTACGGCCATCGTGCGCGTTTGGGCGGCCGGGTCGGTCTTAATGCGACGGGCGGGGGCGGGTACACCGATATCGATGCCAATGGTGGGTTCGCGCGGCGTGTACTCGCGTTGCAGCTCAGGTTGCCGAGAGCGTGAGGGCGGGGTGGCTGGGCGGACCTGGCGTTGCCGTGGGCGGGCGGTGGCGCGCGTGTCCTCTATTTCATCGAGGTAGGCGCCGCTGTCTTCGTCGTCGTCGCCGATTGAGCGGCCGGAGGGGATGGGACGGCGCTGGCCAATCGAATCGGAACGCTGACGTGGGGCAGTTGGTGGCGGCTGTGGCCTTCGCCAGGTGGGACGCGACGCACCCACGGCGCTGATAGGGTTTTCGGGTGATGCGCGCTGCTGTGGTTCGCGGCCATACGACGGGGGGGTGTCATCGTCGCGGGGAAAGAGGTCGAGCATCTGCTGGGGGTCGAGCCCGAGGTACTGGGAATAGGACCGCAAAAAACCGCGCGCGTAAACAGGCGCCGGGATGGCCTCGAACTGTTCCGCTTCGAGCGCTTGAAGGTAGCGGCGTGAGATGCGAGTGTCGCGTTCGGCGTCTTCGAGGGTTAGCCCGCGAGCTTCGCGCGCGCGGACGAGGCGTGTCCCCAGCTCATTCATACTATCCCTCATGGGGTACTCATGAACGTACCAGAGCGAAGGGGAACAGGGAACCGGGAACGGGGAACCGGGAACGACATTCTTAGTTGGGGCGATGGCCGCGTGGGCGCGTCGGGTTCGTTATGGCGGGGCCGGACGCCTGACTCCGGTGACTGGCGAGATTCCCTGGTCCCCGTCCCACGTTCCCCGTTCCCCGTTCCCCGATACCATTTGCGGGATGGCTGACGCAGTAGCTGAGCGCGGGGATGTGGCGCGACGGGCGAGCAGTGGTTTAGCGATTGCGGCTGCGATCGTGGCGGCGGGTTTCCTGGGTTCGCGGTTGCTCGGTGTGTTGCGCACGGTGGCCATTGCGAATGCGTTCGGTTCGAGCCCGAACCTCGACGCATACAACGTGGCGTTTCGCATCCCGGACCTGATCTTCCAGGTGCTGGCGGGTGCGACGCTGGGGAGCGCGTTCATCCCGGTGTTCGCGCGGCTGATGCGCCGCGAGGGGGAGGACGAGGCGTGGCGGCTGGCGAGCACGGTGCTCAACCTGATCACGGTGGCAACGGCGGTGCTCTGCGGGATAGCGTTCCTGCTGGCTCCGCTGCTCGTACCGGTACTTGCGCCAGGACTGGCTCACGAGCCGGGGGTGCATGGCGACCTCGAAGCGAAGGCTGTCGAGCTGACGCGCATCATGCTGCTTTCGCCGCTGCTCTTCGCGATGAGCGGGATGGTGACCGGCATCCTGAACGGGCGGCAGCGGTTCTTCCTTTCGGCGCTCTCGCCGATGCTGTACAACCTCGCGATCATCGCGGGCGCGGTGTTCCTGGCCGGGCCATTCGGGGTCGAGGGGCTGGCGGTGGGGGTGGTGGTTGGGTCGGGGTTGCATCTGCTGATCCAGGTGCCGGGGCTGTTCCACGAACGCATGAAGTATTCGTGGAATTTCAACTGGCGCGACCCGGCGACGCGGGAGGTGGCTCGCCTGATGGCGCCGCGAATTGTGGGCCTGGCGGCGGCGCAGGTGAACTTCCTGATCACTATCTACTTCGGTTCGAAGCTAGCGGCCGGGACGATTTCGAATCTGACGTACGCGTGGTTGCTGGCGGGCCTGCCGCTCGCGCTGTTCGGGATGGCGTTTTCGACGGCAGTGTTTCCGCGGCTTGCCGACCACGCCGCAGATGAAGACTTCGAGGCGTTGCGCGCAACGGTCTCGCGGGTGTTGCGGGTGATCATGTTCATGACGATCCCAGCGGCGCTCGGACTGGCGTTTTTGCGCTACCCGGCGACGGTGCTGCTCTTGCAGCGTGGCGAATTCGGGCCACATGCTGCGGCGGTGACCGCGGCGGCGCTGGGGTTCTACTGCATCGGCATCGTGCCGCAGGCCGGGATCGAGATCCACAGCCGGGGCTTTTACGCGATGGGCGACACGCGCACGCCTGTCCTCATCGCGGTACTGGCAGTGGCTGTGAACCTGGTCCTCAGTGCGCTGTTGTGGAAGCGGTACGAGCACGAGGGATTGGCGTTTTCGGTATCGGCGGCGTCGTGGTTAGAGTGGACGCTGCTCTACTCGGCGTTCACCCGGCGGACGGGAGCCTCGATGTGGGGCGACCTGAGTGCCATCGCACGGTTTGCAGTGTGCGGGGCAGTCATGACGCTGTTCCTCTCGCTCGGATTCCACTGGTTCGATGGCGGTGGGCGGCTGGACTTCGGGATTGTCGCGATCTGCGGTGCGATTTCGGGTGTGATTGTGTACACGGCGGCGGCGCATGCGATGGGCATCCACGAACTGCGAGATGCCAGGGAGCGCGTGATGGGGCGGATTGGGCGTGGATCACCGGATGGTGATGTGGAGCTGCGGACGGTGGATTGAGCCGCGCGGCGGCTGCGGGGGCTGCGTAGCAGCTCGCAGGGACTCGATGCCGTCGCTCCCTATCGGTCGCGGTACTGATGATGGGTGCGCCCCGTGTACTGCGAAGGGCGGGTCAGCTGGCAGTGATGACGAGTTTGGTTGGGCCGCGCAGGAGGAAGGACTCGCCGCGGGCGGCTTCGACCACATGAAATGCGCCGTAGCGGTTGAGCAGGCCGGCGACGGCGGATTCCACCTGGATGCGCGCGAGCGGCGCGCCCAGGCAGAAGTGTCCGGCGTATCCGAACGCGAGGTGCCGGTTGTCGGCGCGATGGAGATCGAGTTCGTCTGGGCTGACGAATCGGGCAGGATCACGGTTCGCGGCGCCCAGGACGACATGGACCGTGTCGCCGGAGCGGACGTTTCGCGCGCCGAGGGTGATCGGCTGCTTTGCGATCCTCGTGACGATGTGCGCGGGACTGTCGAACCGGAGGAGCTCATCGATGGCGGTGGTTGGCGAGACGGCTCCACTGAGCATCTGCTGTCCGGCATCCGGGTGTTCGGCGAGCGCGAGGACGGCGTTGCCGATGGCGTTGATCGTGGCGCCGTTGCCGGAGAGGGCGATGTTGATGAGAAGCATGAGCATCTCATCGGGCGTGACGGCCTCGGTCGCGGGCGCTGCCAGTATTGCTCCGAGGACGCTCGATTCGTCGACGAGTCCTTCGGCGCGCCAGCGGTCAATCATGGCGGTGAGTTCGGCGTGTGCCTTTTGCGCCGGGGGCATGCGCGCCGGGTCGCCGCTGTGCGCAAGGATGATGCCGACGGTGAGGCCACGAAACGCTTCGTGGTCTGCTTCGGGGACGCCGAGCTGTTCGAGGATCGTCGTCACTACGAGCGGCGCCGCGAGTCCGTTGACGACTTCGAACGTATCGCCGGCATCAGTCAGGTGCTGTTCGACGAGCTGTTCGACGCGAGGCCGCATGGCTTCGAGGGCACGCGGAGTGAAGGCACGACTGACGACCGTGCGAAGGCGCGTGTGTACGGGCGGGTCGGAGTTACTCAGGACGGCAACATCGCCGAGCGGGGCAGCTTTGCGGCGCTCGGCGAATGCGCGGCCAGCGAGGCCGGTGGAGGAATCGAGGTCGGACGAGAATGCCTCATCCTGTTGGAGCACGCGCAGGCAGTCATCGTAGGCGGTCAGGACCCACGCGCCGAGCTGGCGGCTGAAATGGACGGGCTCCTCGCGGCGCAAGCGGGCGAGGGAAGGGTAGGGGTCTTCGCGATACGCGGGTCGGGTCGGGTCGAAGAAGGCCATCGTTTAAATAGTTAGCCGCAAGTTGATAGCTGTTAGTGCTGATCAGTAAGCAGCCGAGTGCTTCAACCAACCACCAGCAGCTTGCAACTCGTCGTGCTAGCGGGCGCCGCGGAGGCGCGGGTCGAGCACATCGCGCAAGGCGTCGCCGAACATGTTGAAGCAGTACACCGTGAAGAAGATGGCGAGTCCCGGGAAGATGGCCAAATGGGGGTACTGCACGAGGCGGTCCTGGGCGGCGGTGATCATGTAGCCCCAGTCCGGTGTCGGGGGCTGGACGCCGAAGCCAAGGAAGCTGAGCGAGGCCTCGATGATGATGGCTGCGCCGATCTGGATGGAGGCGGTCACGAGGATGATCGCGAATACGTTGGGCAGCACATGCCTGAAAATGATGCGTGAATCGCTTGCACCGACGACGCGGGCGGCCTCGACGTATTGGTTGGCTTTGGCCGCGATGGCGGCGCCGCGAATGATACGCGTGTTGCCCATCGCGATGAGGAAGCCGACAGAGATGATGATGCGGAAGACGAGCGGGATCTGCTGCACCGACGTGACGAAGAGGATGACGAAGACGAGGCCGGGCAGCGCGATGCCGATGTCGATGATGCGCTGGACGAGTGTGTCAATCCAGCCTTCGAAATAGCCGGAGGCGGTGCCGAGCACCGTTGCGATGCCCGTGCTCAGGGCGACGACGCCGAAGCCAATGAGGATGGATGTGCGGGCGCCGTAGATGATGCGGCTGTAGAGGTCGCGGCCGAGATCATCGGTGCCGAAGAAGTGCGACCACGATGGCCCCTGGTAGCGATCCGGGATGAAGCCGACGGTCGGGCTGGCCGTGGCGAAGAGGCTGGGGAACAGGGCGATGATGATGAGCAGGACGACGAAGGCGCCGCAGACCGCGCCGAGCGGCTTATGGCGGATGAAATCGAAGAATGAATGGCGGAAACGTTGCCCGCGGGAGATCTCGGGGTGGACCGAGAATTGTTCGAGGACCGTTGCGTCAGATGCCATTTAGCTATACCTGATGCGCGGGTCGATGACGCCGTAGAGGAGGTCGACCGCGAGGTTTGAGAAGACGACGACGAGGGCGATGATGATGTTGATCGCCTGGATGACCGGGTAATCGTGCTGGTTGATGGCGGTGATGTAATACCGGCCCATACCGGGGATGTTGTAGATCTGCTCGATGATGACCGAGCCGCCGACGAGGATGGGCAGCTGGAGGCCGACGACAGTGATCACGGGTATGAGACCGTTGCGCATCCCGTGGCGGACCACGATGACGCGCTCACGTAAGCCTTTCGACCAGGCTGTCCGGATGTAATCCTGGCGCAGCACTTCGAGCATCGACGAGCGGGCGAAGCGCATGACGCCACCAGCGAGCGCGGCACCCAGCAGGAACGCCGGTACGAACATGAACTTCAGGTTCGAGATTGGGTCGTCCGAGAAGTTGACGTACTTATTCGGAGGCACGCCCCATAAGAAATACCTGGATGCCAGCGTGATCAGCATGATCGCTATCCAGAAGCTGGGCGCTGCGAGCAGACCGATCGCGAAGCTGCGGCCTATGTAATCTGCCGCGGAGTCCTGTCTGACGGCGGAGATGACGCCGATCGGCAGGGCGATGACGAGCGAGATGATGATCGCAAGCACCCCGAGTTCGATGGTGATCGGGATGCGGTGGGACAGTTCAGAGTTCACTGATCGGGAGCTCAGGATGGAGTCGCCGAAGTCGAAGCGGACGATCTTGCCCAACCATTCGACGTATTGCTTGGCGACGTTCTGATCGAGGCCGAGATCCTTCTGGAGCGCCGCCTTGGCTTTGGGATCCATGGAGCCGTAGTCGCCAGAGATGAGGTCGACGACGTTGCCGGGGACGGAGCGCACGAGGATGAACACGATGAACGTGACACCGATGAGGGTAGGGATCATGAGGAGGAGACGGCGAATTATATAGCGCTGCACGACGGCGACCTCGAAACGAAGTCCGGCACGAGGTACGGCCGGCGGGACTCCCGGCGAAGCGAGGAGCTGCCAGGTGAGCAGGATGGGTGCATCATGGGCCTCGCCTTTCCGGTTTTGGTGAGCCGCTTCCATGCGTGCGGCCCGGGGACGACAGATGGAAGTTGATTGGAGATATCTACGGGCGTTCGCGGTTGCTGTCAACCGTTGCGGTGAGGCTAACGCTTCGTGCGAGGGCAGAGATCATACGGCTTGGAGACACCCTCATGCGTGGTTGTGACGCGCAGTATGGCACGACGAAGTACAAATTAGTGCAAGGTAAAGCCCTCGAGGATCGCGGAGAGCAGACAAGAACGGACGCCGAGGGTAATGCCGATGGTGACCTCCAGCGGCGGCCCGGCCTACTGCCGACAGGCAACAAAAACGCCCCCGCTGGGGGGCGCGCCGCAGAGAAAACTGGAGCCTCCTCACGGACTCGAACCGTGGACCTACGCTTTACGAAAGCGCCGCTCTGCCAGCTGAGCTAAGGAGGCGCAATCGACAGGGTAACGCGGGCAAGTCGCGCGTGTCTACGCGGAAGCGGCTGTGGGGACGGCCGAGCGGGCGCGGGTTCGGCGCCGGGCAGAGCCTCCCGTCGAGCGCGTCAGCAAGTCCAGCAATGAACCGATATCGTTGTTCAGTTCATTTGGATGGCGGAGGGCAAGTTCGGGATGAAGCTTGTAATGGTTGCGCCGCCCAAGGCGCTCCCGCGATAGGTAACCCGTGTCGACAAGGTCGGCTACGATGCGCTGGGCCGCACGCTCGGTAATGCCGACGTTCGATGCCACATCACGCAGGCGCATGGCGGGGTCGCTCGCGATACACAGGAGGACGTGTGCATGGTTGGTGAGAAAGGTCCACTGTTCCATGACCCCCACCATACGCCTTCCGGTGGCGATTGTGTGCTGCTGGTGGCGGCTGTTCGATAACCGGAATTGGGATTCGGCTTGTGTGCGTCGCACCTCTAACGACGCACAGCGCGAAAGGAGACATGCCCGGTCATGGCGTCGAACATGTTCGAAGGCAGGCAGGTGCGGCTGCGCGGCGTGGAGCCGGACGATTGGAAGGTGTTCCACGGGTGGGATGCTGACTCGGAGGCGCAGCGCGCGGGATGGCGCATCTTTCCACCGCAGGGTTCGGAGGCAGCCCAGGCGTGGGCGCGGGAACAGTCGGCGAAACGGCCGGATAGCGACGATTTTCGTGTGGTTATTGAGACGCTCGATGGGACGCCGGTTGGGATGGTCAACACGCACAACGCGGACGCAGTGAACCGTCACTTTGCCTATGGCATTGCGATTGGCCGTGAGTATTGGGGGCGCGGTTATGCTGAGGAAGCGTTGCGGCTGTTATTCCGTTACATGTTCGCCGAGCGCGGCTACCACAAAGCGAATGCGTGGATCTATGCGAGCAACGAGCGTTCGCTGCGCATGCACGAGAAACTCGGGATGGTGAGGGAAGGCCGGCTACGCGAGACGCATTTCGCGGACGGCAGGTTCGAAGACGAGATCTGGATGGGGATGACGGCGGACGAGTTTTTCGCGCAGCAAGGATGATGAGCGCGGCATTGGGAGGGTCAGGCGGGGATGACCCAACGCTCGGCCCAGGTATCGATCGCCTCGACGACCTGGAGGAGTTCGTGGCCCTTTGCCGAGAGGGTGTACTCAATGCGGACCGGCACTTCGGGATAAACGTGGCGCTCGACGATGCCTTCGGCTTCGAGTTCGCGGAGGCGCTCGGAGAGCAGCCGGTCCGAGAGGCCCGGAACCTGCTGGATGATATCGCCGAAGCGGACGGCGCCGGCAAGCAGTGCGCGCACGATGGCGCCGCTCCAACGGCGGCCGATGAGTTCGACGGTGTGCTGAAACTTCGGGCAATAGGCAGAGACGGGTTCGCAGGGGCGTTGCACGACACGAGTATAGCACACAAGCGCTTCTTTTTGGTAAGTACCTTGACTTTTGTTGCCAGCGCGCCTACTCTCGGAAAGAACGGTAACTCGCTTACGAAATGGAAGCGACAGCCGATGGACAAGGCGAACCACAGGAGGTTTGAAATGGCCTGGACATTAGACAAAGCACATAGCAGTTTCGCGTTTTCGGTGAAGCACATGGTGGTGGCGACGGCGCGAGGGCGCTTCACCGACTTCGCCGTGGACGCTGACATCAATGACGACGACCTTACGAAATCGCAGGCGACGGTCACGGTCGATATCGCGAGCGTTGACACGGGCGAGGCCGGACGTGACCAGCATCTCCGGTCCGCGGACTTCTTTCACCATGAGGAGCACCCGCACATGACGTTCGTGTCGAAGCAGATCGAGTCGAAGGGTGGAAACGAATACCGTTTGACCGGCGACCTCACGATCAGGGGCATCACGAAGCCGGTGACGCTTGATGGTGAAGTGAACGGACCGGTGAAGGACCCGTGGGGCAACGAGCGCCTGGGCATCGTTGGCGAGGGCAAGATCAACCGCAAGGACTTCGGGCTTAACTGGAACGCGGTGCTCGAAGCTGGCGGGATGGTGGTCTCGGACACGGTGAAGCTGGACATCGACGTCGAACTGACGCGGCCCCTCGCACAGTAACCGCACGAATCGCGCCCAAAATGCACGCGCCCCCTGCGATTGAGCCGGGGGCGTTTGGCACATTGCGGTTGGGGATGAAGGGCCACAGCCACCTCCTCGGCCACGGACAATTCCACGACGGACTCCACTGCAGACCACCACAGCACTGCCACTTCGACGGCAACCGGCGGTTCCACATCGAGCGCCAACGCCGACGACCACAGCGGCGCCACCGCCACTGGACTGGTGACTCGACGGCGGCCGCCAACGCCATAGAGGACGGTTCGGCGTCTGCTTCTGCAGGGTCTGATTCGATCGCGGCAGCGAATGCGGCGAATGGCAGCACATCAAGCGCAGCCGCGACGGACGATTCGATATCCTCGGCGAATTCCAACGATGGAAGCCATGCGCACGCGTGGAGCGCGTCAAACAGCATCGCGGTGGCAGACGCAATTGGTGGCGGCACAGCGGGTGCTCTTGCGTTGGACGACAGCGTGGCGGTAGCCCAAGCGACGGGTGGAAGCTCCGCGTTCGCAATCAGCCTGTTCGGTGGCAGCGCTGCTGCGTCCAACGACCTGGCGATCGGGATCGGGCCCTGGACGATCGTGTTCTGAGGATCGTGCGCCGCGCCGAAGGAGCCAAGCAAAGGACACCCTGCTGACGTTGGCCATGACCGGCTGTTGTGGCAGCCTACTGGAGTTCATGGCAGCAACAGACGTCCCGACCGATACGGCCGATGCGCTGCTCACCCGCCTGCGCGATGAGCTCGGGGTTCGAGGCGTCGCGTACCGCGAACCGCCGGTGAGGCTGACGGGCGGGTACGACACGCTGACATTGCGGTTCGCACTCGATGGGGCGGCGCCGCCGATGGACCAGGTGCTCGTGGCGCGAATATTCCCAGACACTCCGCTCGTGGGCCGTGCGGAGCGAGAGGCGGCGATCCACCAGGCGGTCGCAGCACAGGAATACCCGGCGCCACCCATCTTGCACATGTCGAACGAGACCACCGCACCGGGCGCGTTCATTGTGATGCCGCTCGTGGAGGGCGTGACGCTTCGGTCGGCGATGGGCAACCCGCGGATGCTGTGGAGATCGGCGGGACTATTGGCGGGATGGCACGCGCAGCTGCATGGCCTGGACGCCTCGGGGTTGGCGCCAGACGAGCGTTCAAAAGCGATGGCCGATTGGCCGCGGATGCTCGCACAACAGGCTGCGGCTGCGGAAGTGCAGGGGTTCGGACCGGCGCTCGAATGGGCAACGCGGAACGCGCCCACGAGCGGCAGACGTTCGATCCTGCACCTCGACTTTCACCCGGGAAACATCATGGTGGAGGGCGGTGACGTCTCGGCGGTGATCGACTGGGCGAACGGCACGACCGGCGACCCGGCATCGGATGTTGGGACGACGCTGGCGCTGCTGACGATGGGGCCGGTGGAAGCACCGAGGCTACTGACGCCCGCGCTCGATGGGGTCCGTAGCTGGCTGGCGCGGCGCTACGTGAAGGAGTATCTGCGGCTGAACCCACTGCCGCCGGAGAGCATTCGCTACTACGAAGCGCGGCGCTGCCTGACGGCGATGCTGCATGTAGCGATCCGGCGTTCGGGTTCGACGCTGGGCGAACGCGACCAGTACGCGTGGGATGGGCCAGCGCAGATCAGGAATATGACGCGGCGGTTCGAGAGGATCAGTGGGGTGAAGCTACCGGTGCTGCCAGCGCTCATCCGCAGCTGAGCGCCAGTTACTATCACGCCGCGGGCTGCCAGGGCATGAACCAATACGAACCGGTAAACGCCACGTCGCGATCGAGGTAGATGAGGTCCATCGCGCCGCCCGTCAGGGCAGGCGCATCGGGCAGTAGCACCGACGTCGCGATAAGCCCAGGATGTTCGCCTCCTGCGGCCGCGTACGTGAGCGCAATGACCGGCGTCTGTTCGCCACCACCGAGCACCACCGTGAACGCTTGCGAACAGTCAGGCTCGGGGGCGCGGCCGGGGCACCCGATGGCGGCAACGCGCCATGGGCCTGCGTCGCCCAGGACAGCCACGAGTTGCGCGCGAAACTCATCCAGTGGCGGGAACTGGACAGGCTTCGCGGCAACGACGAGGGTCGCTCCCTCGACGGATGAGCCAGTAGGCCCATCAGGACAGCGTGACTCCAAGATCATCGGAACCGGATCCGAGCACGTCCGGCCGACGCCAACCGCCTGGGCTGCGATGGCCTCGTAACTGCGCTGTTCGACAAGCGTTGCAATCTGTTCCGCCTGGGCACAGACGGCACCCTTAGAAGGACACGCGTCTGCCACCGGAATGGGCGTCGGGGTCGGGTGTGTCGCGCGATAGGTCGCCTTCGGGTCGGGCGGCTCTGAAGCCGAAGCTTGATCTCCAGACGAGCAGCCGGTAACCAACAGCGTCACCGCTGCGAGTAGGACAACCGCCGCGACAATCCAATGGGCGCTTGAGAGCCGGGTGTGGTGACGGGGTTCAAAATGCATGCAATACCCATGTCACAATCTTCATCATTCACACCTAGGCTGAGAGCCTACGGTGAAATTAGAGGTCATGTCAATACCTATTTATCTGGCACATATTTTCTGATCGCCCCAGGGGAATCGTTGGCGGCTAGCCTGCGCCCGCCGCAGAATGACGCCATTCATGGGCGCGGGGAGGCACTGGTGTCGGACTGTATTGTTGAGACGAGCGATGGGGTGATGGTCATCCGGTTCAACAGGCCGGAAAAGATGAACGCGATGGGCGGGACGCTGATGCAAGAATTCGACGCAGCGCTCGCAGAAGGCAACGCCAGCGACAATGTGAAGGCGTTCGTGGTGACGGGTGAAGGGCGCGCGTGGT
>Ga0105240_10010110_pt1 | contig 13276 bp, 14 predicted proteins | sample KBSC54metaG_FD_80426 | JGI IMG/M metagenome (GOLD analysis project Ga0105240, IMG submission 80426) | Corn rhizosphere microbial communities from Kellogg Biological Station, Michigan, USA - KBS C5-4 metaG | ecosystem: Host-associated > Plants > Roots > Rhizosphere > Soil | place: Michigan, USA... | reverse complement strand
CTTGCGATCGATGTGGAGAGCGTCTGCCCGCTCTGCTCGGCTGCGAGGGTGAGGTCCATGGGCGATCTGCTGTTCCTGGTGGCTTGAATGGAGGCGGCTTTGGCAAACTCTGCTTATTTCACGGACCCGACCAGGCCGAGCTTGCGGATGACGGCGCCCCACTTGTCATAGTCGGTGCGGATCACCGCATCGAACTCTTCGGGCGTGGTGGTGCGCGGAACGGCGGCGTCGTCGGCAATCCGCTTTCGCACTTCGGGCGCGTTGGCGGCGCTGGTCACCGCTTCGAGCAGCTTGCTTCGCACGGACGCGGGCACGCCCGCCGGAACCATGATGCCGCCCCACGAAGCGACCGTCGCGTCGGGAATGCCCCGCTCGGCGAAGGTGGGCACGTCGGGCAACGCCGCGAGGCGATGCGCGCTGGAGACCGCCAGGATTCGCACGGTGCCGGCCTTCGCGTGCGGCGCGTACGCAAGCAGCCCGTCGCATGCGGCCGTGACGCGGCCGGGCAGCAGGTCCAGCAAGACTTGCGCAGTGCCCTTGTAGCCAACGTGCACCATGTCGATGCCGGTGCGGTCCTTCACCAGTTCGCACAGCAGGTGCTGCGCCCCGCCTTCGCCGGACGTGCCGAAATTCACCTTGCCCGGGTTGGCTTTCGCATACGCGATGAATTCCTCCAGCGTCTTGACGGGCAGAGTGGAGCTGACCACCAGTCCCATCGGCAGTTCACTCACCAGCGAGATGGTCTGGAAGTCACTGCGCTGGAACGGCACCTTCGTGAACAGGTGCGGCGCAATGGCGAAGGCGTTGGCGCCTGCGTAGAACATCGTGTAGCCATCCGGTTTCGACTTGGCCACGTAGTCGGCGCCGACCAAGGTTGCTCCGCCCGGTTTGTTCTCGACGATCACGGGCTGGCCGAGCGTCTGCCCCATCCGCTCTGCAACCATGCGCGCGACGACGTCGAACTGGCCGCCTGCGGTGTACGGCACCACCAGTTTCAAAGGGCGCTCGGGCCAGTTCTGCGCGGCCGCCATGTCGGCCCCGAGCAGGAATGCGCCAGCCACCAGGGCGGAAAAAACTCTTCGGATCACATGCATCTCCAGTTTTCGAGCGGGTTCAAGCTCAGGCCGCGGCCCGCAGCGGCTGCCGCAGCCAGTAGTCCATGTCTTCGAAGCGCGGCTTGAAATAGTCCGGCAATTCGCGGTACCCCGGCGTGCGCAGCCACAGGCGCAGCAGCAGGCGCTTGCGAGCCGGCTCGTCGTGATCGACGAAATCCGTGCGCGAATGCAGCACCACGCGATTGTTCAGGAACTGGATGTCTCCCGGACGGAAATCCATGTCCAGCCGATACTCATCGCTCGCGCACAGCGAATCCACCAGCGCCATCGCTTCGAGCTGCGCGGGCGTGAGGCGGGGCACCTGCTCGAACCGCTGCGCGCTGTCGATGTAGGTGCGGCCATGCTGCGTGAACAGCCGGCCGCCCCATTGCGAAAAGCGTGGCTCAACGTAGTAAGGCGGGCGTCCCGGAGGCTCTTCGCCGCGCACGTCGCAATACCACGGGCCGTACAAAACCTCCAGCAAGTCCGGCCGGGTGCGCAGGATCTCGTTGTGCACGGCCGCCGCGCTCGCGATGCAGCTCGCGCCGCCCGACTTCGAGGTGCGCACGCACAGCAGGCCCACCACATCGCCCTGGTCGTTGTGGAACGGCAGCCGGCGCGCCGTATGGAAGCCGCGCTGGGTGGGATTGCGGTACTGGTCGCCACCCTGGTCCTGCACCTTGACCAGCAGCTCGCCGCGCGGCGTCTGCGCGAGCGCGCTGCCCAGGTGCGCGCCGATGCCCCAATAGACCTGCTCGATGGTTTCGGGATTCCATTCCCCGACCGGAATGCCGCGCATCAGGACGACGCCGGTGCCGTCCTCCAGTTGCTCGCGAATCCGCGCCAGCCGCTCGCCCAGGCGCAGCAACGGGAAATCTTCCCTGCCGAACTCGAGCCCCGCGCATTTGCGGCGGATCGACGCGGCGGCCGCGCGCAGCTCGTCGCATTCCTGTTCATCCAGCGGCTGAACCCATGACGGATCCCGCCGCATCTCATCCGCAGTCCAGGCGGCGGGGCCGCTTACCGCTTGAACATTCATCATCTGAAATGGTGGTTGATTCATCGTGCCTTCCACATACAATCGATTTTCACAGATTTTTCGATGAAAACGCCATGGGCATCCGAGACACCGACCGCACCCTTCCGTCCAACCAGATGGTGTTCGAGCTTCGCCGCGACCCGCAGGCGTTCGCCGCGTTCCAGCGGGACCTCGAAGCCAGCATGGAGCATTACGGGCTGAGCGCGCAAGAAAAGCAGGCGTGGCGCGAGACCGACCTGGCCGCGCTGGCACGCCTGGGCATGCATCCTTATTTCCTGCCGCAGGTGTCGCGGCTGTTCAAGGGTGGCGGCTACAACCACAACGACAGCGAAGCGGCGCTCCTGTACGCCAAAAAGATGAATATCGCCTCTGCCGGCGGTTCGCGCTGAGCGGCCGCGCACCGAAGCACAAGGACGAACATGGCAAGACTGATCGCCTCCCTGGGCATCGCCCACGCGCCGGGCGTCACCGGCTGGATCGACAAGGCTCCTCAGCACGAACAGGACGCCGTGCTGGCGGGCTACGCGGAATTCGGGCGCCGCATGGACGAGCTCGAGCCTGACGTGGTGATCGGCGTCGCCAACGATCACCTGCTCAATTTCCCGATGTCGAACATCCCGGACTTCTGCGTCGGGATCGGCGATGACTGGGCCGGGCCCGCGCCCTGGTTTCGCGACTGGCTCAACGTGCCGGACTACAAGATCGGCGGGCACCGGGCGCTCGCGCGCGCCCTGGTGCGCGAGTCGGCCCGGGCGGGCATCAATCACGCGTTCGCCGAGCAATTGCTGTTCGACGACAACTGGTCGGTGCCGCTGAAATTCCTGTTTCCGCGCTACGACGTGAAGTTCATTCCGATTCACATGAACCCGATCGTCCCGCCGGTGCCCAGCGTTCAGAAGTGCCTGGAGGTGGGCCGGCAGATCGCGCGAATCGTGCAGGCATTCCCGGGCGACGAGCGCGTGGTGCTGATGGGAACCGGCGGGCTCTCGCATGATCCGGGCGGCCCCGACTATTTCACGGTGCACGAAGAATTCGATCGCTGGTTCATGCAACTGATGGAAAGCGGCGATACCGATCGCGTGCAGCGCGAGGTCACGTTCGAGAAGCTGCTGACCGGCGGCGACGGCGGCGCGGGGGAACTGCTGTCCTGGATCGTCGCGATGGGCGCGGCCGCCGAACTCGGAAAGCCGCAAGCCGAAAGCGTGTTCTATGTGCCCTCGGTGCCGATGCGATGCGGCATGGGCGGCTGCTACTGGCCATTGTCATGAGCCTGGCCGATCGCGCCCTGCCGCTCACGCCGGCGGCACGGCTGGAAGCTGCGCGCTGCACGCTCGTGGTCGTGGACATGCAGAACGACTTCTGCGCACCGGGTGGCTACATCGCCAGCACGATGGGCAAGGACGTGGGCGCCGCCGAGGCGATCCTTCCGCTCGTCAACGAACTGGTCGCGTGTGCGCGTGCGGCACGGGTCCCGGTCGTCTGGCTGCGCGCCGACTATTCGCATGACCGAATCCCGGACTCGATGGCCTTGAAGCTGGCGCAGCGCCGCATCCAGGCCGAGTGCTGCAAGCCCGGCACCTGGGGCTTCGAGTGGTACGGCGTGAGCCCGCTGGCAGACGAGCCCGTGGTGACCAAACACACTTACTCCGGATTCATAGGCACCGGCTTGCAGCAGGTGCTGTCGCCGCTCGCACGCAAGACGCTCGTGTTCGCGGGCGTGCAGACCCAGGTGTGTGTCGAGTCCACCTTGCGCGACGCGCACTCGCACGGGTATTTTTGCGTCGTGCCGCAAGACGCCGTGGGGTCACACAGCCCCGCGCTGCATGCGGCCACGCTGGACAACGTGCGCTTCCTCTTCGGCGACGTCTGCAATGCGAGCGACATCGCCGCGGCGTGGCAAGGCGCTCGCTGATCCGCCACTTCTTCAAACACTGCAAAGGAGCTGACTGTGCTGCCCAAACGAATCAACACTGCCGCGGTGCGCAAGCGCATCGGGGAATATGCCGACACCAAAGCCACCGCCGAGCAGCGGGGCAAGATCTACGAAGACCTGATCGGCTTCGTGCCGCCGCGCATCGAGGCGCGCATGACGGTCACCGGCGCGCTCGATCCCAAGATGGTCGACCTGCAGGAGCAGATGCGCGAACACGCGATGTACCCGCGCAGCTTCGACGTCAAGACGGCGCAGCTCATGCTGTTCGGCATGCTGATGATGGACGGCAGCGATGCGGCGGTGCTGCATGCGATGGCTGCCCGCCGCGCTGGAGCCACCTGGCTCGAACTGCAGGACGTGATCAATTTGTGCTTCCTGTTCCGCGGCCTGTCGGCCGCGAACAGGGGCGCGGAACTGCTGGCCAACCTGGCTGCGCGCGAAGAAGAACTCGCCGCCGCGAAGCAGGCATGAAGGTCAAGCCCTGACAGCCGCTATGCCCACGGTACGGCGGGACCCGCCATGACCACCGACATATTTTCCGAAACGCTCGCGGAGATGACCTGGTACGAGGTGGACCAGGCCGCGAAGGACGGGGCCATATTGCTGTGGGCCTTCGGCGTGATCGAGCAGCACGGGCCCCACCTGCCTACGGGCACCGACGTGTACATCCCGCAGGCGCGGCTGCGCGAGGTGAAGCGCGCGCTGGCGCAGCGCGGCGTGCAGGCCTTGATCGTGCCGCCCTACTACTGGGGTGTGAACGTCGTGTCCGGCGCGTTCCCCGCCTCGTATCGCGTGCGACCCGAAATCATCAAGGAGCTGATGGCCGATGTGTTTGCCAGCCTGGAGGGCGACGGCTTCAAGCGCGTCTTCTGCTTCTCCGGGCACGGCGACGCGCTGCACAACCGCACCATCCACGAAGGGATCCAGCTGGGCGCGAGCCGCACGAACCTGGAGATCAGCTTCGTGATCGACACCGCACTCGCGCTGCGGCTGGGCATCCCCATCGATGATCCGCATCTCACGCTCCCGCTGGGCGAGAAGGCCGGCGGACTGAAGTTCTTCCAGGTGAATTCGTCCTCGCCCTCCACCTCCTCCGCTGCGAGCGGCGACGCCGCACCGCGCTACATCGACGTGCACGCGGGCCGCTGGGAGTCTTCGATGATGCTCGCGAGCTGCCGGCAACTGGTGCGAGACGACGTGCGCCGTTCGCTCAAATCCACCGACCTGGGTCCCGACGATCTCGCGGTCTGGCGCAAGGGATTCCAGGACGCACGGCGCACCACGCCGCTGGGCTACTTCGGCGATCCAGCCGCAGCAACTGCCGGCGAAGGCGAGCAGTCGCTCGACACCGCCGCGCAGATCGCGGCCGACGCGATCGTCGCGCGCATCGCGGCTCGCTGAGGACGGCGAACCCTAACGCCACGATGCTCGAACAGCAGCTCCTCAACGGCGTCATGCTCGGCAGCACCTATGCGCTGATCGCGATCGGCTACACCTTGATCTTCGGCGTGCTGCACCTGGTGCACCTGGCGCACGGTGAAGTGTTCATGGTCGGGGCGTTCGCGGGCCTGGCCGCAGTGAAGTTCACCGGCGGCGACATCTTCACCGCGCTCGTCGTGGGCACGGCCGCATCGGCGCTGGTCGGTGCGCTGGTGGAACTGCTCGCGATCCGGCCGATCCGCCGCCGCAAGGGCCATATGCTCGCGCCCATGATCAGCACCATCGGCGTCGGCATCGTGCTGCAGGAGGTCGTCGCGCGCACGTTCGGCGCCGAGCAGGTGGGATTTCCGCATCGCATGGAGCCGGTGTCGTGGCACGTCGGCAGCGTCACCGTCACTTCCCTGCAATTGCTGATCCTGGGTGTTTCGATCGTGCTGATGGTGGCACTGCATCTCTTCGTCACCAGGACGAAGCTGGGCATGGCGATGCGCGCGACTGCGGAAGACGCCGGCATCGCGCACACGCTGGGCATCCGGTCGGAGCGCATCGTGCTGCTCACGTTCGTGATCGCCTCGGGGCTGGGCGGCGCTGCGGGCGTACTGGTGGGGCTTGCCTTCAACGCGATCTCGCCATTCATGGGCATCGACATGGGCATCAAGGGGCTGGTGGCGATGCTGCTCGGCGGCCTGGGCAACATCTACGGCGCGATGGCGGGCGGCCTGATCATCGGCCTGGCCGAGGTGCTGAGCGTGGCGTACCTGGCGTCTTCATACCGGGATGCGTTCGCGTTCGTCATCATGATCGCGGTGCTGTTGCTGCGCCCGCGCGGCATCTTCGGCTCGACTCATTACGTGGAAGCGTGACGATGCTCGACCAGTACACGCAATCGGTGCTGATCTTCATGGGCATCAACGTGATCCTGGCATTGAGCCTGTACCTGCCGATTTCGGCGGGGCTGCTGTCGCTGGGCCAGGGCGGCTTCATGAGCATCGGCGCCTACACCTCCGCTTACCTGACGCTCAATCTTGCGTGGCCCTTTGCGTTGGCGCTCGCGGCGGGCTCACTGGCGGCGGGCATCGTCGGCCTGCTGGTGGGGTTTCCCGCGCTGCGCATCAAGGGCGTGTACTTGATCATCCTCACGATGGGCTTCGGCGAAATCGTGCGCGTCTTCTTCCTGAATTTCGAGCCCACCGGCGCCGCCTCGGGCCTCGGCGGCATCCCGGGGCACACCACGCTGCCCCTGCTCTCGGTGATCGCCGTCGCCGTGCTAACGGATTTCTGGCAGCTGCGCCGCTCCCGCATCGGCCGCGCGATTGCCGCCGTGCGCGAGGACGAACTCGCGGCCGAGATCACCGGCATCAGCCTCACGCGCGTGAAGGTCACGGTCTTCGCGATCGGGGGCGCGCTTGCGGGGCTCGGTGGCGGCCTGTATGCGCATTACGCATCGTTCATCGATCCGGCGCAGTTCGGCTTCCAGCGCTCGGCCGAGATCTTCGTGATGGTGCTGCTCGGTGGCATGGGCAACTTTTTCGGCGCCACGCTGGGGGCGTTCACGGTCACGCTGTTGCCGGAGCTGCTGCGCTTCCTGCAGGACTGGCGCATGACTTTCTTCGGCACCCTGTTGGTCGTGATGATGATCGTCAGGCCATGGGGCATTGTCGGCGCGCGCCGCTGAACGCGACACGACCATGCTGCTCGAGATTCGCGATCTCTCCAGGAGCTTCGGTGGCTACCAGGCGGTGAGCGCCGTCAGCACCTCGGTGCAGCAAGGCAGCATTCACGCGATCATCGGCCCGAACGGCGCCGGCAAGACCACGCTGTTCAATGTGGTGAGCGGCGTGCTGCCGCCCACATCGGGCTCCGTCTGGCTGGATGGCGAGAAGCTCACCGGCCTGCGGCCCGACCGCATCGCACGAATGGGCCTGGTGCGCACCTTCCAGGGCGTGCGGCTGTTCGGCGCGATGACGGTGCTGGAAAACGTGCAGACGGGGCGGCACATCCGCACGTCGAGCGACCTCGCCGCGATGTTCCTGCGTCCACCGGGGCGTGAGTCGAAACAGGAAGCGGCGATCCGCGAGCGCGCGATGGCTTTGCTCGACATGGTTGGCCTGGCGCGCCAGCGTGCGGTATTGGCCAGCGAGCTCGCGCTGGCCGACCAGCGCCGCCTGGAGATCGCCCGAGCACTCGCCACGGAGCCGCGCTTGCTGCTGCTCGACGAGCCGGTGGCCGGGATGAATCCGGTCGAAGTGAACGAAGCCGCGCAGCTGATACGGCGCATTCGCGACAGCGGCATCACCGTGCTGCTGACAGAGCATCACATGAGCCTGGTGATGAAGATCTCCGACCAGATCACGGTGCTCAACTACGGCCGCAAGATCGCCGAAGGCACGGCCCGGCAAGTGCGTGAGGACCCGCTGGTGCTGGAGGCCTATCTCGGCGCCGACGAAGCGGAGGCCCACTGATGCTGCAAGTGCGCGGGGTTGAAATCAGCTACGGCAAAGTGCGCGCGGTGCAAGGCGTCGACCTTGAAGTGCGGGCCGGTGAGGTGGTGTCCCTGATCGGCCTGAACGGCGCGGGCAAGAGTTCGCTGCTGCGCGCCATCGCGGGACTCAATCGCGTGCAGGCGGGAACGATCCGCTTCAAGGGCGAAGCCATCCAGAACATGCCGGGTCCCGAGGTCGCGCGACTAGGCATCGCCATGGTGCTGGAGGGCCGCTCCACGTTCAAGCACCTGACGGTGCACGAGAACCTCATACTCGGCGGCTACATGCGCAAGGATGACGCCGCTTTCGCCGCGGACCTCGAACGCGTGACCGCGCGTTTTCCGATCCTCAAGCAGCGGCTGCGCCAGCCGGCGGGCACGCTGTCGGGCGGCGAGCAGCAAATGCTGGTGATCGCGCGGGCGCTGCTCACGGCGCCTTCGCTGCTGATGCTGGACGAACCTTCTCTCGGCTTGGCGCCGCTGATCGTGGCGGAGATTTTCCGGCTCATCCGTGAATTGAACCGCGAAGGCATGACCATCCTGCTGGTGGAACAGAATGCGCGTCAGGCGCTGCAGCTGTCGCACCGCGCCTACGTCATGGAAACCGGCAAGGTGGTGCTGGAGGGGGCGGACCTGGCGGATGATCCGCGCGTGCGCAATGCCTACCTGGGCGTATGAAAGGAGACGACATGATCGACTGGAGCATCTGGAGTTTCAGCTACGCCACCGGCCGGCTGCCCTACGATTTCCTCAGCGGCTCGCCGGTCAGCAGCAATAAGGGCACGGTGCCCGTGCCCATGATCGTGACGCTGCTCAAATCGCAGGCCGGTGAACCGATCCTGGTCGACACCGGGTTCAGCGCCGGCAAGTCGATGACGGGGCGCAAGTTCGAGGACTTCGTGCCCAGCGATGAGATCCTGCGCCGCTTCGGCACCGATCCGGCCGACATCCGCACGCTGGTGCTGACGCACATGCATTTCGACCACGCCGGCAACCTCGACTCGTTTCCCAACGCGCGCATCTACCTGCAGCGCTATGAGTACGAATCGTGGAAGCAGGTGATCGCCGAGTTCGGCGGATTGCCGCAGTCCAAGGACCACTGGGCTTTCTCTTCGCTCAACGTACCCGATTTCGAGGCGCTGGAGCGCGCCATGGCGCAAGGCCGCGTGGAGTTCCTGGACGGCGACTTCGAAGTGGCGCCCGGCGTGACGTGCCGGCTGGGGCGCGACACGCACACCTTCGGCAGCCAGTGGGTCGAAGTGCAGACGCGCCATGGGCCGTATGCGGTGGCCGGCGACTGCTGCTACACCTTCTACAACCTCGAGCGCATGTGGCCACCCGGCTATACCCAGGGCAACACCTGGAACATGATCCGCGAATTCCAGAAGATGAAGGCCGTGGCAGGCGACGACCTGAAACGCCTCGTGCCCGGCCACGACATCGAGCTGTTCACGCGCTACCCCAGCGGCAAGCGCGACGTGACCGCATTCATCGAAGTGGCGCTGGCGGACGGCCACGCCTCCCTGCTTTCCTGATGTTGCATTTCCTTGTCCATCCCTCAATCCTGAAAGGTGTTGCCATGAAATTCACTTCGCATCCCATGCCCGCCCGAGCACGACGCCTCACGGCCATTGCGGGCGCGCTCACCGCTGCCCTGCTCGCCGGCAGCGCCTGGGCCGACATCAAGATCGGCGTCCTGCTGCCGTTGTCCGGCAAGGGCGCCTCCTACGGCCAGCACCAGGAAGTCGCCATGAAGATGGCGCAACAGGACCTGGAGAAGACCGGCATCAAGGGCGAGAAGGTCCAGTTCATCACCTACGACACGCGCGGCGAGAACGCCGAGGCGATCAGCCTGACGCGCAAGCTGATCTACAACGACAAGGTGCTGGCGATCATCGGTCCTTTCTTCAGCGCCGAGACCGAAGTCGCCTTCCCGGTCGCCGTGCAGGGCAAGACGCCGATCATCACTGCGTCGGCCGCCAAGCCGGGCATCGCGACGAAGAACCGCCCCTGGGCTTTCCGCAACGCCATGGCGACGGACCAGATGTACGGCGCGCTCGTCGACACTTGGCTCAAGCAGAACCCGAACGTGAAGTCGGTCGTGATCCTCACCGACACCAAGGACGCCCTGAGCAAGGGTGATGGCACGGTGGTGTTCCCCGCGGTCCTCGCCGCCAAGGGCATCAAGGTGCTCGACAACATCTCGTTCCAGACTGCGGACATCGACTACGCCGCCCAGGTGACGAAAGCCAAGCAGCTGAACCCGGACGGCATCATTGTGTCCGGCCTCTACAACGAAGGCGGGAACGTGATTCGCGAGATCCGCAAGCAGGGCCTGAAGCAGCCGGTGCTGGGCGGCGTGGGCCTGTCCGACCCGAAGTTCCTCGAAATCGCCGGCCCGTCCTCCGAGAGCACGATGGGCGTGATGCCCTTCTGGCCGGACAAGCCGGAGAACAAAGTGCAGAGCTGGGTGGCCGAGTACAAGAAGCGCGTGAACGGCCTGGCGCCGAACAACACCGACGCGCTGATGTACGACACCATCTTCATCCTGAAGAACTGCATCGAGAAGACCGGCGTGACGAACAAGGAAGCCGACCTGGCCGCGGACCGCGAGAAGATCCGCGGCTGCCTGGACACCGTGCAGTACAACGGCATCGTGGGCCCGATCCACTTCAACAAGGACGGCGACGCCGTGCTCGAAGCGACGGTGCTGCAGGCCAAGGGCGGCAAGTGGTCCTACATCCCCAAGTGAAGTGGAGGCTGGCGTGAAGGAAGATTCGCAGGCCGACCTGCTGATCCACAACGCGGTGGTGCACACCGTGGACGCGAACGATTCGCTGGCCGATGCGATTGCGATCGCCGGCGGCCGCATCGTCGCGGTGGGCAAGCTGGCGGATATCGAACGTCATTGCGCGGGCTCCACGCGCCGTGTGGACCTGAAGGGCCGCACGGTCGTGCCCGGATTCGTCGATGCGCATCCGCACATGGACGTGGTCGGACTGAAGCTCACGAAGCCTTCCTTCGACAACCCGAAGAACATCGCGTCCATCCTGGACGTGATCCGCATGGAAGTGGCCAAGCGCAAACCGGGCGAATGGATCATCTGCAACCCGATCGCCAACGAGCCCGAGGTGTTCGGGTATCCGGCGGCGCTGGCAGAGGGCCGTTGGCCAACGCGCCACGACCTCGACACCGTTGCGCCGCGCAACCCGGTGTACATCGAGCCGCCGCAGCTCGTGGCGCCGGGCTTCGCATTCGCCAACAGCGAAGCGATCCGGCTGTGCGGCATCACGGCGAAGAGCCCTGTCGTCCAAGGCGTGGAGATCGAGCTGGATGCGGCGGGCGAGCCGACCGGAATTTTCCGCGACATCAATTTCCCGAAGTGGCTGCCGGTGCGCGATGGCGCCTTCCAGGCGCAAGGTTCACTGTTCCCCGCGATGCCCGAGCTCACCGACGCCGAGACTTTGCAGGCCGTGGCCGCGGGTGCAAAGGCGTTCAACGAGGCGGGCGTCACGACCATCTATGAAGGCCATGGGATTCCCACCGGGCCGCAGCGCGCGTACATGGATTTGTGGAGCCGCAAGCAGCTGACGGTGCGCACGTATTTCGTCGTGCAGTACCCGACGCGCATGTACCGTGAGCGCAAGGAAGGCAACGAGCTGATCGAGCAGACCTCGCGCTATGCAGGCGGCGCGGGCTTCGGTGACGACTTGTTGAAATTCGGCGGCCTGGGCTTCTCGTTCGACAGCGCCGCGGCGATGGGCGCATGCCTGATGCGTCAGCCGTATGTCGGCGCGGCCGGCACACCGTGGAACGGCGTGCAACTGGCCGACGACGAAGCGTTCCGCGACATCGTCAAGCGCTGCGCGTCGGCAGGCGTGCGCGTGCAAGTGCAGTGCTCCGGCGGCGCGGCGATCGACAAGGTGCTGGCGGCCTACGAAGAAGTGGACCGGGAGGTGCCGATCCAGGGCAAGCGCTGGACCATCCAGCATTGCCAGTTTCCGAGCGCGCAGAACATGGATGCGTGCCGGCGCCTGGGCGTGCTGCCGACCACCACGACCAACTTCCTGTGGATGTACGGCTCGGTTTACCGCAAGGCGTTCGGCGAGCAGCTGGCGCAGCAGGCGATCCCGTTTCGCAGCTGGCTCGACGCCGGTATCCCCGTCGCGCAGTGCACCGACGGCAATCCGTTCCAGCCGATGTTCGCGTTCTGGCAATTGCTCGCGCGAAAGGATGCGGTGTCGGGCGAGCCGCTGGGCTCGCCCCAGCAGCGCATCACGCGCAAGGAAGCCCTGAGGGCTTACACGCTCAATGGCGCGCGCACCGCGTTCTGGGAGGACGTGACCGGTTCGATCGAACCCGGCAAATATGCCGACCTGGTCGTCCTGTCGCAGGACATCATGAGCATCGACGAGGACCGCATACCCGAAACGCGCGTGCTCGCCACGCTGCTCGGGGGCAAGCCGGTGCACGACACCGGTCTGTTCGGCTAGGCCCGCTCCCAGACGGTGCGGCCGCCGACAATGGTGAGGTCCGGCGCCAGCGAGCGCAGGCCCTCGGCCGGCATCGCGAGCGGGTTCTCGGGCAGGACGATCATGTCGGCCAGCATGCCCGGCTCCAGCGTGCCTCGGCGAGCCTCGTCCCCGCACAACCACGCACCGTTCACCGTCGCGCATTGCAGCGCCTCTTCGCGTGAGATGCGCTGAGCCGGCGCGATCACACGTTGGGTGGTGCGATCGACGCGCTCGCAAGCCTGCCAGACACAGGGCCACAGGGTGACGGGCACGTTGTCGGTGGCCAGCGCAACGCGCACGCCTGCGTCCAGCAGGGAGCGGATCGGACAGATCTCGTTTTCGCGCTCGGGGCCGATGCGCGCCAGCACGGTCGAGGCGCTGCGCCAGATGTAGGCGTTGGTCAGCGTGGTGACGCAGATTCCGTTGTGCGCGATGCCGGCGACCTGCCGCGCATCCAGCGTTGCAGGATGCGCAATCACCCAGCGCAAGCTGTCGATGGGCGTTTCGTGGGCGACGTCCAGGAAGACATCGGCCATCGCCGTCTGGATCGCGCAGACACGCAGTCCTTCGCGCGCCGCGCCGTGCAACAACGCACGCAATGCATCCGGCGCCAGCCCCGCGTCGTAGTTGAAGCCCGCCCAGCCGGTGCGCGGCGCGCATTGGGCGCGCAAGCGGGCCTCGTGCGGATCGACGGCAGGCTCCGCATACAGCCCCTGCAGGCGAACCCAATCATCGACATGCGGGTCGACGCGTAGCCGCTTCGCCTCGCGCGTG
>Ga0105240_10010109_pt1 | contig 13278 bp, 17 predicted proteins | sample KBSC54metaG_FD_80426 | JGI IMG/M metagenome (GOLD analysis project Ga0105240, IMG submission 80426) | Corn rhizosphere microbial communities from Kellogg Biological Station, Michigan, USA - KBS C5-4 metaG | ecosystem: Host-associated > Plants > Roots > Rhizosphere > Soil | place: Michigan, USA... | reverse complement strand
TACGGCGTGGGTGCGGCGATCTTCCTGTTCCTGCGCTGAGCCGCCGGGGCGCGTATCCTCGCGGTGGTTATAATTTGGCCCAATCGGAATCAGGAGTGCTGCATGCTGTTTTCTGTCCGGCTGGTCTCGCGCCAGCCGCATGAGATGTCCCCCGAGAGCTGGCAGGCGCTCGTCTCGGAGCAATACCACTCGACGCGTACCCATTACGAGCAGGGCAAAATCCGCGCGATCTACCGTGAGACCGGCCTGGGCGTCCTCGCCGTTTATGATGTCGCGGACGCGCGTGAGATGGACCAGCTGCTTGCTGCGCTCCCGATGTCGCGCTACTTCGCTGAGGTTTCCGTCCACGCACTGTGGGACATGGTCCCGGGATTGCAGACAGCATGAGCAGCAGTCCCCGCCCTCCCGTCCATCCTGACGACTTCAAAGGCGCGCTCGGATCATGGGCAGCTGGTGTCACTATCGTGACCACGAAGCACGACGAAGGCATGTACGGCATCACCGTTTCGAGCTTCTCGTCGCTTTCAGTCGACCCGCTCCTGATCCTCGTCTGCGTCATGAACTCAAACCACATGGCGAGGCTCATCCCCGAGTCGAAGCGCTTCGCGGTGAGCATTCTCGCGGAGGACCAGTCAGAGGTGTCCGGCTATTTCGCCGTCTCCGGCCGCGACCCTGGCCCACATTTCGATGACATCGAATTCGTCGAGTGGCACACGGGTGCGCCGATCATTTCGGGCGCGCTCGCCCACCTCGATTGCGAACTCGAAGCCGCGATCCCCGGCGGTGACCACACCATCATGATTGGCAGGGTTGTTGGCGCTGCTTCGAACCCGGACGCTAAGCCGCTCCTGTACTATCGCCGCGGTTACCGTACGGTTTCGGGTCTCGATTAGCCCTCGACTACCAGGGGAGGCGCGCCATGGCTGTTGAATTCTGGGCCACAGGCGTGGGCATCCCGCACGCGGCCGTGCGCCGCGCACAACGAGCCGAGGCCGACGGCTACGACGGCATGACGGTCGTCGATTCGCAGAACCTCTCCGGCGACCCGTATGTCGCGCTCGCGCTCGCCGCGCAGGTCACAACGACGTTGAAGCTCGGCACCGGCGTCACAAACCCCGTCACGCGTCACCCGGCTGCCACGGCATCCGCCATTGCGACGGTGCAGGGCGAATCGCGCGGCCGTGCTGTGCTTGGCATCGGCCGCGGCGATTCGGCGCTCGCGCACCTTGGCCTCTCGCCAGCCCCATTGCCGGTGTTTGAGCGCTACCTGCACGACCTCCATGCCTACCTCGCCGGCGACGAAGTCCCGTTCGGCGACGATTCCACACTCGACCAGCTCCGGCTTGCAGATCAGCCAACATCGAGCCGAATCCAGTGGCTCAAACCCGGCTATCCAGTCGTACCTGTCGATGTCGCCGCGACAGGCCCCAAAGTGATCGCCATCGCAGCACGCGAGGCCGATCAGATCACGTTCGCCGTCGGTGCTGACCCCGCTCGGCTGCGCTGGGCTATCAGCGAAGCGCGACGGGCGCGCGAACAGGCCCGCCTTGACCCTGATGCGATGCCATACGGCGCCTACATCAACGTGGTGGTGCACGACGACCCGGCGGTGGGCCTGCGCATGGCCGAGGGCGGCCTGTCGCTGTTCGCACGATTCTCGGCGATGCACGGGCGGCCAAACGGCCCAACGACCGCGGAGGAACAGCGAGTCATGCAAGCCATCCACGACGGCTACGACATGAACCGGCACAGCCAGCAGGGTAGCCCGCAAGCCGCCCTGCTCACCGAAGAGTTCGCGCGGGAGTTCGGTATCCTTGGCCCGGCCGACTACTGCATCGAGCGCATCCAGGAACTCGTCGATCTCGGGTTGACCCGATTTGTGGTCTCTGGCCCGGCGGGCGCCAGCGGAGAGGCCGCAGAAGCGGAGCAGCGGTTTGCCCGGGAGGTGTTGCCAAGGCTGCGCGCGTAAGCTGGTACTCCGGCGCCTATCGCGGTAGGCCGAGGCCGCGCGTGGCGATGATGTTGCGTTGGATTTCGCTTGTACCACCCGCGATCGTGCGCGGGACAGTTGTCAGATAGGTGAGGGCGAACTGCGCCCGAAGCTTCGCGAGCGCCGAGCCCGGCATCAATTGGCCATAGATACCGAGGACCTGCAAACCTGCGTTGGCTATGCGCTGGTCGAGTTCGCTCAGGAAGAGCTTGAGCGTGCTCGCCTCCTGGTTCGGTACCTGGCCGGCAGCGAGCATGCTTGCCACCCTGTAGCTCAACATCGTGGCCACTGAAACCTCGACTACGAGTTCGGCGATGCGCTGGCGGTAGGCGGCGCTCGTTCCAGACTCGCGCATATATACAAGCAAATCATCGACTGCGCGCCGAGCCCCGCCCGCGTTGGCGATGTTCGACCGTTCGAAGTCGAGCGTCGTGGTGGCCTGGTACCAGCCGCGATTCACCTCGCCGAGCAGCGCGTCCTGGGGCATGCGCACATGATCGAAGAAGAACTGGCCGAACCCGGCTCGCCCCGCCATGTTTCGCAGCTGATGAAACGTCACCCCCGGCGACCTCAGGTCGAGAAGAAAGTAGCTGATGCCCTTGTGCTTCGGCGCGTCAACGTCGGTACGCGCCAGGAGGTACATCCAATCTGCGTAATGGCCGCTGCTGGTCCAGATTTTGGTCCCGTTCAGGATCCACTCGTCACCGTCGCGGACGGCGGTGGTCTGCAAGCTCGCGAGATCCGATCCTGACCCGGGCTCACTAAATCCCTGGCACCACACCACGTCCCAGTTCGTGATGCCTGGCAGGTGGCGGCGGCGCTGGTCGTCGGTGCCGTACATCATGATCGTCGGGCCCGCATAGCCGACAGCCGGACCCCGCGCGCCGTTCGGAGCCCGGGCGTACGCCATTTCGTCGCCGAAGACCAGCTGTTCAACCGCGCCGAGCCCCATGCCGCCGTACTCCGTTGCCCACGCGGGAGCGACCCAGCCCTTTGCAGCCAACTGCTTGTTGAACGCCCGGAGCATCGCCGGGTCTTCCTCCTCAGCGTAGGGAAAGCCCTCCATCTCTGGTCTCATTACCGAAGCAAGCCAATGGCGAACCTCGGTGCGGAGAGCAAGTTGCTCAGGGCTCAGATGGAACTCCATGCGCTATTCAGCCAGCAACGCGCGTCGCAGCAGCAGCAGCGCGTTGGTGACAGCGCGCCGCTTCACGGCCGCGCGGCCGCTGTTCATCGACATCGAAAGGTGCGCAACCTCGCCGCCTGGCGACGCGACCGCTACGTGCACGGTCCCTGGCGGCTTATCTTCCTGCGACTCCGGGCCGGCCACGCCGGTGATGCCGACTCCATAGTCGGTGCCGAGCTGCTCGCGGACAGTCTTCGCCATTGCCTCGGCAGTTTCGGGCGAGATGACGCCGAATTCGCGGATGACCGCGGAATCGACACCACTGTCGATCTTGAGGTCCGTCCAATACGTGACGATACCGCCGCGATAATAACTGGCCGCCCCGGGGACATCGGTCAGCGTGCTCGCGAGCAGCCCGCCCGTACACGATTCCATCGTGCTCAACGTCTGCTTGCGCGCGATCAGCAAGTCGCCGATGACGCCCTCGAAGGTGTCGTCGTCGCGCCCCCAGATCGCATTGCCGAAGATCTGGTCCATCTCTTCTTCGACCGGACGGATGAGCGCCCACGCTTCCTCGCGGGTCGGCGCTTTCGCGCCGATACGAAGATGGACACCATCCGCACGGGCGTAGGTGCCGATGCCCACGCCGGGCGTCCCATACAACGGACGGGCCATCTCGTCGACGCTGCCCTCGCCGATTCCGATGGTCTTGATGGTGCGGGTCACGAGTACGCCATCGCCGGCACGCCGTTCGAGTTCGGGCCGCACCTCGTTTGCCCACATCCGCTCCATCTCCGTTGGGACGCCTGGCATCGAGACGATGACGTGGCCATCGCGTTCGACCCACCAGCCCGGCGCCGTACCGCGCGGGTTGTCCAACGCATGGGCGCTCGGGACGAGCCACGCCTGCTTGAGGTTCGACTCTGGCATGACGTAGTTGCGGCCGGCAAAGAACCGTCGCAAGTGCGCTTCAAGGTCCGGGTCGACGTGCGGTTCCTCGCCGAGGATGGCGCAGATGCCCTCACGCGTCATATCGTCGTCAGTTGGCCCGAGGCCACCGGTGATGATCGTGAGGTCCGAGCGCTCCCAGGCGCGGCTAAAGACTTCGAGGATGCGGCCGCGGTTATCCCCGACGACCGATTTGTAGAGGAGGTCGATCCCAAGCTCGGGGAGCTGGCGGGCGATATGGGCGCTGTTCGTATCGACGATCTCTCCGAGCAGGATCTCGGTGCCAACGGCGATGATCTCGGCTTTCATACGATGGAATCATAGCCGACGAGCCGGACGGCCGACGCCTGTCTACGCGTAGGTCGAAGCCGATGCGAAGAACTCGTCCACTTTGCTCGCCTCGAAGGGCAGCGCATGCATCTCTGTTACCTGGTCGCCGCTCACAGACCAGACCTGCGCCTCATCGAACGTGAGCTCGCGCCCTTCGAATTCGATCGTCACATGTACGACAACAGCGACGCGCTCGGATGAAGACAGGAAATCGACAGGCGCCATGGACAGATTGCCGCCCACAAGGGCCATGAATTCGCCGATGTGGTGCATCATCGCGTCGCGGCCGTGGTAGATCCCCGCCGTCGGGAAGCTGCCACCCTGCTCAAAAATCACATCAGGGGCGGAGTGCTCGTGAATCCATGCCATGTCGCCCGTCGCAATTGCATGGTACGCGCGCTGAACGAGGGCGACGTTTTCTGTGGACATGCTGAACTCCAGGGGTGAGAACTACCTGCCGGTTATACGGTCGATGCCGTGCAGATGTCAACAAACCTCATGACGGACGAAAAGATGCGGATCAACCTGCCCCCGCGGCGAATCGGTCGGTTGCCCGCACCAACTCCTGCACGATGCCCGGCTGGCTGCCAGAGTGCCCGGCGTTGTCCACAATCACCAGCTCCGAGCCCGGCCACGCACGATGCAGCGCCCACGCGTTCGAGAGCGGCGCGCCGAAGTCGAAGCGGCCGTTGATGAGCACGGCCGGGATGTCGGCCAGGCGGCCGGCGTGTTCGAGCAGGACGTTGTCTTCGAGGAACAGATTGTGGCGCACGTAATGCGTGACGATGCGGGCGAAGGCGAGCCGGAATGCCGGGTCCTCGTAGCGAGCCGCAAGGCCGGTCGCGGGTGGCCACTCCGGACTGGCGGATTCCCAGAGGCACCACTCGTAGGCGGCGTGCTCACGGACCGCCCGGTCGGGGTCGTCGAGGAGCCTCGCGTAGGCCTCTACGATATCAATTTCGCGAAGGGCCGCGGGCAGCGCGTTGCGGCGGCGCTCGCACTGCTCCGGGAAGAAGTGCTCAATGCCATCGCGAAACGCCCAGTCACCTTCGCACCAGCGGCCGCTAGTGACGCCCCAGAAGACGACCTCGCTCACATGCGACGGGTGTTCTTCGGCATACGCGAGGGCGAGGGTGCAACCCCAGGAGCCGCCGAGCAGCATCCAGCGTTCGATGCCGAGCGTTTCCCGCAGCAATTCCATGTCGGCGACCAGGTGGGCAGTCGTGTTGCTGGAGAGGTCGAGTTGATCGGTGCTGGCGTGTGGCGTGCTGCGGCCGCAGTTGCGCTGGTCGAACAGCACGATGCGGTACCTCGCCGCGTCGAACAGCCGCCGGTGCCACGCTGTACACCCGGACCCTGGCCCGCCATGGATGACCACCGCCGGCTTGCCCTGCGGGTTGCCACATTGCTCCCAGTAGACGCGGTGGCCCTCGCCAGGTTCGAGCCAGCCATGGCTGTACGGTTCGATGGGAGGGTAGAGCGAAGGCATGGCAGCCGAGACTAGCCCCCGGCAGGGTGGCCGTCCAGCACGGTGCCGTGTTATTCCGCCGACACCACAATCTCGCCGCGCAACCGCGTCCCGAGGAATCGCCCGTACTCCGCGACGGCGCGGTGCAGCTTCGTTGCAACGCCCCGTGACATCGGCTCGAAGGGCTCCACGGTGAGGCTCGATTCGTCCTTGCCTGTGCCCCGCCGCCACGTGCCAGCCACCCGACCATTCACCACTACCATGGGCGCAAAGACGCCGTTGCCACCGGGGACGATGCGCTGGCTGTAGGCAGGGTCGAGGACCGCACGGCGGTCCGCATAGCCGAGCAGGTATTCGTCGAACCCCGGCAAAAGGACGACCGACTTGGCCACGGCCACCCCTGACAGGCGCTCCTCCGCGGCGTCGGACATCAGGTACTTTTCGCCGTCCACCGTGATTGCGGCCAGGCGCCCGCGCGCGACCGCAAGGCCAATCCGCACGTCATTCAATGTGAGCTTTGCCCACCAGGCGAGGTCCCGTTCTGTAGCCGGCCCGTGGCCTTCGAAGTAGCGTCGTGCGAGTTCGCCGAGCGCTTCTTCGCGCTCGTAGCGACGCGGGTGTTTGACCCATTCGTCGAGCAGCACGAACGTCTGCTGTTTACCGTGCGGCGGTCCGCAACAGATCGTGCCATCCTGCGCCAGCCGCCAGAGGATGTGGTAGCCCCGCTGGCCGGTCGGCTCGATGCCCGCACGCTGAAACTCGACGAGCAGCGCTTCACGCGTCAGCGCTTTGCCGCCGGTGAGATGCCTCTGCGCGACCTCGCCTGCGCGCTCGAACACACGACCATCGAGTCCAAGGTCCGCGTGACGCTTTCGAGCGCTCGCGATCGTCCGCGCCGACGTCAGTCCGAGAATCCATGGCAGGTCCTCTGCAGCGGTGATGTGGAGCGTCCCGCGCATCGGCCACGAACGCACGAGTGTCCCGTCTGAGAGCGCCGCGTCGACTTCCCCAGATGTTATCCCGGCCGCCCGTAGGCCAACCGCCCACTTAGCCGCAGAAAGGTCCTGTGCCTGCATCGCCAGCATCGAACGGGCGACGACGACCGGCGTCGCGGTGGCGCTGCTGATGATGCGCTGGCTGAGCAGCCGGAGGTGAGCGAGACGAAGATCGGCCATTTTATTGCGAACTACCTGTATCAGCGGCGTCCCCACTTGTCTACGCGGGACAAGCAACATACGATTCCGCAGTCACACGAGACATTACGGGGCGATATGGCAAAGTTCGGGTTTCCTACGGTGCGGCGCTCACGAGGGCTCTTGCTTCTTCCCCTCGCTTCCGGCATGGCTATGCTGGCAGCGTCGCTTGCGCTCGTCGACGACGGGCAAGACGCGGAGTGCCGCTACTATGCCTTCGCACCGATGATCGCATCTGGTGAAGCACCAAACGGGCAGTCTGGCCAGGGCGCGGGGGCTGGAGGACCGGGACGTGCACCCGCGTGTCCGCCAGCGAACCCAACCGTAGTGGTGCCGCCGCCATCGAATTCCGTGGTGGTGGTACTGCCGCCTACGGCGACGCAGTGCCCGGGGACCCCCTCCCCCACCGGGAGCGCGACAAGCTCCGCCACAGCCACCGACACCGCACTGGTAACGAGCACGGCGGCGGACACAGCAACTGACACGCCGACAGGCAGCCCGACGGCCACGCCCACCGAAACGCCAACGGCAACAGCGACTTCGACGCCGACAGAAACGCCCACTGCCACGCCCACGAGCACCCCGACATCGACCCCAACCGCGACGCCGACTGCGACATCGACGAGCACACCGACCGCGACGCCGACTGCGACGTCGACGAGCACCCCGACCGCGACGCCAACTGCGACATCTACGAGCACCCCGACCGCGACGCCGACGGAGAACGGACTACAGGTTGCCGCCAGCACACCGGCTTGCGGCGCATAAGTCCCGGTTCGTTCAGCGCTGCTCCCGGGCGAAAGGCCGCGTCGGGATAACTCCCATGCGAGGCTGTAACACAGCCGATAGAACACTCGGCCGCCTATTGACCTGTTCCGCGCGGTGTTGCCGATAGGCTTGTGCCACTTCTCGGTCAGCACCGAACGAAGGGCGGTCTGCACGGGCAAGGCGCATTCGAGGCCGGCGACACGATATGGATTGGCACGAAATATTCGGCACGAGCGGGACCGGGATCGCGGAGGTGGTTCTGCGCGGTTCGATTACCTATCTCGCGATCTTCGCGCTATTGCGTGTCCTCCGCAGGGAATCAGGCGCCTTCAGCATCTCCGACCTGATCGTTGTCGTGGTGGTAGCCGACGCCGCCCAGAACGCCATGGCCGGACAGTACCACTCGATCACTGATGGCATCATCCTCGTGGCCACCATCGTGGCCTGGTCGTACTCGCTGGACTTCGCCGCGTATCGATTTCCGCTCCTTCGCCAGGTGCTCGAACCGGCGCCCGTGGTCCTCGTGCGCGATGGCGTCCTGCTCAAGCAAAACCTGCGCAACAACTTGCTCACCCGGGAGGAGTTGGATTCGCAGTTGCGGGAGAACGGCATCGAATCGCTGAGCCGCGTCAAGAAGGCCACGCTCGAGACTGACGGCGAAATCAGCGTGATCCCGATAGACGACGGACCGCACGAGACATCGAAGAGCCCGCGTAGGGAAACCTAGCCTGCACCGGGGCCCTGACACTCGCGGGCGCGCTGCAGGAGCAGTTCCCGCTCGCGGGCGTTCTGCGTTAGCCCGGCCGCGCGTTCGAACTCGTCACGAGCCTCGGCGTTGCGCCCAAGTTTGCGCAGGATATCTCCGCGCACACTGGGGAGCAGATGGTAGCCGCCCAGCGAAGGCTCTCCGGCCAGTTCATCCACGATGACTAGCGCGGCTTCGGGTCCGTCCGCCATGGTCACCGCGACAGCACGGTTCAATTCGACGATGGGCGACGGCATGACTGCGGACAGTTCGGCATAGAGAGCTGCCATTCGTCCCCAATCGGTCTCATGCGCGGTCAGAGCGCGCGCATGGCAGGCCGCGATCGCTGCCTGGAGCGCGTATGGCCCGCGGGCGCCACCGAGAGCTTCGGCGCGTTTGAGCGCGGCCAGCCCCCGGGTAATCAGCAGTCGATCCCACCGGGAGCGGTCCTGCTCGAGCAGGAGTACGGGTTCCCCGGATGCGGTGACGCGCGCCCGCGCGCGCGATGCCTGGATCTCCATAAGCGCGACCAGCCCATGCACTTCGGGTTCTTGTGGCGCCAGCCCTGCGAGCACCCGCCCCAGCCGCAATGCGTCGTCGCACAGCGCCGGCCGCATCCAGTCGTCGCCGAAGGAAGCAGTGTAACCCTCGTTGAAGATGAGATAGATAACCTCGAGGACCGAGGCGAGCCGCGGCGCCAGCTCGTCGCCCGACGGCACCTCGAAGGGCACCTGTTTTTCGGCCAACGTGCGCTTGGCCCGGACGATGCGCTGCGCGACGGTCGCCTCTGGCACCAGGAAGGCGCGTGCGATCTCGGGCGTGCTCAACCCGCCCAGCAAACGGAGCGTGAGGGCCACGCGAGCTTCGGTGGAGAGCACGGGATGGCACGCCGTGAAGATGAGGCGCAGCAGATCATCGCCAATATCCTCATCGAGCGCGGAGACGTCCGGCCCAGACTCTGTCTGGTGTTCCAGGTCGCGTGCCAGTTCTTCGTGCTTCCGGGCGAGCCGCTCGTTACGGCGAAACTGGTCGATCGCACGACGTTTCGCGACTGCCATCAACCAGGCGCCCGGGTTTTGCGGTACGCCGGCCGCCGGCCACTGTTCGAGGGCAGCCACCAGCGCATCCTGTGCGAGGTCCTCCGCAAAACCGATGTCGCGCACCATGCGAGCAAGGCTGGCGATCAGCTTCGGCGATTCAATCCGCCAGACTGCGTCGATTGTCGCGTGCGTTTCGGTGGTCGTCACCCGTCGATCTGAGCACGCCAGCCTGAGAGCCCGCAAGCGAGCAGCGCAGCATCAGCTTTACGCCTTGCCGTTATGCAGGTCCGCGACCGTTTTGGCGATGCGACGCTGCCTCGTCTCAGTGGCCTTCGCCGATTCGACCGCCAGGACAAGACGGCGCTTGTTGCTGTACGAAATGCCGTCGAAGAATGCCGCCGCCTCAGGATCCGCTGCGAGTGCGGCTGACAAATCGGCAGGCACGACGACCTCGCGCGGTGCGGTGTCCAATTCGAGGTGGACCTCTAGCTCGTCACCTGCCGCGACACCCGCCGCGTCGCGGACTTCGGCGCTGACGGGGATCATGAACCGGCCGTCCATGCCGCCGATGCTGGTGCGATAGGTGTAGGCCCCGATGGTCACAGAGACTGCCGGCCGTTTGCCCCCGCCCAGCTGTTCGAGCACGTCCGCGGGGACCTCCATGCCCGTGGCCGTCTTGCCGTTGAGTTCGATTTTGGTGCGAAGGTTCACCGGTGCCACCTCTCTACATTGTCGCCGGGCCACGGAAACGCGGATCAGGCGCGGGTGCGCTGTTGCAACTCGCCATAGTTGCCGGCCGCTTCCCGGATATCGGGCGGGAAGTCGTCCATCTCCTGCACCTGGCGCACCTCAATCACTTCGTTGTCGGCCCCTGGGCACCGCTTTGCCCATTCGATCGCCTCTTCACGTGATTTCACATCAATCACCCAGTAGCCCCCGAGGACTTCCTTCACCTCGCTGAAGGGGCCATCGGTAACCTGCGGCTTCCCGCCCGTAAATGAGACACGAGCGCCCGCAGACGGTGGATGCAGGCCGGCAAGCTCCAGCAGAATGCCCGCCTTCTGTAACGAATCGTTGTAGCGGGCCATGTTTGCGATAGCCGCCGCCTCAGGGATTGCCCCGGGTTCGGCGGACTCGTAGCCCTTCGGGATCATCAGCATCATGAATCGCATGGGATTACTCCTATCCTGGTCAGTGTTGGTATCAGCCTTGAATCGCGGCCGGGTCCATCCAGACGTATTCCCAGATGTGGCCGTCCAGGTCTTCGAAGCCCCAGCCGTACATGAAGCCCTGGTCCTCGGGCTCCTTGTACCGGCGAGCGCCTGCAACGAACGCGGATTCACACACCCGCCCCACTTCCTCACGGGATTCGGCCGACAGCGAAACCAGCACTTCAGTCGTGGTTGTGGCGTCAGCGATTGCCTTTGGCGTAAACGTCTTGAAGCGGTCTTCGACCAGGAGCATCACGAAGATGTCCTCGCCGACCACCATGCATGTCGCACTGTCATCGGTGAACTGTTGGTTGAAGGTGTAGCCCAACTTGGTGAAAAATCCAACCGAACGGTCGAGGTCCTTCACGGGCAGGTTGACAAAGATTTTGGTGCTCATCGGTGTGATTTCTCCTGACCCTGGGATCGGGGCCTCAGCGGCCGGCCTCGTAGGCGGGCGCATCGTACATCTCGCGGACTTCGCTTACGCCGTCGCCGGCCACCGCCAGGAAGCGCTTCGTCACTTCGATCGCTTCCGCCTTCGATCCGACGTTGATGATGGCGTAGCCCGCCACGACCTCTTTGGATTCGGTGAACGGCCCATCGACAACAGTGACCTTACCGCCCTCCGAGCGTACGCGAGCGCCTTTCGTGCTCGACGCGAGGCCATCGGTGAGGAGCAAAATGCCCTCCCGCGCCAGTTCGTCGATGAACGCTCCCATGCGCGCGATGTCTTCCTCGGATGGTGGCGTCTCGTCATCCGCGATCGCGCGCGGGGCGTTGTAGATCGTCATAAACCGCATGTGCATTTCCCTTTCCGATGGTTCAATCGTAGTCGTGTGGTAAGCGGCGAGACGATCACGCCTCGCCGCACTCGATGTTAGAAGAAACGCGCCTGCCGGATTCCGGACGGCGCCCTACGATACGCGACCAGTAGTGCCAGCACGCCGACGGCGAACGGCATCATCGCCAGGGCGACGCTATTCTCAACGGCCGTGACCGTCGTCGCGCCAACCATGATGACCAGGAGACCTGCAGCCGCCAACGGCGTCAGCCCGGGGCGAATGCGCGTGATGCCCGGCAGCACGAGACCGACACCGCCGAGAACCTCGCAGATGCCAATGAACGCCATGAACATCACCGGCAGGTTGGACGAATCGGCGGCGGCGCCGGGGGCCGCAAGCTTGGTGAGACCGGCGAAGACAAACGTGACGGCGAGAGCGCCCTGGATGGTCCAGAGCAGCGCACCGCCCCGGCTAATGGCACGTTTCGAGATCTGTGAACGTGCTGAGGTGGCCGGACGGGCCGTGGTGGACAGGCTGATGGTTTGCATGTTCTTCTCCTTGTTTTCCTGGCCGGTGGTACCGGCCCTCACTTGTACGTCGACCGGGCGGCGGCGAAATCGACATGTCATTCGCCGCCGGCCGAAAATCCTCTACTTCTGTTCCTGCTGAGCGCTCATGCGGGCGCGCTGCTGGTCTTCCTGCGCGCGCAGCTCCGGAGTGAACGTGTCCCCAAAGTCGTCCGCATCGAAAATCTGCCGGATTTCGAGTTCGACGCCCCCATCGAACGGCGCCTTCTTGAACCATTCGATGATTTCGTCCTTCGATCCCGCCTGGACAATCCAGAAACCAGCGACGAGTTCCTTGGCCTCCGAGAATGGTCCATCGATGACGGTTTGCTTGCCGCCCTCGAAGCGGATTTTGGCGCCCTTTGACGTGGGATGCAGGCCTTCGCCCGACAGCATCACACCTGCGTTGACCAGCTCTTCGTTGAAGCGGCCCATCTCGGCGAAGTCCGCCTCGCTGGGCATGACGCCCGCTTCGCTGTCTTCGTTGCCAGGGACAAAAACCATGAATCGCATTTGTTGCTCCTTCTTCTGCGCTCAGCGCATTGTGTTTGCGCCGGGCGGTTCTGCTTATTCGTCGAACAGCGTGCCCTCGGATCGACACCCGCCAGCAGAAATTCTGAAAAATCTTGAAGCAATGCCCTTTCGTCTCATATAGTGTACGCATGGACACCGCCGGTAGTATCGAGGGCCGCATCGCCACCAACCTCAAGGGACGGCGTGAGGCACTCGGCCTGTCGCTCGGACAGCTCGCGGAACGCTCAGGCGTCAGCAAGGCGATGATCGCCAAAATCGAATCCGGGCAATCGTCGCCAACCGCGAGCCTGCTTGGCCGGCTGTGCGCCGGTCTCGGCGTCACGCTTTCGACGCTGATGAATTCGGTCGAATCAGCGGAACTGACCGTATTCCGCGCTTCCACTCAGCCCTCTTGGCACGACTCGGAAACGGGGCTGTTGCGGACGCTCGTCGCGCCAGCGGCCTCGCCATCAGCAACGGAGATCGCGCGCCTCCAGCTCCCGTCGGGCACAACCGTGGCGTATGACGTCGTCCCGCGGGCCCCCTTGCGGCAGCACATCTATCTGCAAGCCGGCAGCCTGCAATTCACCATTGGCGG
>Ga0105240_10010107_pt1 | contig 13280 bp, 9 predicted proteins | sample KBSC54metaG_FD_80426 | JGI IMG/M metagenome (GOLD analysis project Ga0105240, IMG submission 80426) | Corn rhizosphere microbial communities from Kellogg Biological Station, Michigan, USA - KBS C5-4 metaG | ecosystem: Host-associated > Plants > Roots > Rhizosphere > Soil | place: Michigan, USA... | reverse complement strand
GTGCCGAAGTGGCGCGAGAAGCGGTCGGCGTCGATGGTCGCCGAAGTGATGATGACCTTCAGGTCTGGCCGCTTCGGCAGAAGCTGCTTCAGGTAGCCGAGCAAGAAGTCGATGTTGAGGCTGCGTTCGTGCGCCTCGTCGATGATGATGGTGTCGTACTGGCGTAAGAGCGGATCGGTCTGCGTCTCCGCCAGCAGGATGCCGTCGGTCATCAGCTTGACCCAGGCGCCTTTGGTGAGCGTGTCGTTGAAGCGCACCTTGAAGCCGACGTGCTCGCCCGGCGGCGTGCCGAGTTCCTGCGCAATGCGCTTGGCGGTCGACGACGCGGCGATGCGGCGCGGCTGGGTGTGGCCGATCAGGCCTTTTTCACCACGACCGAGTTGCAGGCAGATCTTGGGCAACTGCGTGGTCTTGCCGGAACCGGTCTCGCCGCTGACGATGATGACCTGGTTGGCTTGCAGCGCCTCGGCGATTTCCTGGCGGCGGCCGGAGACCGGCAGCTCTTCGGGGAAGGTGATCTCGGGCAGAGGATTGCGTACAGGCGGTGCGGGCGGCGCGGACTGCGCGCGTTCCGGACGTTGCTGAGGGCGCTGGCCTTGCGGCTTTTGCTGACGTTCGCCGTGCTCGGGACGACGGGCTTCCTTGCTTGGCGAAGAGGACGGATTTTTTGGGGGAGGATTCGTGACGGACATGACAGGCGGGATTATACCTGTCGCGGCAGCTTCCTTGTGGCTTCGCAGCGGTGTTGCAATCCAGTCCGGGTACAGTCTGCGCCTGCACGGAGCAGCACCAGATTTCTCATGCGTGGTTATAATGCGCAACATGGAAAATGACACCGATTTCGCCAGCTTCGTGGCCTGGCTGCGCTCCGTAGCGCCTTACGTTCACGCCTTCCGCGGCAAGACCTTCGTGATCGCATTCCCGGGCGAGCTGGTCACGGCCGGCGGGCTGGCCGTGCTGGCCCAGGATCTGTCGCTGTTGCATGCGCTCGGCATCCGTATTGTCGTGGTGCACGGTTCGCGCCCGCAGGTCGAAGAGCAACTGGCGCTGCGTAACGTCGAGGCGCGCTTCCACAACGGCTTGCGCATCACCGACTCGGCTGCGCTGGAATGCGCCAAGGAAGCCGCCGGCGAGTTGCGCCTGGATATCGAAGCGGCATTCAGCCAGGGCTTGCCCAACACGCCGATGGCGCATGCCGCGATCCGCGTCATCTCCGGCAACTTCGTCACGGCGCGCCCGATGGGAGTGATCGACGGCGCCGACCTGCAACTGACCGGCATCGTGCGTAAAGTCGCGGCCGACACCATCCATCCCATTCTCAATGCCGGCGGCATCGTACTGTTGTCGCCGCTGGGCTTTTCGCCGACCGGCGAGGCCTTCAACCTGGCGATGGAAGACGTCGCGGTCACCGCCGCCATCGCGCTGCGCGCCGAGAAACTGATTTTCCTGAGCGAAACACCGCTCATGCATGACGCCGGCGGCACCGACATCCGCGAGCTGTCCTCGCACCAGGCCGAGGCGGTATTGCTGGCCAACTTCCTGCCTCCCGACGCCGCCTTCTATCTGAAGAGCGCGGTCAAGGCCTGTAACGCGGGCGTCTCGCGCGCCCACATCGTACCGTTCGCCACCGACGGCTCGGTGCTGCTGGAGCTGTTCACGCATGACGGCATCGGCACCATGATCACGTACGAGAACCTGGAAAGCCTGCGCGAAGCCACCATCGAAGATGTCGGCGGCATCATCAAGCTGATCGAGCCGCTGGAAGCCGACGGCACGCTGGTCAAGCGCGGCCGCGAGCTGATCGAGCGCGAGATCCATTACTTCTCGGTGATCGAGCATGACAACGTGATCTTCGGCTGCGCTGCGCTCTATCCTTTCCCCAAGGAAAGAATGGGCGAAATGGCCTGCCTGACCGTCAATCCGGAAGTCCAGGCGCAAGGCGACGGCGAGCGTATCCTCAAGCATATCGAAACGCGCGCACGCGAGTCGGGCCTGACCAAGCTGTTCGTGCTGACGACGCGCACTTCGCACTGGTTCCTGCGGCGCGGCTTCGTGCCGGCCACCGTGGACGACCTGCCGAAAGACCGCCAGCACATGTACAACTGGCAACGCAAGTCGCTGGTGCTGATCAAAAACTTATAATGCAAGAATCAGGACGTGAGATCGCATCGACGATGCGCTCAACCGCTGACCTCCCCAAGCCGGTCTCATGTCTTCCCTGAATACGTCATCAATGTTTTAACCAAGGAATCAACATGGCACGCACCATCCACTGCATCAAACTGAACAAGGAAGCCGAAGGCCTCGACTTCCCGCCGTACCCGGGCGAACTGGGCAAGCGCATTTACGAAAGCGTGTCGAAGGAAGCCTGGGCCGGCTGGCTCAAGCACCAGACCATGCTGGTCAATGAAAACCGCCTGATGCTGGCCGATGCGCGCGCACGCAAATACCTGGCCGTGCAGATGGAAAAGCATTTCTTCGGCGAAGGCGCCGACGCAGCGCAAGGCTACGTCCCGCCACCGGGCGACTGAGCCGCACGCTGAATCGTACTGCCGCAGTTCAGGCGCATTGCGCCGCCTGAACCGCTTCTCCCCTTCCTGTCTGACCGCCCCTCCACTTTTTTCTTCGCTTCGGATATTTCCGACGCCGATCCGGTCCTACCCCGGTCGCAACGCCTTTGTCCTGCATTCCGTAGAATAGCCGTCACGCCCTCCCTTCGATCATCCCATCAGGAAAACATGTCCCTGCTCCGCCCCGCTTCACTGGCCCGCTGCCTGCTCCCCTTGCTCCTGACCGTGGGCGGCGCCCATGCGCTGGCCCAGACGCCGCCTGCGCCGGGCCTGCCCGCTGGCGTCAGCCAGGGTCCCTCGGCCGAAGGCATCACCGAATACCGCTTCAGCAACGGCTTCAAGCTGCTGCTGATGCCGGACGCCAGCAAGCCGACCGTCACCGTCAACATGACCTACCTGGTCGGCTCGCGCCAGGAGAACTACGGCGAAACCGGCATGGCGCATTTGCTGGAACACCTGATGTTCAAGGGCACGCCGCAGCACGGTGCGATTCCGCAAGAGTTCAGCAAGCGCGGCATGAGCTTCAACGGCACCACCTCGCTGGACCGCACCAACTATTACGAATTCTTCCCGGCCGGCGATGAGAACCTGCAATGGGCCATCGCGATGGAAGCCGACCGCATGCTCAATTCCTTCATCGCGCAGAAGGATCTCGACAGCGAAATGACGGTGGTGCGCAACGAGTTTGAAAGCGGAGAAAATTCACCGAGCTCGGTGATGGTCAAGCGCATGCAAAGCGTCGCCTTCGACTGGCACAACTACGGCAACTCGACCATCGGCAACCGCAGCGACATCGAGCACGTGAAGATCGAGAACCTGCAAGCGTTCTACCGCACCTACTACCAGCCCGACAATGCGGTGCTGCTGGTGGCCGGCAAGTTCGATCCGGCCAAGGTGCTGGCCTGGGTCGACCGCAGCTTCGGCAAGATGCCGAAACCGGCGCGCGTATTGCCGACGTTCTGGACGGTGGAACCGACCCAGGACGGCGAACGCCAGTTCACCATCCGTCGCAGCGGCGACGTGCAACTGGTCTATGTCGGCTACAAGATTCCGTCCGGCATTCACATCGACTCCGACGCCGCCGGCGTAGCCGCCGACATCCTCGCCGACACACCCAACGGCCGCCTGCACAAGCTGCTGGTGGAAACCGGCAAGGCCAGCGCGATCGTGCAATTCCAGTTGAGCGGCTACGCGCCGGGACTGCAGATCATCGGCGCGGTGGTCAAGAAAGGCGAGCCGCTGGAGCCGGTGCGCAAAGCGCTGACCGACGCCATCGAATCGTTCGCGACTACGCCTCCCACCGACGCCGAGATGGCGCGCGTGCGGGTGTCCAACGCCAACGGTTATGAACGCCTGCTGAGCGACCACCAGCGCATCGGCATCTCCCTGTCGAACGTGCTGGCACTGGGCGACTGGCGCCTGCTGTTCGCCGGGCGCGACCAGGTTGACGCGATGAGCGCACAGCAAGTCGCCGACGCTGCCGCGAAGTATTTCCGCCGCGATAATCGTACGGTGGGACTGTTCATTCCTGAAGACCAGCCGCAACGCAGCGAGATCCCGGCAGCGCCGAGCGTGGAAAGCGCACTGCAATCGTATCGCCCACGCGCCGCCATCGCCACCGGCGAGGCCTTCGATACCTCGCCCGCCAACCTCGACCTGCGCACCACGCAATTGCGCGTGGGCGGACTCAAGCTGGCGCTGCTGCCGAAGAAGACCCGCGGCCAGACCGTGTCGGTGCGCATCAAGCTGGATTGGGGCGATGAAAAAACCTTGTTCGGCAAGAAGACGGTCGCCGCCATGACCGGCGAGATGATCTCGCGCGGCAGCACGTCCATGACGCGCGAACAATTGGCGGATGAATTTGCGCGCCTCAAGATCGCGGGCGGCGTATACAACTTCCAGACCACGCGCGACAATCTTGATGCCGCGCTGAAGCTGATGGCCGACATCCTGCAGCATCCGCGTTTCGCCCCGGCCGAGTTCGAGCAATTGCGCAAGCAGATTCTCGTCAGCCTGGAGTCGTCGCGCAACGATCCGACCGAGCGCGCGTCCGAGGCCTTGTCGCTGCACTTCGACCACTACCAGGCCGGCGACTGGCGCGCGGCGCGTACGCTGGATCAGCGCATTGCGGCGGTGCAAGCCTTGACACTGGATGACGTGAAGTCCTTCCATCGCGATTTCTACGGCGCCTCCTCCGGTCAAGTTGCCATCGTCGGGGACTTCGATCCCGATACAGCCGCACGCGTGATCCAGCAAACCCTGGCCGGATGGAAAAGCGCCGCGCCTTATCAACGCGTGCTGCAAGATTATTCCGAGGTCTCCCCGACACGTCAGTTCATCAACACTCCCGACAAGGAAAACGGCACCTACCTGGCCAGGCTCGGCCTGGATATCCGCGACGAGGATGCCGACTATCCTGCGCTGGTGGTAGCGAATTACCTGATCGGCGGCGCCAGCATGAAATCGCGCCTGGCCGACCGCGTGCGCCAGCGTGAAGGCCTGTCGTACAGCATCGGCACCTCGCTGTCGGTCGGCGCGCTCAGCAACGCCGGCCAGTTTGGCATCGGCGCCATCGCCGCGCCGCAAAACCTGGGCAAGGTCGATGCCGCCATTCGCGAAGAATTGCAGCGCCTGGTCACGGAAGGCTTCACATCGGAAGAGCTGGAGCGCGCCAAGTCCGGCATCCGCCAACAACGCGAACAATCGCGCGCGCAGGACGACACCATCAGCAACGGCTGGGTCAACCTGCTCGACCTTGACCGCACGTATGCCTGGGCCGCACAGCTGGACGACCGCATCGCGGCACTGACGCTGGAGCAGCTCAACGACACGCTGCGCAAGAGGATCGTGCCGGCGAGGATGAGTGTGGCGATTGCACGGGATGAGGGGAAGGCGAAGTAGCCGTGAACGATCGGTGACGCCCAAAGAAAAAGACGCCTGTCGAAGGCGGCTTTTTTTGTCGGCGTTCCAATCAAAGACTGATCAGAACTCCAGTTTTTTCACACCCTCCGGCGTACCCAGCAGGCAAACGTCTGCGCCCTGGCGCGCAAACAAACCGACCGTCACGACGCCGACGATGTTGTTGATCGCGGCTTCGATCTCGGCCGGTTCGGTGATGCTCAGTCCCACCGCGTCGAGGATGTAGCAGCCGTTGTCGGTCACCAGCGGCTTGCCGTCCTTCAAGCGCAACTTCGCCTCGCAACCAAGCGCCGACAACTTGCGCGCCGCCACGCTGGCCGCCATCGGGATCACTTCCACCGGCAGCGGGAACTTGCCCAGCACGTCGACCAGCTTGGAGCCGTCGGCGATGCAAACGAACTTCCGCGCCACCGAGGCCACGATCTTCTCGCGCGTCAATGCCGCGCCGCCACCCTTGATCATGTCGCCCTGGCCGTTGATCTCGTCGGCGCCGTCGATGTAGACCGGCATGGTTTCAACGTCGTTGAGGTCGAACACCTTGATACCGTGACCGCGCAGGCGCTCGGCGGTGGCTTCCGACGATGCGACGGTGCCCTTGATGCGGTGCTTGATCTTGGCCAGTTCATCAATGAAGAAGTTGGCGGTCGAGCCGGTGCCGACACCGATGATTTCGCCGTCGACCACGTAGTCGATGGCAGCGCGGGCTACCGCTTGTTTGAGTTCGTCTTGAGTCATGACAATGGACTATGAATGGTTAAAACAAATTAGTGGGAATCTTCCGGCTTCTCGTCCAGCGTTTCGAACAGCGCGATCTGCAGGCGGGAATGCAGCTTGATCAGCTTGCTCCACAGCAACCACAGCAGCCCGGCCACGCCCAGCAGCACGAAGGCCAGCAGGTTGAGCGGTGGCAAGATGCTGGCGCTCAGGACAAAGATCAGCAGCATGATACCGATAATCGACATCACCGGTATCACTTCGGAAATCACGCGCCGCACGCCGGAAGTGTAGGCGCCGGCGAATTCCGGTTTGACCCCGACTTCGGCCAGCAGCATGGCCAAGGCCTGCAGCTTGCGGTAGGTGGCAATCAGGAACGGCAGCGATAATACCAGAGCGCCGCCCCAGATCACGGCCTTGCGCACCTGTTCATCGCCGATCCAGGCCGACATCCAGCCGCCGATGCCGTCAACAAAAAAGGCCCCGCAGAGGAAGATCGCCACCACCAGCGCGATGTTGACCAGCACCTGCACCAGGATGCGCCGGATGATCTTGCTGATCTCGGCCTTCTCGCCTTGCGGCTGCAGGCTTTCCAGCCAGCTGGCGTACATGCCGAAGATGCCGGAAATCTTTTTCGGCACCAGCTCCACCGCCTTGGCCGACAGCGGATCGGCGGCCTTGATCAGATACGGCGTGAGCAGCGCGGTCACGGCCGACACCGCCACCACGATCGGGTAGAGGAAGTCGCTGGTGACCTTGAGGCTGACGCCGAGCGCGGCGATGATGAAGGAGAACTCGCCGATCTGCGCCAGGCCCATGCCCACGCGCATCGGCGTGCGGCCGCCATGGCCGGCCAGGAACGTGCCGATGCCGCAGCTGAACAGTTTGCCGAACACCACCGCGAAGGTGATGACCGTGATCGGCAGCCAGTATTTGGCCAGTACGTTGGGATCGAACAGCAGGCCGATGGCGACGAAGAAGATGGCGCTGAACATGTCGCGGATCGATTCGATGATGCGTTCGATGCGATGGATCTGGCGCGATTCGGCCATCACAGCACCGACCAGGAAGGCACCGAGCGCGACGCTGTATTCCAGCTTCATGACCAGCAGGCAAAAGCCGAACAGGATGCCCAGCACCGTCACCAGCAGCATCTCGTTGCTCTTGAAGCGCGCGACGTAGTTGAGCAGGCGCGGCACGATCAGGATGCCGACCACCAGCGACACCACCATGAACAGCAGTAGCTTGCCGACCGTGTTGACGACTTCGCCGGAATCGACCGAGCCGCTGGTGGCGATGCCCGACAGCAGCGCGATCATGCCGATGGCGAGGATGTCCTCGACGATCAGGATGCCGAAGATGATCTGGGCGAACTTTTCGTTCTTCATGCCCAGTTCGTTAAGCGCTTTGACGATGATGGTGGTCGAGGACACTGCCAGCATGGCGCCGAGGAAGACCGCGTCCATGGTCTTCCAGCCGAAATAGATGCCGATCTCGTAGCCGATCCAGATCATCAGCATGATCTCCGCGACGGCGGCCACGACCGCGGTGGCGCCGACCTTGGCCAGCTTCTTGAGGCTGAATTCCAGCCCCAGCGAAAACAGCAGGAAGATCACGCCGAGTTCGGACAGGATGTGGACGGTCTTGTCGTCCTGGATCAGGTTGAACGGCGGTGTGTGCGGGCCGATGATGACGCCGGCGACGATGTAGCCGAGCACCACCGGCTGCTTGAAACGGTTGAACACGACGGTGACGACGCCGGCGATCAGCATGATCACGGCAAGGTCCTGGATAAACAGTTCAACAGCATGCATGCGTACGATTCCCCTTCAGGTCTGCCGCCAGGCGGCATGGTGGATGATGTGTAACCGGCTTGCGGCAATTGCACATTCGCCGGGCCGGTTTTCGGATTGGGCGCGCCATGCTTGCCATCTGTGCGGCAATACCCCGGAGCGTCAGTGCATCAATTGGATTTGCGCCTTGACCGGACCAGCACGAGGCTGAATCCCGACCGGGTTCGCGGATATGGTTCGCTGGTGACAGCGGAGGTGCGGCTTGTTTCGGCTTGTTTCGGCTTAGTCAGACTACCTGCAGCCGATATGGGTACGACGACAGGATTTGGTGCACCGAACAAAGTTGCTGCACCGCATCGTCGCTGGCAGGCGCAAAGTTAGCACAGACGGCAAGGCATCTGCAAATTTAATCAGCGTGCGAATAGGCAATACCCGTGCGGGATAGCGCAATTTTTGTTGAGGGAATCCCGAATCGGGCGGGCGCAGGCACAGAAAGTGCTAAGAAGTAGGCTTTGCTGCTGCGCCCTACTCCGGCACACGCACCTGAATTTCAGCAGCCTTCTCGTCAAACGCGATCCGTGTGGCGAACTTGGCTCGCTTCATCGGGAAACGCGACTGGAAATGACGGACATTTCCGGAGCCGGAAATGACGCGGCGCACGAACTGATAGTACGCGTCCATATCGATCACATGCACCGCCAGAAAATAGTCATATTCGCCCGACACGAAGTAGCACTGCATCACTTCGGCCTCCTTGGCCATGCGCTGCTCGAACTCCTGCATATGCTCGTCGGACTGGTTGTTGAGCGAAATCTCAAGGAAAGCCAGCATGCCGTAGCCCAGCGCAAACGGATCCACCATCGCCACCTCGGCGTTGATGATGCCGGCTTCGCGCAGCTCTCGGATCCGCCGCAGGCAGGTCGGTTGCGATATATGCAATTTCTCCGCCAAGATACGAGTCGGAATCTGATTGTCCTTTTGCAGCAGGTTCAGCAGCTTGCGATCGACCTTGTCGAGCGTATGGTATTTGGGCATAAAAACGAAAGTTCAATTTTTTTCAGTTCGGCACTCAAAAAACCTTTGCAAGCCGTTTCTTATGTTGTACCGTCTGCATTATTCGGAAACCGACGTTGAATAGTACAGTGTGTTTTGTATCTGCGAAACGTCTCTGAATAAGCAAAAAAGAGGCTGTTGCGAAATCAGGAACACCGGCCGCTTCGGAGGAAGACTACGAAAGATGCGAGTCGGAATGGATTTTCAGCAGCCCAGTGTCAAGGCAAGCGTAGTTTATTTCAATCTACAGAGGGAATTTATGAAACTCAAGAGCACAATTATTCCATTAACTGGCGCAATCGCACTGGCTTTCGCCGGCGCAGCTTATTCGCAGGAAGTCATCAAGATCGCTCACGTCGGTCCTCTCTCCGGCCCGAACGCCCACATGGGCAAGGACAATGAAAACGGCGCCCGCATGGCGATTGACGAACTGAACGCCAAGGGTTTCACCATCGGCGGCAAGAAAGTCAAATTCGAACTGGTCGGTGAAGACGACGCTTCGGATCCGAAGCAAGCGACTGCCGTCGCCACCAAGCTGGTCGACCAGAAGGTCGCTGCAGTTATCGGTCACTTGAATTCCGGCACCACCATCCCGGCTTCGAAGATCTACAACGACGCAGGCATCCCGCAAGTGTCGCCATCGGCCACCAATCCGAAGTACACCCAACAAGGCTTCAAGACCGCCTTCCGCGTGGTCGCCAACGATGCGCAACTGGGCGCAGTGCTGGGTAAATACGCTGTCACCGCACTGAAGACCAAGAACGTCGCCGTCATCGATGACCGCACTGCATACGGTCAAGGCGTTGCTGAAGAATTCGCCAAGGGCGCACAAGGTGCGGGCGCAACTATCGTCGGCAAGCAATTCACCAACGACAAGGCGACCGACTTCAACGCGATCCTGACCTCGATCAAGGCCAAGAAGCCTGAAGTCGTGTTCTTCGGCGGCATGGACGCTGTCGGCGGCCCGATGCTGCGTCAGATGAAGCAACTGGGCATCACTGCCAAGTTCATAGGCGGCGACGGTATCTGTACCGGTTCCCTGCCAGGTCTGGCCGGCGATGGCCTGATCGACGACCAGGTCGTCTGCGCTGAAGCAGGCGGTGTGGATGAGTCCGGCAAGAAGGGCATGGACGACTTCCGCGCAGCTTACAAGAAGAAGTTCGGCATCGATGTGGTCTATAACGCTGCCTACGCTTACGATGCAACCCTGACTGTCGCCGACGCGATGAAGAAGGCAAACTCGGCTGATCCGGCCAAGTACCTGCCTGAACTGGCAAAGATCAGCCACAAGGGCGTGACAGGCACTATCGCCTTCGACGCCAAGGGCGACATCAAGAACGGTTCGCTGACGCTGTACACATACAAGAAGGGTGAACGCACCCTGCTGGCTGTGGTCAAGTAAGCTTCCGCTTCTGCAGCTGCCGTATGAAGAACGCGCCTGTGAAAGTCAGGCGCGTTTTTTTTGGTGCTGCGATTGATCGCCGATGCTGCGGCAATAAAAAAAGCGCCCTTGCGGACGCTTTCGATGCGGCGTATTTAATGCTTACTTCTGCGTCAACACCCATTTCACCAATGTGCGCGCCTCGGCTTCCGACACTTGCGCGTTGGCCGGCATCGGGATCGCACCCCATACGCCGGAACCACCCTTCAACACTTTTTGCGTCAGCTTGTCTTCGGCGTCTTTCTGGCCTTTGTACTTTGCCGCCACGTCCTTGAACGCCGGACCGACGATCTTGGTCTGGACCGAATGGCAGGCCATGCAGTTCTTTGCCTTGGCCAGGTCTGCATTGGCAGAAGCCTGGGCGGAAACACCAAACGCCAGCACAGCTGATGCGATGAATAAAAGCTTTTTCATTATTACCCTCCAGGAAGTTCTGCGTATTCTACAACTGATTGGAATGGCAGCTGTATGCGCGAGCGCATATAAACATCATGTTTTTTGACGCGTATCAAACAGATAAAAACGAGATGCATTTACCTATGAGCGACGCATTAAAAAAGCCGGATCACTCCGGCTTTTTTAATTGTTTGCAGTCTACGCAGGAAGAACACCATCAGCCTGTGACGGCTCCCTTGCTGGCCGTCGACGCCAAGGTCGCATATTTGGCCAGCACGCCGCGCGTGTAACGCGGTGCCGGCTGTTTCCAGTGGCTGCGGCGGCGTTCGATTTCGGTGTCATCGACGTTGAGCTGGATCAGCAGCTGGCGCGCATCGATGGTGACCGAGTCGCCCTCTTCCACCAGGCCGATGACGCCGCCGACGAATGCTTCCGGCGCGACGTGACCGACCACCATGCCCCAGGTACCGCCGGAGAAGCGGCCGTCGGTGATCAGGCCGACCGATTCGCCCAGCCCCTTGCCGATCAGCGCGGAAGTCGGCGCCAGCATTTCAGGCATGCCGGGGCCGCCCTTCGGTCCGAGGTAACGCATCACGAGTACGTCGCCCGGCTTGATCTTGTCGGCCAGGATGGCGTCCATGGCGCTGTATTCATCGTCGAACACGCGGGCCGGGCCGGTGATGACCGGGTTCTTGAGGCCGGTGATCTTGGCCACGCAGCCTTCCGGCGCCAGGTTGCCCTTGAGGATGGCCAGGTGGCCTTGCTTGTAAAGCGCCTTGTCGATGGGACGGATGACGTCCTGGTCGGCGCGCAGCGCGGGAATGTTCGCCAGCTCTTCGGCGAGCGTCTTGCCGGTGATGGTCAGGCAATCGCCGTGCAGCATGCCGGCTTCGTGCAGCACCTTCAGCACGGCTGGAATGCCGCCCGCCTTGTGCAGGTCGGTGGCGACGTATTTGCCGGACGGCTTGAGGTCGCAGATGACCGGGACTTTCTGGCGCACGCGCTCGAAGTCGTCGATGGTCCATTCGACTTCCGCGGCGTGAGCAATAGCCAGGAAATGCAGCACGGCGTTGGTCGAGCCGCCGGTGGCCATGATCAGGCTGACGGCGTTTTCGATCGACTTGCGCGTGATGATGTCACGCGGCTTGATGTCCTTCTTGACGGCTTCGACCAGCACGCGCGCCGACTCAGCGGCGGAGCCGGTCTTTTCGTCGTCGGGGTTGGCCATGGTCGAAGAATAGAACAGGCCCATACCCAGCGCTTCGAATGCGGACGACATGGTGTTGGCGGTGTACATGCCGCCGCAGGAACCGGACGACGGACAGGCGTTGCGCTCAATGCCGTCGAAATCCTCCTGCGACATGCGGCCGGCGGAGAATTCACCGACGGCTTCGAAGGCCGAGACGATGGTCAGGTCCTTGCCCTTCCAGTTGCCCGGCTTGATGGTGCCGCCGTAGACGTAGATGCCCGGTACGTTGGTCCGCGCCAGCGCGATCATGCCGCCCGGCATGTTCTTGTCGCAGCCGCCGATGACGACGACGCCGTCCATCCACTGGCCGTTGACGGCGGTTTCGATACAGTCGGCGATGACTTCGCGCGAAATCAGCGAATACTTCATGCCTTCCGTGCCCATCGACATGCCGTCGGAAATGGTCGGCGTGCCGAACACCTGCGGATTGGCGCCGGCCTGCTTGATGGCGGAAATCGCGACGTCGGCCAGCTTCTGCAGGCCGGAGTTGCACGGCGTGATGGTGGAATGGCCGTTGGCGATACCGATCATCGGCTTGTCGAAGTCTTCCTTTTCGTACCCCAGGGCGTAATACATGGAGCGATTGGGGCTACGTGAAACGCCTTGCGTAATGTTCTTTGAGCGGCGGTTAAATGACATGCTGGTCTCCTGGTTGATACGAATTGCCCACGGAACCCTCGCGGTCCACACCAGAAGCGACACTGGCGCGAACCTGTCCGCCAATGGGCGGACGCGGTTCTGGCTGTCGGTTAGAGTGCCTTGCGCAATGCCTGCTGTCAAATATATGATTCATTACCTATAAATATGAATTACATATCACCAACCGCATGAACACCGAGTCCCGCCTGGAGCTACGCCAACTGCGTTATTTCGTCGCCGTTGCCGAAGAAAAGCACTTCGGCCGCGCCGCCGTGCGCCTGCACATGACCCAACCGCCGCTGTCCCAGACCATCCAGGCGCTGGAAGAAATGCTGGGCACGGCGTTATTCGCACGCACCAAGCGCAGCGTCGCACTGACGCCGGCCGGACTGGCGCTGCTGCCCGAAGCCCAGCGCATCCTGCAACAGGCAAGCGCCCTGCCCGATCTGGCGCGGCGCGCAGCCAGCGGCGCTTCCGGACTGTTGTCGCTGTCGTTTATCTCCACC
>Ga0105240_10010106_pt1 | contig 13280 bp, 9 predicted proteins | sample KBSC54metaG_FD_80426 | JGI IMG/M metagenome (GOLD analysis project Ga0105240, IMG submission 80426) | Corn rhizosphere microbial communities from Kellogg Biological Station, Michigan, USA - KBS C5-4 metaG | ecosystem: Host-associated > Plants > Roots > Rhizosphere > Soil | place: Michigan, USA... | reverse complement strand
CGCCTCGGCCGGCGTCGGCGGTACCGTTGCCAACTCTCTTGCCGCGGGATCGGACGGATTACCGTGGTTCAAAACGACCGCGGCTGCCCCGCCGCTTGCACCAGGCGATGTCGTTTCGATCACCGAAACGCAGACCACGGGCGCCGTTGGAGATTGGACGTCGCCCACCAGTTCCATAGGCTATGTTGCGATCAGCACGAGTGACCATCGTCCGGGAAGCCCTGGTTTTGCGGTGGCAGAATTGACCGTGCAGGCATCCGCACCCACGGAAATCGACCAATACTTTGACGGCTTGCCGAACGTGATACCCGGCGGCAAATTCCTTCCCGTCAACGGAGCCTGGCAACTATCGTTTTGGGCCCGAGCTACCTCCGGCACGGCCTCCATCGAGGCCGATTTCCTGCGCGGCAATTCGACGGGCTACTTTGTCACTCAGAAAGAATCCTTGACCTCAAGCTGGCAGGAGTTCGTATTGAACTTCAGCGCAAGCGACAACGGACCGCCCAGCCCTCTGGCGCTCAGGTTCCTGGCAACCGGCACTGCGGGCACGTTCGTCCACCTTGACGATGTCCAATTGGGGCGAGTAAGCGATGGCGGCAATCCGTGGCGAGCCGAGGTGATTCAGGACCTGAAGCAGCTCCAACCCGGCTATCTCCGTGATTTGGAATTACAGCTGGGCGATACGTTGCAGAATCGTTTGGCGTCGGCGTTCGCCCGCAGCCCTCAGCGATGGGAACCCGACCCGACCAACCAGCAGGCCACTTATCTTTATGGCCTGCCCGACTTCCTGAGCCTCTGCCAGCAGGTCGGTGCTCAGCCGTGGATCGTCGTACCGGACACCTTTTACGACGAGGAGTTCACGCAACTCGGTCAGTACCTGGCCTCGGCGCAGAGCACCTATAGCTTCAAGGAAATCGTTGTCGAATTTGGCAACGAAAACTGGAATTCGGAGTTTAGATCGGCGTCGATTCCAGACCCGGCGACCATGGGCACCGCAGCGAGTCGCGGCTTCGGCCTGCTTCGCTCCGCCGCCGGATCGGCAGTACCGCTGCACCTGGTCGTAAACAGTGCACTGCGGAATCCGCAGGTCGGCCAGCAAGCGCTGCTTAACGCCCCGGAGGCCGACGCCGTCGATACCAACGCATATTTCTTTAACACGCTCAACAAGACCGATACTCAGCAAACGGCGCTGAGCGCGATGTTCGATGAGTCTGACGAAGCCACCTACATCCCTCAATTGCAAAATTATGCGGCCGGTAAGGACATTGATGCCTACGAAATCAACCTGAAAACAACCGAAGGCGATGCTCCGGCGACGCAGCGCAACCCGCTGGACGCCGGGATGGTATCTGGCACAGCCCTGGGTAATCGACTGATCGAAGGGATGAATCTGGGATTGCGCCGCCAATTGATATTCGATCTCAGCGGTTACAATGACAAAGTATCGCCTACGTTGGGCAATGTGTTCCTGTGGGGAATTACGCGCGACCTCACCGCCGCCGGGAATTTGCGTCCGACCGGACTCGCGATGCAGATGCTCAATAGTGTGGTGGCCGGCGACTTCTACCAGGCTACGCTATCGGGAATCGGCGCCAGCGGCCTGCGCGCCGCGGCCTTCCTCTCACCCGCTGGCTGGGCGTTTGTGATAGCGTCGCAGAACCCGTCCGCTTTGCCGGTCCAGATCAATGTGCCCGCGAACGCCCCCCCACCCACCAGTGCGTACTCGCTGTCTGCCTCGACGATAACCACCGACAACGAGACCGGGACGAATGTCCAGATCGTTTCGACGCCGATGAGCCTCGGTATACAAGTGACTGTGCCGCCGTACGGCCTCGTGGTGCTGAAACCGTAGATGGAACCCCGGCGGCAGTAACCGCTCCGATCCACGGCGATTCGCAAAAAAGGCATTTCTCCATCGACCTGTCGGCCGACGCATCTTCTATCAAGCCGGCGCTCTGCTGTATTATCGGCAACCGGCGATGCGTAGAGCGAACTTGCGGGTGCTTTCGTCTCCAGCATCTGCGATGACCACCGTGGCTTCCATCACAATCAAGTGACTCCCAGCGCTTCGGTGTATTCGATGAAAACATCCCGGGTCGAACCTTGAGCAGACTCATCAGTTCGTGGAGCCATCGGCATGCATCCCGGCATCGAGGGTCGTAATCCAACGCCCGCGAGGATAACTAGAAACGCATTCAGGCTGCCGGGCGCAATTGTGATGACGGTAATGATTGCAACGTTGAGCATGCCGGCGTCTATCGATGCGCACGCCCGGGGCAACCGTAGCAGCGGGGCAACGGCCGATGCAGTCAGTGGTGGGCATTCCGAGGCCGGCAGTTTCGTGCACGTCGATTCGCTGCGCGATCCGAACGATGAGTTCGCTATCTACAACAGCAATCTCTCCGGCGAGCATCCGACTCTCGTCTTCTCCGACCCGACACGAGCCGGCTCTACCTGCTTTCGCTCGCGCCGGGAAAGCGGCGCACGCTCAACGATCCGAAGTTTGCGAACTTTCGCAAGATTGAGCCGCCCCTCGGCGACCACGATCCGAAGCTTTCCTCGGACGGCAACCAGGTTTCCGTCATGCGGCATATGGCCCGGAATGAGGGGAGTGGTGCTACCGAGGGATCGTGATGGCTGGAGTATCGTCGTGGTCGACTTAAGTACCTGCCGCGAGCTGAATCTCGCGAAGCCGAATACCGTCGATGCCGTCCCGGAATGGTCAAGCGATGGACGGTTACTAATTTTTTGGAGCGTCGTCCCGGATGATCTCAAGGAATCCGGGTGGACGATGCGATCCGACGGCTTCCACCGCCGTCGCATACCGCTGCGCCACGGATTTTTCTACACTATGCCAGCATTTGTTCCGGGCATGGGATCTGGCCCCGATAGCCAGATCATCTACTCGGCTCGCGCAAATCCGAACCTTTGAGGAAAAAGAGTGTCCGAATCACAGGGCTCAATCTCCGCCAGCGATGCTCCATTCCAGTCTAATCGGAGCGTGGGCGAGGAAAGCCGGCTGCCGAACTTTTTCATAGTCGGTGCGGCGCGCAGCGGCACGACCTCGCTTTATACCTATCTCGCCGAGCATCCCGATGTTTACATGTCTTACGTGAAGGAGCCCGGATATTTCGGGTCTGATCTCACAAAAACCCCCAACGAGTTTCTGGTGCTCGAAAAGGGTGCCTATCTCAACCTGTTCCGCTATGCGGGTCGCAAGCCGATACGCGGTGAGGCCTCGGTCTACTACCTCATTTCAAAAATGGCAGCTCAGGAGATCTACGAATTTAATCCAGGCGCACACATCCTGATAATCCTGCGTAACCCAGTTGACATGCTCTATTCCTATCATTCGCAGATGCACCTGATCGGACACGAGAATATCAGCGATTTCGAACAAGCGTTGGCCGCCGAACCCGAACGCCGTCAGGGGCGGCGCATTCCCAATTCAGTCGTGGTCCCGGAGGCTTTGTATTACAGCGAGGTCGCCCGTTATCACTCGCAAGTCGAGCGCTTTTTGCGCACGTTCCCTCAGGATCAGCTGAAGATCATCCTCTATGATGACCTGGTAGGAAAGCCCGAGGAGACGTACTTCTCGATCTTGGACTTTATCGGTGTCAGGCGGATAGCGCCAAGAAGCTACGCGGCCGTGAATGCGTACAAAAGACCAAGGAGCACGACCCTCGCGGCCATGATACAGCGGCCACCGAAAGTAGCGAGATTTTTCCTGGGGGCCATCCCGCAACCCTACCGATTCAAGTTGCTGGCGCGTTCGCTGGTGACGCTCAACAGCCGCAATGGAACGCGACAACCCCTCCGTCCCGAGCTGAAACGGCAATTAACTGATTCTTTTGCTGATGATATTCGAAAACTCGCCATCTTGATTGACCGCGACCTCTCTGGATGGCTCGGCGGCAGCGAAAGATGAGGTGCTGCAGCGAATTGAAATCTCCATCTGCACCGACGATAAGCGGCCGAGATGGCCAGCTTTGTCTATATGCGGTAATTTAGTCGTACATAGGCTAGTCTGTCGCGCACTTACCTCGAATTAAATGAGTCAATATGATAAGCTCGGCTTCTCTAAGCGATAGGAGCTAAACCTTTTGCTTTACGAGCGAGCCTTGTGCTAAATTTCGGCGAATACCGGTCGCATTGCGGCTGAATCAGTGAGGAACTCGCAATTCGAGTGATTTAGTACGACTAGGCGGTGATTGACGCTAATCTTCATGACTTGGAACGACCTCCTGAAATCTACGTTCCTTCAGTTTGTGGCTGAGCAAGCCGCGGCTCTCCGATCCGAGCCCAAGGCATATCCGACATTTCCGCTCGTTCCGCGGCCGGAAAAATGTGATGTTTCTCTCAGATTTCACCAATCTCCGCGCCGAACCGTCCACTCGTTTTTCCCGCCACGCTCTATAGCCCTCCACCTGTAGGAATTTAGCGATATCCGGGGGGTCGAAGGCATTGCAGTCAGCGCAGGCAAATGAGGAAAGGCAGGGCGTGAAAAACCCGGCATCCGAGCCGGCGGCGTCGCTCGCCGACACGGCAATGTCGCGAGAATCGGCCAGGTCCTCGGATAGTAAAAGACCGGGTGCGCGTTGGGTTGTCCCGGTGGTCGACACATCACCGGGTTACGGCGTACTGGTCGGAGGGCTTTACCGCGTCTTCGAAATAATGATCGCTATCATCGCTCTGATCGTCAGTCTGCCGGTGATGCTGATCGAAGGTTTGCTTATCCGGCTGGACTCGGAAGGACCTGCTCTTTTCTTTCAGCTACGGATGGGGAGATCGGCGAAGGTGCGCGGGCGCGATATCGAAAAGCGACCCGATCTGTTGCTCCCCGAAAAGGGACTCGATCAAGACGCCTATTACTACGTTCCGCAGACTTTTCAGTTTGTCAAATTCCGGACGATGTATCACGACGCTCGGAATCGCTTCCCTGAGCTTTATGATTACTCATTCCAAACGGAGAAATTTGACAGCTCCTACACTAAGGCGGCTGGCGTCGATGATCCGCGTGTCACGCGGCTTGGCCGGAATCTTCGTACCCTGACGATCGATGAACTGCCGAACTTTTGGTTGGTCCTGACTGGCAAAATGAATCTAGTCGGACCGCGACCTGAACTCGTCGAAGTCCTGCACGCCTATCCTCCAGAAGGCATGTACAAGTTTGCGGTCAGGCCCGGTATTACCGGACTGGCGCAAATCAACGGCCGCGCGATACTCAACCGTGGCGAGACACTCAAATGGGACCTCGAATATATCCGGAACCGCACCGTATGGCTTGATATACGGATCATCTGCAAAACAATATGGCTCGTATTGACGCGACGCGGTGCATTTTGAACTGAAAAAAAATGAGCGAAATACCAGAGACCAATTCTAATCCTCCCTTTGGCTTCACCCGCTGGGAAGTCTTTGACCCCTTGCGCCGGCATGTATGGTTTATCCTGCTCTTTACGGTAGCGGCGATGCTGTCGGCGTTGGCGATTACCTACATGTACGACGAGAAGTACGAAGCGCAGGTAACGCTGATGCTGAAACCGAGCGAAGTCATGCGGCTCAAGCAGCATCAGAATGATAACGAAGCACTGGGCGTGTCACTGCCGGAAGATACCGAATTCAAGGTAATCTCGCAGACTTTGACCGACCTCGTGCAAAGCGATCCAATCCTGCGTCACGTCACGATCAAGCTGCATCTCGATGCCCCGGATCCGCGTGACTATAGCGCCGACCCCTTCTATGAGCGCTGGTATTATGAAACGCGGGACTGGTTCAGCGACACGGCGACCGACCTCTGGAGCATCCTCAAGTACGGGCGAATCATCGATCAGAATCTCACCGACAAAGAGGTCAAGAAACTTCATGACGATGTATCTATCGACAGTGAAGATTCTTACGTTTTCGTGCTCAAGGTTCGCGACAAGGGCGAACATCGAGTGGGAACGATCGCGAACGAAATCGCGAGTGACGTGGTCGCCAGGCAAATCGAGAACGCACAGGGTCCCGCCGCGTTGAGGAGCACCCAACTGCGCGAGCGTCTCGCGCGGAAGGCCCAGGAGATCGACACCGACGAGCGATCGATCAGCGACTTGCTCGACAATGCCCATACGGCATCGGTGCAGGAGGAACTAGACAAGGACGAGACGATCTATGCCGGCCTTAAATCGCAATTACTCAGTGTGCGCGCCGACATCAGCCAGGCGCATGCAACGATTGCCGGCTTCAATGAAAAGCTGAGTAACGTCGGGACGCGGCCGGAGTTGGGACAGCAATCACTCTCGGCAGATGACTACAGGAAGATGGTCTCCGACAGGTTGTCGACCGAGATTTCGCTCGATGGCCTGCGAGATAAGGCAGCCTCGCTCAACTACTCGATGGAGCAGCTGCACGAGCGGATGCAACGCCTGCCGCAACTGCAGGTCGAATACGACCGGCTCGATCATGATCGGTCCCGCGCGCAACATGATTACATTCAAATCAACGACGCGTTGCAGGAGCAGATGCTGCAGGAGCGGAGTGGCGTAACCGGCCTGATTATCGCTGGTCCGGCAACGTCGGGCGACATGCCCAAGACCCCGATCAAGATCTACCATGTGGGCCTCGCCGGTCTGTTGGGGTTGCTGGTGGCGCTCGGGATAGCCTTCGTCTTCGGCTACTTCGAAATCGAACTTTTCATGGATCCGCGGACCCCGGAGGAGCGAAATCCGCCGCGGCAAGACGCACCGGTCAGGCCGCGAATGACCAACCCTGCGCCCGCCCTGGATTAGACGACGTAGTTCCGAGCGCATTGCGAACCGCGCCTGAAAGGCATTCGTAACTCGAAAGAAGGCTAACAGATATTCGCCATATGGCAGGCAAAGGCATGAGTTATCGGATACGGCGGCTTTGGGTCAATTTCCTGATCATAGGGCTGGCAGTTTCGCTGGCCGCTGGCGCGAGTTATGGACTGCGCTGGCTAGGCTATTGATCGAGGGGCTGCGAATGGCCTGGCGAGCGAATTAGCCGGTGAAGCGGTTGTTACTCTTTTTGCGCAATCTGGGTCTCCGACTTGTGGTAGTTGCTGCGGCGTTCCTCTTCGCGCTCGGCCTCTATCAAACCTGGGACCTTAAGTGGCGATGGTTCCTGGTCTGCACCGTAGGCATCGGGATGGTAAGCATCTCGATGGTTTTTGCGAGGATCTTCGCCGATTTCCTGCTGGTTGCTCTCTTTTTCCTTTTCCCGGTGGTCTCGTTCGATAAATGGGTGTGGCCAAGCGTTTATTCTCAGTCCGATCGCGGAAACCTGGTGTATGGCGGAATGCTGGGTCTCGGCGTACTCGATTTCGTGCTGGTGGGGCTGTACCTGACCTGGTTTTACCGAGTCTTCATCGCTCGCATCCAGCCGTTTCCGCGCCTGTGTCTGCTCGATCTGCTGGCTGCCGCCATGTTCATGGTCTATCTGTTCTCGGATATCGGGGTTCACGACCTCCAACTCGGCCTCGGCGCGACCGAGTTTCTGTTCAAATACTTACTGTTTTACTTCTATCTCTCGCGCAATCTGCAGCCGAAGCACTATGTATGGCTGATCATAGCAATCTGTTTCTCGATCATCATTCAAGCAGGACTCGGCGCCTATCAGCACTGGACCGGAAAGCTCGTCGGATTCGCGCTCGACAAAGGCAGCGGCAGTAGTTCAACGCTCAGCTACGAAACCACCGTAGCGGGAATCGAATCCGTCAAGCGAGCGACCGGAACCACTTATGATTCGCATGCGCTCGGCAATTATCTCTTGATGATAGTGCCCTTTCCGTTTGTGTTGTTCATGACGCCGTGGGTTAAGCCGTTCCTGCGGTTTTCATTGGCAATCATCACTGCGCTGGGAATTTTCGCGATCGTACTGTGCTTCTCGCGATCGGCATGGGTGGCGTGTGCGATTGGGCTCGCCGCTGGCGTCATTCTGATCGTTCTGGTCTGGCAGGAAGGAACTCCAGTGGTGGTTGGCACGATCGTGACGTTTCTTACGATCGGGACGGCGCCCTGGACCGTCTATTACATCTATCAACGGTTCCACAAATCTCCGGCTGAAACGCTGACGACACGCTTCAAACAATGGGAAGTAGCGCTGACGATCTGGCAACGATACCCGCTGCTTGGCACCGGCCCGAATAACTACATCAACGCGATGAAGCGATATGATTTTCTGGGACTGAAGATACGGCCGGTACATAACGTGATCCTGCAAGTGCTGGCGGAAAGCGGCTTGCTCGGCCTGCTCTGCTACCTGGGAATATTTTTCAGCGCGATGCGCCGACTCTTCCAGGTGACCAGGCGGCGATCCGACTTGACCGGGCGGATGGCGATGGCGGCCTTGATGGGCTTGATTGGCACGCTATTCGACGGCATCACCGATCCGCTCTTCCGCGAGCCGACCGTCTACGCGACCTTCTGGCTTCTGATTGGGCTCGCCGTTGCCTTGGAGAAGGCTACCCCAGCGCGCAATACCGCCGCGCTCGATCGGCGCGAGGAGAGCGCGGCATGAAGGTTTCGGTTGCCGTTAACGCGCGGCTTCAGTCCTTAGACGCATAGGACGATAGTTTGAGGCGGACAATGCCAGACAACGGCGTCGACAAACAATCCGACTTGGTAATTTTGGGCGGTGGATTGGCCGGCATGACCGCGTCGATGTTTTCCGGTGCGCCGGTTTATGAGGCCGCGGACCATGCCGGTGGGGTCGCCGCGAGCGACGAAGTCGCGGGATTCACGTTTGATCGTGGAATCCACGTCCTCCAGACTACCAACAACGAGGTCCTGAAGCTGCTTGACGAACTCGGAGTCGATTTCACAATCCGCGACCGCAGCGCCCACATCTATGCCTTCGGCAAGTACACGGCCTACCCGTTCCAGGTTAATTCCACCAATCTGCCGATAGGGCGGCGTCTCAAGTGCGTATGGCACTATCTGCGCCGCGAAACGAATCCTGAGCCGACCAACTATCAGGAATGGATCTATCGGACCATTGGCCGCGGCTTCGGCGACACTTTCCTTATCCCCTACAGCGAGAAGTTCTGGAACGTGCACCCGCGCGACATGACCTTCGAATGGACTGGCAATCGCGTGCCGGCGACGTATGTCCGCCAGGTGCTGCGTGGCGCCGTAATCAGCCGCAATACGCGGGTTGGCACCAACGCGACGTTCAGATACCCCGCGGGAAAGGACGGTTACGGAAGGGTCGCCGAAGCGATCCGCCGGCGGGTGGGCGCCAACCTCCATACCGACTACCGGGCAATCAGGATTGATACGCGGCGGCAGCGAATCTTCTTCGCCAACAACCGCTCAGTGGACTATGCGGTGCTGCTCAGCACCATCCCGCTGCCCGAACTGGTTCGGATAGCGACCGACGTGCCGCCCGAGGTTAGTGCCCATGCCGCCGCACTTCGCACTAACAGCATCATGGTGGTCAACCTGGGAGTGGCGCGCGCCGCTCTGTCGGCCAAGCATTGGATCCATTTTCCGGAAAAGGACATCGCCTTCTTCCGCATCAGCTTTCCCCACAATTTCACCGAAGGTTTAACGCCGCCAGGTACTTCCTCGATCTCGGCGGAGGTGTCATACCCGCCAGGTTCGCCGCCGGATCCTGAGGTTCTGACACAACGCGTGATAGACGATCTCGTGAAAGTGCGGCTGCTCGATTCCAATGATCGGATAATAGCCAGGCACACCCGCGATATCCCGTATGGCTATTGCATATACGATGAAGCTCGCCGCAACGCCTTGGCAGTGATCAAGGAATGGTTGCCGACGGCTAATATCGCCGTCAGCGGACGCTACGGACTATGGACCTACTTTTGGAGCGACGAGGCGATCCTGAGCGGGAAAAAGTCGGCCGAGCTTGCCAAACGCCGATTGGCCGAAATCGCAGGCAGTGAGAGCCTCACCGTCTCCCAGGCTTCCCCCTTGTCGCCGATAAGTCAGGATCCCGACGCGGCGGATTCGTAATCGCGCACCTCGGCCACCTAGCCGTCCCGACTATCGCCCCCGGTTTTTGCACCGCGCAGTAGCTGCCGTAGTGCATTTCGTTCGCCTTGGTTGAGGCATGTGAACCAGAGCGCCGCGCAGATCAGTCCACCCACAACGATCAGCCGAACCAGCAGATGCGGTATGCCGGTTCCCTGACCGAAGCCGAGAACGGAGCCGACCCAACTCGCTGCCAAGCCGAGTGGAACAGTCACGACCACCACCCGGAAAATCGCTTGATCGAAGGTCTTGACTTCGAATACGCGCGATACCTGGAAGATCCGCAGCCCGCTCAGTACCGCGATCGAGGTTGCGGTGGAGGTCGCCGCGCCAGCCAGGCCAAAACGAGGAATTAGGACCAGATTCAGTACGGTGTTAAGCAGTGCGGCTATCACCGCGTTCCCGGCTTCGACGTGCGGTTTTCCACCCACCACCAGCAGCATGGCAGCGGTGCCAAACGAGACGCGCAGCAGATGGCCCGCGGCGAGGATGCAAAGCGCCGGCGCACCGGGGGTGAAGTGCGGTCCGATTATGCTAAGCAGGTCGCTGGCGTTGACCAGAATAAGCAGAAAAATCGGCGTCGCAAGCAGAGTCGGCAGATGGATCGCGGCCAGATAGGTATCGCGCAATTCCGTCTGACGCCGCTCGTGGATTAATACCGGATAAATTGGGCCCACGGCTGCCGCAAATGTGCTGGTAATGATGTCGAAGACAACCACGATCTGCATGCACGCGCGATAGATCCCCACGGTCCACGTGTTGGTGAAAATGCCGAGCTGGAATAGGTCGGTCCAGAGCAGGACGAGCGCGACCGAGGCGTTCAGCACGACCGGCAAAGCATAGGAATATAGTGCCCGCAATTCGAAAAGCGGCCTGACTTTCCCGATGATCGACCGCACGAGGCCGGAGATCAGAACGAAGCCGAGCGCACAAGCCAGCAGATAGGAGCCGATGAGGCCATAAGTAACGGCGATTTTCGGTCCCCCAAAATGGGACAGATACAGCAGGACACCTAGAAAAAATATTTGCGGCGCAAGGTTGCGGATGAGAACGTAATAAAAAGCCCGGCCGAAGCCGCGTGCCGTATGTCCGAGTACTTCACTCAGCGCGATCAGCGGAACAATGAACCCAAGATTACGGATGTAGTCGGTGGCTTGCGGCGCGTCGAAGATCCCTACCGCGATCCAGTGGTCCAGCTTACCCAACAATAGAGTGAGCGCGCTTCCCATCGCCAGCGGCAGCATTATTCCACCGATAATCGAACCTAGCGCGCGCGCACGATCGTTGGATCTCAGGTGGATCGGCAGAAAATGCAGAATCGTGACTGGCAGGCCAAACGCAGCGATAATCGATCCAATCCGCGCCAGCATGAACGCGAGCGCGTATAGCCCATAGGCAGCAACGCCCAGAAAGCGCGCGATTAGCGCTTCGTCGATTATCGCTAGGAGGCCGCCAAAGGCGGCACCGGCAAACGTGATCCCGGCGTAGCCGACGAAGCCGCCGGCGGCATAGAGAAACCCTCTATAGCGGAAGGACGAATCGCGAGCAGACGCCGAACCCAATGGAAGAATGTGCCCGGATCGTTGCGATCAACCGGCCATGCGCGGGTTTAAGCGCAATCAGCTGTGCGCCCAGCAATATGGAGCTCGGGCTGTTTCATTGGACCACGTGAACCGTTGATGAGGACCCCAAACCGCTCTGGTTGACAAACTCGTAGCCAAAGTTTCCGCGGATCGCCTGCGGTATAATTTCGTTCACGTATTGCTGCACGTATTGGTCGATCTTGGCGATCTGTGTCTTCGGTACAAAGACGATGTCGTGTGGCTTCAAATACAACTCGCCCGACTCATTGGTCAGAACCCGGCTGGGATCTATTTGATAGGCACGGAATTCACCTTGGCCTTGCTGCCTCAGGACGATAACTTGTGAATCATTGGCGGTCGGCAGAAAACCGCCTGCCTCGGTGATTCCCTGCAACAGTGTCAGGGAACCCTTAATCGGCTCTATTGTGGGTGACTTGACCTCGCCGCCGATATAGACGACCTGTTCCGCCATCTGCTGAATCGTCACCGTCACGTCTGGATGGGCCGGTAAGCGCTCTGCGTATTTCTTACTAAGTTCGTCGTCCAGTTGATGTGCCGTCTTACCCGCGACGTCGATATCGCCAAGCAGCACGAGAGAAATGCGACCGTCGGGCCTGACCGTCACGGTCTGTCGCAGTGTCGAATCATAATACGACTGGATCTCTAGCCCATCGCCGATTTGGATTTGATACTCCGGTTCTATTCCCGCGCGAAAGAGAGCTGGCGCGGCCGCTCGATCAGGGAGAAAGGGCACTTTTTCAGGCGGGTATGCGGGAGCGCATGCCACCGTTCCTAGCAGCATTAGTGCGAATAATCCTAACTTCGGCAAGCCAGTTAGGCATCCTCCCATCCTCCGGGCGCTTAATGAGTGAAGAATGGAATATCTTCTCGCCTTCAATGTTGTCGAACCACCCTTCCACCCCATTCTGTGATTGCCCTTTGATCCCGCAATCAGGCTGAACCCGCTATGGCAACAGTCTCTTAAACACGGCATTACTAGCGAAAACATCGTTGCTACCAGCGAAAATTGCCACCGCACGCGCACACCCAATTGTATGACTAATCAGTTCGCGAATCGGGTCAATTTACGGAATCGCGCTCGCAGAAACAAGCCACGGATAGCTTCACCGTCCACATTTCCCGGCACAGCTGTAAAGCAAAGATATCGAGTCACGACTGCGTGACAGAGATCGGAACATTCACCTGACCCGCTTCGACCGAGGGAAAGCGCACGGAGATTATGAGACACTCCTCCACCGCTTCCCAAAAATGAGGAACCCCGGGTCCGATCATGATGAAATCACCGGGCCTCCGCAGCACGACTTCCTGCATCTCCTCTCCGACCTTCAGACGGGTCGCCAGTATGCCGCTTACCAGGATTGAAATGGTCGTGGCTGATTTGGATTGAGAGAATCCGGTACGTTGCTCGCCTTTCGGATGCTGACCCCATTTCACTTCGACCGCGGTCTGATGCCTCAGACCCATCGCCGCGGGAACGAACTGACCGACAAACCAGCCTTGTTGTCCAACTTCGATCGCATTGCCTGAACAGAACAACGTAGTTTCGTCCATCTCAACCTCGGAGTCGATTGCAACCGCGCGAGTCCGGTACCGAACGATTGGACGTCGCCTCACCGCCATGACCCAAACTCACCGGAAACGGCGCACGAAACGATGGAGGTTCACTTCCGGATGACGTGTG
>Ga0105240_10010105_pt1 | contig 13280 bp, 13 predicted proteins | sample KBSC54metaG_FD_80426 | JGI IMG/M metagenome (GOLD analysis project Ga0105240, IMG submission 80426) | Corn rhizosphere microbial communities from Kellogg Biological Station, Michigan, USA - KBS C5-4 metaG | ecosystem: Host-associated > Plants > Roots > Rhizosphere > Soil | place: Michigan, USA... | reverse complement strand
TCCCGCCGTCGGGGTCGCCGCTATAGGGCGTACCCCGGGCCTGGGTCTCGTCGGTCGGGCCGTTGTGGACTTCCCTGCTCATTCGATGCGCTCCGGCAATAGGTGCGACCGCCGTCGCTTCGCCTGAGCGCCCGGCTGCCGCCCCCGTCTGTCCCTAGCGCCTGAGAGCTTTGCCCCTTCGGCGGCCCTCCCGATGAGAGGACACTTTCCAGACTGTCCTGGCGCACGCGGTCCCTGGGCCTGAGAGATTCCGGGGGCGGTTGCTCCTTCGGCGCCGCCAAATCCTCTATTTTGAGGACTCGACGAACTCTCCCGCGTAGCCATCGGCAGCATCAAGGCCACCGGCGACGCGGCGTGCCTTGGCGGTGCTTTCGAGGCGAGTCAACGCGTTAGCGCGTCGCGTTATACTTGATCTGGTCCTGGGTCAGCTCAAACCCGACGAGATGTTCGAAGGTCGCGTTGGCGACCGCCTTCTGGACCGCTGGATCGGACAGCGGGTCGACCGCAGCTTCGGCTTCGCCGGCCTTCCTCGGACGGGTCAGGATCGCTCGCACGTTCTCGGGCAGGGTCGCTGCTCCGCGATTGACGCGGATCGTCGCCTGCACGCGGGTCCACGCATGGATGTCGCCGGCCGCGAAGTTCAGCCCCGCCTGCCCGACCTGCTTGGCCTCGATTTGCGCGCCGCCGCGCAGTGCCACGTCGAAATAAGGAAGGACGACCTGACGAGCCGGGCCGGCATCCCGGCGGAGGCCGACGACGGTGAAGGTCACGGTCGAAACCACGTCATTGCCGGCATCCTGGCAGGTCGACCTGAGATCGGTGATCGCCGCGGTCACGTCGATCGCCGTCGAGACTTTGCTTGCCGGCGGATTGAACAAGGTGATGTCCCCCGTCCCGGCGGGAATCCCGGCGATCGGGCAACTGCTACGGACTGCGTAAACGCCACCACCGTTCTCGGGAGTGAGTTGGCCCGTGGCTTTACAGGCGCTGAGAAGGGTTACGACAGCAAGGGCGGCGAGGCGAAGCTTCACTTGGGATCAGTCCTTACGAGGGCGAAATCGAGTGAGCGCGTCATAGGAACCCCCTTCTAAGGCTGCAAGCGAAGCCTTAGATGCCTGTCCAAATGCTGAACCGCCCTGCTCTGAAGGTCCTGATCGCCGCGCCGCGCGGCTTTTGCGCGGGCGTCGACCGGGCGATCCAGATCGTCGAGCTCGCGCTCGAACGGTTCGGAGCGCCGGTCTACGTCCGGCATGAGATCGTCCACAATCGTTTCGTGGTCGATCGGCTGCGGAGTCTCGGGGCGGTTTTCGTGGACGAGCTGGACGAAGTGCCTGACGACCGCCCGGTGGTTTTCTCCGCGCACGGCGTTCCGAAAGCCGTGCCGGCCGAAGCGCGGACGCGGGGTCTCACCTATGTCGACGCGACCTGCCCGCTCGTGTCGAAGGTTCATCGCCAGGCGCAGCGGCTGATCGAGGAAGGGCGGCACATCCTGTTCATCGGTCACGCCGGCCATCCCGAGGTGATCGGCACGTTCGGCCAGGTTCCCGATGGCGCGATCACCCTCGTGGAAACGGTCGAGGACGCGGCGAACGTATCCTTGCCGGACGGCAAAAGCCTCGCGTTCCTCACCCAGACGACGCTGTCGGTCGACGACACTGCGGCGATCGTCGAAGCCCTGAAGCGCCGTTTCCCAGCCATCCGCGCGCCCCGCAGTGAGGACATTTGTTACGCCACTTCGAATCGCCAGGCTGCCGTGAAAGCAATCGCTCCCGAATGCGAGCGGATGCTGGTGATCGGTGCTCCGAACAGCAGCAACTCGCTGCGTCTCGCCGAAGTCGCCGAGCGGATGGGCGTGCCCGCGCGCCTTATCGAACGAGCGGCGGAAATCGATTGGGACTGGCTCGGCACGCCGGAAACGATCGGCCTCACCGCGGGCGCGTCGGCGCCCGAGGTGCTGGTGCGCGAGGTGCTGGACGCCCTCGGCGAGCGATTCCACGTCACCGAGGAAATCGCCGATCACAGCCCCGAGCGAATGATTTTCAAGCTCCCGCGCGAGCTCGTCGCCTGACGTGACCGAGCTTCCGATCGTCGAAATCTTTACCGACGGAGCCTGCCGCGGAAATCCGGGGCCCGGGGGCTGGGCGGCCCTGATCCGAATGGGAGAGAAGGAAAAAGAAGTGGCCGGCGGCGAACCGCTGACCACCAACAATCGAATGGAACTGATGGCCGCGATCAAGGGGCTCGAAGCGCTGAAGCGGCCTTGTCGGGTCCAGCTCCATACCGACAGCATCTACGTTCGCGACGGGATTACGCGCTGGATCCACAATTGGCAGCGCAACGGCTGGCGGACCTCGGACAAGAAGCCCGTGAAGAACGCCGAACTATGGCAGGAGCTCATCGAAGCCTCCGCCCCTCACCGGATCGAATGGCATTGGGTGAAGGGCCACAGCGGCCACCCCGAGAACGACCGGGTCGATGCGCTGGCCTGTGCCGAAGCGGACGACCAGCGGCGCCACCACCGTTTGTAATCTGAAATTCACTTGAGTCGCCGCTTCCCGAGCGTAGCAAACGCTCGTCACCAACTCTCTCGTTCCCCTGTTGGACAGTTTGTGGGGGAGGCGTCTGGCAAATGCGCCTCCCCATCTCCTCGCCGTCAGTCGAACCGCAGCGGCGAGAACACCGCCGGATCGATGTGATCGACCATCGCATCCGGTTCGTCGCCCAACAGCGCGGCCGCGGCCAATTTCGCCGCGGCCGGAGAGGTCTGGATCCCGAAACCGCCCTGGCCCACGCACCAGAAGAATTTCGGCTCGCGCGCGTCGAAGCCGTACACGGGCAAGCGGTCGGGCGCGAAGCTCCTGAGGCCGGCCCAGCTCCGCTCCACCCGCTCCACGGGCCAGTCCACGACCTGCTCGAATCGGTCGATCGCAGTGGCGACGTCGATTTCCTCCGGCGCGGCATCGCAGGGCTCGCTCGGGATCTCGTCGTGGGGACTGAGCCACACGCTATTGTCGCCCTCACCCTTGAAATAGAAAGAACTGTCGGCGCCGTCGACGAGCGGCAGGTCCTTCAATCCGGAACGGCCGAGCCGAAGTTGAACCATCGTCCGGCGAAGTGGTTTGATGCCGAGCCCGGGAACGCTGGCGACCCGAGCCACCTGGTCAGCCCAAGCCCCCGCTGCATTCACAATCAAAGAGCCGACCAGGGTCGAACCGTCTTGGAGGGTAATCACCCAACCGTCCGAGGCCGCTTGCGCGCGCATCAGTCTCGATCGAGTCGCGATTGTGCCGCCGAGGCGTCGGAACTGCCGAAGATAAGCCCCGTGCAGCGCCGCTGCATCGATGTCAGCGCATCCAGGCTCGAACAACGCTCGTCGCCACTGTGGCCGAACACCCGGCAGCAGGCGCTCCAGCTCCGCCCGTTCTACCACCCGGCTTTCGACCGAGTCCGGCAACGTCGGAAGCTCATCGCGCGTGATGTGGAGATCGCCACGCATGCGAAGAAATCCGCTGTCCGAAAATTCCTGCAGTGGGAGTGACAGGAACTCCTTCGAGGCGAGCGTGAGCTTCGCAACTTCCGGACCGCCGTAGCTCTCGAGATAAAAGGCCGCCGAACGGCCGGTCGCGTGGTACCCGCACTGGTCCTCGGCCTCGATGATCAGCGTCTTTCGTCGGCCCGCGATTTCGGCGCCGAGGCTCGCTCCAGCGATTCCGCCACCCACGATGATGACTTCGAAATCAGTCATTTCGCCGGCCGGTTACGAATTGGAAAGCCGCGCCGTCTAGGGGTAGCAGCATGTTCAACGGTGCATTTACCGATCTGCTGCTCATTTTGCTCGCGGCGATTCTCGTCGTTGCGGCGGCGATCGACGTGCGCACCTTCACCATTTCGAATCGGCTGAACCTGACGGTCGCGCTCCTTGCACCACTGTATTGGGCGTCGATCGCGCTGTCGCCGTGGCCGGAAATCGCCGCTCACGTTGCCGCGGGGGCAATTGTTTTCGTACTTCTGGCCGGAGCTTTTTATGCAGGGATGATGGGCGGGGGTGACGTCAAGCTCGCAGCCGCTCTTGCGCTGTGGTTTCCGCCGCTCGCGACGGTCAAGTTCCTTGTAATCATGTCGATTGCCGGCGGCGTTCTAACCTTGGTTATCTTGGTCTTCCATCGCTTGAAGAAGCGCGAGGGCCGGCCGGAAATTCCTTACGGAGTCGCGATCTCATTCGGAGGTCTCGCGATTCTCGCCCAACGCTTTCTTAACCAATTTGTCTGATGTGTGAGGCTGTTACGGGGCCCTACTCGGGGGAGGCGATCGCGCCATGGATGTGAAGAAGCTCGCTCTGCTCATTGGAGCATTGGTCATTGCGGTAGTCACCGCGGTCATGGCCAAGAACATGTTCGCCGGAGCCGGCGCTCACCAGGCCGCCGCGGCGCCTGTCGTGCCCGTTGGGCCGAAGGTGCTGGTCGCCAAGAAGGCGCTTCCAGTCGGCACGATCATCGACGCCGACAGCTTCACCTTTCAGCCTTGGCCGAAAGAGCTGATGCAGGGCGCCTATTACGTCGAGGGCCAGCCGGATTCGAAGAATCTCGCCGGCACCGTCGTGCGCTATGCGATTACGGCCGGTCAGCCGGTCACGCGCGGTTCGCTCGTCGGTCCCCAGGACCGCGGCTTCCTCGCTGCGGCGCTTGGTCCGGGCATGCGCGCAGTCACCGTTTCCGTGAACGCCGCGACCGGAGTCGCAGGCTTCGTGTTCCCAGGCGACCACGTCGACCTGGTGCTAACGCAGAGCGTGTCGGGTGGTGGCGATGGTCCGCCCCTCAAGGTTTCCGAGACGATCGTTCGGAACGTCCGCGTTCTCGCGACCGATCAGCGCTTCACCGATAAGGACGAAGACGGGAAGACTCTCGTCAAGACCTTCTCGAACGTCACGCTCGAAGTGACTCCTCGGATCGCCGAGAAGATCGCCGTCGCGGATAACATGGGCAAGCTGTCGCTGTCGCTTCGCTCGATCGCAGACAACAGTGCCGATCTCGAGCGCGCGGTGGCCGCCGGCGACGTCAAGGTGCCGGCAAATGCCAGCCCCGCGCAGGAGCGGCAGATGCTGCTCGCCTATGCGGACCGGCCTGCCGACAACAATACGACCTTCACGACTGGCGGCGATGTTTCGCGCTTCCAGCGTCGTACGGTCCCTGGAGGTGGCTCGGACGGCGGTCAGATGGCCGGCGCGGCCGCCAACGTCGCAAAAGCCATCGCGGCCGCACCAGCAGGCCCGATCGTGCGCATCGCGCGCGGAAATGAAGTCACCGTTGTTCCGGTGGGAGCTCGCTAAAATGAAGACTCGCAACATCACTCGCCGGGCATGGCTCGGCACGGCAGTCGCGGCGCTCGCCGCCGGCCTGGCCGTCTCGACGCCGGCCCCGGCCGCGGCGCAACCGAAGGCCTATACTTCGGGCGCCTATCGGCCGAGCACGCAGGTCCTGCTTTCGACCGGCGAAGGCCAGATGCTCAACCTGCCGCGCAGCGTCTCGAGCGTCTGGACATCGAATCCGGATGTCGCCGACGTTTACGTCAACGGCCCGAGGCAGATGAACCTGTTCGGCAAGAAGCCGGGCCAGGCCACGGTCATCGCGACCGCCGCCGACGGCTCGGTCGTCTACGGCGCCAACGTCCAGGTCAACGCCAATATTGGCTCGATCAACGAGATCCTGCATCAGGCGATGCCGGAATCGGACATCAGCGTGACGAACGTCGGCCAAGTGGCGGTTCTCAACGGAACGGTCGCCTCGCCCGATGACGCGGCCCAGGCGGAGATGCTGGTCAAGGCGGCCCTCAACCCGGGCGTCAACGTCAGCGATCCAAACGCTTCGTTGAACATCGTTCCGGTCAGCCGCCTGAAGGTCGCGACGCCGCTTCAGGTGACGCTCAAGGTGCGTATCGCCGAGGTCAACCGGACGGTGCTCAAGCAGATGGGCATCAACCTCCTGTCGAACGACACGACGAGCGGCTTCAAGTTTGGCCTCGCGCAGGGCGGCGGGATCAACCTGCCCGACCCGAACTGCACCAAGGATTGTCCGCTGCCGACAGTCATTCGAAATACGATCGGCTCGACCATCTTCGGAAGCGGAAAGTTGTTCGGTCTCGATCTACTCGGATCACTCGACATCGCGGCCGACGATGGTCTCGCGACGATCCTCGCCGAGCCGAACCTGACCGCTCTTTCGGGTGAAACCGCGAGCTTCCTTGCCGGCGGCGAATTTCCGATCCCGGTTTCGCAGTCGCTCGGCGCCGTCACGATCGAATACAAGCAGTATGGCGTAGGCTTGGCTTTCACGCCGATCGTTCTCTCCGACGGCCGCATCTCGATGCGGGTCCGGCCGGAGGTGAGCCAGCTCAGCGATGCAGGTTCGGTGAAGCTTAATGGCTTCACGGTCCCCGCGCTGACCACTCGCCGCGCGGAAACGACAGTCGAGCTCGGCTCGGGTCAGTCGATGATGATCGCGGGACTGCTGCAGAACACCGCCAACAACAGCATCGACAAGGCGCCGTTCCTCGGCGACCTTCCGATCCTGGGCGCGCTGTTCCGCTCGACCCACTTCCAGAAGCAGGAAACCGAGCTGGTCGTCATTGTGACGCCGTACCTCACGCGTCCTGTTTCCGGTCAGCTTGCAACGCCGATCGACGGTCTGCGCGTGCCGAGCGACGCCAAGCGCGATCTCGGTGGCCAGATCTACACCGGCCAAAGCGGCGCAGTTCAGCCGACCGCTATCCAGGCCGCTCCGGTGGCTCCGGTCACCGGTGCCATCGCTGCTCCGGGGTTCAAGCTGTGAACCGCGCTCTCTTCAGGAAGGATTCGACGATGCGTTCGAAAGTCATCCTCATCGCGCTCGCGACTTCCGTGGCGGCGTGCAACGCGGCGAGCGGCTCGAGCCCCGACCAGGGCCTGGCCGCGACCAACATCCCGGTTGTGACCAGCGCGGACTACGTGTTCGACGCCGCGGCTCCCGACGGTGCGCTTGCACCCGGCGAGACCGAGCGTCTCAACGGCTGGTTCCAGGGTCTCGGCCTTGGGTACGGCGACAGCATCTATGTCGACGGCGGCTATGCCGACGCGGCTCGCGGCCAGGTCGCGGCGATCGCCGGCCAGTATGGAATGGTCGTCCTGGCTGGCGCTCCGGTCACTCGCGGTGCCGTGCAGCCCGGAACCATTCGGGTCGTGGTCAGCCGCCGCCGCGCGGTTGTGCCCGGTTGCCCGAATTGGAGCGCTCCGTCGGAGCCCAATTTCAAGAACAGCAACACGTCCAATTACGCCTGCAGCGTGAACTCGAACCTCGCGGCGATGGTCGCGAACCCCGAGGACCTCGTCCACGGCCGTGAAGGCGCGGGCACGGGCGACGTGGTGACCGCCGCCAAGGCCGTTCAATACTACCGCAACACTCCGCCGACAGGCGCGAAGGGCCTGCAGAACGTCAACCCCGAAAAGAAGGGTACTCAGTGATGAACGCTCCGTTCCAGGCACGCGCCGGTTTGCGCGATCCTTTCACTGCCTTCGTCTGCGACGACGCCACCGCCGACATGCTTCGGCCGGTCGCCGTCGAGCACGGCTGGTCGCCGGAAAAGGTCAACAAGGGCGGCCTTCGCAATGCCGTGCAGTCGCTGTCGGTGTCGGCGAGCCCGAACATCCTGTTCGTGGATCTCAGTGAATCCGCAGATCCGCTCAATGACATCAATGCGCTCGCGGAAGTTTGCGAGCCCGGCACGATCGTGATCGCGGCGGGCACCGTCAATGACGTGCGCCTCTATCGCGACCTCGTCGCCAGCGGCATCCACGATTATCTGCTGAAGCCGTTCACGGTCGACCAGCTGCGCGACACGTTCGCGCATGCCCAGATGATCATCTCGGGACCGCGTGGTGAAGCCCAGGCTGACAAGCCGCATGTGATGGCTGCAGTTATTGGCGTCCGCGGGGGCGTCGGCGCATCGACCATCGCGACTTCGCTCGCGTGGTTGCTGGGTGAGAAGGCCCGCCGGACGACGGCCCTCCTCGATCTCGACGTTCACTTCGGCACCGGCGCGTTGGCGCTCGACCTCGAGCCGGGCCGCGGCCTGACTGACGCGATCGAGAATCCGAGCCGTATCGACGGTCTGTTCATCGAGCGCGCGATGGTCCGAGCGAACGAGCGCCTGTCGGTGCTTTCGGCGGAAGCGCCGATCCACCAGCCGCTGGTTTCCGACGGAACCGCTTTCTTCCAGCTTCAGGAAGAGATGCGGAATGCGTTCGAATCCACCGTACTCGATCTGCCGCGGCAGATGCTGATCCAGCATCCGCACCTGGTGCACGATGCGCACGTGGCGGTGATCGTCTCCGAGCTGACCCTTGCGGCCACTCGCGACACCATCCGCATCCTTGCCTGGCTGAAGTCGAACGCTCCGCAGACGAAGATTATCGTCGCCGCGAACGGCGTTCCGTCAGGCGGTGCGCTGGAGATCAGCCGCAAGGACTTCGAGCAGTCGATCGAACGTCCGGTGGACATCGTCTTCCCGTTCGACTCGAAGCTCGCGGCGCAGGCCGCCAAGCTTGGCAAACCGATGGCCGAAGTCGCGGGCGGAAAGATGGCTGCTCCGTTCAACACCTTGTCGAACATGGTGCTCAGCCATGCGAGCGACGAAGGCGCTGCTCCGGACGCGAACGCGCCGGCGGCCGCCGCCAAGTCGCTCGTCGACAACCTGAAGTCGATGCTGACGAAGCCCAAGGCCGAAAAGGCCGCGGCGTAACAGGTCCGGCGCCGGTCGCGGCGCCGTACCGAAGAGTTGAGAGGCGAAGGCGCACATGCTCTTGTGGCTACTCCTGATCGGCGGCTTCGGAGCGGTCGCGCTCGCATATTTTGCGGTGCGCGGCCCATCCCCGGCGAAAACCGTCAAACGGCGAATGGAGCTCATCAAGGAGCGCCACGGCGACGTTATCGCCGGCAACGCACAGGCGCAGATCCGGAAATTGTTCGCCCAGCGGGCGGGCAAGCTGGAGGGATACGCGTCCACTTTGATCCCAAAGCCTGCCCTGCTGCGCAAGCGCCTGGAGATGACCGGCAAGGACATCACGCTCAGCAAGTATGCAATGATCTGCATCGGGATTTTCCTGCTCGTCACCGTCGCCCTGAAGTTCAAGGGCGCGCCGCTGATCCTCGCGATGCTGGTCGGCCTGTTCTTCGGGATCGGGGGCCCGCACTTCGTCATCGGCAAGCTGATCCTGCGGCGGGTGAAGAAGTTCAATTCGAACTTCCCTGACGCGATCGAGCTCATGGTTCGCGGTCTTCGCTCGGGTCTTCCGATCACGGAGACGCTCGGAATTGTCGCGGGTGAAATCACAGGACCGGTTGGTGTCGAATTCCGGATGGTCGCCGACAAGATGAAGATCGGACGCACCATGGAGGCTGCCCTCCAGGACACGGCGGACCGCCTTGGCACGCCGGAGTTCCAGTTCTTCGTGATCACGCTGGCCATCCAACGCGAGACGGGCGGCAACCTTGCGGAGACGCTGTCCAACCTGGCCGACGTGCTTCGCAAGCGCGCGCAGATGAAGCTCAAGATCCGCGCGATGAGCTCGGAATCGAAGGCGTCCGCCTACATCGTCGGCTCGCTGCCCTTCGTGGTCTTCACCCTCGTGTACCTGATGAACCCGAAATACATGAGCGGCTTCTTCGTCGATCCGCGCCTAATCGTCGCCGGGATCGGCGGCATGATCTGGATGGGCATTGGCGCATTCATCATGGCCAAGATGGTCAACTTCGAGATCTAAGGGAGGCAAAGTAGACATGCAGGCCGCGCCGCCCTCGGGTCCGACCCTTCTCGGTTTCGACGTTATCTGGATCGCGACGATCCTGAGCGCCGTCGCGACCTTTGCCGTGTTGCTCGCGCTTTATGCGGCGACGACGGTGAAGGATCCGATGGTCCGCCGCGTCAAGGCGCTCAACGAGCGCCGCGAGCAGCTGAAAGCGGGCATCGTCGCTTCGACCAACAAGCGCAAGAAGATCACGAACCGCAACCAGGCGGCCGACAAGGTCCGGGGCATCCTGACTCAGTTCAAGATGCTTCAGGATGACCAGCTGAAGAAAACCCAGACGAGGCTGATGCAGGCGGGTATCCGCACGAAGGACCTCGCGTTCTTCATCATCTTCGCTCGCCTCGTCCTGCCGGTCGTCATCGGCGGCGTCGCGGTGCTTCTGCTGTATGTCCTGGGATTTGAGCCGCAATGGTCCGCGCTTCGCCGTTACATCACCGTCGCTGGTCTCCTGGTCGGCAGCTACAAGGCACCGGACCTCTGGCTCAAGAATAAGGTCAACAAGCGCAGCCACGCGATCCGCAAGGGTCTTCCGGACGCCCTCGACCTGCTGGTGATTTGCGCTGAGGCTGGTCTCACGGTCGACGCCGCCTTCGCCCGAGTGTCGAAGGAGCTCGGCAAGGCTTATCCGGAGCTCGGCGACGAATTCGGACTGACGGCGATCGAGCTGGGCTTCCTTGCCGAGCGTCGCCAGGCGTTCGAGAACCTCGCCCAGCGCGTGGACCTGGAAGCGGTGCGGGGCGTGGTCACGACGATGATCCAGACGGAGAAATACGGTACGCCGCTAGCCTCCGCCCTGCGCGTGCTGTCGGCCGAGTTCCGCCACGAACGCATGATGCGCGCCGAGGAGAAGGCGGCGCGCCTGCCAGCGATCATGACGGTTCCGCTGATCCTGTTCATTCTGCCGACGCTGTTCGTGGTCATCCTGGGGCCGGCGAGTTGCTCGATCCACGACCAGCTGCTCAAATAAGCGGAAGGGCATCCAACCGACCGATGGGAACGCGGCGGCGCGCTGAAGCGTAGTCGCCGCGAACCTTTCGACGTTGGGGAGCCGCAATGAACATTACGACCGACCCGAACCTCTGGGCGATCTGCGCCCTCGTCTTCCTCCTCGGCTTGCTGATCGGCGTCTTCCTGACCGCCGGGGGCCGGCGCAAATGGAAGACCCGCTATAGAAGCGAAGTCGATCGGCGCGAGCAGCTCGAGCGAGAGCATGCCGACCGCGAGAAGGAATGGCGTGAGCGCGACAGCTTGCGGGCCGCGGCCGCCAAGGATGGCGACCGCGACGACCGACCGCTCTAGCCTTCTATCTTCGAGAAATCGGCGACCTGATTCACGGCGTCGCGGAAGCGCGTGAGCAGGTTTAGCCGTCGCTCGCGTTTCACCGGATCAGGGTCATTTACCGTCACATGATCGAAGAAGCAGTCGATCGGTCCGCGTAGCGAGGCGAGCGCCGCCATCGCGCTGGTGAAGTCTTCCTTCTCAATGGCCGCGGAAGCCTTCGGTCCAGCATTGTCGAGCGCTGCAATCAGCGCCTTCTCCTCGAGCGCGTTGCCGCCAGAACCACTGGTCCCCGCCCATTTTTCCTTCTTCAAAATGTTCGCCGCGCGCTTGTAGGCAGTGAGGAGGTTGGCTCCCTCCTCCGTCTCGACGAAATTCTGCAACGCCATGACTCGAGCGAGCAGGCGGACCAGGTCGTCCTCGCCGCCCAGCGAAAACACAGCGTCGACAAGATCATGCCGAACGCCGGCTTCGCGCTGCTGAACCTTCAATCGATCAGCAAAAAATTCGAGAATCTCGGGCGCTGTACTGTCGAGCCGGTGCGCTGCTTCGGTCGTCTTCGCCTGAGCCGCGCGATTGGCAAGGGCTCCACGGATGGCCGAGGTCAATGACAGCCTAAGGCCCGACGAGACGATGATCTCGATCGAGCCGATTGCGGCGCGACGAAGGGCGAACGGGTCCTTCGAACCGGTTGGCCTCAGACCAACGCCGAAGAATGCGCAGATCGTATCGAGCTTGTCGGCCAGTGCGACTGCGGCTGAAACCGGTTCCCGAGGCGTTCCGTATTGATCGCGGATCGCGTGGGCGACCGGCCTCCCCTCACCCTGGGCTTCGGCCAGATAACCGCCGATAACGCCCTGGAGTTCAGGGAATTCGCCGACCATTCCCGTCACCAGGTCCGCCTTGGCCAATCGCGAGGCACGCTCGATCGCATTTGCATCGGCTTTGATTACGCCACTGTCGGCCAGCCAGCGCCCCAGCTTCGCTACGCGGTCGACCTTATCGGCAACCGATCCCAGCTTTTCGTGGAAGACGATGCCACCGAGCTTCTTCACCTGCTCATCAAGCGGAACCTTAAGGTCCTGCTCCCAGAAGAAACGGGCGTCGGCGAGGCGGGCGGCGAGCACCCGGCGGTTGCCCTCGACGATCGCCACACCGCCGTCTTCCGCAGCGACATTGGCAACGCAAACGAAAGCCGGCGCCAATCCACCATCCGAAGCGGTACAGGCGAAATACTTCTGATTCGTCCGCATGGTGAGGACGATCACCTCGCGCGGCACGTCGAGGAAATCGCCGTCGAATTCGCCGAGCAGCGGAACGGGCCACTCTGTCAGGCCCGCGTTCTCGACCACAAGGCCTTCGTCGGCCAGGAGACTCAGCTTTGCCTTGGCGGCAGCGGCTTTGGCACCATCGCAGATGATCCGCTCGCGCTCCTCCTGGTCGACGATCACGTGGCACGCGCGGAGCTTCTCGAGATAGTCGGCGGCACTACCGACGGTGATCGGGCCGGGATGATGGAACCGATGCCCGACGGTGGTCGCCCCCGCCGTGAGACCGTCGATCTCGACCGGCACGATCTCTTCGCCAAGCATCGCGACGATGCCGTGCAGCGGACGGATCCACCGCAGCGACTCCGATCCCCAGCGCATGGACTTGGGCCAGGGGAAATCCGAGACGATCCGCTTTACGGTCTCGCCAAGGATTTCGAGGGCAGCCTTCCCCGCGCGATCGACGACCGCGAAATAGACTCCGTCACGCTCCTCAAGCTGCTCGCGGGTCAGGCCCGTCTTGCGAAGGAAACCGTCGAGCGCCTGTTCCGGCGCGGAGGTGCGCGGTCCCTTGATTTCTTCCCGGCTGGCCTGCGTCCCTTCGGCTACGTCGCGCGCGATGAGGACGAGCCGGCGCGGCGTCGAATGAGCATCGATAACCCCGGTGGAAAGTCCCGCCTCACTCGTGCACTCGGCGAAAATCCGCGCCAGCTCATTGCGAGCGCCTGCCTGCATCCGCGCGGGGATTTCCTCGGACATTAGCTCCAGCAGGAAGTCGGCCATCAGGCGTTATTTCCCTTGGACGTCTCCAGCCACGCGCCGCATGCCGCCTTCGCGAGGTCGCGGACGCGGCCAATATAGGCCTGCCGCTCTGCCACACTGATCACGCCCCTCGCCTG
>Ga0105240_10010104_pt1 | contig 13282 bp, 8 predicted proteins | sample KBSC54metaG_FD_80426 | JGI IMG/M metagenome (GOLD analysis project Ga0105240, IMG submission 80426) | Corn rhizosphere microbial communities from Kellogg Biological Station, Michigan, USA - KBS C5-4 metaG | ecosystem: Host-associated > Plants > Roots > Rhizosphere > Soil | place: Michigan, USA... | reverse complement strand
GGCCACCGTCCCCAGCCGGACGCCGATGTAGCGAGGCACCGCCCCCTGCTGCAGCAAGCCGGCGTGCAGCGCCTGCGCGGCCGCGCCGTCGACGCCGTCGGCGACGAAGATGGCCACCCGGCGCGTGCGGATGCTGCCATCGCCCGGACGCGCGAACATCGACAGGGCGGGCGACTCGTCGACCTCGGGCTTGGGCGGGCGTTTCAGCGCCAGCGGCAGCGGCTCGGGCACCGGGATCCCCAGGCCGTCGGCCACGCGCTGGGCCAGGTCATCGTCCACGTTGGCCAGCCCGGCGACCATTCGCTTGCGGATGGCCGGCACCTGCACGCGCGACAGCTCGAAGCGGAACGCGCGCACGATGTGCGCCTTCTCGACGTCGGTCTGGCTGTTCCAGAACAGCGTCGCCTGCAGGTGATGCTCGGCGAACCGCTCGGGCTTGCCCCGGACCTTGCTGGCCTCGTCGATCGGCTCGCGAAACGACGTGAAGCCGGCCGCGCCCGCCTGGAACGGGCACCCGCCGCCCAGCGAGTTCGGCTCGTAGGCCACGCGCCCGCGGTTGATGGCCTGCCGGTGCATGCCGTCGCGCTGGTTGTTGTGGACCTGCGCCACCGAGGCGTTGATGGGGATCTCGTGGAAGTTCGGGCCGCCCAGCCGGGTCAACTGGGTGTCCTGGTACGAGTGGTTGCGCCCCTGCAGCAGCGGGTCGTTCGAGAAGTCGATGCCGGGGACGACGTTCGCCGTGCAGAAGGCCACCTGCTCGGTCTCGGCGAAGAAGTTGTCCGGGTTCCGGTTGAGGACCATCTTCCCCACCGGGGTCAGCGGGACCAGCTCCTCGGGAATGACCTTCGTCGGGTCCAGCGGGTCGAAGCTGAACGCCTCGGCCTGCCGCTCGGAGAACATCTGGAACGACAGCTCCCACTCCGGGTAGGCGCCGGCCTCGATGGCCTCCCACAGATCGCGCCGGTGAAAGTCGGGATCGGCCCCCGAGATCTTCACCGCCTCGTCCCAGTCCAGGGCGTGGGTGCCCGCCACGGGATTCCAGTGGAACTTCACGAACGTCGACTTGCCGCGCTCGTTCACCAGGCGGAAAGTGTGCACGCCGAATCCCTGCATCATGCGATAGCTGCGCGGGATCGCCCGATCCGACATCGCCCACATCATCATGTGCGTCGATTCGGGCATCAGCGAGATGAAGTCCCAGAACGTGTCGTGCGCCGACGCGGCTTGCGGCATCGCGAAGTGAGGCTCGGGCTTGGCGGCGTGTACCAGATCCGGGAACTTCATGGCGTCCTGGATGAAGAAGACGGGGATGTTGTTGCCGACCAGATCCCAGTTTCCTTCGTCCGTGTAGAACTTCACCGCGAACCCGCGCACGTCGCGGGCCGTGTCGGTCGACCCCCGCTCGCCCAGCACGGTCGAGAAGCGGACGAACACGGGGGTGCGCTTGCCCGCTTCGGCGAACAGGCCGGCCCGGGTCACCTCCGTCATCGGTCGATAGCACTCGAAGTAGCCGTGGGCGGCAGAGCCGCGCGCGTGCACGACCCGCTCCGGGATGCGCTCGTGGTCGAAGTGCGTGATCTTCTCGCGCAGGACGAAGTCTTCCAGCAGGGTGGGCCCGCGCAGCCCTGCCTTCAGCGAGCTCTGGTTATCGGCGACGGCCACGCCCATGTTCGTGGTCAGCTGGCGCGCGGTCGAATCGACGCGCACCCGGTCGAGCGGCGTGTTGGCGGGGTTGAAGCCCAGCCGCGGCTGCCCCTCGGCAGCCTTGGGCGAGACGTTGGCCTCGGTCAGCGTGCTGCCGGTGACGCTGGGGTCGGGGACGTCGCTGGTGGCGCCCCGCTGGGGCGACGGGCCGGCGTTTCCGTACTCGCCGGGCTTGGTGGGGTTGAAGCGCATCGATGCCACGACCTGCTCCGTCCCCTCCATCTTCGCCGCCTGGGCGTCGGATGCCCCCGCGGCGTCGTTCCTGGAGGGGCCGCTGACGGTGGAGCGCGAGGCGCCCGCGGCGCTGGACGCGCGCGCGGGCTTCTTCGCGGAAGAGTTGGGCGCGGACTTGGCGGACGGCTTCTTGGTGGCCATGCGTTCTCCCGGGGGATGAGGGTCGACGAAAGTGCTGCCGCGAGAACGTAAGGTGTCGGTCGCCAGAGGGAAGGCGTCCGCGCGATCTAGCGCACGAATCTGTGGCCGGTGCTGAGAGGGTCGACCGAGCCGTTGCGCCGGCGACGGGAGACTTCGGCTGGCCGCTGGCTGCAATGCCGTTCACTTAAGCGCCAGGACGCCAGGTCAGGCGTCAGAATCAGCTCGACGACAAGACGATCGGAAACCAGCAGGTCGAGGCAACTTTCACCGACTCGGTGCCCCTCGTACTCGACTCTGACTGGAACCTGCCGCCAAAATTGGACATTTCTCAATCCGAGCTCCACGCACAGAGCGTGCTCATAGACCGACTCCAGGAATCCCGGCTCAACAATCCGATGGACCTCGCTGGCCGCGGCAAGCAACTCGGAGACACGCTCATCGAGCTCCTTGGCCGGCTCCTCGACTAAGTGAACGGCATTGGGGCTAGCTGTCGTCGGACCCGCCGCCGGCCGGCGGGACGGACGTCAGCAGCGTGCTTCGGCGGCGGCCCGGGGCGCCCCGGTACTCGCGCAGCCGGTAGTGCACGGTCCGCAGCGACATCCCCAGGATCTCGGCGGTGCGGGACGGGCTGTTGCCGCAGGACTCGTAGGTGCGCAAGATCGCGTAGCGTTCCAGCTCGCGGAAGGTCGCCCCGGGGATGGCCGGTCGCTGGTCCGCCGCGCCGTTCCCCGCGTGCAGGACCGCGAGCGGCGGCGGGTGTTGACCGGCCTCGCTGCGCCGCAGGTCGGGGGGAAGATCGTTCCAGATGGGGCGGCGCCCGCGCGAGACGACCATCAAGCGCTCGAGGACGTTCTCCAGCTCGCGGACGTTCCCCGGCCAATGGTACTCGGCGATCGCTCGCATGATCTCCGCGGTGAGCTCGGGCACCGGCATCGCCAGCTCGATGGAGAGACGAGTCATGATGTGGGTCATGAGGGGCTCCAGGTCGCCTGGACGTTGCCGCAGCGCCGGGACGTGCAGCACCATCACGTTCAACCGGTAGAACAGGTCGGGGCGGAAGGCGCCCTCCTTCACCATCAGGCCCAGGTCCCGGTTGGTGGCGGCGATGACGCGCACGTCGACGGAGAGGGACTGCGAGCCACCCACGCGCTCGAACTGGCGCTCTTGCAGGACGCGCAGCAGCTTGACCTGCAGCGAGGGCGACAGCTCGCCGACCTCGTCCAGGAACAACGTTCCCCCGTCGGCCAGCATGAACCGCCCCTCGCGACGGGAGTGTGCCCCCGTGAAGGCGCCCCGCTCGTGTCCGAACAGCTCCGTCTCCAGCAACGCCTCGGAGAGCGCCCCGCAGTTCACCCCCACGAAGGTCCGCTTGTGCCGGGGCGAGCTCCGGTGAATGGCCTGCGCGATCCGCTCCTTGCCGCTGCCCGTCTCGCCCAGCACCAGCACGGTGGTGCGCGTGGGGGCGACCAGCGCCACGTCTCGCAGCAGCGTCTGCATGGTGTCGCTCTGGCCGACCAGGCCGTGGCCGGGGGCGGCGTCGCCCAGGGGGGCCGTCCGCGCGACCGTTCGATCGACCGGCGGGGTCGCGCGCCGCCGTTGCAAGATGCGCTTGATCGAGTCGAACAGCGCCGGCTCGGCGGCGGTGGGGTCGGTGGCGCTCTCGGCCGGCATCGCGACGTAAGAGTCGACCCCCAGTTGCATGATCCGGACGGCCTCTCCGACGCTCGCGTGAGCGCTGGCCACCACCACGGGCAACAGCGGTCGCAGGCGGCGCAGCGTCTCGATCACCTCCAGCGGCGCCTGGGAGGAGAGGCTGAGCTCCACCAGCGCCCCCTCGATGTCGGCGCTTCCCAGCAGGTGGATGACACTCCCCACATCCTCCGCCTCCTCGACGGCCAGGTCGTTCCGGCTCAGAAGGCTACGTTGTTGCCGTCGAAACCACCTCTCCCCGACCACGAGAAAGGTGGCTCGATGTTCCTTCGGGCTCGGGCTCCGCTCTTCGGCTTCCGTCGACACGCGCTCCTCCTTTGACTGCTGCCGGTCGCTCACCAGAGCCGATCGTTAGGAGACACCGGTCGATTCTTACCGTCAACCGGTGGCTTTGCGCGAACGGGAAAGTGTCCCGAAATAACCACAGTGCGGAGGCCAGCATGCAAGAGTGGTGCGGGCGGAATGTCTCGGGATCGGGCATGCCGCGTTTCCCGGCCGGGAGCATCGACCCGATCGAGTCCCGAGAAGGTAACAGTGCGCGAGACCGTGCGCGGCGCGCGGTTCAGCCACGTTCCGACAATGGACGGCGTGCCGCGCGCCCGCGTGACTCGGGCGATGGCCGCGGACGCCCTGCCCGGCGGGCCTGTTTCGATCGCCAGCGCGTGCACGGATTGCACGAACTGCAGCCCGTGCAGAGGGGCATTCCATAAGCGGGCTGAGACTTCAGGGGTTTTTGGCGTGGCACATCAGGTGCACGACTGGTGTCGTGTCCAGAGATCGTGTTGCCGCCCGAACGCGGACGGATCGGTTGAATTCGAACGCGCTCCCGCGGCCGAACGCTGCGGGAAGGCACCAGGGAGGTCGCATGTTCCTCGTGAAGTTCCAGCAGTCAAGGGTGGCGGCATGATGCCGGCGCCGCTCGACATCGTCGTCCTCGGTCTCTCCATCACCTCGTCGTGGGGGAACGGACACGCCACCACGTATCGGCCTCTGCTCCGCGCGCTGGGGGCGCGGGGCCACCGGGTGCTCTTCCTGGAGCGCGCATCACCCTCGCACGCGCAGGCGCCCGATCAGCCGAGCGAGCCCTGTTGCGAGGTGGAGCTGTACGCCAGCCGCGAGGAGCTGGCCGATCGTCATCAGCTCCGCCTGCAGGGCGCGGATCTGGTGATCGTGGGCTCGTCGGTCCAGGAGGGCCAGGCGGTGATCGACTGGGTTCAGGCGCACGCGCGCGGCCCGGTGCTGTTCTACGACATGGACACGCCGATGACGCTGGCCCAGCTGGTGGACGATCGCTGCGAATACCTGGCGCGCCGCCAGGTGCCCCGCTTCGACATGTACCTGTCCTTCACGGGAGGCCCCATCTTGCGCCGGCTCGAGAGGACCTTCGGCGCGGTGCACGCGCGTCCCCTGTACTGCGCCTTCGATCCCGCGCAGTACTTCCCGACGTCCGGCGAGCCACGATGGGAGCTGGGCTACCTGGGGAGCTACAGCCCCGATCGCCAGGAGCCGCTGCGGCAACTGTTGATGATGCCCGCCATCCATGATTCCGCGCTGCGGTTGGTGGTGGCCGGGGTCAAGTACCCGCCCGAGCTGCAGTGGCCCGAGAACATCCGCAGGATCGGGCACCTGCCCCCGGGCGGGCACCGGGAGTTCTATGGCGCCCAGCGGTGGACGTTGAACCTGACCCGCGCCGGCATGCGCACGGCTGGCTACTCCCCCAGCTTCCGGCTGTTCGAGGCGGCGGCCTGCGGGGTGCCGGTCATCTCGGACGAATGGCCAGGGATGCACGAGTTCTTCGAGCCGGGGCGCGAGGTCATGATCGCGCGCTCGTGCGAGGAGGTCCGGCGCCTGCTGTGCCTTCCCCCCGACGTCGCGCTCAGCGTCGGTCGGGCGGCACGCCGCCGGGCGCTGTCCGATCATACGGCCGCGCGTCGTGCCGAGTACCTGGAGAGCTTGATCGACTTCGTCCAGACGCGCCGGGCCCGGCCGCGGCGGGTGTCGCGGAAGGCGCCAGTCGCGGCCGCCCATCCGCTGGCGCCGGTTCATCCGCAGTCGGGATTGCCCCCCGCGGAATGACACGCCCGGGCCGCCGGCCGTCGCTGGGAACGCGCAAGACCGGACGCTCACCGGCGCCGGACTGCACGGGTTTGGATTCGGTGCACGCCAGCCGGGCGCCCTCAGCGCGCCGCGGGGGCCCGCGCCGCACCGGCGAGCGCCGCCACTTCCTCGGGCGAGAGGACGAGCTTTCGTGCGTGCCAGTTCTCTTCCAGGTGCGAGACCGAGCTGGTGCCGGGAATGGGCAGCATCACGGGAGAGCGGGCCAGCAGCCAGGCGAGCGCGATCTGCGCCGCCGAGGCCCCGTGCCTTTCCGCCACCGCGGCGACCGTGGGGTTGGGCGGTGCGGCCAGCGGAAAGAAGGGCAAGAAGGCGATGCTCCTGCGCGCGCAGAGCGCCAGCACCGCCTCGGGATCGTCGACCGCGGCGTGCGCTTGCTTCGCCAGCGTGCCGCCGCCGCCCGCCAGGTTGAACAGGTTCTGCACGGCCACGATGGGCGTGCGCGCCAGCGCCGCCTCCACCTCCGGGGCGCTGACGTTGCTCAGCGCCAGGTGGCGGATCTTCCCTTCGGCCTGCAGCGCCCGTAGCGCGTCCAGCGACTCCAGCAAAGGCACGCCGGCGGCGGGCATGTGGCGCAGGTGGACCACGTCCAGGCGCTCGAGGCGCAGCGTCCGCAGATCCTCCTCGGCGCCTCGCCGCAGCTCCTCGGGGCGCAGGGCCGGTGCCCAGCCCTTGTTCGGCAGCCGCTTGCCCCCCAGCTTCGTCGCGATCACCAGCTGCGAGGGATAGGGGTGCAGGGCCTCGGCGATCAGGCGGTTGGCGACCAGCGGCCCGTAGAACCAGGCGGTGTCGATGAAGTCGATCCCCAGGTCGATCGCTCGGCGCAGGACGCGGCGGGCGCGTTCGGGATCGGCCGGCTCTCCCCAGACGTCCTTCCCGGGCAGCTGCATGGCCCCGTAGCCCAGGCGCTGCACCTCGAGGTCCCCGAGGCGAATGGTGGCAGGAGAGACGGTGTCGTCAGGACGTTCGGAGCGGCTCATGCGGCCAGGATGCGCCGCCGGTCTCCGTCAGCCTTGGGCGATGTTGGCCCGTCTTTTTTCGGTGCCCAGGCTGCGGGCGTAGGCGCCGGGCGTGATGCCGACGATGCGCCGGAAGTGCCGGTGCAGCTGGCTCTCGTCGTAGAAGCCGACCTCTTGCGCGGCCGCAGCGACGCGCAGGCCGCGCCGGAGCAGCTCCCGGGCGCGCCCCACGCGCAGATGGGTCAGGTACTCGTAGGGGGGTAGACCGACCTCGTGCCGGAACGCGCGCACGAGGTGGAACTTGTCCATCGCGGCCCGGGCGGCCAGCTCGTTCAGCGTCACCCGCTCGGCCAGCGCCTCGTGCAGGAAGGCGCGGGCCCGGCGCACCGCGCGCGGGGCGCGCGTGGGCGGCGCTCCGTCCGGGCCCAGCACCTCGGCCAGAGTCTCGGCCACCAGCGTGGAGACCTCCAGCTCGGTGGCGTCGGGGCGGACCAGCGCGCCGTGCATCGCGAAGGCCAGCGCGGCGGCGCGCGTCCCGGGGGCGAACCCCGGCGACCTGAAGTGGACCGTCCCGCGCAGGCCCATGGCATCGGCCGCGGCGGCCATCAGCTCGGGCGCGAAGGCGGCGCCTTGCAGCGTGAACGGGGCGTGGACGCGCAGATCGCGGTGCACCTCGCCCGGCTCCTTCAGCTTCAGCGCGCCGGCGACCAGCATGCGCACGTGGCCCCGGTACCAGCCGTCGAAGGCGCCCGCGTAGACCGCGACCACCGTGAAGTGCTCGGCGTAGGTGGTCCTGGCGCGATCTTCCCGCTCGACGCGCAGCATGGCGGTCACCGACGCCGTGGGCGGCCGCCAGAACCGGACGGTTCGATTCGCTCCGCGCTCGTCGGTCGACGCCACGCCGGAAGTGTAGGGGCCGGACGGGCGAGAGGCTTGGGCGATCTTGCGCCCGGCGGCCGGCGAGGCGGCTCAGCGGGCCGTCGCCCGGCGCGCCTTGGGGCGGCCGGTCTGGAACGACGTGATCAGGGCCTCCAGGCCCAGGCGCCACCACTTGTAGCCGAGCGGCAGCCGCGCCGGGGTCAGCGCCCCGATCTCGCGGTCGATGGCCTGCTCGACCGCGCGCGCGAACGTCCGATCCCGGCTGAACAGGTTCAGCTCCTCGTAGCCGTCGTGAGAGAGGCGGGTGAAGTTCGTGGAGCCGAGGTCGACCCAGGCCCCGTCGCCGACGATCGCCTTCCCGTGGACCATCGTGGGATGCAGGATCAGGCGCAGGTTCGCGGGGCTGCCGGTGCGGCGCAGGAGGCGCGCGCACGCGAACAGGTTCAGATCGCCCCCGACGTCGGCCCGCGCCGCCGTCAGCAGCGTGACCTGGACGCCGCGAGCGACGGCCCGGCACAGGGCCCGCGTGGCGCCGCGATCGCCCAGGTACGCCATGGCGATGGTCAGCCGCTCGCGCGCGCTGTCGATCAGCGCCAGCCGCTGGGCCGCCAGCGATTCGCCCGTGCGCTCGTTGCCCTCCGAGGCATGCAGCAGAAAGTCGAACGGTCGCTGGGGGTCGAAGCGGGCGCGCCCGTCGTACCGATCGGTCAGCCGCGCCACCGCGGCGCCGCCGTTGATCTCGACCATGAAGTCGACGTTGACGTCGCGGAAGTCGTCGCCGATGCCCATGCCGCCCAGGATGATCGTCTCGTCGTCGAACACGAACAGCTTGGCGTGATCGAAGCGCTTCTCGTTGACCAGGCGGACCCGGGGGTGCTTGCTCAGCTCGTCGGCCAGGGGGCTGGGCAGCTGTCGCAGGGAACCCCATCGTCCGTAGAAGAACATCAGCCCCCACAGCTGCCACCGGGCGTTGAAGTCGATCTCCTTGTGGAAGAAGCTCTGCTTCGCGCCGGCCAGATGCTCGTAGAACCCGCCCAGCCGATCCTTCAGGATGGTGACCGTCACGCCCCGGTGGGCGGCCCTCAACAGCGCGCGCGCCACCGACTGGCCCGTGTCGTCGTCGCGCCACTCGAAGCTGCGCACCGTGATGGTGTGCCGGGCCTCGTCGATCCGCCGCAGGATGCGCGCGAACGCCACGGCTCCCCCGGCCAGAAGCTCGAGGGTGGGGGTCGATTCAGGTGCCGCGGCCGGCGCGCTGGTCGACGACATCGGGGTGGCCAATCTACCCGGCGCCTCGGCCCCCGGCAACGTCGCGGTCGGCATCACGGGCGCCGCGCGCTGGTCCGGCGCGCCGGGCGCTTCACGGGGCGCGGCCCCGCCGCGGGCCCCTGGGGAGCGCTGGCCACGGCCGCGCAGAAGAACCGGACGATCTGTTCGACGTGGGCGTCGTTCCACGACGGGCTCGGTCCCGCCTGGCGCAGCAGCAGCAGGGGCGCCCGGCACATCATCACCAGCACCGCGGGCAAGAGCGCGGCGTCGGCTGGTCGCACCAGGCCCAGCTCCACGCCCGAGCGGACCAGCGCCTCGGCGCGCCTGTAGAAGTCGGCGCTGACGCCGCCCAGCGACGAGGGGGCCTTCCGGTTCTCGCACTGCATGAGGATGGCGTAGAAGGGCAGGTGCTCGCGCGTGCAGTCCAGCGTCGAGCGGATGAACGCCTCGACCTGGCCCGCCCACGAGGTCCGCTGGCGCTTCGCCTGGGCGAGCGCCTGGTCCAGGTGCGCGACCAGATCCTGTTTCCGCGCCACGATCAGGGCGTTCAGCAGCTCGCCGCTGTCGCCGAAGTAGTTGTAGATCGTGCCCACGGCCACGCCGGCGCGCACGGCGATGTCCTCGATGCGGGCGCCGTCGATGCCCTTCTCCGCGAAGATCTGCTCCGAGGCGCGCAGCAAGGTGTCCCGCGTGACCGCCCGCAAGCGATCGCGCATCGTCCGCGATGGCTTGCGTTTCACGCCGGTCGGCTTCAATTCGCACCCAGGTTGGTGAACCCCGCTTCCGGTGTCAAGCGGGGCGCCCGCGGCGGCCTCGCCGGCTGCGCGGGGGAGGGACCCCGGTGGTCGATTGTTTCGAGTTCTCCACGGCGAATTGTGAAGAGATGTGAAGTGGCGGCCGATCCAGCGATCAGCGGTCATGATCGCCTTGACAGGCCCTGGTCGCGGATGAATAAACGTTCATCTTCTGAATTAATATTCACCGACGACGAGGACGCGTAGCAGGACGCGCGCAGAAGGGCCGCCCGATGAGCAGCGAGGCTCCGCCAGCAGAGGGAGGGGGTAGACAGGAATCGAGGGAGGGGGGAACGCCAGGGGCGGCGCCCGGGGACGGTCGACTGCCGGAACTGCTCGACGGGGCGCTGTCGTTTCCGGGCGCCGCCGAGCTCGCGGCGCCGTTCTTGCGCCAGCTGTTCGAGCTCTCGGAGCGTGTGAGCGCCGTCCTGGTTTACGGCTCGGCGCTGTGGAAGGGCGTGCGCGGCGCCACGAGCCAGCCGGATCTGATCGCCATCGTCGACAGTTTCAGGGGGTGGCGTCGCGGCACGCTCGACTCACTCTGGGGGGGCATGCTGCCGCCGACGGTCTACCGCCTGCGCGCCGGGGACGCCTACGCCAAGCTGTGCGTCGTCACGTCCGCGCAGTTGCTCCGGCAGACCTCCGTCGCGGCCAAGGATTTGCATCTCGCTGGTCGCCTGTCGAAGCGGGTGGCGCTGGTGTGGAGTCGCGACGAGGCGGCGCGCCGGCAGGTCGTGTCGGCGCAGGCGGCGTCGCTGCGGACGATGGCGCGCCTGGTCCTCAACCGGTTCCCGGGCGAGGTCGAGCTGGACGCGTTCCTGCTCGCGTTGCTGGGGCTGTCGTACCAGTCCGAGATCCGTATCCACGAGCCGGGAAAGGTCCAGGCGCTGTTCAGCGCCGAGGCAGCGCACTACCGCGCCGTCGGGCGGGCGTTGCTGGTCGGCCTGGGCGCTGTCCCGCTGGACGCGGCGGCGACCCGTTTCCGGCTGGCGGAGGGCAGCGCGGCCCCGGAGGCCGAGACGCGGCGCCTGCTCCGTCGCTCGCGGCGCCGCGCCTATCTGCGCTGGCCCAAGTACCTGGCCACCTACGACGGCTGGCTGGACTACCTGCTGGCGAAGCTGGCCCGGTCGGGAAGTCCGGTCACCTTGACCGAGCGGCAACGCCGCCACCCCTTCATCTTCGCGCTCCCTGTCCTCGTTCGGATGTATCGCACGCGGCGGGTCGGCTGATCCCGGGGACCGCTTCGACGTATTCGCTGAACGGAAACAATCAAGGGAGGAGATTTCGGTAATGGCATTGAAGCGTTCTCTGGAGAGGCTGGCGGCGACGACGGCGAAGGTGGCCTGGCCCGCGGTCAAGTTCTACAACGCGAAGTTCGAGCGTCCCTCGGCGCAGCCGGCCTGGGCGCCCGCGCCGCTGCTGAAGCGGCGCGAGCGGACCTTCCCGCAGCTGGGGTGGCCGCGCACCACGGACTCGCTGTGCCCCCGGTGCGTGAAGGAGGTCCGCACGGCCATCTTCGACGGCACGCGCAGCTTCAGCGAGCTGATCGAGGGCAAGCCCGGCGAGATCAAGGCGGAGATCGTCCAGGAAGACGGCAAGATCGTCATGAAGAAGACGTGCGAGCGGCACGGCACCTTCACCGACGTGATGGCCATCGATCCGGACTGGCTGGAGCGGATCGAGCGGCTGTACCCGGGCCGCGACTTCAAGGCGCCGCCCACGCCGCTGCGCGAGCATGGCAGCTCGTCGATCCAGTACGGCCGCGGCTCGGTGCTGACGGTCGACCTGACCAACCGCTGTAACATGATGTGCGATCCCTGCTTCATGGACGCCAACCAGGTCGGCTACGTGCACGAGCTGTCCTGGGACGACATCAAGAAGATCCTCGACGACTCGATCTCCATCAAGCCGCGCCGCCAGATGTCGGTCCAGTTCTCGGGCGGCGAGCCGACGCTGTCCCCGTACTTTCTGGACGCCATCCGCTACGCGCGCCAGATCGGCTACTTCGCCGTGCAGGCCGCCACCAACGGGCTGCGCTTCGCCGAGGAGCCGGGCTTCGCCAGGCAGGCCAAGGAGGCGGGGCTGCGCATGGCGTACCTGCAGTTCGACGGCATCGGCAACGAGGCGAACGGCCACCGCAAGATCGGCAACCTGTTCGACGTCAAGCTGCGCGCCATCGAGGAGCTGGCGGCGGCGGGCATCGACGTCATCCTGGTGGTGACGGTGGTGAACGGCGTGAACAACGATCAGGTCGGGAAGATCCTGCAGTTCGCGACCGAGAACCCCGAGAAGATCACCGTCGTCTCGTTCCAGCCGGTGTCGTTCACGGGACGCGACGAGGACATCGACGACCAGACGCGGATGCAGCAGCGCTACACGCTGTCGCACCTGGCCTACGACGTGAAGGCCCAGACGGGGTTGACCGAGCCGATGCGCGACTGGTTTCCGCTGTCGGCGCTGGGCCCGTTCTCGGATCTGGTCGACCAGCTGATGGGCGACCGGGCCGACTGGGGCGCGATGAAGTGCGGCTGCCACCCCAACTGCGGCATCGGCACCATCTTGATGGTCAACAAGCGCACCCGGCAGGTCGTCCCGCTGACGCAGTTTCTGAACATGGAGGGGCTGCTGGAGGACATCGGCACCATCACGGACGGCGCGCAGCCGAAGCCGCTGACGGTGGCGCAGCTGGCGCTGGCGCTGGCGAAGAACTTCGACGCCGACAAGGCCCCGCCCGGCTACTCCTTCTCCGATCTGCTGAAGCAGCTGCTGTCGCAGACCGGGGCGCGGGGAAACAAGATCGGCGAGTACGAATCGGACGCGCACGAGTTCGAGTGGCGCGTGCTGTTCGTGGCGGGGATGTGGTTCCAGGACCTCTTCAACTACGACTTCCGCCGCACCGAGATGTGCATCATCCCGTACGGCACCCAGATGGGAGAGATCTCGTTCTGCGCCTACAACACGGGCGTGGGGTGGCGGAACGTCATCGAGAAGATGCTCCAGAACGCCACGGTGGCCGAGTGGTACAAGCAGTACGGCCGCCACAAGATCTACGCCAAGGGTCAGGACTTCCCCATGCCGCCGTTCCTGAACCCCATCACGTCGCGGGTCGAGGGCCAGCCGCTGAAGCTGAGGGTCATCGGCTGAGCGCCGGCACCGGACGCGCGCCTGCCATGCCGGCGGGGCGGACGGAGCCCGGCGTACCGGGCCCCGTCCGTCCCGTGCCGCGGCTCAGAACAGCGTGAAGAACGCCCAGGGCTGATTGCCCGAGGTGGTCTGGACGCAGTACCCGCCGTTGCGCGCCGCCGGCAGCGACGACCAGTTGACGTTCGTGCAGGCCTCGGTCGTGCCGTTCACCTTCAGCGTGCGCGGGCTGACGAAGTTGCCGCAGTTGCCGCCGTGCACGACCGAGGTGGTCTGGTAGCAAACCGCGCCGGTGCCGATGTTCCCCGACTGGAAGCTGCCGTTGATGGTGAAGTT
>Ga0105240_10010103_pt1 | contig 13283 bp, 12 predicted proteins | sample KBSC54metaG_FD_80426 | JGI IMG/M metagenome (GOLD analysis project Ga0105240, IMG submission 80426) | Corn rhizosphere microbial communities from Kellogg Biological Station, Michigan, USA - KBS C5-4 metaG | ecosystem: Host-associated > Plants > Roots > Rhizosphere > Soil | place: Michigan, USA... | reverse complement strand
GCGCTGTTCGGTTACTCCGGTCACGTGCCCCCGAGCCTGAAGCCGGGCGATGTGATCCAGATGCTCAACATCGGCGGCGTGCTGGGAATCTGCGACTCGGTGAATCCCGACAAGGGCAAGCCATTCGACTGTCGCGTGCTGGGAGTCGTACTGAACTTCCCCTACCTGGGAGAGCGCATCGGCGTACCCGCGCGCGTCGGGCACAAGAGGTTCGAGCAGAACGCAGAGCTCAACACCCATGGCGTTCCCGTAGTGGCGTTGGCCGGCACCTGCATGGAAGCCGGCAAAACGGCGGCGGCATGCGCGGTGATCAGCCGTATGCGACACCGCGGACTCGTCGTAGACGCCTTCAAAGCCACGGGCGTCTCGCTACGGCGTGACATCCTCGCCATGGAGGACTCAGGAGCCCGCCGTTCGGCCATCTTTACCGATCTGGGCATCGTGACCACCACCCGTGAGAACGGACCGGCGCTCACCCGCACCATGTTGACGGAGCTGAGCGCAGGGAAGCCCGACGTGATCGTGTTCGAGCTCGGCGACGGTATCCTGGGGACTTACGGAGTCGATGCCATCCTCGAGTGTCCTGACATTCGGGATGCGCTCACGGGCGTCATTCTGTCGGCCAACGATCCCGTGGCTGCGTGGGGCGGCGTGAAGCTGCTGCGCGACCGCTTCGGTATCGAGCCGTGTGTCGTGACCGGACCCTCCACCGACAATCAGGTAGGGGTCGACATCATCACCCGGCAGCTCGGTGTTCCGGCATTCAATGCGATGACCAACGGCGCAGCTCTCGGAGACCGCGTGATCGAAGCGTTGGGAGTGAAGGCGCCGCAATGAGTGAGACCATTCCAGCCATCGTGCTCGGGGGCACGGGGTACGTGGCAGGTGAGCTGCTGCGACTCATCGCAGGCCACCCGCAGATAAAGCTCGCAGCAATCATGTCCGACAGCCAGCCAGGCGAGAGTGTCGCGAAGGCGTTCCCGCACCTGGTGAGCGCCTATGGCGACACGCGATTTCAGTCACAGACGGCCGTCGAAAAGCTCGTCGCGGAGATGCCGCGATCGGCCATCTTCTGCGCCGCTCCCCATGGGGCGGCGGCGGCCTTGATCGATGCGCTGCTGAGGAGCGCCGAGCGAGGCGGAACGCGGCCACACGTAGTCGATATCTCGGCGGACTACCGCTACCGGTCGGCAGAGGCGTATCAAGCGGTCTACAAGCACCCGCACGGAGCGCCCGCACGCCTGCCGCAATTCAGCTGCGCCCTTCCGGAGCACAAGAAGACGGTCGACACGCCCCATGTGGCGCACCCCGGCTGCTTCGCATCCGCGACGCTGCTGGCGAGCGTACCCCTGCTGGCCCTCGGACTCGCGCGGCCTCTGTTATTCGTTGCGGGCGTCACCGGCAGCACCGGCTCGGGACGCAAGCCCGTGGAAGGGACGCACCACCCACTGCGGCACAGCGACGTTTACACGTACAACCCGCTCTCTCACCGGCACGTGCCCGAAATCGCCGCGTGCGCGCGCGACGCATCCGGAGTCGATGCGGAATTCGCGTTCATTCCCCACTCGGGGCCGTTTGCGCGGGGCATTCACGTCACCGTACAGGCGCAATTGACCAAGGCTGTGGACAAGGCGCAGCTCATCGGCGCTCTGAAGGAGTTCTACTCGGGCGCCCCGTTCGTGCGTGTGCAGGAGACCGCGCCGCGGATCAAAGATATCGTTGCCAGCAACTACGCACACCTGTCCGCGGCAGCCGATGGGCGCACCGCAGCGGTGATGTGTGTGTTGGACAATCTCAACAAAGGCGCCGCGGGCGGTGCCATGCAATGGATGAACCGGCTGCTGGGGCTACCGGAGACCTCCGGTCTCACGGCTCCCGCCGCCGGTTGGACCTGATCAAGAGCGAGCCATGACACCAGCCACCGCCAGCGCCGTCGCGCCCGAGAGCAGCCACGACTACCTCGCACAGGTGTTCTCCCAGTACCCGATCGAGATCGTCTCGGGAGAAGGCGTGTGGCTGAGGAACAGTCGGGGCGAGCGCATCCTCGACCTGTACGGCGGCCACGCCGTTGCCGGACTGGGCTACGGGCATCCGGCCTGGACGCGCGCGCTGGCGCAACAGGCGCAGGAGTGCAATTTCCAGACGAACGCAGTTCATATGCAGGTGCGCCTGCGCGCGGCCGAGAAGCTGGTGAAGTTCTCCAGGCTGCCGTTCAAGAGCGTGTTCTTCGTGAACAGCGGCGCGGAGGCGAATGAGAATGCGCTGAAGCTCGCTTTCCGCATGACCTCCCGTCCGCATGTCGCGGCCATCGAGGGCGCTTTCCATGGCCGCACCGCGGCTGCGGCGGCGGTCACCTGGGGTGCCAGGGACAAATGGTTCTGCTTTCCGCGTGCACCCTTCGATGTCAGCTTCATCCCGCGCCGGGACATCGCTGCCATCGCGCAGCACGTGACGGAAAAAACCGCGGCCGTCATTGTCGAACCCGTGCAGGGGCTGGCCGGCGCAGTCGACCTGGGTGCCCCTTATCTTGCCGCGTTGCGGCGCCGTTGCGACGAAGTCGGCGCGGTGCTCATCTTCGATGAAGTGCAGTGCGGCGTCGGCCGTATCGGCCACCCGTTCGCGGCGAACATGTATGGCGTCATGCCCGACATGATCACCACCGCCAAAGCGTTGGGGAATGGCTTTCCGTGCGCGGCTGTGCTGGCCTCCGCCAAGGTGACCGCGGCTCTGCAACTCGAGCTGCTCGGGACCACTTTCGGCGGTGGGCCGATGGCGTGCGCGGCGATCGAAGCCGTGCTGGACGCCATCGAGACTGAGAAGCTCCTCGAGCGGGTGCGGCGCGTGTCGGCCTACATCCGGGAGCAGTGCCTGGTCGGCCCGGTCACGGGACATCAAGGCGCGGGCTTCCTGACCGGCCTGCGTACGACGCGGCCGGCGAAGGCCATCCAGGCCGAGTTGCTCGAATGCGGGATCCTGGCCGGCACGGCCAGCGATCCGCACATTCTGCGTCTGCTGCCGGCGTTCATCCTCGAGGAGGAGCACGTCGACCTGCTCAGAGACGCCTTGGCGGATCTGCCTGCATGAAGCGCTTCCTCGACCTCGCCGATTTCGAGCGCGATGAGATCGTCGCGCTACTCGAGCTTGCGCGGCGCCTGGAGCGCCACCCGGAACCGCACGCGCTCGCCGGGAAGATTCTCGGACTCATCTTCTTCAATCCCTCGCTGCGGACGCTCGCCTCGTTTCAGGCGGGCATGGCCCGGCTCGGCGGAAGCTCCTTCGTCATCACCCCGGGTCAGGGCACGTGGCATCTGGAAACGCGGCTCGGAGCGGTCATGAACGGCACTGCGGCCGAGCACGTGCGCGAGGGCATTCCGGCCCTGGCCTCCTACTGCGACGCACTGGGTATCCGCGCATTCGCGGACCTGAAGGACCTGCGCACCGACCTGGCTGAGACCCACTTCAAGACGATGAGCGAGCTGGTCGACAAGCCGCTGATCAACCTGGAGTCGGCAATCAACCATCCGTGTCAGGCACTCGCGGATTGGAAGACGATGGATGAGCTGGGAGTACCGCGGGGCGGGCGCTTCGTCCTGTCATGGGTTTACCACCCGCGCGCCTTGCCACTCGCAGTTCCCGCGGCCGCGCTTCACATGGCCGCGATGCGCGGCATGGAAGTCGTCGTGCTGCGCCCGGAGGGCTTCGCGCTTCCGCAGGAAATCATGGAGAAGGCGCGCCGCGCCGCCGCTCACTCGGGTGGCTCGGTCACGGAGACCAGCGAGCGTACGGCTGCCCTCAACGGCGCTCATATCATCTATGCAAAGGAGTGGGGTGCGACTTCCTGCTATGGAGACACCGACGGCGATGGGCGCCTGCGCGGCGCTTTGACCGACTGGTGTGTTCGCAACGATTGGTTCGCGCGTGCCGCGGACAACTGCAAGCTCATGCATTGTCTCCCCGTGCGCCGCAATACAGCGGTGGCCGATGAGGTTCTCGACAGCCCGCGCAGCGCCGTGCAGCGCGAGGCCTACAACCGTCTGGTCGTGCAGATGGCGGTGCTCTACACCATGCTCAAAGGAATATAGGAACTCCCATGCTCATGCATCGAGGCGACCAGGCTCTCGCCATCCGCGCGCTCAAGAGCGCCGCACCCTATATCCGCATGTATAAAGGCAAGACCTTCGTGGTGAAAGCGGGCGGCGGAGTCTTTGGGGATCCCGCCTCCACGCGGCAGCTCGTGGAGCAGATCGCAATCCTGCATTACTTCGGCGTCCGTGTCGTGATGGTGCATGGCGGTGGGCCACAGCTCACGGAGCTATCCGATGCGCTGGGCGTTCCGACGCGGATGGTCGAAGGCAGGCGCATTACCGATGCCAAGGCCATCGATGTGACCTCGATGGTGCTCAACGGCCTGATCAATACCCGCATCCTGGCGATCTGCCGGGATCTGAACATCGAAGCCGTCGGCATCAGCGGAGTGGATGCCGGACTGGTGCGCGCCCACAAGCGGGCCCCCATGCGAATGGGCGCCAGCGGCGAGCTGGTGGATTTCGGGTTCGTCGGCGATGTCGACGGCGTCGACTCCACCGTACTGCGCAAGCTGCTCGACAATGGACTGATGCCGGTCGTCAGCCCGCTCTCGGCCGATCACAGCGGCGTGCTGCTGAACATCAACGCAGACACCGTCGCGGCGGCGATCGGCGCCGCGCTCGCCGCGGAAAAGATGATCCTGTGCACCGGCGCCCCGGGCATCCTCGGCAACATCGACGATCCGGGCTCGCTCATCTCCTACACGGACGTGCAGGGCCTGAAGAGGCTGCGCGAAGAGGGCAGGATCGCGGATGGCATGCTTCCCAAGGCCAAGGCGATCGAGGATGCGATTCGCGGCGGAGTGCGCCGCGTGCACGTGGTTTCGTACAAGGCCCCCGAGGGGATTCTCGGTGAGGTGTTCACGAATGAGGGGACGGGCACGTTGATCGTTGCCAACGTCAACGAGGTCACCCCTGCCGAGCAGCAGAGCGCGAACCCGACCGGCTGACATGACACGTCTGTGGGACAAGGGCGCGCCTCTGGATGACCGTGTACTGCGGTACACGGCGGGCGAGGACTATGCGCTGGATGAGCGTCTGGTCCGATACGATGTGCGGGCTTCGATCGCGCACGCCGAAATGCTCAATGCACAGAAGCTGCTGTCGGATGCCGACCTCGCCGCAATTCGCTCCGGGCTCACGGCGATCGGCGAGGCACACGAGCGCGGCGAATGGCGCATCGAGCTGGTGGACGAAGACGGCCAGACGGCGCTCGAAAGACGCCTGACGGAACGCATCGGCCCGGCCGGTGGCCGGGTCCACCTCGGACGCTCCCGCAACGATCAGGTGTTGACCGCCATCCGCCTGTATCTGCGGGACGTCCTCGAGGAGCTGCGCTCGGGCGCGCTGACGGTTGCCGCAGCCCTCGACCGGCTGGCCGCCAGGGAGCAGGGCACGCTGCTTCCCGGCTACACCCACATGCAGCAGGCGATGCCCAGCTCCGTTCAGCTCTGGGCCGGCGGCTTCGCGGCGGAAATCCGCGACGACGCCGAGGCGTTGCGTCTCGTACGGCGCCGCGCTGATCTCAGCCCACTGGGCTCGGCCGCGGGTTATGGAACACCCGGTCTGCCGATCGACCGGAACGCGACTCGCCAAAAGCTGCAGTTCGCGGCCGTTCACGAGCCCGTCACCGCGGTGCAGCTGTCGCGCGGGAAGGCCGAAGCTCAGCTGCTCTTCGAGACGGCGCTGCTCATGCAGGATCTCGGCCGCTTCGCGGCAGACGTGCTGCTGTTCTACACGCAGGAGTTCGGACTGCTGGAGCTCCCGGAGGCCTTCACCACGGGCTCCTCGATCATGCCGCAAAAGCGCAACCCGGACGTGTTCGAGCTGATCCGCGGCCGCTCGGCCAGCAGCCTCGCCTGCCTCATCGAGGCGCTCGGCGTTTGCGCGAAGCTGCCTTCCGGCTACCAGCGGGACCTGCAGCTGTTGAAATTCCCGCTGTTCCGCGCCATCGATCTGGCTCTGCAGACGCTCGACATCCTGCCTCCGGCCATCGATGCCATGCGCTTCCGCGCCGAACGCATCCAGCTGGATCCGGCAATGCACGCGGCCGAAGAAGCCAACCGCCTCGTCGTCACCGAGGGAATTCCATTCCGCGAGGCCTACCGGCGCGTGGCGGCAAAGCTGAAACGCTGAACGCGGCCTATCACTGAGCCGCCGAAATCCGCCAGCCCTGGCGCGCGCCCTCGCTGAGCTGTCGAAGCCCGCAGCCGCGCGCGCTACTGCTGCGCGTCCCGCCGCTCCTGGGCGCGTTGCTGCAGGTTCTCGCTCTGGCTGGAGATCAGAATGAGGTGGGTGATGAACTCGCGGATGTCCGACCCCCAGATGTCGTTGTGATCGGCGATCAGGCGCTTGTCGACCTTGACCACGAGGTAAGGGTTGCGGGGCGCGGAGTTGGCCGTCCGCTGCAGCACGCTGCCGGGAAAGTCGATGCTGCCGCCGCCGCGGTCGTCCTCCCAGCTCCCGGCCGCCGCGGCGGCCGTCCTGACCTTCTGGCTCGCCGCTTGCGGCGTGTTGGCGGAAGCCGCCACCATGGAGGTGCGCGGAACTGCCGTCAGCGTGTGGGTCCGGTACGGCTCGAAGTGCCCGACCGCATCGACATCCGCGCGGCGCTCATCGATGTGCTCCCGTGAGCCGGTGATCGGATTGTCGCGATCCATCACGCGCTGCTTCTCGAACCACGTGGAGAACCAGCGGCCGATTGGAAAGGCAATTCCGGTGGCCCAGTCGGCTTCGGAGGTCAGGATCGCGAGCACCGGAAGCTGACTCGGCGTGTAGGTCCTCATCTCGGCGGCCATGTCTGCCAGCGGCGCGTACAGCTGCGCCTCGAATGCAGGGTTGATGAGCACGACCAGATTGCCGAACCCCTGCACCGGACCCGCGGGCTGCTCCGGCGTTCCGGCTGACAGCGCGAACCGCGACTCCAGAATCTGCTCGAGCGCCGAGAACACGACCGCGCCGCCGAAGCTGTGACCGACGACTATCAGGCGGCTGCGGGTGTCGGGATTGTGCGCAATGCGCTGTTGGCGCAGCATCTCCAGCCGCTGCAGCACCTCCGTGACCTGGCCGTGTCCGACCATGTGAGCGGTGTTCTTGCGGTCCCAGAAGGTCAGGTTGTCGATTCCGGCGGTCGTGATGGAAGCGCCGCGCCAGCCGACGTACACGCCGATCACCGTACGGGCCGGCTTGCCGATCTTGCGGCCGAGCTCGATCTCCACCGCGCTCAGCTGGATGAGCGCCTCGCGGAAGTGCGCGACGTTGTCATCCTCCACACCGTTGCCGTCGAAGCCCGCGTTGTGCTTCCAGCCGTGCACGAACACGACCATCAGATAATCGTTGGTGCCGTGCGAGGTCTGGGCATCCACGCTGCCGAGCACCGCCTTCATCTGGCCGCGATCCCACAACTGCCCCTGGTCGTCGAGCTCGATGAAGCCGAGGGTATAACCAGGCTTGCCCGCGGTGTCCGGCTGCAGGACCTGGATCGTGTTGCGCTGGCACTTTTTCGCCAGCGCGGCCGGATCGCTGTCGGCGCACACGGTCTTGATATCCGTGCGGTACATGCTGAAGGGCGCGCAGGCCGCCAAGGCCAGTGTCAGCAAGCCCAGCCAGACTTTCCTGCTCATGCTCCCGGGCCCCCGAGCAGCTGATTCACGAGGGTTTCGAGCTCCTCCAGTGTCAGGTCCGCGGGCTTTTCACCCGGCGCCAGCCCTCGCCCCCCGCTGCAGACGAATTCGGCGATGCTCGCTCCCAGGGCCCGATACGACTCGAGCTGCGATTCGCTGAACCACTGATCCGTCGTGCTCTCGTGCGGGAAGTCCGGGCTGCTCGAGGCATAGCTGCGGATGTCCGCGCGCTCCGTTCCCTGGTACGTGGGCTTGAGGTAAAGCAGCCAGCCCGGCACGGCGGATCCGGGATAGCGGATGCTGCCCACGGCGAAGCGCATTCCGGGCACCGGAGGATTCTGGCGCTCGCGGATCTCGAGCTTCTTGAATTCGATGCTGACGCCGAAGTCGATGAAGACCTTGCGGACGGCATTGCCCAGATCCTCGAACGTGCAGTGAGGATCGCAGCCGGCATCGCTCACGAGGATGCGCCGGCAGCGCCGGCGGATCATCTCGTAAAGCCCCAGGTTCTCGAAGTGGCCGCCATCGGAGAGATAGACGTAGCGGAAGTCGTCGCGCGTCTCCCCTGCCAGCTCGCGCAGCGCGGGCGAGAGCGAGAACACCGGGCCCTCGCGCTTGCAGGTGACGGCATCGCGCGGATTGCCCAGCCAACAGCCGAGCCGAACGTTGAAGAGCATGAGCAGGAAGCCCACCAGCGGTGAGGAGTTGTACCCCTGATTGGGACTGACGGCGGCGCCGGAGATGGCCATCGCAGTGCCCAGGCTGACACCGCCGTCACCGCCATAGAGACCCGTGGGGCGATAGCCGACTGCGGGATTCGCGCACCCGCAGTGCAGGCGCGTCAGGGAGAAGGATTCCGCTTTGCGTTCCTGCCAGGCCCGGTTCTTGGACGAGACGACGTTCAAAGCCGTGTTGATCACGTGAAACAGCCGGTCCGGATGGGTCCTGGGCCTCAGGTTGGCGAGCTTCAGATCGTCTTTGGGATCGAACCCGGTGAAGGGATCGGCCCCCTGGCGTGCGCTGCCGCGCGCGGAGCCCAGAAACGCGCGTACCAGCCGGTTGCGATACAACGCATGCATCGAGAAGCGGTTGATGTTGATGAAACGCGAGAGAATGAACGCGAGGGCAATCAGGCCCACCAGCAGCAGCGCGTCGAGGACCACGACTGCGGCGCCCGAGTGCGCCAGGTCGTGCAGTACGCCCGGTCTGTCGGGCGCGCCGGCATAGGGCCGCAAGGCGTGCCGCAGCGCCACTTCGAGCTGTTGGTTCACCAGCGCGAGCACGGAGGTCAGCAGAATAGCGAAAATGACCGCAGCGGCGCTGGTCAGCCGCATCAGCGGCACGCTCTTGACCAGCTGTGCCGCCTTGGTGGCGGCCGTGAGGCCGCTCGACCCCAGCAGCACGGTCGCCAGACCAGATACACCGCCGGCCGCCGCGAGGATCCAGGCGGACAACCGGTGCATCTGCCGCAGACCATCCGGCGCATACAACGCAACGGCGCTCAGGATCAACCAGGTCACCGCCGCGGCGACCAGCCAGCCGGAGGAGCGAGCCAGCCACTCCCGGTCCATGTTGCCCTTGCGGGAAAAACTGGCAAGGCCTACGTACAGCAGCTCGCCCACCAGGTAAGCGATGACGAACCCACTCAAGCCGAGCACCACGGCGGCGGGAACGACGGCACCGGCACGCCCGGGCGGCAGGCTCGCCGCGATGATGTGCATCTCGACCGCCGCGAACGTTCCCACGACCGCGCCCGACAGCACCCACCAGAAGACATCGGCCCATTCGATCTGCCGTTCACTCGGGTCGGTCTGCTTGCGCGAGGCCAGTCGACCGCACGCCCACGCCAGCAGGTAAACGACTGCGCCCCAGCCTGCTCCGGCAAGGAGTGAAATGTTGGGGTCGACGGCGACGGTGGCGGCGATGGTCAGCAGCGCGCCCGAAGCCACCAACGGAAACAGCACGGTGAGACGGAAGCGGCCGTCGGTCAGCCATGAACCCGCTTTGCGAAACCGCCCGTAGACCGCGAAGCTCAACCCCACAAGAGCAGCCACCGCGCCCAGCAGGCGTGCGATATCGAACCAGGCGTCCGCACACGATTGCTCACGCGTCACCGAGGACAGCGCGGGACACAGCGCCGTAAATCTTCCCCAATGCAGGCAGTTCAGGACCGCAGCGCACAATCGCGGCAACATCAGGCAACCCATGAAGAAAGGCACGAACAGCGTCCAGTTCAGCACGAGGTTGCGGACGTACAGGGCGATGACTGTCCAGGTGTCTGCGGAGAACAGGCCCAGTTGCGGGGTCAGATAGTTGCTGTCCGCGCGGATTCCTGTGATCTGCTCTGCCTCTTGGCCATCGTCCATGGCCGCATTCATGCCCTCGCGCACTTTCTGGTCGTCGGCACAGTGGCGCCAGGCCGTGAGCCAGCCGGCAATGTAGCCTCCGCCGGAAACGCTCGAGAGGTAGTGGAAGCGATTCAACAGCCCGAAGCGAGCCAGACCCTGCATGACGCCCAGCGCGAACGTCGCGCTGCGGATGCCGCCGCCGGACAAGCACAGGGCGGTCGTCGCGCCGCGTTCAGCGGCCCGCAGAATCCGCTGCTCGTAGTGCGCCTGGGATTCCGCGGAGCCGCGCGGTGCCAGTGCTTCCTTGTCCAGATCGTCCCCGCACAGAACCTGCAACTCGGCCTGCAGAACCTCAGCGAACGCCACTGTCTCCGCCATGACTGGCCTCCCTTGTGCGCCGACACGACGTCGAGGTCTGTTGCCCGTCGCGGCTGTGATAGCGCCTGGCAGGGCCGGTCATCTCACGGTCCGGGGTCGGACGTTGGTTCGAGACAGGCCGCGAGCGTCAGCGCGACTATACAACTAACGCGCGTCCGGCTGTACCTCGGGCATTGCGCTGGCGAAGGGAGCTTGCGCGCTGAGGAAGGTGTTGATACCGCGCAAGGTAGGAAAAGGCTCGAGATCGCACTTGAAGCGGACTGCGTTGTACATCTGCGGCACGAGGCAGATGTCGGCCATGGTCACCGAGACGCCGAACATGTGCCGCCCATCACCGCTGAGCCGCCGCGCCTGCTCTTCCAGTCCCACGAGACCGGTGGCAATCCAGTGACGGTACCAGGTCCTGACCGCCTCCTCGCCGGCGCCCAGCGGTGAACGCAGGTAGTTGAGGACGCGCAGGTTGTTGAGAGGATGAATGTCGCAGGCGATCGCCAGGGCCATCGAGCGCACCTGGGCTCGCTGCAGCGCGGTGGGCGGCAACAGCGGCGGCTCCGGATAGGCTTCGTCGAGGTACTCCAGAAGTGCCAGCGACTGTGAAAGCGTCGTGCCCTGATCCTCGAGCGCAGGCACGAGACCTTGCGGATTGAGTGCGAGATAGGCGGGCTTGGTGTGCTGGCTCTCCCCGGCACGCAGGTCGACCCCCACCGGCTCGTGAGCCAGGCCCTTGATGTTCAGCGCTATGCGCACGCGGAATGCGGCGCTGCTGCGGAAGTACGTGTAGAGCTTCACGGGAGGCCGCCAGGGAAATGCTTGTACGGCTTCATGCGATGCTGCCGCGGAATTGCGGGTACAGCTTCATGCGCCCGCGACGATCGTCGTGACAAGACCCTCCAGTCCGTCGATGCCGCCCGCGATCCGATCGCCTGGCCGCAACGGCCCCACTCCAGCGGGCGTCCCGGTGTAGATCAGATCGCCCGGCTGCAGGTCGAAGAGGCTGGACAGCTCGGCGATGATCTCCGGCACGCTCCAGATCATGTTGGCCAGGTCCGCCTGCTGGCGGATCTCGTTGTTGACCTCGAGCCAGATGCGGCCGCTCGCCACATGTCCCCGCTCGGCCGGACGGATCGCGCCGATCGGTGCCGAATGATCGAAGGCCTTGCCGACATCCCAGGGCTCACCCCGCCGCTTCGCGGCCTGCTGCAGATCGCGGCGTGTCAGGTCGATTCCAACGGCGTAGCCAAAGACATGCCCGAGCGCCGCGGCGGGCTTGATCCGGGTGCCGGCGCGCCCGATGGCGACCACCAGCTCGATCTCATGATGAAAATTCGCGGTTCGCGGGGGCATCGGCACGGATGCTCCGCTCGCGGTGACCGCATCCGGCGGCTTCGTGAAGAACACCGGCGGGTCGGTCTTCGGGTCGGTCCCCATCTCCTGGGCATGGTCCGCATAGTTGCGGCCGACACAGTAGATTCGGTGAACGGGAAACCGCTGCGAGCTTCCGGAGATGGCGACGCTGGGCGTGGGCCCGGGCGTGAAAGCGAAGTCGGTCATCGGCAGGACGCTCCCATGGGCTATTTCAAGGGGTATTTCAGAGGGATATTGGCGTGGGGCTCCGCTAGACTACCAGCGATGGGGATCTGGCGTACCGAACTGACAATAGCGGAGATTCAGGAGCACGCGCGCGATACGCTCGCCGAGCACATCGATATCCGCTTCACCGAACGGGGCGCGGACTTTTTGCGCGCCACCATGCCGGTCAATCCACACACCCATCAGCCTTCCGGGGTGCTGCATGGCGGCGCATCGGTCGCCCTGGCCGAGACGGTCGGCAGCGTTGCCGCAAACTTGTGTGTCGACCGGGCGACGCAGATCTGCCTCGGCCAGGAGATCAACGCGAATCACCTTCGTCCCGTCGCGGCAGGGCTCGTGACGGCAACCGCCCGCCCCTACCATATCGGTAGCCGCAGCCAGGTCTGGCACATCGAGATCCGTGACGAGCAGGATAAGCTCGTCTGCGTCTCCCGCCTCACCATGGCGGTGCTGCCGCGCAAGCCCAGGGAGGCGGCAGGCAAATGAGGGTGCAACAGGAGAGCGCAATAATGATCGACACACCTGGTTCCGCCGGATATGCGCAGACCACGGACGAATCGCTCATCACGTACACGCACGCGATCTATGCCCTTCACAGTCTGGCCGTGCTCATCGGGTTATCGACCGCTGCCACGATTGTGTTCAGCTTTGTCGCCGGCGTGCCGTCGATCGTCGCGGTCATCATGAACTATGCGCGCCGCCCCGCGGTGCGGGGCACGTTCCTGGATTCGCACTTCACTTGGCAGATCCGCACGTTCTGGTTTGCCCTGTTATGGGTCGTCGTCGCGTGGCTGGTCTCCCTCCCACTGATGGTGATTCTGATCGGCTTCCCGCTGCTGGTGGCCGCCCACGTCGCCCTTGGTGTCTGGATCATCTACCGCGTCGCCCGCGGCTGGCTCGCGCTGCGCGATCGAAGGGCAATGTACGTATGAAGACCCGCGCGACCTGTATCGCCGTCATGTTGCTTTGCATGATGGGCTGCGGTCTGAAGGGGCCGCTGTACCTGCCGGATCACGCTGGCGCGGTGGTGACACGCCCTGCCGCCGGCGCTCAGAACACCGGGCCGGCGGCACCGGCTCAACCGCCCGGGGCGGCGCAAGAGCCCACGGCGACCCAACAGCCGGGTGGCACGGCCCCAAAGAAAATTCCAGGCAAGGACAACGACTCGGATCAGAAGTAGCTCAGGCGCGGATCAGGCCTTTGAGAGCCTTCGCGCTGCCGCTGTCAGGAAACACCGAGCTCTCCATGTCCCTGTAGGG
>Ga0105240_10010102_pt1 | contig 13284 bp, 10 predicted proteins | sample KBSC54metaG_FD_80426 | JGI IMG/M metagenome (GOLD analysis project Ga0105240, IMG submission 80426) | Corn rhizosphere microbial communities from Kellogg Biological Station, Michigan, USA - KBS C5-4 metaG | ecosystem: Host-associated > Plants > Roots > Rhizosphere > Soil | place: Michigan, USA... | reverse complement strand
CCTCGTCACGGAACAGGACCGCCACGAGCTGTACCAAGCCAACGCACCGCAGGTTTCGGCGGGCCTGTACCTCGTTCCCAAGGTCATAGAGTGACCGTGTACCGCAAAACCGTGGCGCAGCTCTCAGAAGGGCTGCGCCGGAAGGAATTCTCGAGCGTCGAGCTGACGAGGGTATTCCTCGAGCGCATCTTGGCGAGCCAGCCGAAGCTGAACGCCCTGATCTCGGTTACGGGGGAGCAGGCGCTCGAGTCCGCGCAGGCGGCGGATCGCGCGCTGGCGAGCGGAAATGCGACGCCGCTCACAGGTATACCGATCGTCCACAAGGACATCTTCTGCACTCAGGGCGTCAAGACGACCTGCGGCTCGCGGATGCTGGAGAGCTTCGTCTCTCCCTACGATGCGACCGTCGTCGCCAAGCTCAAGAGCGCGGGCACGGTGATGCTGGGCAAAGCGAACATGGACGAGTTCGCGATGGGCTCCTCGAACGAGACGAGCTTCTTCGGTGCCGTCCGCAATCCCTGGAATACCGATCTCGTGCCCGGAGGCTCCTCGGGTGGCTCGGCGGCGGTCGTTGCCGCGCGGCTCGCTCCGGCGGCGACCGCTACTGACACCGGCGGGTCCATCCGTCAGCCAGCCGCTCTGTGCGGGGTGACCGGGGTCAAACCGACCTACGGGCGCGTTTCGCGCTACGGCATGATTGCGTTTGCCTCCAGTCTCGACCAGGGCGGGATCATCGCTGCCACGGCGGAGGATGCGGCGCTCCTGCTGCGCGCCATGGCGGGATTCGATCCAAACGATTCCACCAGCGTGGAGCGGGAAGTGCCCGACTACTTCGGGAGCCTGAATGCGCCGCTGGAGGGGCTGAAGATCGGCCTGCTGAAGGAGTTCTTCGACAAGGGACTGGACGCCGAGGTCGAGCGTCGCATTCGCGATGCGCTGAGCGTGTACGAGAAGCTCGGGGCGACGCTGCGTGAAGTGAGCCTGCCGAACCTGCCCTTGTCGGTGCCCGCGTACTACGTGGTCGCACCTGCCGAGTGCTCTTCGAACCTCGCTCGCTTCGATGGCGTGCGCTTCGGGCATCGTTGCGAGAATCCGCGCGACCTCATGGATCTCTACAAGCGTTCTCGTGGTGAGGGATTCGGTGCGGAAGTGAAGCGCCGGATCATGACCGGCACGTATGTGCTGTCTGCCGGTTACTACGATGCCTATTACCTCAAGGCTCAGAAGGTGCGGCAGCTGATTGCCGGGGATTTTGCGCGGGCCTTCTCCGAGGTCGATGTCGTGATCGGGCCAACGACGCCGACGCCGGCGTTTGCGATCGGTGCCAAGACCTCCGATCCCGTGACGATGTACCTGAACGACATCTACACGATCGGTGCGAATCTGGCGGGGGTTCCGGCGATGTCCCTGCCGTGCGGCTTCGTGCAGGGCCTGCCGGTGGGCCTGCAGATCGTGGCGCCGCATTTCGGCGAAGCCCGCATGCTGAACGTGGCGCACCTCTATCAGCGCGAGACGGATTGGCATGCGCGCTTGCCGGAGGGATACGCATGAAAGAGTGGGAGACAGTGATCGGACTGGAGATCCACGCGCAGCTCTCGACCCAGTCGAAGATTTTCTCGGGCTCGCCCACGGCCTACGGGGCGCCGCCGAATGCCCAGGCCAACCTGGTCGACCTCGGCTATCCGGGGGTGCTGCCGGTACTCAATCGCGCGGCGGTGCAGATGGCGGTGAAGTTCGGGCTCGCCATCGAGGCGAAGATCTCCCGGCATTCCGTCTTCGCCCGCAAGAACTACTTCTATCCCGACCTGCCGAAGGGCTATCAGATCAGCCAGTACGAGCTGCCGGTCGTCGGCGAGGGTGCGATCGACATTGTGCTCGATGACGGTGCGCACAAGCGCATAGGTGTCACGCGCGCGCACCTGGAGGAAGACGCAGGCAAATCCCTGCACGAAGGATTGCCAGGGGTTTCGGGCATCGACCTCAATCGAGCCGGCACCCCGCTCATCGAGATCGTTTCCCAGCCCGACATGCGCTCGGCGAAGGAAGCCGTCGCCTATATGAAGAAGGTGCACACGCTGGTGCGCTACCTGGAGATCTGCGACGGCAACATGCAGGAGGGCTCGTTCCGCTGTGACGCGAACGTGTCGGTGCGCGAGAAGGGCGCGGACAAGCTCGGGACGCGGGCGGAGATCAAGAACCTCAATTCCTTCCGTTTCGTCGAGAAGGCGATCAACTTCGAGGTTGCGCGCCAGATCGATCTGATCGAGTCCGGCGGCAAGGTGGTCCAGGAGACCCGGCTCTACGATCCGGACAAGGGCGAGACGCGCTCGATGCGCTCGAAGGAGGAGGCGAACGACTATCGCTACTTCCCCGATCCGGATCTGTTGCCGCTGGAGCTGACCGAGGAGTTCATCGCCGGCATCCGTGCGAGCCTTCCCGAGTTGCCGGACGCGAAGGCGGCGCGATTTTCCTCGCAGTACGGGCTATCTGCCTACGATGCGGGCGTGCTGACGGCAAGCCGCGAGCTCGCGGCTTACTACGAAGAGGTGGCCTCGCTCGTTTCCGGTGAGCCGAAGCTCGCCGCGAACTGGGTGATGGGCGAGCTGGCGGCGGCCTTGAACAAGGAAGGGCTGGAAATCTCCGGGGGCAAGATGCCCGCGGCGCGGCTGGCGGGACTGCTCAAGCGCATCTCCGACAAAACCATTTCCGGAAAGATCGCCAAGGAAGTGTTCGAGGCCATGTGGTCGGAGGGTGCGGAGGCGGATTCGGTCATCGAGTCCAAGGGCTTGCGGCAGATCACCGACACTTCGGCTATCGAGCGCGCCATCGAGGAAGTGATGGCGAAGAATCCCGGCCAGCTCGCGGAGTACCGCTCGGGCAAGGACAAGCTGTTCGGCTTCTTCGTCGGGCAGGTGATGAAGGCGACGCAGGGGAAGGCCAATCCCGCGCAGCTCAACGAGCTGTTGAAGAAGAAGCTGGCCGGTTAGCCGGCTCGCCGGATAGGCGCGCCGGCGCGAGCGCGCGCTTGCGATGCGCCGGGCACGTCCCCATGCTGGCCGGCATGAACGAGATTGTCGTCCCCGGCGTCGACCAGGTCCGCCGGTTCATCATCGAGAACAGGCCCGTGCGCGGTCACTGGGTGCGGCTCGAGGCAGCGTGGCGCGAAGTGCGTGCGCACCGGGAGTACCCGGAAATCGTGCGCGAGCTGTTGGGGCAGGCCGTTGCCGCCTCGGTGCTGCTCGCGGCCACGCTGAAATTCCGCGGCACCCTGACTCTTCAGCTTCAGGGCAACGGCGCGGTGAGCCTGCTCGTTGCCCAGTGCACCCACGACTTTCGGCTGCGGGCCGTGGCGCAGTTCGATGAGGCCCGGGTGGGAGAGATTACTCGGCCCTGCCGGGCCGCCAGCATCGCGCGCACTGCGCGCTTGCCGTCGGACCAGGGTTCGGCCTCCCGGCCTCTCCCGTGCACCGCAGGCGGTGCACCCCTGCGGGCGTTATCAGGGATTCCTGGCTCGCCGCGCGACGTGCGGCTTTTTCGCCAGTTGGTCGGGACCGACGGGCGGATCGCGGTCACCGTCGAGGCGGAGGAGCGCAGCATGCGCTATCAAGGGGTCGTGCCGCTGTCGGGCGCCTCGCTGGCCGAATCGCTCGAAGCGTACTTCGCTTCCTCCGAGCAGCTCCCGACACGCGTGCTACTGGCTGCCGACGGAGAGCGCGGCGCGGGCATGCTCGTACAGAAGGTGCCCGGGCGCGCAGCCGATGACGAGACCGATCTCCAGGAGATCTGGGAGGATACGCAGCGCGGCATCGAGAGCCTGAGCTCCGCCGAGTTGCTGGAGTGCCCGGTCGAGGAGTTGCTCAATCGTGGTTTTGCCGCACATGACCTGCGGCTGTTCCGCGGCTCACCGGTCCAGTTCGAGTGCCGGTGCAATCAGGGAAGGGTGAACAGCCTGCTTCGCGCCCTGGGGGCGGAGGAGGTCCGGGACGTTCTGCGCGAGCAGGGCGCCGTGACCGTGACGTGCGAGTTCTGCCACCGCCCTTATCGATTCGACGCCGCTGCTGTGGCCGCCCTGTTCGAGGAGTCCCCGGGATCCGCTCCGGCTGACGACTCGCATACGGTCCATTAAGCCGCCACTCCCCATTGATTGTCTCATATTTGATTCAGTAGGGTCGACCCCTCGAAGAGGGAACCTTTGTGGTATTCTGGAATTAAAGACATGTGCAACTATTGAATTGATACCGATGCGAGTGCGCTCCACCCAACTCGTTACCTGGATGCGGGCCGCCGGAGAGCCCAGCCGGGTGAGGCTGCTGGCCCTGTGCGCGCAGCGGGATTTGAGCGTCACGGACCTCGCCGAGGCGCTCGGGCAAAGCGAGCCGCGCGTGTCCCGGCACCTGAAGATCCTGTGCGAGGCGGGGTTGCTCGAGCGACTTCGTCAGGGTCAGTGGGTGCACTATCGGCTCACCCAGAGCCCTACGGCCGCGAGCTTCGTGCAGGGCCTGCTCACTCTCATCGATCAGGCGGACCCGGTGCTGACTCGCGACCGGGACCGCGCGCTGCAGTCCACCGCTCAGTCTTCCAGTGCGAAGGGCGCGGCGGCTTCCGAGCCGGAGGTCGCCAAGAGCTTTGAATCGCGCCTCGGTCGGGCGCTGGGCGGATTCGTGGAGAGCTCGCAAGCCGCGCCTACCTCGGGCCGGTCGCTCGTCGTCGGCGTCGAGCACCTGGAGCTTCTCGAGAGCGCCGCTGCCGGCTCCAGCGAATGCACCGCGATCGCTCACTCACGTCGCGCTGCGCAGAGCGCGCGGGCCTATGCCGAGCGTCGCGGATTTGCGTGCAAAGTGCTGTTGGCGGCCAGCACGGAAGGCTTTACGGAGCGTGATATCGCCCGAACGGGCCAGTCCTTCGACTCCGTGTTCCTCAATCATCTCGCCGCACCGTCGGACGAGTTCGCCGGAATGCTCAGCGCGGGCAGGCGCGCGCTTGCCTCCACCGGCCGCCTCTGGATCTTCGAGCGCTATGAGGCTCTGGAGAGCACCAGGGAGAAAGTCATCGAGCATCCCCTGGCGAAGCTGCGCAGGCTGCTCGGCGACATTGGCCTGAGCTGTGAGCGCGTCAGCCCCATCGAAGCGGACGGCGAGCACGTCCTGGCCGCTGTCGCCGTCCCCCATTCGGCGCAATCGCGCGGCACCGCTTCGGCCGGCTGAGCGGTTGCACCTCCATGGACAGCCGCATCCGCGTCTCGTTTGAATTCTTTCCGCCCACGGATGAGGCGATGGACCGCACGTTGTGGCAGTCGATCGCGCGACTGGCTCCGCTGGCTCCGAGGTTCGTGTCCGTCACCTACGGCGCTGACGGCTCGACACGAGCGCGGACTCATAACGTCGTCGCCCGCATCCAACATGAGACCGCTCTCGTCGGAGCGCCGCACCTGACCTGTATCGGCGCCTCGCGCGGGGAAATACTCGATATCGCGCGGCAGTACTGGGACATGGGCGTCCGGCACCTCGTCGCGCTGCGCGGCGATCTGCCCCAGGGATATCGACCGCCTGCGGACGGCTTCGCATACGCCTCGGACCTGGTTGCCGGGTTGCGCACGATAGGCAATTTCGACATCTCGGTGGCGGCTTATCCGGAAGTGCACCCCGAGGCCGTGTCCGCCGGGGCCGATCTGGAAAATCTGAAACGCAAGATCGACGCGGGCGCCAGCCGCGCCATCACGCAGTTCTTCTACTACCCGGATGTCTACGTGCGATTCCGCGATCGCTGCGAGCGCGCCGGCATTGGCGCCCCGATCATTCCCGGCATTCTCCCGATCACCCGCTTCCCCCAGGTGCTGCGCTTCGCGGAACGCTGCGGCGCAACCATACCTGAGTGGTTGCGCGAGCGGTTTCACGGGTTGGAAGACGATCCGGAGACCCGCCGCCTGATCGCGGCGAGCGTCGCGATCGAGCAGGTGCAGGCACTGGTGCGCCATGGAGTGCGCGACTTCCATTTCTACACACTGAATCGCGCGGAGCTGACTTACGCGATTTGTCACGCTTTGGGATTGCGCGCGGGGCGTGCGCCGCGCATGGAATACGAAGGAGCAGTTGCATGACTGGGTGTCGCCACTCTGGAACCCGAGGGCGGGGGCCTGCCAGCCCCGTGCGCACGGTGAGTCGGGACCCCCTCAGCAGGGAAAGCGAGGGCGGACCGTCGCGCGCAGCCGCCGCGCCTTTCGGCATCGTGCCGCCGAACGAGGCCGAGCGCGGAGCACGGATCAAGCGCCTGCGCAGCCTGCTCGAACAGCGCATCGTGCTGCTCGACGGCGCCATGGGCACCATGATCCAGCAACACAAGCTGGATGAGCGCGGCTTTCGCGGCGAGCGCTTTCGCGGCCATGGGCGCGACCTGAAAGGCAACAACGATCTGCTGACGTTGACGCGGCCGGACATCGTCGCGGCCATCCACCGCACCTACCTGGAGGCAGGCGCGGACATCATCGAAACCAACACCTTCAACTCGAGCTCCGTATCGCAGTCGGACTACGGCATGGAAGCGCTCGTGCCGGAGCTCAACTACCGCGCCGCGCAGCTCGCGCGCCGCACGGCTGACGAGTTTGCGCAGGCCAGGGAGAGGCCGGCATTCGTCGCCGGAGCACTCGGTCCGACGACGCGGATGACCTCCCTGTCTCCCGATGTGAACGATCCGGGATTCCGCAGCGTCAGCTTCGATGAGCTCGTCGCAACCTACTCCGACGCGGTGCGCGCGCTGTTCATGGGCGGGGTCGACCTGCTGCTCATCGAGACGGTGATCGACACCCTGAATGCGAAGGCTGCGATCTATGCCGCCTGCAGCGTGTTTGCCGAGGCCGGCGTCGAGCTGCCCATCATCATCTCCGGCACGATCACGGATGCCTCCGGCCGCGTACTGTCCGGACAGACGACGGAAGCCTTCTGGAACTCGATCCGGCACGCGCGGCCGCTGGCAGTGGGGCTGAATTGCGCGCTCGGCGGCGCGCAACTGCGTCCCTACGTGGAGGAGCTGGCGCGCGTCGCGGATACCTACGTCTGTGCGTACCCCAACGCCGGACTGCCCAACGCCTTCGGCGAATACGACGAGAGTGCGCAGAGTACCGCGGCGATCCTCAAGGACTATGCCGCCGGTGGCTTCGTCAACATCGTGGGTGGATGTTGCGGGACCACGCCGGAGCACATCCGGTTGATTCGCGAAGCGGTGCAGGGGGCCAGGGCGCGTGAGGTCCCGAGCGTCGCGGTGAAATGCCGCCTGGCGGGGCTCGAGCCTCTGAACATCGACGAGGAGTCGCTGTTCGTGAACGTCGGTGAGCGTACCAACGTGACGGGCTCCGCCAAGTTCCGCAAGCTGATCGAAGCGGGCGACTATGCCGCAGCGCTGGATATCGCGCGCCAGCAGGTCACCAGCGGCGCGCAGGTCATCGACATCAACATGGATGAGGGGATGCTCGACTCGGAGGCCGCGATGGTGCGGTTTCTGAACCTGATCGCCGCGGAGCCCGACATCGCGCGCGTGCCGGTGATGCTCGACTCCTCGAAATGGAGTGTGATCGAGGCGGGGCTCAAGTGCGTGCAGGGCAAGGCGATCGTCAACTCGATCAGCCTGAAGGAAGGCGAAGCGGTGTTCATCGAGCACGCCCGCAAGGTGCGTCTGTATGGTGCCGCGGTCGTGGTCATGGCCTTCGATGAGCAGGGCCAGGCGGATTCCGTCGAGCGCCGGGTGGCGATCTGCGAGCGTGCCCACCGGATCCTGGTCGAGCAGGTGGGCTTTGCGTCCGAGGACATCATCTTCGATCCGAACATCTTTGCCATCGCCACGGGTATCGAGGAGCACAACGGTTATGGGTTGGCTTTTATCGAGGCGACTCGCCAGATCAAGGCGCGGATGCCGAGTGTGATGGTGAGCGGTGGGGTGAGCAACGTCTCGTTCTCCTTCCGCGGCAACGACCCGGTACGCGAGGCGATGCACTCGGTGTTCCTCTACCACGCGATCGCCGCTGGCATGGACATGGGAATCGTCAACGCCGGCCAGCTCGCCATCTACGAGGAGATCGCCCCGGATCTGCGCGCCGTGGTGGAGGACGTCGTGTTGAACCGGCGTCCGGATGCAACGGAGAAGTTGCTGGAAATGGCTGCCCGGTTCAAGGGAGAAGGCGCCGGTGGCAAGCGTCAGGCGGACCTGGAGTGGCGCTCGCTCCCGGTGGCGAAGCGGCTCGAGCATGCTTTGGTCAAGGGGATCGATGATTTCGTGATCGAGGACACGGAGGAAGCGCGGCGCACCTTCGAGCGTCCGCTGCAGGTCATCGAAGGCCCGCTGATGGATGGCATGAACGTCGTCGGCGATCTGTTCGGCTCGGGCAAGATGTTCCTGCCGCAGGTCGTGAAAAGCGCACGCGTGATGAAGCGGGCGGTAGCCCATCTGATCCCGTTCATCGAGCAGAGCAAGGACGGCACCGCGCGCAGCAACGGACGAGTCGTGATCGCAACCGTGAAGGGCGATGTCCACGATATCGGTAAGAATATCGTCGGCGTCGTCCTGCAATGCAACAACTACGAGGTCATCGATCTGGGAGTGATGGTGCCGTGCGAGCAGATTCTCGAGACGGCCCGGCGCGAGAAGGCGGATTTCATCGGCCTGTCAGGGCTGATCACGCCCTCGCTGGATGAAATGGTGCATGTGGCGAAGGAGATGCAACGGCAGAACTTCGCCGTGCCGCTGCTGATCGGCGGTGCTACCACCTCGCCGGCGCATACTTCCGTGAAGATTGCGCCGCAGTATCAGCCAGGTGTCGTGTACGTCAAGGATGCCTCACGGTCGGTCGGCGTCTGTCAGTCACTGTCGACAACCTCCACGCGCGCCTCTTTTCTGGCGCAGGTCAGCGAAGATCACGCGCGCAGGCGCGAACAGCATGCGGGCAAGAAGCTGAAGCTGCCCGAGGTCAGCCTGCCGCAGGCGCGCGCCAATCGTCGCCGGATCGAGTGGTCGGCATTCACGCCGACGGCGCCCCGGACCCCGGGAATCCACCGATTCGAGTCGTATCCGCTCGAGCAACTGCTCGGGTACATCGACTGGATGCCGTTTTTCAATGCATGGGAATTCGCCGGCAAATTCCCCGACGTGCTGTCGGACCCCGTCGTCGGCGAGGCCGCCAGCAATCTTTACGCGGACGCGCGCCGCATGCTGAAGCAGTTGATCGCGGAGAAGTGGCTGGAAGCGCGTGCCGTGGTGGGCCTGTTTCCGGCGAACGCCGTCGGTGACGATGTGGAGGTCTATGCTGACGAACAGCGTTCGCGCGTGCTCACGACTCTGACGTTCCTGCGCCAGCAGAAGGGCAAGCCTGAAGGGCAGCCGCACGAATGTCTGGCGGACTACGTTGCGCCGAAGTCCAGTGGTGTCGCGGACTACATGGGCGCTTTCGCGGTGACCGCCGGAATCGGCATCGAGCAGCACGTCGCGCGCTTCGAGCGCGCGCACGATGACTACTCGAGCATCATGCTGAAGGCCCTTGCCGATCGGCTTGCGGAAGCGGCGGCCGAGCACTTCCATGAGCGCGTGCGGCGGGAGATCTGGGGGTACGCGGCCCGGGAGGCGCTGACGAACGAGCAGCTCATCCATGAGGAGTATCGAGGCATCCGGCCTGCGCCCGGCTACCCGGCGTGCCCGGACCACACCGAGAAGGCGAAGCTTTGGAAGTTGCTCGATGCCGGGAAGTCCGCCGGTATCCGCCTCACCGAATCGTACGCGATGTATCCGACCGCGGCGGTGAGCGGGTGGTATTTCGCTCATCCCGATGCGCACTACTTTGCGGTCGGAAAGATTGCTCGCGACCAGGTGGAGGAATACGCGCAGCGCCAGGGAGTCACGCTGGAGGTGATGGAGAAGTGGCTGTCGCCGAACCTGGGGTACGAGCCTGCGTAGGCTTCGGCCGGAAGGGTCGCGCGCTCAGCGAGCCACTTCCTGTATGCGTTTCGAATGGTGTGAGGGAGCGGCGCTTTTCTCGCGCTCCAGGGCGCGCAGGTAGCTGTCGCCTCCCAGGTCCTTCATTTGATCGAGGATGCGATCACGCTGCGATAGCACGTAGCGGGAGGGTCTATCCACGCGCAGCCGTATCGGGTTGGGCAACACTGCTGCGAGCAACGCCCCTTCGGATGAGCTGAGGCGCGCGGCGGGCTCGTCGAAATACCGCTGCGAGGCTGCCTCCACGCCATACAGCCCTTTGCCCAGCTGAATGACGTTGAGATAGATCTCGAGGATGCGCTCCTTCGGCCACATCGCCTCGATCAGCACGGTGAACCAGGCCTCCAGCCCCTTGCGAAAGAAGCTGTGCCCGGACCACAGAAACAGGTTCTTCGCCACCTGCTGCGAGATCGTGCTGGCGCCGCGGAGGCGTTTGCCGCGCTCGCTGGCGCGCACCGCCTCGCGAATCGACTTCAGGTCGAAGCCGTTGTGAAAGGGGAAGAGCTGGTCTTCAGAGGCGATGACGGCCAGCGCCACGTGCGGGGAGATCCGCTCGAGACTCACCCATCGGTAGTCGGTGTGATAGCTCGCATCGTGATCGATCGCGGCCTGCACGCGCGCCGCCAGCATGAAAGCGCTGGTGGGCGGATTGAGCCAGCGCAGCAGGAGCACCGAGACCGAGGTGACTCCCACCCACGCAAGGATAGCGAACGCGATCCACTTCAGGAGCCTGCCCATGACACTACCGCGTTGCGCGCGGTTGGGGCGCATTGGTGACGGTCCCGTTGGCGACGCTCCGGTGGGCGATGCTTCGGTTGGCGCCGCATTCTAACCGAGCGGGCAGGTCATGCCTTCTCGACCCGCCGCGCGGAGACGATCAGCACGTCCTCCATCGGCGCGTCCTGGTAGCCCTTGCGGCGGCCGGTGCCCACCTTGGCGATCTTGTCGATCGTATCCATGCCCTCGGTCACCCGTCCGAACACGGCGTAGCCGTAGTCGCGCGTGCCGTGGTCCAGGAAGTCGTTGTCCGACAGGTTGACGAAGAACTGCGAGGTCGCGCTGTTGATGTCGCTGGTGCGCGCCATCGACAGCCAGCCGCGCTTGTTCTTCAAGCCGTTCTTGGCTTCGTTCGTGATGGGCTCGCGCGTCTTCTTGTTCTGGAACTCCGCCGTGAGACCGCCTCCCTGGATTACGAACCCGGGCACGATCCGGTGAAACAGCGTGCCGTCGAAGAATCCGTCATCGACGTAGCGCAGGAAGTTCTCGACGCTGACGGGAGCCTCCTTCGGGAACAGCTCGATGGTGAAGGGGCCGTGGGTAGTCTCAAATCTGACCATGGGGGTACCTGTTTACATCCGCTGAGCTTCAGTCACGCGCTCGTGTCCGGCTAGATCGCGGTGCGAGCGTACAGAACGAAAGCCCCGCCCCACAAGCTCGCGTGCGACTTCAGCTGCCTGATCGGCGCCGTGTTCCAGCAATAACCACCCGTCCCGCTCCAGGTGCTCGGGCGCGCCGCGGATGATCTCGCGCAGGCATTGGTAAGCGTCGCCGCCGGGCGTCAGCGCAATTCGCGGCTCGTGACGGAGGGCTGGATCCTGCATGGCAGGATCACTCTCGGCCACATACGGCGGATTGCTCACGATGAGGTTGAATGATCGTCCCCGCAGAGGCGCGAACCAATGCCCCAGCAGGTACTCGACCCGGGCAAGGTTGAGCGCGGCGGCATTGGCCTTGGCCGTGGCCAGCGCATCGGCGGAGATGTCCGTAGCGATGACCTGCCAGTGCGGTCTTTCCAGGGCCAGGGCGAGCGCGATGGCGCCGGACCCGGTCCCGAGATCCGCTACTCGGCCTGCCGGCTCGGCGCGCAGCGCGAGGGCCCGCTCCACGAGCAGCTCGGTCTCCGGGCGGGGCACCAGCACTTCCGGTCCTACGGTGAGCGGCAGGGACCAGAACTCCTTGGTTCCCAGAATGTAGGCCAGCGGCTCGCCACGGGCCCGGCGCTCGATGAGACTGGCATAGCGTTGCGCCTCGCTGGCGTTCGGGACCCGCTCCAGATGAGTCAGCGCGCGCGTGCGCGTCACTCCCAGTGCGTGCGCGAGCAGTAATTGGGCGTCGATCGAGGCGCCGGCGTTGGTGCTGGGCGGTGCGCTGGCGACCGGGCTGGACGTTGCGGCGGTGGCGCCGGACGTTACGCCGGGAGGCACCGGGGTCGCGGGGGCGGGGGTCTGGAGCGCCTCCGCCAGGCGACGGGTCGCTTGTGCCAGGAGCGCCCCGGCCGTGAGTTGGGCGGTCATACCTGTAATATTCGCGGATGCCGTCGGTTTTGTATCCACCCCAGCGCCCCCAGGCGATCGGCGAAGTGCTCGACTCCGCCTTCGCCATTTTCAAGGTGACCCTGCTCAAGTGCCTGCCTTTCGGCCTGCTGGCCATGGTGACGAGCCAGCTCAAGAGCATCTATGACCTGGCGACCGGCAGGGCGCTGGGCTCACGAGACCTGGGCTCGTGGCTGTTCTTCGGTCTGGGAGTGCTGGCCAGCATCGTCCTGTGGAGTGCCGTCATCCTGCGTCAGAAAGCTGTGCTCGAGCGGCGAGCGAGTTCCGGCGCGGCGGAGCTTGCCAGGGCGGCACGCGCCTTACCGTCGATGGCGATCTCGCTCGTGCTCGGCCTGCTGGGGTGCGCCGTGGGGCTGGTCCTGTTGGTGCTGCCGGGGCTCTACCTGATGCTGGCGTTTCCGTTCGTGTGGCAGGTCATTCTGTTCGAGCACCGCAGTCCGGTGGAGGCGTTCGGGGCAAGCCGGCGGCTGATGTACGGCAATGCGTGGCGAGTGCTCACGATTTTCTGTGTCGGCCTGTCGATGCTGCTGGTCTTCGACATCATCGTGTACATGCTGGTGGCGGTCCTTCTGCAGTTCGCGGGCGCCGGGGACGTGACGCTGGTGACCTCCGCCGCGCCGGTGGTCGTCATCGCCCTGGGGGCGATCACGTCGCCCTTCCTGTGCGCGTTGGGGTTGGCTGCGTATGGCGATCTGCAAGTTCGCTACACGATGCGGACGGCCGCGGCTCAGGGTAGCGCCGCGGCGACCACCGCAGATGCCGTACAAGCAAAGCCGTCCATGGGACCTGAGCCCGCTTCCGACCGAACTGTGCCCGGCGAGCGGGTGGGCTGATCCGTGCGTCTGCGCGGCGTCTGCGTGTCGATGCTGATCGCCGCAGTCGTCGCGCCGGGTGCCTTCGGGCAGGCCGGAATCGCGGAGCACGCCGGGCCGGGCGCGCAGGTCGGGCAGGTCGGGCAAGGCAGGGAGGGCGGGCCCGG
>Ga0105240_10010100_pt1 | contig 13285 bp, 10 predicted proteins | sample KBSC54metaG_FD_80426 | JGI IMG/M metagenome (GOLD analysis project Ga0105240, IMG submission 80426) | Corn rhizosphere microbial communities from Kellogg Biological Station, Michigan, USA - KBS C5-4 metaG | ecosystem: Host-associated > Plants > Roots > Rhizosphere > Soil | place: Michigan, USA... | reverse complement strand
GACGAGACGTCAGACGAGACGTCCCCACCCCAATTCCCGTCGCCGCGCGGGGGCACTGGCGGGATGCGCTCGGGGGGGACTTTCGCATTGCGGTTGCCAGTCAAAGCCGATAAAAACAAACACGTCCGTTCATTTGTCGTGAACACAGTTCCGGTGAGTTTCGTCGGATCTGTATTCAGGAACTCGCAGTCACAAATGTTATGCTAAATCGCCGCCTTTTCCTCAAACGCACCGCCCTCACCGCTGGAGCACTCTCCGCTGCACGCTATCTTCCCGGCCCGAACCTGCTGGCCGCGGAGCCCTCGACGAACAAACTGAACTGCGTGGTGATTGGGTGTGGGGGGCGGGGGCTTTCGGCTCACATCGATTGGATCGTCAATGATAGCAAAGACAATCTTTACGCGATCGTTGATCCGGACGAGAAGCGACAGAACGAGGTGAAGCGTTGGCTGCAAGGCAAAGGACAGGATGCGGCGAAGCTGCAAGTGTTTACAGATTACCGGGTGATGTTTGATAAGATTGGGGGCTCGATTGATGCGGTGTTCGTGGCGGCGCCCAACCACCACCATGCGCCGGCGGCCATGCTGGCGATGCAGGCCAATAAAGGGGTTTATTGTGAGAAACCGTTGTGCCATGACATTGCCGAGGCCCGCAAGTTGCGGGAGATGGCTCGGAGCTCCAAAGCACCTACCCAGATGGGCAACCAGGGGCATTGCATGGCCGGTTACCGACTGCTCTGCGAATATATTTGGGGCGGGGTGGTAGGGCGCATCACGGAGACGCACAGCTGGACGGATCGTGCCAACGGGGGCGTTGGCCCTCGGCCGCCGTACCTGCCTGCACCCGCCGGCTTGCATTGGGACGAATGGATTGGCCCGGCTCCGTACCGGGAGTTTCACTCTGATCTGCACCCGCATGAGTGGCATGGCTGGTTTGATTTTGGCAACGGTTCGCTTGGCAACATGGGATGTCATGTTCTGGACGGCGTGTTTTGGGCGCTCAAGCTTGATCACCCTTCGAGCATTGAACTGGAGGATGTGCGCGGCGGAAGCGCCGAGCGCTATCCCGTCGGCAGCCGGATCCGTTACGACTTTCCCGCGCGGGCCGAGATGCCCCCCGTCAAAGTGTATTGGTATGAAGGGCTCAACAAGGACGCGCCGGAGTCGGCGGTCACGGGCAGCCTCCACGCCGCCAAAGGGGATGGGCGCAATTTGCCGCCGTTGCTTCTCGAGTTGCGCAAGCAATACCCCGATGACGATTTGGACGCGAGCGATAGCGGAACGTTGTATGTGGGGGAAAAGGGGATCCTCTACACGGCGACCTACGGGAACAAGTTCCAGGTAGTTCCCCGGGAAAAGATGAAAACGATTACGGCGCCGCCCAAGGTTCTGGCCCGCCCGAAGGACGTCATGACGGATTTCCTGGATGCTTGCCGGTCGGGGAAGACCGAGACGGCGGCCAGCTTCGAGTATGGCGCGCAGCTCACCGAGTTCACCTTGCTGGGCAACCTGGCGCAACACGCGGGTGTGGGACAAAAGCTGGTTTGGGACGGCCCCAATATGCGGGTGACGAACGTGCCGGAACTGAATCGTTGGTTGAAACGGTCCCCGCGTCAGGGGTGGCCAGGCTGACCCAGCGGATCGGCGGTTCACGGAGCGGTAGGGGCGGCCTGCGCCCAGAACTGTCTCATTTGCCCAAGAATTGGACGGACGTTGGGGTCTCCGGCACACTAGCTGCTCTCTCGTTCGTGCAATGAGCTCCAGTTTCAGCCTCAAGGCTGAGGTTGTCGCCCCGGCGGCTTGCCTCAGACCGCAATCTCGGCCCACTACCCGCCGGAAGACCGTTCCCTCGTACGTGTTGGCGGGTGCGCTTGGGCTCCTGGGCCTTTCTTTCACCGGGAGCATTTTCATTGATGCTGAAATGAACGGGCATTACGCCTTCATCTTTGGCTATCTCACGTTGCCGGTCCTGGGTTTATGTTACGGCGTTCCGTGGATCGCGATGGCTGATTGGCGTCGAAGTGTTTCGCTGTCGAAGAGGGTGGGGATTCCGGCCTTGGTCGCGATCACGATCCTGTTTACGTGTGGTGGGCTCGTAAACTATGCCAATGCCCTCCTGAGCAGCGGTGACACGGTTCGATTCAGCGGCCCCATTACGAAATTGAGCTACAGCTCCGGCCGGAGTGGCCGCGGCTATTACCTCGTCATGTCAGACACCACGACCAGCCATTCACGCGAGTTCCGCATCACGCGGCAGGAATATTCCAATCTGAAGGTCGGCTACGCCTTTATGCGAACGATGAAGCAGGGCGGGTTGGGCTACGCGTATAACTGGAGGCATTAGCGGGTTCTTTTTGTGAGCCGGTATGGCCCTTGTCTACCGTGCCTAAAGGGGCCGATCGGCCGGGTGGCTCCGGCCCCGTTTGGACTGTCCCTTGACGCCTTCTGCGCTCGCGCCCACAATTCCTCAACGTGCGGTTCTTACCCATAGTCGAGCGGGAACTGCGAGTCGCAGTGCATCAGCCAAAGACCTGGTGGCGGCGCGTGTTCACTTTGGCGACTGCCTTCGCCATTTGTGTTTTCATGTTCCTGGTCGTGGGCCGTTGGTCGACCCTCAGTCGGATGGGCAGCGAGATTTTTTCGGCCCTGGGTGGGTTCGGCATCTTCTACGCCCTGCTCACTGGTCCGCTGGCGACGGTTGATTGCCTCAGCCGCGAGCGGCGTGAAGGGACGTTGGGTCTGCTCTTTCTGACGGACCTTAAGGGGTACGATGTCGTGTTGGGCAAAATGGTGGCGGCCTCATTCCACATGGTGCTTGGGCTGACGGCGGCTCTGCCCTTATTGGCTTTGCCCTTGCTCGTTGGGGGGATCAACCTGGCCCAGTTTGCGCGGCTGGCGTTGGCGATCGCGGATATCACGATGCTTTCGCTCGCCGTGGGGGTTCTCGCCTCTGCACTCATGGACAGCAGTCGCGGCGCGCTGGCGCTGACCTTGGCGATTCTCCTGCTTCTTTGCGTCGGTCTGCCTTTACTGGGCGAGGCGGTTTTCAAAATTCACGGCAATGGCGTCGGGCCCGCGCTTTTCTACTCAGCCTGCCCGCTTTATACGGCAGGGCTCTGCCTGGACCTGCCCTTGCGGGAACCGCTTTGGAAGTATTGGATTAACCTGGGTTGCCTGCACGGGCTGGCTTGGGCTTGCCTGGCCATCGCGTGCATCTGGACAGCGAAATCCTGGAGGGATCAACCGGTGTCCACGCGTCTGGCGCGTTGGACGGAGCGAGTCCGGGCCTGGCGGCGTGGCAGCGTGCGAGCGCGCTCCAAATGGCGTGAGCGGATGCTGGAAAAGAATCCGATCGCCTGGCTGGAAGGGCGCGACCGCTTGCAGGAAAGGACCCTGTGGTGTTTGTTTCTGCTAACCGCCACGTATTGCACGCTGAGACATCTGCACTCGCCCAAGACCTGGCCGAACGAAGAAAGCATGGTCCTATGGCCTTGGTGGGCGCATTTTGTCCTCTGTATCTGGCTTGGTGTTCAAGCGCCTCGTCGCCTGGCCGACGATAAGCATTCGGGCGCGCTGGAGCTGATGCTTTGCACCCCGCTTTCCGCCCGAGCGATGGTTCGAGGCAACATGTCTGCGCTCCGAGGGCGCTATGGCCCGGTGCTCCTCGCTTTAGCAGGTTTGGACGGATTTTTAGTCTTCGCTTATTTTCGGGTTCATGGCGGGTGGCCTGGGCTTCTCCACAACAGCCTCCTCCAGCTCTTCGTTTGGGCGGCGGTCATTTGTCCAATCCAGCTTTACGCCATCGCGCGACTCGGGATTTACCATGGTTTGAAGGAAGCCAATTCCATCCGAGCCACCTTCGCCTCACTTTGGAGAGTGGGTCTGTTGCCCTGGATCCTGTTCTTTGCGTTCATCCTGGTGTGCGACTTTTATGCTTCACGATTCCGAGTCTTGAGGCCAACCGAGACTCTAGTCTACGCGGCGTGGGGCCTGTGTCATCTGCTTCCCTTAACGTGGTTTGTCGCCAACTCGCACTGGCATTTATCGCGGGATTTTCGAACGCTGGCTGCCAGCGGGACGCGCGTTGCGTGGTATCGCAGGTTGGGAGATTTGGCGCGGAAGCTGGCTTTCCTTCGGCAGGCGAAGCCGGAGCTTCGGCCGGTCTAAGCGAGTTGGTTTTGAAACTCCAAAGGGGTCCCGAGCGGAAGCCTGCGGTTCGTTTTGTCAGTGCGAGGGTGTCGCCCCGGCCGCCTGACAGGTCTGTGTCAGGGCTTACCGGCGTCGGATGCGAGGACCGGCCAGCCAACAATTTGGCCTCCCGGTAGGCGAACCGGATTGGCCTCGAAGATAGGTGAGGTTCTCGGCCACCAATGACTCCCCTCAAGATGCAGGGTCGTGACCTGGCCCGCGCGAATCACGACCGGTACGGTTACGGGGCCATAGCCGTTGGCGCGGGCGACGACTTGATACCTCCCGGCGGGGAGTTCCACCCGCGAGGGGCCGCCGGCGGCTTTGCCCGTATCGTTGCATACCGTGTGGACGAGGTTCGTGCCGTCGGCCGAGTAAACCTGGTAATCCGTGTGCCTATAACGATAGGGACTGGCATTGAAATCGGGGGACGGATCCAAAGCCGAAAACACCAGAAGAGAGCCGGGGTTGGAAGTTTCCAAGGAAAGCCCAGGCGGCGGTCCGATGGGGGCTAGCACCAGGTGGCGAGGTGTGGAACTACAACCCGGGCCGCAAACGATCAGCAGGAACAGCCCGAAAAACGGGAGCGAGCGCATATCCTGAATTTACGCCACCACTGGACAATTGACCAGCTCGGCCTCGCTCTGCCGCAGGTAATTGAGAAGCGCCTCGATGCTGATGATTTTCGTGATGGCGGCCCGCTGTTCAGGCTGCCGCAAGATGCGGTAGTGGACGAGCCCGCGGCCGAGGTCCACGATTTGGACGTAGCCATGCTCCACCTTCCAAAGTTGGCCTTTGGCAAGCGTCGGCCGGTTGTCCGCAATTGACGTGTTCATACCACTGTGAGGGCAGACGAATGGGCCGGCTGTATTGTTCAGAAAATCTGAATGCACTTTTGTGATGCGGCCTCCTCCCCTGTCCCTGGCGCCGGTTGCTGTCCTGACTGAGGCGCGTCGCTCCCTTCGCAACCTCGGGATCTCGAGAAAACCCCGGCGGGTTAGTGAGACACGTGGCCGTTCCCGTTGCCTGCGCCTCGGGCCAGGGCCTCGGAGAAGAGTTGCTTTGCCAACTTCGTCGCTTTCCGACCGGAGACCCGGAGTCGTAAGGCCTCGCGCCAAAAGCTGGGTTTTCCGTCATTCAGCACGTGGAAATTGTTGACATCGGTTTTGGCTTCCTGCCAATCGGTGGCCGCCCCCAGGTAGCGGATGAATTTCATATCCCAATCGAAAAGGCTGGGCCGAACGAGGCGTAAGGCTGGAGCCAGCAAACGGGTATGCCAGAACAAGCACCGTCTAAAAGCCTGTTTTTCATATTCCGCACCCGAGCACCTGAACCGCTCGCAGAATAGGTCTTGAAATCGCGCGCCCGACATTTCTGACACTTTAACCGTGGCCAATCCTGGTTTCAATGCTGGAGGAAGCGCTCGTGGGCAGAACGGACGAGTTCCTGCGCCTCGCGGCAGTCGCGCCAGCCACGGATCTCCGTGTGCTTGCCCTCGAGTTCCTTATAGACGGCGAAGAAGTGCTCGATTTCACGCAGCACGTGCGGCGCGAAATCGGTGTGGTCGCGGACTTGCCGATGCGTGGGACTGGCCGTGGCCACCGCCAGCACTTTTTCGTCGGACTGTTGCTGATCCAACATGGCCAACACTCCCACCGGCCGGACCTCGACCAGGCAGCCGGGAAACGTGGGCGCCGGCAGCAGGATCAGAATGTCCAGGGGATCGCCGTCGGGCGCGAGAGTGCCGGGGACAAAGCCGTAGTCACCGGGGTAGTGTACCGACGCGTACAGTGGCCGATCCAGGCGGAAGATATGAAGCGACCGGTCGTATTCGTACTTGTTGGTCTGTCCTCCAGGGACCTCCACGACCGCGTTTATGACTGCCGGAGCCTTGGCTCCGATGGGTAAAGTCAGGTAGTTCATCCGGCGCAGAGGACGTAGTTTGGCAAGCCTCCAATTATTTCCAACACCGGCCCTGGGGTTGCAATCGGGTGAAGACTCCAGCCAGAGTTTTTCCACTCCGGTTCGCGTTGTCACCTTGGACTGCGGACGATATCCTGCCGACGTGAACACCGGCGCCCCTAAACCACTTCCGGGCCTCCCGCCGCCCTGGTGGGAACGGTGGGCGTGGGGTTGTGTAGTCCTGGTGCTGCTCGCCATTTCAGCCGCCTACGCGTATTTCACGATATTTTCGCGTTTTCGAAGCTATGATGACGAAGGTTTTATCCTGATCTCGCTGCGGTCCTATTTCCTGGGCCACGCGCTCTACGACCAGGTCTACTCGTGTTATCAACCGGGTTTTTATGTTTTTGACTGGCTGGTTTTTACTCTTTCAGGCGCCGCACTCGGTCACGACAACATCCGGCTGCTCACCCTGGTTCTGTGGCTGATCGCGGCCGCCTTGAATGGTCTGGTTGTTCACGGTTTGACTGGAAATAAAGTTTTAGCCGCCCTGACGCTGGTGCTCAGCCTGCGGGTGCTGGATCAGTTTGCCAATGAACCCGGCCATCCGCAGGCTTTGGCCGGCGCTGGCGTGACCGGCCTGGCTGCGCTGTTCGCCTGGAACCACAGACTTGCTCCGCGGCTGTTGGCCGCAGCGGCTGGAGCGTTGACCGGCTTTCTGTTGTTGATCAAGGTCAACGTCGGTATTTATGCGCTCCTGCCCGTGATGTTGATCTTCGCGGCGGGTGCGAATCCCAAGTACCGGCTTGGATTGATGGCGCTGGTGGGAAGTTTGATGCTCGCCCTTCCGGCGTTGCTGATGCGCGTCCAGTTATTCGCCAAGCCGGTGTCGCTCGGGTGCACCCTGATCGTGGAGGCATTGGGAATCGCCATCCTGATCTCTGCCGCTTTTTTGAGGCACGGGCTCCGGTTCACCGTAGCTTTCCTGCTGGCGGGTTGCGTCGGCGCGGTTTGGTGGATCGGGACCTACTCGGTGGAGCTCCTGGCGTTCTTCAGCGCGGGACTGATAACGCTGTCGATGGTCTGCGTGCTCAGCATGTTCCTGTCCGAACGGGACGCTTTCCCGCCCTTGGCCAGGGACTGGATCTGGGCTGTGGGCGGGGGTGTTTTGATTTTCGCCGGAGTGGTTTTGACACTGCTTGTGCAAGGGACCTCAGTCCTGGGATTGATACGAGGGACATTCGTTCTGCCGGCAAAGCAATCGGGCATCTTTTTCGTGCGTTGGACTTCCAATGCGCTTGGGCTCTGGTTGGCGTTGGGCGGAGCGGCCGCTAGTTACGGCTGGATACGGTTACGATCCACTTGCCGGGACACCATTTGGTATCGAGCCTGCATCGTCCTGGCCAAACTGATCTTCGGCCTGTGTGTTCTGCTGGAATTTTATGGGCGTCCGGCGGACGAATCGTTGCTCAAGCCCTTTCAACCCGGGTGGCCCCATTTTTGGATGCTCCCGTTTTGTTGGCTCCTGGTCGTGCCCGTCCCCCGCCCGGCGACGGCAGTGATGGGAAGATTCGCGCTGCTGGCGCTCGCGGTTATTCAGCCTTTGATTGCCTACCCGGTGGCGGGGACACAGCTTTCGCCTGCGTCGATCCTGCTGCTGCCGCTGGGGGTAGTTTGCCTGGCGGATGCTTGTCGTTTGGCCTTCGAGTTCCCCATCTTCGCATGGCTGTTGGATCCGCCCAGGCTGCGGTGGGTGCGGTGGTCGGCCGGCGTCGTGTGCCTCGCGGCCCTCCTGACCTTGCTCGGACGCGAAGCCGATGCGCGTCATCAAACCTATGCCGCCCTGACACCGCTCGGCTTCCCCGGCGCGACGCGCGTCCACCTTCCGGCCGAGCAAGTCGGGTTGTTCCGTCAAATCACCGAGCGACTCGCGTCCCCGGCGAGCGAAACCTTCCTAACCTTGCCCGGTCTCAACAGTTTTTATTTTTGGGCGCAAAAGGAGCCGCCGAGCTCTCTAAATACGACCACCTGGATGACGCTTCTGGATGGGACGGAGCAGGAGCACGTCTGGAAGGCCGCTCAGGACAAGCGCGGTTTGATGGTTGTACGCAACCAGTCGCTGGCTGCTCATTGGCTGCGGAGCCGCACGAACGCCAGCTTCCCCTTGGCTCGTCATATTAATGACGAATTTGGCACGATCTACACCAACAGCGGCTACGAGGTAATGGTGCGCCGCTAACGAAACCGTTTGACCATGACGCATACTTTGCCCAAGCAGCCGCTCTTTCTGTCTGTGGTGGCACCGGTCTACAACGAAGCGGCGGTGGCAAAAGATTTCGCCACGGAAGTCCGGGCAGCGCTAGGGGCGCTGCCTTGGCCGATCAGGTGTGAATTAATCCTAGTCGATGATGGAAGCACGGACGACACGGCTGAGGTCCTGGACCGCCTCGCCCTCCAATGGCCGGGAGAATGTCGCGTGATTCACCTCTGCCGAAACTTCGGGCATAGCGCCGCCATTTCCGCCGGGTTGGACCATGCTCGAGGCCAGGCGGTGATCCTCATGGATTCGGATTTGCAGGATGATCCGTCGGCCTTCCGCGGGTTCGTTGAGAAATGGCTTGAGGGTTATGCTGTGGTGTATGCGGTGCGCTCTTCGCGTCAGGAGCCCTTGCCGACCCGGTGCGCCATTGCGGTTTTTTATCGGCTCTTAGCCTGGATCAGCGCCAGCCATATTCCCCCGGACGCCGGCACCTTCTCGCTCATGGATCGCCGGGTGGTCGAGGTCCTCCGCGCGATGCCCGAGCGCAATCGCTTCCTGCCCGGCTTGCGAGCCTGGGCTGGCTTTCGTCAAACCGGCCTGCCGGTGCCTCGCCGCGCCCGCCACGACCGGCACTCCAAAGTTGGCCTGCGCGGTCTCTGGCGGCTGTCGATGAACGCCATCTTCGCCTTCTCTTACTTCCCGATCTTTCTCTTCCGCGCCCTGGGTGCTCTCTCGTTGTTGGCCTGCCTGGGGGTAATTGTATTTGTGTTGTATCACAAGCTGATCACCGGCAAAGCGGTCACCGCGTGGGCGTCGCAAATGTTATCCACGCTGTTCTTCGGCGGGATCAATCTCCTGGGCATCGGTGTCATTGGGGAATACGTCGCCCGGATTTACGACGAACTGAAGGGCCGCCCCGCCTACGTCATCGACCGGATCAGCCCCGATCCGACGACTACAGGCGTAACAGCTTTTTCGCCGACGACTACCCACGCTTCCGGGTCGGAACCACCGGGAGGGCCCGCGGTTTGAACCCGGGGGAATATCGAAGGCTGGCTGCAGTCGAGCAGGAGCACTGGTTTTACCGTGGCAAACGCGAGATTGTCCGCCACTGGATCGAGCGTTTGGTGCGGTTGCAAGCGCAGGACCTGTTGATCGATGCGGGGACGGGGACCGGGACGTGGGCCACGGAAATGTGCTCGCGTTGCCAGGTCATCGGACTGGACGATCACGAGGAGAGCCTGGCACTGGCGGCGCCGCGGATTGAAGCCGCCGGGGGACGTGTTCTCAAATCAGACCTCCGGGCGGTGCCTTTGCCCTCGGGTTGCGCTTCAGTCGTAACCGCGTTGGATGTGCTGGAGCACCTAGACGACGACCGGGGAGCGTTCGGAGAGATGCTCCGCCTGACGCGCCCTGGAGGCCTGATGGTCGTGACTGTGCCGGCCCTTGCTTGCCTATGGAGTGATTGGGACGAAGCACTGCACCACCGGCGTCGGTACGACAAACCCGGACTTGAGCAGGTGCTCCGGCAGCCGGGCAGCCGCCTTCTCCGCTGCGTTTATTTCAACACGGCCATGCTTCCCCTCATTGCCCTGGTTCGCTGGATGAGGCGAATCCGACCCAGTTCGCCAGGGAGACGGCTGGAAGACCGGATTCCTTCTCGTCCGTTAAACGCTCTGCTCTATCATCTGTTAGTCCGGCCCGCCTGCTGGGAGCATTTCTCACCGCCCGCAGGCGTGTCTTTGCTCGCCATTGTTGAGCGGGAGAACTCCCAGGTCTGACGGAGCTTTGACGGGCGGCCTCATCACCGTGGGTCCTCCGCTTCGGAGGGACCTCTGCGGCCGCCCGAATCGCTCCGGTCAGTATATTTTGGCCCCAACAGGAATAGCGCGATAAAATCGGGCGGTGCGAGAAGGGGTGCTGACGCCCGCTACCGAATTGGGGCCGCACACTGGATCGTTCACGGCCGCGCGATTATGTGAGTGGGAGGACTTATCGGTAAAATAGGCCTGTCCAAGGTTATCAGCGACGGTAGTTACCAAAGGGCGCCATTGGGATAAATCCGCGGAGACTTCGATCAGATAACGTTGGGTTGCCGGACCGTCGATCAGCAGTTGAAACTCTCCCTCGGCGAGGAGTCGGTGCTGGAGGGTGGGGACCGCTCCAGGCCTGAGGCCGATCGGCAAGAGTTCGTCCTCGGGCCGGGCGACCAGGGCAACGTTAGGCCCCGCGGCCAAGCTCCAATTGAGGACCGAATCGCCGGTGACACCGTTGAACCCGTCGATGGCGATGTTGTATCGTGTGAGCCCGGTCGCGTTAAAGGTGACGCGGCTCTGTAAGATCGTGGGCGAGCTGATATCATCGTTGCTGGCCACAACCGTGAGGTTGGCGACCGAGCTGCCTACATATACGCCCAGGAGCGTGTTAAACGTGCTGCCGACCGTGTCAAAAGTGGCCACTCCCGAGATGGGCGCCGTCCAGCCGTACCAAATGGATGCTCCGCCGGCATTTCCGGCATGGTCTGGTTCGCCAGGTTCTTTTGTGGCGCCGAGGTTGCTGCCCCGAATTGATCCGGCCACCCCGCCGACGAAGGTCAGGAAGGCGAAGTTATCGTTTTGGATGACCTGGTTGAGTGTTAGGACCACGCTGCCCGTCGCCCCGTTAAAGCCGTCAACCGCGATGTCGTAGACAACCCCGGCCGTGGCGTTGAAGGTGACCTGGCTTTGCAGACTCGGCGGATTCGCGATATCGTCATTGCTGGCGATCGGAGTCAGACTGGTGAGACTGCTTCCCGTGTAAACGGCCAAGAGAGTGTTGAAACTGCTGCCGATGGTATCGATGGTTACCGGTTGGGTGTTGAGCGCAGACCACTTGTACCACACGGAATGGCCGCCTGGGTTTCCTGCATGGTTGGGTTCGCTCGTTTCTTTGGTGGCGTTCTGGTTATTTCCCAGAACACTGGTGAATCCGCCGAGCAGGGTTTGGGCGCTGGTGAAATTATCGTTCGGGGGTGGCGCCGATGGATTGCCAATGGCAATGGGGACGGTGGCGATGTTATTGCCGTAATTAGCCTCCTGGATGATGCCTTCCGGATTGGCTTCCAATTCCATCGTGTAATTGCCATTGGGCAGACCGGTGACGTCGATCCACTGGCCGTCCAGCGTGGAATCGTAAAGGTCTCCCCAGCCCACCTGGATGCCTTGATTGCTACACGTGTAAAGCGCGCTCTTGTTGGCCGTTGAGCTCCAGCGGAACACGTCCAAAACACAGAAGCCGACCTTCAAGCCAATGGCCGCGACGTTGCCATTGGCATCTCGCAAACGGTAGGACATGTAGTTGTTGAAATGATAATGGGCATGGCACGGGGCCCAGACAAAGAGCGGGTTGTTGGCCGGGTTCCCGAAGACCAGGTCCGCCGTGCCGGAGTTTTCAGTCTGAGTATCGAACCGGATCAGGGTCCGGGTGCCGGCCTGGACCAGGCCTTCCATCACGGCGCAACTCGAAGCGGCGAAGGTTTCCGTGGTGATGTGAGCGTTGACGGCGGAGGCTACAATGGAGAGGTCGGGCAGCGCGGTGGTGGCTTGAGACCAGCGCAGGGTGTAGTTTCCCGCCGTCCCGTTGTTTCCGTCGAGGGCAATATGGTAGGTCGTTCCCGAGACCGGCGTGAAAGTCAGCCGGCTGCGGGTGCTATTGGCGTTCATGTCATTGTTGCTGGCAATCGTCGTCAGCGCACTGACCGACGTTCCCGTGTAAACGGCCAATAAGGTGTCGAAGCCGCTCAAGGCGGTGTCAAAGGTGACCGGGCTGGTGGAAGGAGCGGTCCAGTTGAACCACACCGACGCTCCCCCGGAATTTCCTGCGTGATTGGGCTCTCCCGCCTGCTTAGTGGCATTGAAGTTATTGCCGGAGACAGTGCCGGAACTGCCGCTGATGGCCTGCGCCGAAGCGAAGTTGTCATTCGCGGGCGGGCTCCCGGGGCTTAAGGAGGCGATCGCGCTCGTGGCCGAGCCCAGTGAATTGCTGACCACCACCTGGTAATTGCCCACATCGGAGCTCTGCAAACTGCTGATCGTCAGAACCGAGTTGCTGGAGCCGACGATTCGCGGCCCATCGGTCAGGGCGAATCCATCTTTGGACCAGCGGTAGCTCAGCGGGGCAGTGCCGGTGGCGGTGACGGTGAAAGTCGCCGAGCCGCCGAGCACCAGCGTCTGGCCGGAGGGCTGACCTAGGATCGTCGGGGCGGAGGGCGCCTTACATTTCCCGCCCGAGCCCGCGGCGTAGATGGCCGTCACTTCACTGGCCGATAATGCGCGGTTGTAAAGGGATATTTCATCCAGTTGGCCGGCAAGTTTGTGGTCCCAGTAAGATTGACCGGACGTGCCGAAGAACAGCGGGAAAGTGCCATAGTCCTGTGCGAAGCTGACGCTGGTCTGGCCGACGGATTGTCCGTTGACGAATAGCTGAACGAAGTTGCTGCCCCGGACCGCCGCCACATGATACCAGACGCCGGTTACTATCGGCGTGGTGGAGTCCACCTCCGCCGACAAGCCCGACGAAGAGGTCACTGTGAACGCGAAAATATCGCCATTCGCACGCCGCTCCTTGCCGACATAGTAACCTTCAAAATTGCTCGAGCGGGTGTTCTGTTTAAAAACGATATATTGCTGGCCGGCCGTGGAGTTGCCGGAGGAGTTCAAGGAGGTGAAGAGCACCCAGAATTCAACGGTCAGGTTCGCTGGGTTTAGAGCAGGAGCGTTGGGTACCTGGGCGTAACCACTGATGCCGTCAAAACTGAACGTCTGGCTCACCTTGCCGGCGGCCGTGGCGGTGGCGCCTCCTTGAAGCGAACCGTTATAGACTCCGAGGTAATCAGCGGCGGTGCCATCGGCTGTCCACCATCCGACCAGGTTTGCCGGGGCGGGGGTGCAACTGCCCT
>Ga0105240_10010097_pt1 | contig 13288 bp, 14 predicted proteins | sample KBSC54metaG_FD_80426 | JGI IMG/M metagenome (GOLD analysis project Ga0105240, IMG submission 80426) | Corn rhizosphere microbial communities from Kellogg Biological Station, Michigan, USA - KBS C5-4 metaG | ecosystem: Host-associated > Plants > Roots > Rhizosphere > Soil | place: Michigan, USA... | reverse complement strand
CGCGCCCGACGGCACGCTGCTGCAGTCGGTGCCGCTGCCGGTACGCTGCCCGACGATGCCGTGCTTCGGCGGCGACGACCTGCGCACGCTGTACGTGACCACCTCGCGCGAGAAGCGCCCCGAGGCCGAGCTCGCCGCCCAGCCCTGGGCCGGCCAGGTGCTGCAGTGCCGCGTCGACGTGCCGGGGCTGCCGACGAACTTCGCCGACGTCTGAGACGCCGTGAACGAATCCCGCCCGTCCGAGCGGCGCGCCGGATTCATTCACAGCTTCTGAGTCAGCGCCGGCGCGCCGCATCCAGCCACGGCGCGAGCGACACGCGCCACACGTTCTGGTTGCCGTTGTCCCACGCGGCGCTGCGCGCGAGGTCGGCCTCGGCCTGCGCGGGCGTGCGCGGCCAGTGCGCCGGCGTCTGGCGGTCGCTCGCGAAGTACAGCGTGCGGCCGTCGGGCGCCAGCCGCGACTCGTTGCTGTCGCTGCCCGGCAGGTTGACCGGGGCGCCGAGGTCGGTCGCCGTGCCCCAGCCCGCGCCCTCGCGGAACGCGATGTAGAGGCGCTCGTGCTCGTCGGTGTCCGGGTGCTTCGCGCTGAAGACGATGAAGGACTCGTCGGGCGCCACGGCCGGATCGACCTGCTGCATCGCCGGATCGCCGAGCGCCTGCAGCACCGGCTCGGCCCACGCGCCGTCGCGCCACTGCGCGCGCCACAGCTTGAACGGCCCCTTGCCCGCGACGCGATCCATGAACCAGACGCTCCCGTCGGCGGCGACGCTGGGGCCCCAGATGCTCGGCCCCCGATTGACGACGGCCGGCAGGTGCACCGGCTCGCCCCAGGCGGCGCCGTGCCGCTCGACGCGCCACAGGTGGCCCGACGGATGCGTCGCATCGCCCTCGGCCAGCGGCCGGTTCGACACGAACACGAGCGCGGAGCCGTCCGGCGCCAGCGTGGGCTGCGCGTCCATCCAGCGGCCGGAGAACGGCGCGACGTGCGGCGTCGACCAGCCGGCCGGCGTGCGCTCCGCGACGACGATGGTGCCGTCGCGCGCGAACACCAGCGTCGCGCCATCGGGCGTGACGTTGGCGTCGGCGTCGCTCGACGGCCCGGAGACCACGCCCGGCGCGACGATCTCGGGCAGCTCCGTCGCGGCCATGGCGGCCGCATTGAACACGGACAGGACGACGGCGACGAACGACAGGGGCTTCATGCGCTTCTCCTCGCGAAGCGGCCATCCTCCCCGAACGCGCGGCGACGCCGCAGCGCGAAAGCGACGAAGCACGGTTTGCGCGGGGCGAACGACGGCGCGGCGTTCAGAAGTCGGCCGGCAGCGGCACCGACTGCAGGTCGAACGGGACGCCTGCGGGGATCGGCGGGTCGCCCGGCTTGCGATGGGTCAGCAGGCCGTACTTCGACTCGATGAACCAGACGCGCCCGCCGCTCACGACGCCGGACGACGGATCGTTCAGCCCCGCCACCAGCGTGCGCAGCGCGAGCCGCCCGCCCTCGACGCGCGCCAGCGTGATGCGCCCGCCGTACGGCCCGCTGCCGAACGCGTTGCTCTCGAACAGGACCAGGCGGCCGTCGGGCAGCGCGCGCAGCGCGTCGACGTTGTCCAGCGTGCGCGGGGCGGCGAGGCGCGACACGGGGCCGGCGCGTCCGTCGCTCGCGCGCTCGATGCGCAGCAGCGCCGGCGACGCATCGACCAGGCTGGCGATCACGTCGCCGGACGGCGTCACGGCGATGCCGTTGAGGCCGACGTAGGCGCCATGGCTGTCGCTGAACACCGGCGCGCCGGCCAGCAGCGGGTCCTCCTTCCACACGGCCAGCGCGTCGCCGCCGGCGGCCAGCCGCAGCACGCGCGGGTGGCGCGAGTCGGTGACGTAGAGGTTGCCCTGCGCGTCCTGCGCGAGGTCGTTGCAGTAGCCGTCGTCGGGCAGCGGGAAGCGGCCGCGCGGCGCGCCGGTGGCGAGGTCGAAGCGCAGGAGCGCGCTCGGCGCGGACGGCACGACCGTGAAACCGATGTCGCCGGAGCACACCCACAGGGCGCCGCGGCCCGCGTCCGCCAGCACGCCCTGCGCATTGGCCAGGCCCTGCGAACCGGGCGGCACCAGCACGTCCGGCGCCCCGCCGCCGGGTCGCACGCGCGCGACCGCACCCTGGCGCCAGCTGCCCACGAGGAAGCTGCCGTCCGCGGCGACGGCCAGGCTCTCGGGATACCAGTCGGCCGGCAGCGGCAGGACGGTGGCGGATTGCGCCGGCGCAACGGCGGACGTCGTGGCCAGGGCGAGCACGGCGACCCATCTCGACAGGGGGGACAACGGCGACATCTCGAACACTCCTTGATTGCGGAAGGTCGATTCTTCGAACAAAGCCTCGCTCGATAAAGCCCGCCAGAATTCGGTCTGTCGAAAGCCGGAGTCTTGAATGGATCGCCTCACGAGCATGGCCGTGTTCGTCCGCGTCGCCGAGAAGGGCAGCTTCGCGGCGGCGGCGGCGGAATTCGCGTTGTCCGCCACGATGGTGGCCAACCACGTGCGCGCCCTGGAGGAGGCGCTCGGCGCGCGCCTGCTGGATCGCACCACGCGGCGCCACGCGCTCACCGAGATCGGCGCGGCGTACCTCGAGCGCTGCCGCGACGTGCTGGCCAGCGTGCAGGCCGCGGACCACGTGGCCGAGGCCCTGCGCGCGGTCCCGCAGGGCACGCTGCGCGTCTCGGCACCGGTGTCCTGGGGCACGCACCGCCTGGTGCCCGTTCTGGGCGACTACCTGGCGCGGCATCCCCGCGTGCGCGTCGAGCTGAGCCTGAACGACCGCGTCGTCGACCTGGCCGAGGAAGGCTTCGACTGCGCGTTCCGCTCCGGCGAGCTGGCCGACTCGCACCTGGTCGCGCGCGCCCTGCGCCGGGCCCGCATGCTGGTGGCCGCCAGCCCCGCGTACCTCGAGCGGCACGGCACGCCGCGCGCGCCGCACGAACTCGCCGGCCATGCGCTGCTGGGCTTCGCGCCCTGGGGCGCCGACCCGGTGCTGCGCTTCGAGCGCGCGCACGAACGCGCCCGCGTGCCCGTGCGCGGGCCGCTCGTGATCAACAACGGCCAGGCGCTGCTGGCGGCCGCGCTCGCGGGCATCGGCGTCGCGGTGCAGGCCGACGCGCTGCTCGATCCGGCCATCGAGCGCGGCGAGCTCGTCGAACTGCTGGCCGACTGGAGCCTGCCGTCGCGCGCGCTGCACGTGCTGCGCCTGCCCGAGGCGCGCCCGAGCGCGAAGCTGCGCAGCTTCGTGGATTTCGTGGTCGAGCGCCTGGGCTAGTCCCGGCACTACACTGCGCCATCGACCCGCTGCCGCGCGCGTCCGCCGCGTCCGGCTCGCCACGATCGAGCAACAAACCGGCACGGTCGCGCAGGCACACTGCGCCGCGCGACGCCGACGGGCCGCACAACGACATTCACGGAGTAGACGATGCGCTTGAAGACCTGGGCCGCCCTCGCGGCCGCCGCCCTGACCCTGCCCCTGCTGGGCGGCTGCGGCAACGAAGACGCGAACAGCGGCCTGGTGCGGGTCGTGAATGCGACCACCGCCTACAGCTCGATCGACCTGTACACGCAGGACAGCGACGGCAACGACAGCATCGTCGTCAGCGGCACCGCGGCCGGCACGGCCAGCAGCTACACCGACATCAAGCGCGGCGCCAAGACCTTCGAGATCAAGAGCGGCGCGTCTGCCGGCAACGCCTCCTCGGCGACGGGCACGATCACCACCGGCGACCACTTCACCCTGGTCAGCTACATCACGGGCAACACGCTGGACACGGTGTTCCTGAGCGAGGAAGAGAAGAACCCCGGCTCCGGCAACGCCAAGCTGCGCGTGCTCAACGGTGCCGCGACGGAGGCGGGCAACGTCGACGTCTACCTGTCCCAGAACGCGTGCGGCGCCTTGTCCACCACCGACACCGCCTTCCTCTCGGCGGTCGCGGCCCCCAGCCCCGGCGTGGCGTTCACGACGGCCTACAGCCAGGTCACGGCGGCAGCCGCCGGCACCACCTGGAACCTGTGCGTCACCGCCAACGGCGACAAGAGCAACGTGCTCCTGGACATCCCGAAGTTCACGCTGAAGGACCAGGAGATCGCCACGCTGATCCTGACGCGCACCGCGGGCGGCGTGCTGCTGAACGCGGCCGTGCTGGACCAGCAGGGTGCACTGACGCCGTTCGCGAACTCGATCGCGCGCGTGCGCGTCGTCGCCGACGCCGCCTCGTCGGGCACGGTGTCCGCGACCGTCAACGGCGTCTCGCTGTCGGGCGACGCCGTGTCGCCGTCCATCAACAACTATGTCGCCGTGCCCTCGGGCGCGGTGACCGGCTCGTTCCAGATCAACGACACGTCGATCAACGGCGCTTCGCTGCCGGCGCTCGCCGCAGGTTCGGACTACACGCTGTTCGTCGGCGGCACGATCTCGGCGCCCACCATCACCCTGATCCAGGACAACAACACGCCGTCGACCAGCACGTCGCTGCCCGTCGAGGCCCGCGTGCTCAATGGCGTCAATGGCGTCAACGGCACGGTGACGGCGAACGCCGGCGGCAAGCAGGTCGGAAGCAACGTGGCCTTCGGCGCCGCGTCGGCCTACACCGCCATCACGGCCTTCACCGGCACCGCCACGCTCAACGTGTCGATCGGAGGCGTGGCCCAGCCGGCCCAGATCAACCAGACCTTCACGAGCGGCGGCGTCTACACGATCCTCGTCTACGGCGACGCCTCGGCGCCGCAGATCGTGATCAACAAGGACAACTGACCCGTCCTCCGCCAGAGCAGGAGCCCGCCATGCCCGACGCCCACATCCGACTCGAGCCGGCCGACGCGGCCGGCATCGCCACGCTGCGCATCGCCAACCCCGGCAAGATGAACGCGCTGAGCCTGTCGATGTGGCGCGAGCTGCGCGCCGTGTTCGACGGGCTGCGCGACGACCCGTCGCCGCCGCGGGTGATCGTGGTGCGTGGCGCGGATCGCGAGTTCGTCGCGGGCGCGGACATCGAGGAATTCCCGCAGTTCCGCTTCGAGCCCGAGTCGCTCGCGGCGTACCACGAGGACATCGTCGGCCCGGCACTGCGCGCGATGCTCGACTGCGACGTGCCGCTCGTCGCGCACATCGAGGGCGCGTGCATCGGCGGCGGGCTGGAGATCGCGGCCTGCTGCGACCTGAGGCTGTGCGAGCCCTCGAGCCGCTTCGGCGTGCCGATCGCGCGCCTGGGCTTCCCGATGGCGCCGGCCGAGGTCGAGATCGTCTCGCACATCGTCGGGCAGACGCTGCTGCGCGAGCTGCTGATCGAGTCGCGCCTGATGGGGGCGGCCGAGGCGCACGAGCGCGGCGTGGTCACCCGCGTGGTGGACGCCGGCGAGCTCGAGGCCGAGGTGCGTCGCGTCGCGCAGCACATCGCCGGCCTCTCGCAGCAGGCGATGCGCCTGAACAAGCGCGTGCTGCGCGCGTTCGCGCGGCCCACCTTCAGCGAGCCCGAGGATCGCGCCGCGCACTACGCCTATGCCGATTCGGACGAGCACCGCGAGGGCCTCGCGGCGTTCATGGAGAAGCGGCCACCGAGATTTTGACCCCACGCTCGCGAGCGCTCGCTGCCCCGCCGAGGAGGCGCTCCGCGACGCGCCCGGCAGAGCCGGATCGCGCGCTCCCTTGAGCTTCGCGCGCGAGGCCCGCGCGGCAGCGCCGGGCCGATCGGCGCTTCGCGCCCGGGCTTCACGCGCGTTCGGCGCAGAATCACGGATCCCGAATTGCGAATCCACATTGCCGCCCATGGCCAACGCCAACCTCTATGCCCGGCTGCGCCCGCACTTCCCCGCGCAGCTGGACGACGTCGCCATCGAGACCGCCGACGCGCCCGCCAGCCACGACGGCCACGCCTTCACGCCGCTGCACTACACGTGGCGTGACCTCGAGCGCGGCAGCGCCCGCATCGCCAACCTGTTCGCCGACCTCGCGCTGCCCGCGGGTGCGCGCGTGCTCGCGCACGTGGACAAGTCGGTCGAGGCGATGATGCTGTACCTGGCCACGCTGCGCGCGGGGCTGGTGTTCGTGCCGCTGAACACGGCCTACCAGGCCAGCGAGCTCGAGTACTTCGTCGGGAACGCGTCGCCCGCCGTCGTGGTGTGCGCACCGCGCAACTTCCCGTGGATCAGCCGCATCGCGTTCGCGCGCGGCACCCGCATGGTCCTCACGCTGGGCGACGATCGCTCCGGCAGCCTGCTGGAACGCGCCGCGCAGATGGGCGACGAGTTCGACACCGTCGAGCGCGCCGCCGACGACGTCGCCGCCATCCTCTACACCAGCGGCACCACGGGCCGCAGCAAGGGCGCGCAGCTCACGCACGGCAACCTGTTCGCCAACGCCGACACGCTGCACCGCTTCTGGCACTGGAAGGAAGGCGAGCAGCGCGACGTGCTGATCCACGCGCTGCCGATCTTCCACATCCACGGCCTCTTCGTGGCGTTGCACGGCATGCTGCGCGCCGGGGCCAGGCTGATCTGGTTCCACAAGTTCGACCCGCTGGGCGTCATCGCGCGCCTGCCCGACGCCACGATGTTCATGGGCGTGCCCACGCTGTACGTGCGCATGCTGGCGCAGCCCGCGCTCGGACCCGGCCTCTGCAAGGGCATGCGCCTGTTCATCAGCGGCTCCGCGCCGCTGCTGGCCGACACCTTCGTCGCCTGGCGCGAGCGCACGGGGCACGTCATCCTCGAGCGCTACGGCATGAGCGAGACGGTGATGATCACGTCCAACCCGTACCGGCCCGAGAGCGCGCGGCAGCCGGGCACGGTCGGCGTCGCGCTGCCGGGCGTGAGCGTGCGCGTGCAGGACGACCAGGGCCACGACTGCCCCGTCGGCGAGATCGGCGGCATCCAGGTCAAGGGCCCCAGCGTGTTCGCGGGCTACTGGCAGATGCCGGAGAAGACGCGCGAGGAATTCACCGCCGACGGCTGGTTCCGCACCGGCGACGTCGGCCGTCTCGACGCGCACGGCGTGCTGACGCTGATCGGCCGCAGCAAGGACCTGGTCATCAGCGGCGGCTTCAACGTCTATCCGGCCGAGATCGAGGGCGTCATCAACGACATGGCCGGCGTGGCCGAGTCGGCCGTCGTGGGCGTGCCGCATCCCGACTTCGGCGAGGCCGTCGTCGCCGTGGTGGTGCCGCGCGCCGGTGCGGCGCTGGTGCCGGCGCAGATCGTCGCGGCATTGAAATCGTCCATCGCCAATTTCAAGGTGCCCAAGCACGTGCGCGTGGTCGAGGCCCTGCCCCGCAACACGATGGGCAAGGTGCAGAAGAAGCTGCTGCGCGAGGAACTGGCGGCGCTGTTCGCATGACGTCGCGCCCATCGCCCGAAGTCTGGCGCGCGACCGCCTGCCCGCGCTGCGGCGCCGCGTTCGCATGCGGCGTGGGCGCGGATCGCGCGACGCCGTGCTTCTGCGTGTCGTACCCGCTGGGCGCCGAGCGCCTGGCGGAACTGCGGGCGAAATGGTCCGACTGCCTGTGCGCCGCCTGCCTGGCCGCGCTGGCCGCCGACCCGCAGCGGCCGGCATGAGCCCGAATCCGGAGGTGTGCTGATGGCCAGCGACCTGCGCCGAGTCACCGCGCTGACGCTGGATCTCGACGACACGCTGTGGCCCGTGCGTCCCACGCTCGTCGCCGCCGAACAGGTGCTCGCCCGCTGGCTGCGCGAACATGCGCCGGCCACCGCGCAGGGCATGCCGCCGGCAGCGATGCTGGCACTGCGCGCCGAGGTCGCCGCGGAGCATCCGCACTGGGGGCACGATCTCAGCGCGATCCGGCTGGAGACGATCCGCCGCGCGCTGCGCCGCCACGGCGACGACCCGGCGCTGGCCGAGGTCGCGTTCGAGGTCTTCTTCGAGGCACGCCACGCGGTCACGCTGTACGACGACGTGCTGCCCGCCCTCGAACGCCTGGCGTCGCGCTACCGGCTGGTCGCCGTCAGCAACGGCAACGCCGAACTGCACCGCGTGGGGCTGGACCGCTTCTTCGCGGGTTCGGTGTCGGCGCGGCTGCACGGCGTGGCCAAGCCGGATCCGTCGATCTTCCGCGCGGCGTGCGAGGCCGCCGGCGCGGCGCCGGCGCAGGTGCTGCACCTGGGCGACGACCTGGACACCGACGTCGCCGGTGCCCTGGCCGCGGGCCTGCACGCGGGCTGGATCTGCCGGCCCGACGGCGCCCACGCGGGCGCCGATCCGCTGGCCGGGGCGCACCGCTTCGCCGATCTCGCCGTGGTGGCGCTGGCACTGGGCGTGTAGGGCGGATCGAACGAACCGCCCGACGCATGGCCACCATCTCGGCCCATGAAAAAAGCCGGCGCCCTGCGCCGGCTTCGTCCGTGCGACCGCCTTACTGTTGCACGGCGCCGCTGTCGTTCTGGGTCTGCTGGTCGGGCGGCACGCCCACCTTCGGCTGCGTCATGCCGTTGTTGCCCGGCTGCGCCCCCTGGTAGCCGCGGCGGCCCGTCAACGAGGCCGACCGGCCGAAGCCGCCGCGCATCGGGGGCTGCACGTTCTGCTGCTGCATCTGGGGTTGCATCTGGGGTTGCATCTGCGGCTGCATCTGCGGCGGCGGCATCTGGGCCTGCTGCATCTGCTGCTGCAGCTGTGAAGGATCGGGTTGCGAGACGGCGGGCTGCAGCGTGCCGGTCTCGGCGGCCGCGGGCTCGGGCAACTGCAGCGAGAACGCGGTGGGGCCGCCCGGCGGGCCGAACTCGGCGCCACGCTTGCTCACCGAAAGCAACGAAGTGTTGCCATCGATGGCGGCACCGACGCGCCAGGTGCGCGCGGGCTGGTTGTCGAGCGAGACGATGGCATAACCGCCCTGGGCCGTGCCGGCCGGCGGCGCGATGACGCCCACGAGCTGGAAGCGAGAACTCTCCGGCGGCGGCTTGTTCTCGGCCTGCGTGGGCACCGCGACCGCACCGAACAGGCGCACCATCGGCCCATTGGCGGCGGCCACCTGCGGGGCCTGCGCCGTCGGGGGCACCGGCCGCGTGGCGGCGAAGATCTTCATTGCCCAGAACGCGGTGCAAGCCGCCACCAGGGCCCAGACGAAAAAGCCAGTCCAGCGGGAACTCATGCGCGGATTATGATTCAAGACTTCCTGGAAACGGCCCATCGGGATCTTTCATGAACCAAGCCCCCATCGCACGTCGCCACTCGCGCGGCTTCACGCTGCTCGAACTGATGGTCGTGATCGTCATCATCGGCGTGCTCGCGGCGCTCATCGCGCCCAACGTGCTGTCGCGCGTGGCCCAGGCCAAGATCACGGCGGCGCACTCGGACATCAACTCGCTGATGAACGCGCTGAAGATCTACAAGCTCGACAACGGCCGCTACCCGAGCACGGACCAGGGCCTGCAGGCGCTGGTCGCCAAGCCCACGACGGGCTCGATCCCGGGCAACTGGAAGAGCTATCTCGACAAGCTGCCGGAAGATCCCTGGCACCACCCCTACCAGTACGCCAACCCGGGCACTCACGGAGAAATCGATGTGTTCAGCTTCGGCGCCGACGGGCAGCCCGGTGGTGAAGGCGACGACGCGGACATCGGCTCCTGGGAGTAGCGCGCGTCGCGCCATGGCCGGCTTCACGCTGCTGGAGCTGATGGTCGTGGTGCTGATCGTGGCCGTGGCCAGCGGGATGATCTCGCTGTCGCTGCGCGACCGCTCCCAGAGCAAGCTCGAGACCGAGGGCGCGCGCCTGGCCGCGCTGCTCGAGACTGCGCGCACGCAGTCGCGCATCATCGGCACCGACGTGCGCTGGGAACCCGTGGCCGGCGGCGGCTTCGAGTTCACCGGGCTGCCGCCCAAGGCCGCCAAGGACCTGCCGCGCGCCTGGCTGGAGACGGACACCAAGGCCACCATCGTCGGCGCGCCGCAGCTCAAGCTCGGCCCCGAGCCGCTGCTGCCGGCGCAGCGCGTGGTGCTGCACCTGGGCGATCGCGACCTGGCCGTGGGCACCGACGGGCTGGCGCCGTTCCAGATCATCGACAGCGCCACCGGGGCGCCGGCGCAATGACGGCATGCCCGCGCCCGCGCGCCGCCGGCTTCACCCTGATCGAGGTGATGGTCGCCCTCGCCATCGTCGCCATCGCGCTGGCGGCCGGCTCGCGCGCGGCCAGCTCCGTCGTCGACACCTCGCAGCGCCTGAGCGACGTCGTCCTCGGCCAGTGGTGCGCGGACAACCAGCTCACCGACATGCGCCTGCTCGACCAGATGCCCGCCATCGGCAAGACGCCGTTCGCCTGCGCGCAGTTGGGCCGCGACTTCAAGGGCACGCTCGTGGTGCGCACCACGCCCAACCCGAGCTTCCGCCGCGTCGACGCCACCGTGGCCGATACCGACGGGCGCCAGCTGGTCACGATCTCCACGGTGATGGGGCACTGATGGTCCGCCGCGCACGCCCGTCGGGTTTCACGCTGGTCGAGGTCATGGTGGCGCTGGTCATCATGGCGGTGCTGTCGGCGCTGGCGATGCGCGGCATGGACGCGCTGATGCGCGCCAAGGACGCGGCGCTCGCCTCCACCGACCGCACGCTCAAGCTCAACACGGGCATGTCGCAGTTCGAGTACGACATGTCGATGGTGGTGGACAGCAAGGTGCTGCCCAAGGCCATCATGTTCGACGGCGCGACGCTGCGCATCGCGCGCCGCACGCCGCAGGGCATCGAGCTGGTGCTGTGGACGCTGCAGGATCACCGCTGGCAGCGCTGGGCCAGCGCGCCAGCGGTCCACCTGTCCGAGCTCACCGACGCCTGGATGCGCAGCCAGCAGTGGGGCGCGGTCAGCGGCGGCGCCATCACGGTGCTCGACAATGTCGACGACTTCCAGGTCTACGTGTGCAATCCGGCCGCGGTCAACACGCCCGGCTGCAGCTGGAACAACGTGCAGTCGACGCAGGGCGCGGGACAGAACAATCCGCCCCCCTGCCCCCCCGGCCAGACCTGCGCGCCGCCGCCGGCGCCGCCGCAACCCAACGGCATCAAGATCGTCCTGAAGGTGCCCGAGGGCGAGATCATGCGCGAGCGCGAGCTGCCGCGCTTCGGAACCTGACATGACGCCGCCTCCGACCGCCCGCCGCCAGCGCGGTGCCGCCCTGCTGCTGGCCCTGCTGATCATGACGCTGGTGGCCACCCTGGCCGCCGGCATGGTCTGGCTGCAGTGGCGCGGCATCGAGGTCGAGACGGCCGAGCGCGCGCGCGCCCAGGCGCAGTGGCTGCTGAACGCGTCGCTCGACTGGGGCAACCTGATCCTGAAGTCGTCGATCCGCCAGAACCACAACGACGACGACCTGGGCCAGCCGTGGGCCACGCCGCTGGCCGAGACCAAGCTGTCGAGCTTCCTGTCGGCCGACGGCACCCATTCGGACGACAGCGGGCCCGAGGCCTACCTGTCCGGCCAGATCACGGACGCGCAGTCCAAGTACAACCTGTACAACCTCGTCGTCCCCACCAATGGCCAGACCATCGGCAAGACCACCGAGGTCGAACGGCTGCAGGCGCTGTTCCAGGCGATCGGCGTGTCGCAGGATGTGGCCGTGACCATCGCCGCGGGCATGCGCGCGAGCGACGGCGCGCAGCACACCGCCCAGGACGCGTCCGCGCAGGTGGATCCCACGAGCGTGCTCATGCCCATGGAGCTGGGCGACCTCGCCTGGTACGGCGTCGACCCGAAGGTCATCAAGCAGCTCGAGCCGTTCGTGCAGATCATCCCGTTCAATGTGCCGCAGCAGGGCGGCACGGGCACGCCGCAGATGTCGATCAACGTCAACACGGCGCCCGCCGAGGTGATCATGGCCGGCTGCCCCGGCCTGTCGCGCGCCCAGGCGGAGCAGCTGATCCTGCAGCGGCGCCAGCAGCCGTTCAACGACGTCGGCCGGCTCAAGGCGGCGCTCCAGGGCGGCTCCGGCACGGCGCCCCTGCCCTGCCCCGGCCAGGACGGCCATCCGGGCCTCATCCTGGACGTCAAGTCGTACTACTTCGAGATCTACGGCCAGCTGCGCTACGAGCAGCACGTGATCCGCGAACGCTCCATCGTCTACCGGAAGGACCCGTTCACGCCGGTGCAGGTGCTGCGTCGCGAACGCCTGCCGCCCGACGCCACATGACCGGCGCACTCCCGGATACCAAGAACGAGGGATTGCCCGACGCGCCCTGGTTTCGGGCTGGCGTTTTCCCGCAGCGCCGTGTGACAGAAAGTCGCCGGCGCCGCCATCGCCACAGGTCACAATACGCCGTTTTGCTCCCCGGCGGCCCTGCTGCACGGGGCGGCGCCCTGCGTTCACGCGCAGGCGGTAAATTCGCCACAAATCCATGTCCACGCTGATCATCCTGCTCGCAGCCCAGCCCCGGCTCGCCGACCCGTCGGCTGCCGGGCACGGCGCGCCCGCCGAGTTCGACTACGTGCTGAGCATCGACGGCCAGCGCGTGACCGACCGCGGCCGCGCGCCGGCGTCGGCGCTGCCGCGCGCCGCGCTGGTGGTGGCGGTGCTGCGCCCCGGCGATGTCGCGTTCCAGCGCGTGGCCGTCCCCAAGGCCCCCGCCGCCCGCATGCGCGCCGCGCTGGTGGGCGTGATGGAGGAGGCGCTGCTGGAGGACGAGGACGAGGTGCACCTGGCGCTGGCGCCCGACGCCAAGCCCGGCGGCGAGCACTGGGTCGCCGTCGTCAACAAGCCCTGGCTGCGCACCCAGCTCGACGCGCTCGAGGCCGGCGACGTGCCGCTCGACCGAGCGGTGCCGTCGTGGTGGCCCGACCAGGGCGTGGCCGGCCACACGTACCGCGAAGGCGGCCCGGACGATCCGGCCCGGCTCGCCTGGCGCGACGACGCCGGCGTGCTGTGCGTGCCGCTGCAGAGCCCGGTGGCGCGTGCGCTGCTCACGGGCCTGGCCGAGGACACCGTCGTGCGCTGGACGGCCACGCCCGACACCGCGCTCGACGCGAGCGAGTTCGTCGGCATGCCCGTGGCCACGGTCACCGACGAGGACCAGGCGCTGCGCGCCGCGCGCGCCGGCTGGAACCTGCTGCAGTTCGACCTCGCGCCGCAACGCCGCGGCGTCAAGCTCGCGCGCGACCTCGCCGTGCGCTTCGCGTTCGATCCGGCATGGCGCGTCACGCGTCGCGGCCTGCTGGCGCTGGTCGTCGTGAGCCTGCTGGGCCTGAACGTGCGCGCGCTGCAGGAAAGCCACCGCGTCGCGCAGAAGAAGGCCGCCCTCACCGCCGCGGTCAAGGAGGCCTTCCCCGCCCT
>Ga0105240_10010096_pt1 | contig 13289 bp, 9 predicted proteins | sample KBSC54metaG_FD_80426 | JGI IMG/M metagenome (GOLD analysis project Ga0105240, IMG submission 80426) | Corn rhizosphere microbial communities from Kellogg Biological Station, Michigan, USA - KBS C5-4 metaG | ecosystem: Host-associated > Plants > Roots > Rhizosphere > Soil | place: Michigan, USA... | reverse complement strand
GTCGCACGCGCTTTTGCACGCGAAGGAGCCAGGCTTTTTCTTACCGGGCGCCGCCTGGCGCCTGTGGAAGCAGTGACAGGGGACATCGTGTCTGCCGGCGGCGTTGCCGAGGCAGCGGAGGTTGACGCCCTCGATGAACAGGCTATAGATAAGCATCTGCAGTCTGTGGTGGCAAAGGCAGGTCGTATCGATATTTCGTTCAATGCGGTGGGGAACTCGCCAACGAAGTATCTGGGGGCATCTCTGGTCGATATGGACCTTAAACAATTCTCCATGCCGATAACGAGCTATACCACATCTTACTTTCTGACTGCGCGTTTGGCGGCAAGACGCATGCTCCCGAACAGATCGGGAGTGATCATGACCGTTACCGCGCCTCCCGCAAGAATAGGCACGCCCAACGGAGGCTATGGTCCGTCACAGGCTGCCAAGGAAGCGCTTACCCGATACCTGTCTAAGGAACTCGCGCCCCGGGGCATCCGTGTGGTCGGCCTGTCACCGCACGCCATGCCCGAGACCGAGACCATCAGGGAAATATTTGAAAGCAGGGCCGGGACAGCGGGCATAACCTGGGAACAGTTTGCGGGTTATCTGGCAGGCATGAACCACCCCAACCGCTTCCTGACACTCGCAGAGACGGCCAATGTAGCGGCCTTTTTGGCCTCCGATAAGGCCAGCGGGATGATGGGAACGACGGTCAATGCGACCATGGGGGCACTGGATGACTAGTATACTTCCGCAATGCATAAGTGAACTGTTGAGCGCTGGGAGCTCAATCTTTGGATCAGGATTTTATGCGCTACTGGATGCGGTTGTCCGTTGTCGAGAAGGAATCGCTTTTTCAGGTTGCTAAGCATTATGTTGAATTAAAGGATGATACTGCTCCTATAAGTATACAACAATATAATTCCGAGATCGAAGAAGCCATGAAAAGTACGGATTCCGGTGAATTCTATACTCATGCGCAGGTAAAGGAAATGTCCAAAGCCAAGCGTACAATAAATTCTCATTTATACTTCTGCCAAAAATATGGGGTTAAAGGACATCTGGATCACCTTGAAGCAAAGGGTATTCCTTCGAAATCCAACTATAAACATTGGCTGTTGGGAAAAATCTCATTCGTAAATGCAATAGAACCTGACACGGCGAAAATCTTTCCAGAGAAATTTTCTACTATAAACTGGGAATTCTAGTAATCTATTTAAACAACATCAAAGAGTGACAGATTTAGACTGGTCTGCAATTTAAGAATGCCGACAGCCAAAGAATTAAAAAATAAGGCAGAGAAATTAAAACTACGCCGCAAACAAATCTTCGTCCCTCAATGGGGAGGAATGGACAATAGTTTCCAACTCCTGCATAACTTGTTTGCCGGGGGCTGCAAACGAAGCACTGGGGGCCAGGAACGCTTCGACAAGATAATAAAGGGCTCCAACGACTTGTTTTTCTTTCTCCGCTCCTTCCAATTTGCCCTTATTTTTCAAAAGCAAATAAGCAACGTACTCGATCTCACTGAGTCGATACGCCGAAAGTGCCTCGGGAAGGCTAAAATATCCCTCGCGAACAACCTTGTCCACGACCGCTCCCTTTTCTTCCAACTCAGGAACATTCATCATCAACTCTTCCCCTACAGAGCCGTGATCACCTTGATATTTAGGATCGGAAAACATAATTACTAAAATTACGAAATTGTTCAGGATTATGCAAATCAAGCTCCCCGCGCCAATCAGACCCTCGTAGGATCTCTTTCATGCCAGGAAGAAGAGCCCAGGCAATCATAGGAAAATTGGTGCCTGCGGGGTGATCCTGGTAATATTTGGAAAAAACACGTTCTATAGGCAGTATCTCATTGGGAAACAGTTTTTTACGAGCAGCTTCCAAAATTACCTCCACGTCAGCCTTGTCAATAGCTACAAACCCATGCCGCGCCCATGTATATCCGCCTCCTCCCAAGCCGGCGTGAACCATAATCTTTCGAACACCCATATTCACGTATTGCTGCAGGCTGGCTTGAAAAATCGGTTTGATAAGCCCTTTGCCTTGATAAGGAAGCGGTACCAGGCAATACAGATGCTTAACAATAATCTCCCCACCCTGTCGGAGAACGACACGGTCGAAGACTGCTGCATCGTCTTCATTCTCGGCAGCATTTTGAAAAATGAAATGCAGAGACTCCGTATTCAAATTGTATCGTATGCGCCTCTTGACAGGCAAAGAGGTCGTAGGTGTAAATATTTCATCCACTTTCTCGAGCAGACCGGCCAGGTCAAAATTGGGAAACAACACCGGCATAAAAGATTCAAGGGACTGGTCAGGCGGAATACCTTCAACAACATACCCCAGGGCTTCGATATGTTGCCGGTCTGGAATCAAAAACGAATATGGATGAGGGACTATTTGCATAACAATCGAGCCGCAAAGGTAGATAAATTAATACCTGAGGCCGGCAAAATCCTCCAGCGATCCAGCGAAGCCGCCACCGTCCGTTGAAGTGCGTTTTAACGCCGTGGATTGTTTCAGAAATGTTTCAGAATTTTTTATAATAGATTGATTGCGAAGACGATTCATTCTCCAGCAGGGGGAACAAAGAAGCCCGCAAGATTTGATCTTGCGGACGATCCCCGCTAGTGAGTTTGTGCCGGCGAAAATAGCTGGTTGCCGATGGGCTCCTCCTTCGGGATCATAATAACATTGAACGGATGTTTCGTCACCGCGTGACAATTATTGCAGGTGGCCGTCAGCAGGACGAAGCTTCGCCGGAATGCCGGCGCATTCTTAAGACTGATGGCGGCGGTGACGCTATCCATAGGGCCGTCGATCATCGACAAAGCCGCGGTGTTGGGATCGTCGGGGTGATAAGTGCGGATCTTTCGGAACGCACTGCGGACAAGACTCTCGTCGTAGGCTGCCAGCTCCCAGTTGCCGTTTGAGCCGGCGAACCAGAGCTTGGAATGATGGATCTGAATATTCAGCATCAACTCGCCGAAGCCGGGGGTGTACGAGTGCCGGAGCCGCTGCTCCACGCTGTCGAGCCGGGCCTGCAGAGGCTGAATGCTTTGCGGCTGGTTGGTGCAGGCAGTGAACAGGATCACGAGGAAAATGAGGGGGGTGAGGGAATAGAAGAGTTTCATATAAATAGTTTTAGTTTGTTTTGACAAGTGTGCCTGCTTTCAATTCATCGGTGGCAGCCGCGACCAGCCGGTCACCGACCTGGAGGTCGCCGTATATTTCGACCTTGCCATTGGCCTCGCGGCCTTTCTGCACGGTGATCCACTGCGTTGCGCCGTCGCGGACACGGATGACGAAAATGTATTTGCTGTTGGCTGTCACCGCCGCAACAGGGACGATGAATTGCTGGTCGCTGTTCGTCAGGTCGAGGCTTACCTGCGCAAACATCCCCGGCAGGAGGAGGCCGCTATCATTGGGCACGTCCATCTGCAATTGTTCGGTACGGGACTGCAGGTCGAGCGCGCCGGCCATGCGGGTCACCGTGGCGGTGAAAACGCGACCCGGCAGTGTCTGGACGGTAAAATGGATGGTGTCCTTGTCGCGGAAATAGGCGGTCGCCGCCTCGGGAACGTTGACGGCCAGCCGAAGACGCCGTTGCTGCTGAAGCGTCATCAGCGGGATGGAGGAGCCTTTGCCCGCGGGACCGGCATAAGCGCCCGGGTAGATGTTCCGGCTGCTGATGACCCCATCGAACGGAGCCCGTACCTGCAGGTAGGACTGCCAGTCGGCGGCCGCGAGATAGTGCGACCGGGCGGCCGCGAGACTCGCGCTATCGCTGCTCGCCTTTGCCCGGGCCAGCTCGAGCTCGTTGGGTGAGACGGTGCCGGGGATCCGGCTCGTCTTATAAAGACGGTCATAGGTCGCCTGCGAGGCGCTCAGCGCAGCCTCCTGCGTGTGTAACAAAGAAGCCGATTCATCGGTCTGGGCCTGCAGCTCCGGCGCCTCGAGGGTAGCCAGCAGCTGGCCTTTTTTTACCTCGCTCCCGACGTCGGCATACATCGCCTTTACAAAGCCGTTGATCTTTGCGTACAGGTCTACCGTTTGAAAAGGCAGCAGCTGCCCCGGCAGGGTCATCGTCGACGTGAGCCTCCCCTTTGCCAGGCTGAGTGTGCGGACGGTAGTGGTGGTGTCAGAGGCATCGGCCGGTGTGGCCGGAAGCGTGTCGTTACAGGCCGCGAGCAGGACGATCATCGGGGCGATGAGCAGCAGCGGCAGAAATCTCTTATGTCTCATATAATTGGTTTTATTGGTTCGAAATGGATGCTATGGGCGTCATCGGGATCAAGCGATACCGAATCGACAGAGCTCTTGCGGCGAACGCGGGAGAAGATGACCGGCAACACTAACAGGGATGCCGCAGTGGAGAAGAGCAGGCCGCCGATGACCGCCCTGCCCAGCGGTGCGCTCTGGGCGCCGTCGCCAAGACCGGTTGCCATGGGGATCATCCCGACCGTCATGGAGATGCTGGTCATAAGTATCGGACGCAGACGCAGACCCGCGGCTTCGATGGCCGCCTTTACGGAATCGGCGCCGGCCTTTCTGATCTCTTCGGCATTGGTCACCAGCAGGATCGCATTGGAGACGGACACGCCTACCGACATGATGATCCCCATATAGGATTCCAAATTCAGGGTCGAGCCTGTGGCGAGCAGCATCAGCAGCGATCCGGCCAGCACTGCGGGGACGGCCGTGAGAACGGTGACGGACAACGGAAAGGATTCATAGTTGGCGGCCAGGATCAGCAGCAGTACCACGACGGTGATGATAAGGCCGATCTGCAGGCTGTCGAGCGTCTGGGTAAGCAGGTTGCTCAGGCCTCTCGACTCGACGCTGATCCCGCGTGGCGGGGCGCCGGCTTCTTTTATCGCCCGTTGAACTGCAGCTGCGGCCGAGCCAAGGTCTTTGCCGTAAATGTTCGCGCCGATCGACAGGAATCGGGTTGCGCCCTTCCGGTCGTATTCGCCGACCATATGATCTTCCGTAAGGCTGGCTACTTCACCCAGTACTGGCTGACTGCCGCCTGGACGGACCGGTATGGCCGCAAGGTCCTGGATACTGCTGATGGAGGTCTGCGGGACTTCCACCTGTACTTCATAGGAGTTGGCGTTGGCCTCGTTGAGCCAAAGCATTTTGTTGACATAACGACTGGACGAAGTGGCTTCGGTAAGCGAGTTCGACACATTCGTCATGGTCAGGCCGAACTGCCGCACCTTGTCCCGGTCGATATCGATCCGGATGGCGGGATTGTTCAGCTGTTGCCTGATATAGATATCCCGCAGGAAGGGGATCTTCCGCAGTTGGGTTTCGAGCTTTTCGGCGTATTGCTGGCTGGCTGCAAGATCGGGCCCCATGACCGCTACCTCGATAGGAGTCGAAGCGCCCTGGCTCATGATCTTATCGGTCAGGTCGATGGGTTCATAGGAGAGAGTCACTTCAGGCATAGCCTTGTGCAGCGCCTGGCGGTACCGCTCCTGCAGGTCGTCGATATTTCCTTTGTAATTCGCGGCCATGTTCACATCCATCAGGATCTCGTTGGAGCCGCTGGTGAAGAGGATTATAGGCAGTGTCGGATAAGAGGACGGCTGCTGGCCGGCAAAGGCCGATATGATCGCCACGTTCTGTTTGCCGCCGACCAGATCATACAGCACCTGCTGCGCTTTAAGGAGCGTCGCCTCGGTGACTTCGAGACGGCTGCCTTCCGGGGCCCGGAGGCGCAGCTGAAACTGGGCGTCACCGGTGGCGGGGAGAATATCCCTGCCGATATGTGTGGCGATGGCCAGGACCAGACCTATCGTGAAAAGGAAATAGGCAACGATCAATTTTTTCCCGTGGTGCATTTGCTTTTCGAGCAGGCGGAGAAAGCCCGCTTTGAATCTGTCGAAGCCTTTTTCCTTACCAGGCACGGCAGGCGCGGGTGTATGGGCCCTGTCCCTGAGCAGCCAGTTGGAAAGGACGGGGACAAAGGTTTGAGAAAGGAGGAAGGCGGGGATCATGGCGAAGCCAACGGCCATGGACAGCGGCAGGAACATATCTTTGGGCACGCCGGTCATGAAGAATGCGGGCGCGAAGACGGCGAGCGTACACAGCAGGATCAGCAGCTTTGGAAGCGCGATCTCGTGAGCGGCGTCTGCGACGGCACGTGCCCGGGACTTGCCCATTTCCTGGTGCCTGTGGATATTCTCGATCGTTACGGTCGCTTCGTCGACCAGCACCCCGATGGCAAGCGCGAGACCGCCAAGCGTCATGATATTGATCGTCTGACCACATAGTTTCAGCAGGAGGGTGCTCGTAATGATCGAGATAGGAATATTAAGGACCACGATGAGGGCGCTGCGGGGATCGCGGAGGAAAAGCAGGACCATCAGCGAGGTGAGGACTGCGCCTATTACCCCTTCCAGGACGAGGCTTTTAACGGCGTTGATGACGTAGACGGACTGGTCGAAGACATATTTCAGATCCACATCCGGCGGCAGAAGGCTTTGCATCTGCGGGATCGCCGCTTTGAGGGCCTTTACCACCGACCAGGTGGAGGCATTTGCGTTCTTGATGATGGGGATATAGATGGACCGCTTCCCATTGATATAAGCGAAGCCGCTGGTAATATCGGCGCCGTCCCCGACGGTAGCTACGTCCCGCACGTAGATCGTAGCCCCATTCTGATAGGTGATCGGGATGTTGCCGAAATCCGGAATATTTGGCAATACGGTATTGGCTGGGGTGAGATAGGTCTTGCTGCCGATGTTGACCGCGCCGGCAGGCGAGATATGGTTGTTGTCCTGCATCGCAGCGACGATCTGTTCGGGGCTGATATTGTGGCTGCGCATCAGGTCGGGGTTAGCATTGACGACGATGGTGCGGATATTGCCTCCGATAGGCGGCGGCGAGGAGAGGCCGGGAATGCGGGAGAAGTTAGGGCGTACCCAGACATTGGCGAGGTCCTGCAGTTCGTTGTTGGACCGTTTGGGACTGCTGAGTGTTAGCTGGCCGACCGGCAGCGTGGAAGCGTCGAAACGGATCACAAAGGGCGGCTGAGTGCCCGGAGGCATCGATGCAAACGCCCGGTTGGTAAGGGCAATGACCTCCGCTTCGGCCTGGGGCATATTGATGCCCGGATAGAAGCCGAGCTTCAGCAGGCTGAGTCCCTGGGTATTGCTCGTCTCGATCGATTTAATACCGCTGACGTACAGATAAAGATTTTGATAGTTGGTGGCGACGAAGCCTTCCATCTGCTGGGGCGATAATCCGCCGTAAGGCTGAGAAACGTAGATCGTCGGGACATTGACGGAAGGAAAGATGTCGATGTTGATCCCGATGACAGCCATGATCCCGGAGAGGACGAGGGCAGCAACCAGTACGATCACCGAGATCGGTTTGCGCAACGCGGTAGTTATGAGATTCATAGCCGTTGATTTAGAATTGTTGTAAGAATGAGTTGATGTCGCCCTTAGTTCCCGCCTTGAAGAGTACGGCCTGCCATACGGCAATGCAGGCGATGTCCCGGTCGATCCCGGCCCTGTTCAGCAGGTAGAGCGTTTGGGTGACGTCGACGATATTGGTAAGGCCGTTCGCGTAGAGGGCTTTCTTCTGTAGATATGCGTCTGACGCTGCCTTCAGCTGGACGGGCGTTTCCCGGTATTTTGCAAGGGCGTTGGCGATCTGCTGATCGGAAAGCGCCAGTTGATTGACCAGAGCATTCTGTTCGAGCAGATAGTCGCTTCTGTAGGATTCGGAGCGCTGATGCTGGGCGGCGGCGCGGGAGCGGCTGCGGCCAAGGTCGGTGAAATTCCAGGTGATGCCGACGCCTACAAGGTAATTGGCGCGATCCGGCCGGACACCCTGGAAGAAGGATTTAGTATAGTCGCCAGGGTCGGAAGCATAACCGGAACCAAACCCGGAACCCCTTTCCTGCCCTACTCCGAAAAGAGTAAGTCGGGGAAGGCCCGTCTTTGCGATATAGCCCGAAAGGCGATCGCTCGTCGTAATACGACTGGCCAGGAACCGAAGATCAGGATTTGCGGAGAGGTCCACTGACGCGCTGTCCAGACTATTGCGGGGTGGTTGTTGCGCTGCGGCAGTGTCGGGGACGAACGACCGCGGGCTGATCCCCATTTGTATCGAAAGCTGATTGGCCTGCTGTTGTTCGTAGTTCCGAGCGTCAATCAGCGAAAGCACGGCCCTGGATACTTCTGCATTGGCGATCGAGCTGTCGACGCCGGCATTGAGGCCGTTAAGCGTACGGGCCTGGATCACTTCCCCGAGTTCGCGGGTTCGCGTGAGATTCGCTTCCAGGACCATGCGCACTCTTGTGGCGGCCAGCAGCGAGAGCCAGGCGCCGGCAGTCCGGACCTGTTGCTGAAAGATCTGTTGTTCCAGCGCCTGCCGGTCCTGATCATATTGTCCCTGTGCAGCGGCGACGTGGGCGCGCTGCAGACCAAAGGAGAAGAGGTTGAAATTAATATTGGTGAGATAAAGTGCGCCGAAGGCGGCATTCAGATTCTGTGAGGGGAATGCGGGTCCGTTGGTGAGGGCGGTGATACCCGGCTCGCCGGAGGAGAGCCCATTCATTCCGTCGAGGGTTCCATACGCCGACTCGACGCCCATGGTAAGATTCGGAAGTCCGTCACGCCGGGCGGCCTTCAGGTCGAGCGCCGATGCCATAACCGTACGCTGTGCCGCCTTTATTTGCTGGTAATTGGCCGTTGCGACCCGAAGTGCTTCGGGTAGAGACAGCACCCCTTCGGAGGGCTGAGCCGGTTTTCCCATGGTCTGCGCGTGGATCGCGACTTCAAGCAGGAGGCAGGCGGTGAGGAGTAAAAGGTGTCGCATGGTCGGTTGATTTTTTTGTTGCCGGAGTAAAATTAGTTTCGGGCAGAGGAGGATATTGCTGTGAATCGGCAGGCGGGCAAAAACGGTCGTTGAAATCGCCTGGCCACACGGAAATGGCATTTTTATTCTACTTTTATGACATGAACGTCCTCATCGTCGATGACAATGCTATCGCGCGGTCGGTGATCCGCAAACTTTGCTCGCAGCAAAAGGATATTACCGTCGTGGGGGAATGCGCCGCTGCCGAAGAAGCGGTCGGACTTCTGCAGGAACAGGCCGTGGACCTGCTGTTGCTGGACATCGAGATGCCGGGAATGTCGGGCCTGCAACTGGTGCAGCATTTGGGCCGGCTAAGGCCGGTGATCATTTTTACGACTTCCAAAAAGGAATATGCGAGCGAGGCTTTTGACCTGAATGTGGCCGATTATATCGTCAAGCCCGTGACGCCGGCGAGGTTTGTCCAGGCGATAGGCAAGGCAAGGGAGATCATCGACAGCAATCAGGAAGAGGTGAGCTGGACGGAAGAGGAATTTATTTTTATCCGCGACAGCACCATCATCCGGCGGCTTAAAGTGGATGATATATTATTTGCGGAGGCGATGGGGGACTATGTCAAGCTCTATACGCCACAGAAGTTCTATGCGATACATACGACCCTAAAGGCCGTGGAGGAACGATTGCCGGCGAGCCGGTTCCAGCGGGTACACCGGAGCTTCCTGGTGGCCATCAGCAAGATCGATACGATCCAGGACGGGGTACTGATCGTCAGTGATAAGCCCGTGCCGGTGGCGGATGCATACCGGAAAGCACTGAATAGCAGGATGAAGATCCTGTAGGTCACCGGGACTGCCGCATCCTGGATCGCCAGGACTGCCGGATGCGTTTCCTTTTTCAACGACGGTTTTTGCCCGTTCGGCGAGCGGCCATCTCCGGATGCTGTGTAATGGTGGAGCTTTGCCTCATGAGAATAGTATACATGTGTGTCTTTTTCGGAGACACGCTGGTGATCAGCGTTCTTGCTTTTCAGCTGTTCCAGAGCATCGATACCGGAGTTCCCTTAGGGGTGCTGCTGGCTCTGGGTCTGGGACTGGCGGCGGCGATCGTGCTGCTGGTACTTTTCATCCGGCATTACCTGCGCAGCGGGACCGGATCAAACGACGAATAGGTGAACTTACAAGTCCGCTATGACCAATAACCGATTTATCTACTTCACGCTGGCGGTTTTTATCGCCGGGATGCTGCTGCTGGTCTTTATCCAGTACAACTCCTCGCGAAGCATCCACCAGCTGATCGAAGGGAATAGTCTCTTGCTCCGCGAACTGAAGACGGGTAACGATCTGAGGGAAATGGAACGGGATATTCTTTCGGTGGAAAGCAAGATACGCGCGGCAGTGGCCACCGGCGACAGTGTGTTCGCGGAGGGTATCGATGCGCAGATCGCCGATGCGGAAGCCAACCTCGACACCCTTCGGCTGATCAATACCGATTCCGAATCGGTAGCGGACATCGGCAGGCTTGCGGTCCTTACGAGAGAAAAACTGGAGAAGAAGAATCTCATGGTGGATAGCTTCTTCCGCGCGGGCAGGAAACCGGATAAGAGTGTCATCGCCAATCCCCGCGCCAGGGGCACCGCCAACGAGATCAACACCATCATCCGCCGTTTGTATCTGCGGCGCCAGCAACGGCTAGCCGGGCTGAATGCCATGGTGCAAAAGAACGGCCACATCGCCCACACCAGCGGCAATATCCTCATCGGCCTGGTCCTGCTGACCGGCAGCGCGCTGTTCTGGTTCATCCTCAGCCGCATCCGCAGACAGAATGAGCTGATCCGGCGGCTCGATATTTCCGAAAGAAAACTGCAGGAAGCGGTAAAGATAAAGGAGAACTTCCTGGCCAATATGAGTCATGAGATCCGTACGCCGCTGAATTCCATCATCGGTTTTGCCCGGCTGCTTTCGAAGAAGCCGCAGGATGAAGAGTCGGCGGAGTTTGTAACCGCTATCCGGGATTCCGGAGAGAATTTGCTGACGATCATCAATGATATCCTGGACCTGTCAAAGATCGAGGCAGGCATGATCAGGGTAGACGGGCGGCCTTTTGCTGTCCGGGAACTGTTCCACTCGGTGACGACCATGTTCTATCACCGGGTGAAGGAGAAGGGGCTCGATCTCAGGGTAAATGTGGACGCGGATGTTCCGGAGATATTGCTTGGGGACGCGACGAGGCTGACGCAGATAGTGGTCAATCTGATCAGCAACGCTGCCAAGTTCACGGACACCGGTGGAATTAGCATCGGCGTGAGCTCTGACGCCAACGGCGGAGGCGATGGCAATAGTGATGGCGGCATCGTGGGGGGCAATATTCGGCTGTGGGTGACTGTAACGGACACGGGTATCGGCATAAGGCAGGAGCAGCTGGCCGCGATCTTCGAACGCTTCTCCCAGGCGGAAAGTTCGACTACCCGGAAGTACGGTGGTACCGGACTTGGGCTGACCATTGTAAAAGAACTCATAGAGATACAGCACGGGAAGATCGAAGTGGAGAGCGAGCCGGGGAAGGGATCGACATTCCGTTTTTTTGTGCCTTACCAGATCGTTTCGGCGGCGCCGGCGACGGCGGACCTGCCGGATAGTGTCATTACAGCGCAGTCCCGCATGGAAGGGGTCACGATCCTTGTTGCCGATGACAACCGGATGAACCGGCGGCTGATGGAACATCTGCTCGGCGGCGCGGGCTTCAGCTACGATATCGTAGACGACGGCCGGAAGGCGGTCGACCGGCTGCGGGAGAAGAAATATCAGCTCGTGCTGATGGATATCCAGATGCCGGTAATGGACGGGTATGCGGCAAGCCGGATGATCCGGGAGGACCTGCGGTCTTCGGTGCCTATCATAGCGATGACGGCGCATGCGATGAGGGGTGAACGGGAAAAATGTCTGGAGAGCGGCATGAATGAATATCTGTCCAAGCCGATCGATGCGGATGAGCTATTTCGCATGATGGCAAAACTCCTGGATGCGTCAGGGATCGGCAGGAGTACCGTGTACTCCAGAGAGCCCGGCCCGAAGGGAGACGCCCAACCTGCATTTGGTTTTGAGACTATCGATCTTGCCTATCTGCGGGACCTCAGCGGCGGTGACCAGGAGTATGAACTCGAAATGGCGGATCAGTTCCTGCAGAATCTGCCGGAAGAGATGGGGCAGATGAGAGCGGCGCTGGCTGCGAATGATCCTGCCGTCGTCAGCAGGGTCGCGCATAATATGAAGACGACCGTATCGATCATGGGGCTGAGTGAGCGGCTATCCGGCCTGCTGGATCAGCTGGAATTTACGGATGGCGATACCGATATCATGGCCGCGTTTGGGCGGCTGCAACTGTTGTGTGAAAGGGCTATGGAAGAGGCGCGGCAATTCCGTAGATCGCGACACCTGTAAGATTTACCTTTAAGGTTTGGTTGTCTACAGCGACCGGTCGTCTTTCTCCGCCGAGCTCGGGGCTCATCAGGTGCAGGGACGAGAGCTTTATGCGGGTGGTGTCGACCTCATATTCCAGTTGATTGTCCTTTACCAGTGAGACGATGTCCTTCATCAGCGGTATGCCGGATAGGTCGTTGACCGCGTCGGGTGTGGCTTCGAGACCGGCGTTCATAAAATGGATGAAGGTTCCTTTTCCTTCGTATATACGTATGCGTGCTGCCCAGCGGGTGTCGCCTTTTATCTGTTTGAGTACCGGACGGAACTTACCGGTGGCGATCATCTTTTCGAGGGGTGTGGAGGAGACCGCGGAGTCGATCATCAGGAGACCCTTATGGTGTCCATTCAACTCGTTTGACAAGGGAGTTTTGCGGGCGAATCCTTTTTCGTCGTGGGTTCCGAATGGCAGTGCCATCCAGGCCGTTCCGCCTTTGGCCAGGTAGGTTTTGATAGCGGCAAATTGCCGGTCGGACACACAGCCCATTCCGTCCAGAACAAGGGGTGTGTTCTCTTTGAGCAGGCTGGCCGCGTCCGTTAGTTCGTCGGCGCGGACAAAACGGTATCCGACGTTATGATGCACCAGCTGGATGCTCCAGGCCTTTGACCGGTCCCAGTGTTCATGGCCGTCTGCGTCTCGCCAGCCGTTCTCGCGGCAGAGGCGGTTGTTGGCGACCCTTATTTCGACCAGGTCGCGGCCCTGCCACCAGGGCAGATCGCTGTACCGTTTCTCCCAGTTGTTGGGGCGGCCGATGGCGTCTTCCTGTTCGAGGGCGTGGGAGGGGTCTTCCTCGAGTCTGCCATTGAGGGTACTGCTCCAGTTGGAGGCGCCCCAGTAACGGGCCAGGGCCCAGCCAAGATAGGCGCCTTTTTCCGACAGCGCATAGCTCAGGGCGAGAGCGGGGGCACTACCTCTTTTCGAAGCGATGTCTTTCTGGTTTAGCGCCTCGGCATCCATGCTTACCCAGTCGATATTTTTGATAT
>Ga0105240_10010095_pt1 | contig 13289 bp, 6 predicted proteins | sample KBSC54metaG_FD_80426 | JGI IMG/M metagenome (GOLD analysis project Ga0105240, IMG submission 80426) | Corn rhizosphere microbial communities from Kellogg Biological Station, Michigan, USA - KBS C5-4 metaG | ecosystem: Host-associated > Plants > Roots > Rhizosphere > Soil | place: Michigan, USA... | reverse complement strand
CGTCGGGGAGCGGCGGGGCGTCGGGGAGCGGCGGGGCGTCGGCGAGCGGTGGCACGACCGGGAGCAGCGGCGGCGCCTCGGCGACCGGCGGAAAGTCGGGGTCGGGCGGCGGCTCTGCAAGTGGCGGCGTCACGGGCAGCGGCGGCGGCCTGGCCTCGAGCGGCGGCGTCACGGGCAGCGGCGGCGAGTCGTCGTCCACCGGGGGCGCCTCGTCGGGCAGCGGCGGCTCGACCAGCGGCGGCACGTCTTCCGGGGGGACCTCGGGCGGTTCCGAATCGGGCGGCGGTGGCGGTTGCCAGGCGGCTGGCGGGGGCCCGATGGGTCCGGCAGGTCTCATCGTCGCATCGTTCATTGCGGCGCAGGCGCTCCGGCGCCGCCGGAAGGCGCCCGCTGGCCGGGCGTCATGACGACCGCGTGCTGACGTAGCGTTCGGGCGGCTCCGGGTGGGCCCGGCGGAGAGCGCTCGCTCTCCCCGGGCCCCTCGCGCGAACCACCGTGTTCATCCTTTCGCCTGCTCGCTCTCTTCGGGGCGAACCAGGCGGCGCGGCCGGCGCCCTATCCGCGGCGTTCGGATGCCGCGGAAGACCGGGCGACCTGCTGGCCCATCCGGCTGGCTGCGCGCGACCTGGCGGCCCATGGGCCGGCTGCGCGCGACCTGGGTGTTCGATCGGCTTGGTGGCCGATCGCGTGCGACCCCCGACTGCTAGGCCCAATGCCGTTCACTTAGGCCGGCAATGTCGCGGGAGGGCAGCCGAAACCCGGTGAGTGAAACGCCAGGAGGCGAGGGACGCCAAGACGCTGGAGGAGCCGGCCAAGGAGCTCGATGAACGTGTCTCCGAGTTGCTGCCGCTGCCATCGAGGTCCCTGGCGTCCTGGCGTCCTGGCGCTTAAGTGAACGGCATTGCTGCCAGGCCGCCGGGCGGCGGCACGCAGCGGGGAGCGACGGTGCGGCGCTACGGCCCCATCGTCCCCGGCGCGGTACCACCAGGTCAGGGCCCGTCTCTTCGCCCGGTAGATCGAGCCAGAGAGCTTCGAACGAAGCAACGGACGAGGGACCGGCAGGCGGTGAACGGCTGCCGGTCCACCGCCTGCGCCTGCCTCTCGGCCCGGCGAACTACGGCAGGCTCTTGAAGAAGTCGTACATCCCCTTCATGGCGAAGCAGGGGATTCCGTGCTCGGTGTTGCTGTAGTTCGGATCGTTGTGAGAGCACCAGATGGTGGGGACCGAACAGCCGTCGTAGATGATGCAGCCCGGGTCGACCGCCGCGCCGTTCTGGACGCTCTTGCAGGTCATGATCTCCGAGTAGGCCTTCGACGTGCTCTGGCACATGTTCGAGGTGCGGAACTTGGCCACCGCGTCGGTCGCCGAGTTCGCGCTGCGCTGGTTGTCGTTCTTGCCGTCGATGTAAAGGACGGGCATCGGAATGGCGACGTTGTACGGATCCGCGGCCACGGGCGAGACGCCTTTCAGGTTCAGGTGCTGCGCGTCGCTCTTGTGCGACAGGATGTTGACGAGCATCTGCGCGCCCGAGCTGTGCGCCACGGCAAAGACGCGGTTCTGGTCGATGCAGTAGTTCGCCATGACCTCGTCGTACTGCGCCAGGATCCGCGAGACGTCGCCGCTGTAGCTGCTCCAGCACTGTCCGCTGTCGGGCGTGTTCGGATACGCCTGCACGTACTCCGTGTCGAACCCGGTTCCCTTGAACTGACTGACGAACTCGGTGTTCGGGTTTCCGCAGGCGTGCAGCGCGATGACGAGGGGGAACGGCTTCGTGCCGTCATAGCTCGTCGGGAAGATGTACAGCTTCTCGTTCGTGACCGAGACCTGACCGCCGCTGGGACGCGGGGTCATCTTCGAACAGCCGGCGCTCGGCTTCGGCGTCGTCGAGGAGCCGCTGCCGCCCGCGCCGGTCCCCGAACCGCCCGAGCCCGAACCACCCGAGCCCGGGCCGCTGCCTCCCGCCGCCCGACCCCCGCTGCCGTTGCTTCCTCCCGCAGGCGAGCCCCCGGGCGCCTGTCCGGCGCCGCCCGTGCTCGTGCCGGTGGTGCCGCCCGACGCGGACGTGCCGCCCGACGCCGTCTTCCCTCCGGTGGCGGTGGTCCCCCCGCTGGCCGTCGTGCCGCCGGTGGCCGTCGTGCCGCCCGTGGCCGTGACGCCACCGCTGCCGGTCGTCCCGCCGCTGGAGGACGTGCCACCACTACCCGTCGTTCCGATCGAGCCTCCCGAACCTTCGGGCGTTCCTGAACCGCCCGAAGAGCAGGCGAGCGTCGACGTGGCCAGCAAGGCGAAGAGAGCGAGCTTTTTGGTCATCATGTGGTCAGTCCTCACGCGAGCGTTCCGCTCATCATTCCGGTTCCGGTGCCCATGCAAAAAAAACGGCTCTGGTGTTCTCCACTACCAATCGCCGCTTTGACGCAGACCGTCTGAAGTCGCATATGGCTCCGTGATGGGGGGTGTACCGGCCCGACCGCACCCACAAGACACGCCGCCAGCGTTTCCGTACTGTCGTGACGGGGCCCGCTTTGTCACGAAATCTTCGTGCGCTACCCCGCACTCTCTGGACGTCGAAGATCGAGATTACCCGGGCGCGGTCCCGTTTTCCGTTAAAACTGGAGGCGCCCGGTGCAGATGAACATATGCATCGAGATCGGTTGACAGCAGCGCCGCCAACCGATCGGGCCCGGAGCCTCTCGCAGCGCGGCGCGGCTCGACAGGCGCCGGCGCTGGTCTTCACGATGACACTGCTCGTGGGGTGCGGCGGCGGAAGCGCAGACCAGAGGACCTCCAGCGGCGGGGTTGGCGGCAGCGGCGGCAATGGTAGCGGGGGCCGCGGCGCCTCGGACGGAAGCGGTGGTTTTACCGCGGGGTCGGGGGGACGCCCCGCAACGGGCGGCGTCGGCTCGGGGACGGGCGGACACGCCTCGGGCGGCACCGTGGGCAGCGGTGGGGTGGGGGCGGGCGGCACGCCCGGAAGCGGAGGGCGAACGGGCTCGTCGGGCGGAACGAACGGAAGTGGCGGCGGGGGCGCGGCCACCGGGGGGCAGTCGGGAAGGGGGGGCACCGGCGGCGCCGGCGGCGCGCCTGCCGGCGGCGGGTTGATGAACACGTACGACGGCGCACGGTCCACCACGGTCAGCTTCGATGCCGGGTGGAGGTTCCACCTGGGCGACGTGAACGGCGCGCAGGCCAGCAGCTTCGACGACTCGGGCTGGACCAGCCTGGACGTACCCCACGATTGGAGCATCTCCCTGCCGTTCACGCAGAACTCTCCCGCGGGTGCCGGCGGCGGGTATCTGAACGGCGGCGTGGGGTGGTACCGGAAGATCTTCACGCTGCCGTCGTCCGCGACCGGGCAGCGATTGTTCGTCCAGTTCGACGGCGTCTACATGGACAGCACCGTCTACCTGAACGGCACGCAGGTCTGCGGCCGGCCCTACGGGTTCTCGTCGTTCGAGTGCGACATCACGTCCGGCGCCAAGGCCGGAACTGCCAACGTTCTAGCCGTCAAGGTCAACAATCGGCAACCGAGCAGCCGGTGGTACTCGGGCAGCGGCATCTATCGTCACACGTGGCTGAAGACGGTGAGCGCCGTCCGGGTGGCGTACACGGGGACCGCCGTGACCACCTCGGCGGTCAGCGCCAGCAGCGCGACGGTGAACGTGGTCGTCGCGCTGCAGAATGACACGACCACCGAGCAGTCGGTGACCGTCGCCACGTCCATCGGAGATCCCACGGGGACGGGCGTGGGCGCCGCGACCTCTCCGGTCACGACGATCCCGGCCGGAAAGACCGCGACGGTCACGCAGATGGTGACCCTGACCAACCCCAAGCTGTGGTCGGTCTCTTCCCCATCGCTGTACACGGCGGTGACCCCGGTGTCCGCCGGCGCGGCGGTGGTGGACACCTACACGACGCCGTTCGGTATTCGCACCTTCTCGTTCAGCGCGACCGGCGGGTTCACCCTGAACGGGGCCCCCGTGAAGTTGAACGGAACGTGCAATCACCACGATCTCGGGGCGCTTGGGGCGGCGGTCAACACGCGCGCCATCGAGAAGCGCTTGCAGCAATTGAAGAGCATGGGCGTGAACGCGCTGCGGACGTCGCACAACCCTCCCGCCCCGGAGTTCCTCGACATTGCCGACCGCCTCGGCTTCCTGGTCATGGACGAGGCGTTCGATTGCTGGGACCAGGCCAAGAACCAGTACGACTATGCGCGCTTCTTCCAGCAGTGGAGCGCGACGGACATCGGCGACATGGTGGCCCGAGACCGCAACCACCCCGGCATCGTCATCTGGAGCATCGGCAACGAGATCCAGGACAGCAACAACTCGTCGGTGGCGCAGGGGCTGATAGCCGCGGTCAAGGCCAAGGACACCACCCGCGCCATTGGCCAGGCCTTCGCCCAGGCCAGCCCGGGCGCCGCGGTGGCGCCGATGGAAGACGTCGTGGGCCTCAACTACGCGCCCTACACCTACGACAGCCTCCACTCGAGCAACCCCACCTGGAAGTTCTTCGCCAGCGAGTCATCGTCGGCGGTGCGCAGCAGGGGGGTCTACAAGACACCCGTCACGACGAACATCCTGTCGTCCAGCGACAACCAGTGCTCGTCGTACGACAACAGCGTCGTGTCCTGGGGAACCAGCGCGGAGGGGTCGTGGTCCAGCGTCAACACGCGCGCGTTCATCGCGGGCGAGTTCATCTGGACCGGGTTCGACTACATCGGCGAGCCGACCCCCTACACCTGGCCGTCGAAGAGCTCGTACTTCGGGGCCATCGACACGGCCGGCTTCCCCAAGGACATCTTCTATTTCTACCAGAGCAAGTGGAACGCCGCCGGGCCCACCATGGTGCACATCGTGCCGATGGACTGGACCAGCTGGACGGCAGGCCAGTCGGTCACGGTGCTGGTCTATTCCAACGCCGACAGCGTCGAGTTGCTGTTGAACGGCAGCTCGCTCGGCTCGAAGAACGTCACCGCATCGGCGGGACATCTGCAGTGGTCGGTGCCCTTCGCCACGGGCACGCTCGAGGCGAAGGCGACCAAGGGCGGCTCCGTCGTCGCGAGCGATATGGTCAAGACGGCCGGCGCGGCCGCAAAGCTGGCGTTGGCCGCCGATCGTTCGTCAATCGTCGGGGACGGGCGGGATCTCGCCTACGTGGAGATCGACGTGGTCGACGCGCAAGGCGTGGTCGTCCCCAAGGCGGGCAACTCGATCACGGTCACGGTCAGCGGTCCCGGCGTGCTCGTCGGTCTCGACGCGGGCGACGCCACGAATCACGACGCGTACAAGGGAACGACCCACGCTGCCTTCAACGGCAAGCTGATGGCCATCGTGCAGTCGACGACCATGGCCGGTACCGTGACGGTAAGCGCCAGTTCCGGGACGGGCGGCAGCGCGCTGATGGGAACCACCACCATCACCACGCAGCCGCTGTGACTCGAACGAGCGCCGGTGGCTCAGAATAATAAATTCACAAGGCCGAACGACTGGGGACAGTTCTTCGCGATAGGCCACCTCATGCCGCTTCGCATCCAACTCGCGGTGGTGATGGGGCGAGGCAAGGAGTTCGGATGGACCACGGGGCACTACGTCGCTCGTTCCTGGCAGTCGTCATGATCGGCCAGCTCGCCTGCTCGGCGGGCGACGCGGGCCAGGGAGAGGGTTCCGGCGGAGCGTCCTCCGTTGGAGCGACCGGTGGTAGCGGCTCGGGTGGTGTGAAGGGTTCCGGCGGCGCGGTCGGGACCGGCGGCAAGGCGGCGAGCGGCGGCGTGGTAGGGACGGGCGGCAAGGTGGCGAGCGGCGGCACCGTCGGCAGCACCGGCGGAGTCACCGCCGCCACCGGCGGCGCCACCGTCGGCAGCGGCGGACACGGCACCGCGGGAGGGACCGCGACAGGGGGCCGGACGGCGTCGAGCGGCGGGGCTCCGTCGACCGGCGGCGCTCCGTCGACCGGCGGGACGACCGGCATGGCGGGCCACCCTGGATCGGGCGGCAGCAGCAACGGCGGCAGCGTGGCGCCGGGCACCGGCGGCGCAGGGGGCGCCTTCACCGGAACGAAGACGCCGGGCACGGCTCAGTCGGGAGACATCACCGTCGATCCGGGCAAGACCTATCAGGTCGTCGATGGCTTCGGCGAAGCGGACGTCTGGCAGAACTCGTCCTCGACGGCGATGCAGACGTTGCTGTTCGATCCGGTCAACGGTATCGGGCTGACGCTGCTTCGCATCGGCATCGAGAGCGTGTCCGGGAAGAGCGTGTTGATGGGGAGCGCGGGCGTCGCCGACGGCAAGGCCTGCATGATGTACGCGGGCAGCGACTGCAAGGTGTGGGCGGCCCCCTGGTCTCCCCCTGCCAGCATGAAGAACAACAACAACGTGAACGGCGGGGCCAGCAACAACACCCTGATGACGGCGGACTACGACGCCTGGGCCACGCTGCTGGCGGCCTTCCCGGCCTATTACAAGCAGCAGAGCGGCGTCGACCTGTACGCCATCTCGGCCCAGAACGAGCCCGACTTCAACCCCACCTACGAGGCGTGCCTGTACGACAAGAACCAGATGGTGAGCTTCATCAAGGCGCTGGGCCCCAAGCTGGCCGCGCTGAGTCCCCCGGTGAAGGTGCTGGCCGCCGAGCCCGACAACTGGGGCAACCTGTGGGGCGGCGACAGCTACGGTCCGGCCATCATCGCCGATTCGACGGCCAACATGTACGTCGGGCCGATCGCGACCCATGACTACGGGAGCACCAGCGCCGGCACCTATGCCCGCCCGGCGCCCCCGTCGAACAACACCCACCACGTCTGGGAGACCGAGTGCACGCCCAACGACACGGGGCCGATCACGATCGCGACGATGATCTACGCCGCCTTCACGACCGGCGGCGTGAACGCCTGGCACTACTGGTGGACCCAGGCGCTCGTCCCCAGCGCGAGCAGCCCGCCGCCGCAGGTGTACGCGCTGGGCAACTTCAGCAAGTTCGTTCGCCCGGGCTACTACCGCGCCGATGTCAGCGGCGCGCCCAAGGCGTCGGGCAGCGTGCCGCTGGTGGTCGCTTTCACGAACCGTACGGATGCGACCGTGGTGGTCGTGGTGGTGAATGGTGGCAGCGCCCAGCAGGCTTCGTTCTTCGTCGCCGGAACCGCGTGGCCCGCGTCGGTCACGCCTTACGTGACCACGACCAGCTCGAAGCTGGCGGCGGGCTCGCCCATCAGCGTGACCGCCGGGCGCTTCTCGGCGTCTCTCGCCGCTCAGTCGGTCACGACCTTCGTCGGGAAGCCGTAGTCGCTCGAGGCCGGCAGCGGCGCGAAAGGCCACGGCCGGTAACGCGGCGATCCGCGGCGTGGCCGGCGCGCGCCTGCCCTGAGCATCCGGCCCGGTACGTGCGTGTGGGTCGGTGACGCGTGCGCGCGATCGCATTTTTCGTTCAACAGGGAGGGAGCCGCCGACAGATTCACACATGACCAGCAAACAGGATCGCCGGCCGTCCCTCGTTCACTCCTCGACACGAAGGCGCGGCCTTTCGCCGCTGCTGGGGGCCGTCCTCGCGATCTCGTTCGCGGGTTGTGCGGGGACCTCTTCATCCGAGAGCGGCAGCGGAGGCCAGGACGGGGGCTCGGGGGGGCGCAGCGAGTCGGGGGGAGCGGTCGGCAGCGGCGGCAAGACGGCGTCCGGTAGCGGCGGGGTCACCATGGCCTCGGGGGGAAACGTGGGCTCCGGCGGCAGCGTCGGCACCGGCGGAACCATCGCCGCGACGGGCGGCAGCGTGGGCGCGGGGTCGGGCGGCGCGGTTGCCACGGGCGGCCGGGTGGGCTCGGGCGGCGCCGCCAGCGGAGGGAGCGGGGCGGGTGGACGGCCCACCGGCAGCGGCGGCGCTGCGGCAGGCAGCGTCGGCACCGCCGGCTCGACCGCGACCGGCGGCGCCGCGGGGGGCGCCCATGGCAGCGGCGGAATGACGGGTTCGGGCGGGGCCTCGTCGGGGGCGGGGGCCTCCGGGACCCTGGGCCCTTGCGACATCTACGAGGCGGCGGGCACGCCGTGCGTGGCGGCCCACAGCACCGTCCGCGCCTTGTCGGCCGCTTACAGCGGGCCGCTGTACCAGGTCAGGCGCTCGGACAACACCACGAAGGACGTGCCGCCGCTCGCTCCGGGCGGGTTCGCGGACGTCTCGGTGCAGACCTCGTTCTGCTCGGGCTCGAAATGCACCATCTCGATCCTTTACGACCAGACGTCGAACCACAACAACCTGCTGAAGTCGCCGGTCGCGCACTGGTTGTCGAACGGCGGCACCGAGGCGGACGCCAGCGCCGGCCAGATCATGGTCAGCGGTCACGTCGCCCACGGCATCTACGTGACCGGCTACTCGACCAACGTCGCGTACCGGAACAACGCCACCAAGGGGGTGGCGAAGGGCGATCAGGCCGAGTCGATGTACATGGTGGTCGACGGCAAGCGCTACAGCGATCAGTGCTGCTTCGACTACGGAAACGCCGAGACGAGCGGCAACGACGACGGCAACGGCACGATGGAGGCCGTCTACTTCGGCAATGACATCACCTGGGGCGGCAAGGGCGAGGGGAACGGCCCCTGGGTGGCGGGTGATCTGGAGAATGGCGTCTTCAAGTGCGACAAGGGCGGCTGGCAATCGCAGTCGCTCTCCGTTCCCAGCGCCAAGTCGATCACGGCCAGCTTCGCCGTCGCGATGCTGAAGGGCCCCTCGGGAAATCACTTCACGTTGAAGGGAAGCAACGCGCAGTCGGGCATGCTGACCACCATGTGGGATGGCAATCGACCGTCGCCCAGCTACAGCCCGAAGAAGCTGCAGGGGGCCATCATCCTCGGCACCGGCGGCGACGGGAGCAACGGCGGCACCGGGACGTTCTTCGAGGGCGCCATGACGATGGGCAACCCGTCCGACGCCACCGACGACCTGATCCAGGCGAACATCGTGGCGGCCGGCTACGGCCACTGAGGCGGACGCCGAGGACGACCGGCGACAGTTTGTTGGACCAATCCGGGGGCGGGGTAGCTACTGCGAACGCGACGCAGGATCGCGACGAATGAAATGAGCCGCCGACGTCTCATCGAATCCCTCCTGGCCTCCGGCCGTCAGATCCAACGGGTGCCCGAGGAGATCCGGCAGCGGATCTTCGCGCGCGCCCTGGCCGCCGCCGAGCTGCCCGCCGGTGATGGAGCGGAGCGCGCTCCTCGCCGGCGCCCCCGGCTCCTCGGGCGAGGCGCCGTGCGGCACCGGCGTCGGAGCGAGCCGCAGCGCCTCTCGTCTCTCGTGCCGAGGCGCGCGGCGATCACGGCCTGGGTGACCTGTTCCGGCCCGATACGGCCGGTTCGCCCCAAATAGTTGACCAGATCGGGGATCGCCCGCGCACTTCCCGAACGAGCGGCCCAGCAAGGACCTCGGTGGTCCGGCCGCCCGGACAGGAGTGCCCCCATGTCGATGAAGAGCGTGAAAATCCGGCTGATGACCCTGGCGGTTCCGATGATCTCCGCGGCGACGGCGCTGGGGGGCGGGTGTTCGACCAAGTCCATTCCGGTGGTGGACACCGGCGGTAACCGCATGGACACGCTGGGGCTGCCCACGCCCACCGGCAAGCTGGACGTCCTGTTCATGATCGACGACTCGGCGTCGATGGCGCCGCTGCAGGCCAAGCTGATGACCCAGATCCCGGCGTTCATGAATTCGCTGGCGAACCCGGTGACGCTGGAGAAACCCGACCTGCACGTGGCCGTGGTCTCCTCGTCGTTCGGCGCGGGCGCCTGGGCCAACGTGGCCCAGTGTGGGTCGGGAACGCATCCGGGCGACGATCAGGGCAAGTTCCAGCAGGGCCCGGGAGGGCCGGGCAGCGGCGCCTGTCCGATGTTGCACGCCGGGGAGACGTTCCTGAAGTCGGGGGACGGCACCGCCGCCGATCCCCCGAACTTCGACGGCGACGTCGCGACGGCGCTGACGTGCATGGCGATGCTGGGCGACAGCGGCTGCGGCTTCGAGGCCCCGTTCGCGTCCGTCATGTACGCGCTCGCCAAAGGGCGACTGGATCGCGGCCCCACTGATTCCGAGCACGATCCCGATAACGGCGGCTTCCTGCGGCTCGACGCGCAGCTGGCGGTGATCATGTTGACGAACGAGGACGATTGCTCGGTGCGCTACGATTCATTGCTGCTGGATCCCGCGGTGAATTCGGTGACGGATCCCACCGGGCTGGGCGCCTTGTCGTCCTACCGCTGCAACGAGTTCGGCCACCTGTGCGCGGGCAGCCCCCCGCCGCACGGCTACCCCACGCCCATCCCCGCTGAGGGCATCACGCTCACGTCGTGCGTGTCGGCCGAAGAGCAGGGGAAGACGGATCCCGCGGTGGTCGATCCTTTCGGGAGCCCGGATCCGACGAACGGCCATCTTTGGCCGACGATCTCGGACCTGTCGCAGTTCTTGAGGAGTTTGAAGGCCAACCCCGCCGACGTGTTCGTGGCGGCCATCGCCGGCCCCACCACGGACGCGAGCGGCGGCTCGCTGTACAAGGTGCTCCCCTCCTCGAACACGACGAACGGCGAGGTGGACCCGGTGATCGCCCACTCGTGCACGCAGCCGACCGCGGGTGAGCCCGAGTACGCGGACCCCGCCGTCCGCATCAAGCAGTGGGTCGACAGCTTCGGGCCGAACGGCGTGTTCTATCCCATCTGCGCCGCCGACTTTCAGGGCAGCATGACGGGCATCGCGACGTCCATGCGCGTCCACCTGGAGTTCTGAGGCGTTCGTCTTCGCGGCGAGAGACGGCCTCTCCCGCCCGATCCGCCGTCAGGGCGAGACCAGCACGACGATCCGTCCGCCGGCTGCCGTCCCGTCGGAGCCTTTCACGTTGTACGAGAAGGATGCCAGGCCGTGAAACCCGGCGGCCGGGGCGAACTGCGCGGTGTGGCCGTCGGTCGCCAGCGCGGCGGTCCCGCTGGTCGCGCCGGCCACGGCGTAGGCGGGCGAGACCTTCGCGAACCCGCTCGTGAAGACGGCGAGATCGATCGACACCGCGGCGCCCGCGGCGGCCCTGGCGTGCGGCGCGGCCAGCCAGTCGACGTAGTGCTCGAGCAGCGTGTAGCCGTCGGGCGCCTTGGTCGCGGCGTCGCCGGCGGCCGGGTCGGAGCCGGTCGCGGCCTCCCAGAAGTCGGGCATGCCGTCGCCATCGGTGTCGGCCGCGGGCGTGCCCCCGTCGATCGTTCCGTAGCCGTTGCCGGGCAGGCCCGTCTGCGCCTGGCTGGTGTACAGGTCGGCGCCCGGGCCGGTGGTGCCGGCGCCCGTGCCCGCGGTCCCTTTGCCCAGGGTCATGACCTGGCTGATGATCAACGCGTCCAGCGGATCGCGGGGCAGGGCGCCCGACTGCGACATGGTCAGGCGCGCCGCCGCAGGGGCCGACAGCGGCGCCACGGCGGTCGTCTCGGGAGACCAGGCGCTGGTCAGCACCGTGCCCGTCCCCTGATACCAGCTGGGGGTGGTGGCGGCGCCGTTCAGCGTGCCGTCGAGGTCGGTGTCCTTCAGGTTGCCCGACGCGTAGATCGCCTGGTTCTTGTCGATCTGGAACCAGGTGTCGTCCGTGCCCGTGGAGGCCGGCCCGAAGATGAAGTAGTTGTTGACGATGTCGTGCTGGAAGCTGGTGCTGGTGTGGGTCGTGTAGCCGGCGGACACGTTGTAAAGGACGTTGTTGACGAAGACGTTGTCGACCTTGGCCAGCGGGTTCCGGTTGTGCGAGTTGGCGAAGATGTTCCGGTACCACGACCACTGGCTGGAGACGGACTCCGTGTGGGCGCCGAACTGCTGCCCGGTGGGATCGGCGACCAGGCTGTCCTGGATGGTGATGTTGGTGACGGGGTGGTTCTGCCAGTCGTCGCTGACGCCGTCGATGTCGTTCCAGGGCGCCAGCTCGAAGCTGCAGTGGTCGATGATGACGTCGCGCGCGCGATACAGGCTGAGGGCGTCGTCGTCGGTGCTGGCCGTCTCGCTGCCGGGACGCACGCGCACGAACCGCAAGATCACGTTGGACGAGCTGGCGAGCGAGAGCTCGCCGCCGCGAAAGCCGATGCCGCCGCCCGGCGCCGTCTGCCCGGCGATGGTCAGGTTGCTGCTGATCGACACGGCCGTGACCAGCTGGACGTAACCGCCGACGTCGAAGATCACGAAGCGGTTGGAATGGCTGACGGCGTCTCGGAACGACCCGGTGCCGGCGTCGTTCAGGTTCGTCACGTGATAGACAATGCCGTCGCGCCCGCCGGTGACCATCTTCCCGAACCCCTGGGCCTCGGGGAAGGCCAGCGGGGCAGCCGGCATCCCGCCCGAGCCGGGTGCGCCCGCGCCGCCCGGCGTTCCCGCCGCGCCGCGGATTCCCCCGCTGGCGACTCCACCCGCGCCGTTGCTGCCGCCTGACGCGGGCGCGCCGGAGCCGCTGCTGCCGCCGGAGCGGCTGCCGCTCGCGCCACCGGCGGCGCCTCCGGAACCGGCCGGCCCGGCGCCACCCGTTCCCGGCCTGCCGCCGGTCGGCGCGCTACCGCCGCCCGAATCGCCGCCGCTTGCGGGCGGGCCACCCGTGCCGGGCGCGCCGCCGGTTCCATTCCCGCCTCCCGACGCCGTTCCCCCGTCCACCATGGACGTCCCGCCGCTGCCGGTGGCGGCGGCCGCTCCACCGCTGCCGCCTCCGTCGTGGCCACCGCCCTGTCCGCCGGCGGTCTGGCTGCACGCGCACGCCAGCAGCGCCAGGAGGCCCCAGCGCGCGCAAGATGACCCGGAAGGTCGCCTGAAAGACGGCCCGAACGATGGTTCCATGTCACCGCAGTGACGGAACCGGCGCGGATCCGTTCAGAGGCGTCGCGCGGCGCGCGAACGAGCCGCGCGCCCCCGCCTCCGGCGGAGACCGAAGCAAAGCCACAGGGCCAGTCCGGCGCTCGCGCTGAGGAGGCCCCCGCGCGCGGAGGCATCGGCCAGATCACACGAACAGCCCCCCGAGCCGTTGTCCGCCAGAGAAGGCGCTCCGGCGTCGCCGGTCCCTCCGGTCGCGGCGCCGGCGTCAGGCTGGCTGGCGGCGCCGCCGCTGCCGGACGTGCCACCCGAGCTGTGCTCCCCTCCGGACCCGCTGACGCCCCCGCTGCCCTGCCGGCCGCCGCTGGCGACCATGCCGGCGCCCCCGCTGGCGGCGCCGCCCGAACTCGCGCCGCCGGTCGCGGTCAGGCCGCCCGAGCCGATGACGCCACCCGCGCCGGCCCCCGCCGCGCCGCTGCGGCCGCCCGCGGCCGCCG